>ULSH01002197.1_pt1 | contig 14393 bp, 10 predicted proteins | sample 1956151 | NCBI WGS metagenome assembly ULSH01 (sample SAMEA4835702, study PRJEB28245) | human gut metagenome | biome: gut microbiome; material: fecal sample | place: Denmark | collected 2008 | reverse complement strand
CGTATTATTAACAATGCGTCGATTTCTGCACTGACGCCGCGCCTCTATACTGCGCCATACACGGCGTCGAAACATGCTGTTACCGGGTTGACCAAGGCCATTTCCCTGGATTGTCGCAAATTTAATATCGCTTGCGGGCAAATTAATATCGGCAATGCGGAAACGACATTATCGAATCGGATGCGTAAGGGCGTTTATCAGGCAGATGGTGCTATTAAAGCGGAAGATATGATGAATGTTGCTGATGTTGCAGCGACCATTCAGATGATGGCTCAGTTGCCAGTAACCACGAATGTGCTGGAAATAACGATTATGGCAAATAATATGCCGTATGTCGGACGTGGTTAATCGAGATTGAATAAAGCACCTTGCGTGTAAGGTGCTTTATTATTTATGACTTATGCCTCAACGCATGTTTGTTCCAGCCGTTGAAGAATATCTTTACGTAACAAAAATTTTTGTATTTTACCGGAGGCAGTGCGCGGTAGTTTTTCGATTACCACGATATGTTCAGGATATTTATATTTCGCGACCCGTTTACGGCTAAAAAATGCCACTACACCTTCCAGCGATAATGAATGATGCGGTGCTTTCAGCACGACATAAGCGCATGAACGTTCACCTAAACGTTCATCGGGCATCGCAACCACACAGGCATCGTGAATTTTAGGATGCTGCAATAAAATATCTTCTACTTCACGGCTGCTAATATTTTCGCCGCCGCGGACAATAATATCTTTCTTGCGCCCGGTTATTTTTATATAGCCAGCCTCATCCATGCGGCAGAGATCGCCGCTGTAATACCAGCCTTCTTCATCCAGCGCACGGGCGGTTAATTCAGGTTCATCAAAATACCCCATAAACACATTGGGGCCACGCGAGGCTTCTTCACCTTCGCAACCTGGCGGTAAGCTCTTGCGTGCGTCATCGACCACTTTAATCTCTACACCTGCGGCAGCGTAACCATCGGTGTGCATAAAGCGCGACAAAGGATCATCGAGATTCACCACCGCATGCGGCGAACTTTCTGTGGAACCATAAACACTTAATAATTTAATGCCGCGCTGCTGGCATTCACGCGCCACTTTTTTGGGGATTGTGGTACCGCCGCAAAGAAAGAAACGCAGCGCTGAAAGGTCTGCGGGCTGTTTCTCTAGTAAATTCAAAAGATCATAGACAAACGGCGTTGCGCCGAGCATACAGGTGCAACGCTGCTGCTCAAGCAGCGCGAGACACGCAGCAGGAGTGAAAATATCTAACAACACGCTGCGAGCACCAATTAAAAATGGTGCTGTTACGCCATGCAGAAAGCCCGTTGCGTGACCAAGTGGCGCAGGCATCATAAAGACATCCTGCCAGGTCAGATTCAGCCGCGCGCAATAAGCCCGCTCACTGGCGAGAATATTGTTATGCGTTAGCATCACGCCCTTTGGCAGACCCTCGGTTCCGGAGGTAAACAGCACCGCGGCTAATTCATCGCCGTGGACCGTTATCGCCGTGGTCAGAGGAGTATTGTCGGCGATAATCTGACTTAATGAGAGGGAAGAGGTGGCGGGAGCCAGTTTGTCCACGCCGACAATTTGTTGTAGTTGTGGAAGCTGATTTTGCAGTGGCAGGATTAAATCTACCGGACGCGTTTGTTTAAACAACGTCGGTGCAAAGAACATTTTTGCCTGACACTTATTGAGCACCCACACCAGTTCTGCTTCCCGCCAGGAAGGTAACAGCGGCACGGAAACCGCACCGGTTTTCAGGCAGGCAAGATAGATAACGGTAAATTCACACCAGCCTGGCAGTTGAAATGCGATGCGATCGCCTGATTCAATACCCTTCGCTAACATCCAGTTTGCCAGACAGCTCGCGGCGTGATCGAGCGCGCTATAGGTGTACGTTGCACCATGATTGTCGACCACGGCAATTTTGTCTGGCATCGCACGAGCGGTCTGCTGCCAGTAATCGGCCAGTGAAGCATCGCCCCATAACCCTTGCTGACGATACGCCGCACGACGTTGTTCGTTAAACGTTAATGTCACTTTCATTTTGGACTCTCGAAACAGAACATCAGGCCCGAGATGCGGGCCTGTGGGATGCATGATTAGCCGTAGCGAAAATCAATACCGAAGGTGCCTGCGGGATATTGCCACTGTTCGAGAATAGTGTTACCGCACAGCACCCGACAGGTGCCGCACTCCAGACAACCGGAGGAATCGAAATGAATGTTTCCTGCGTCATCCTGCTTATAAAGTCCGGCAGGGCAGGCTTTCATTAATTTACGGAATTCATTGATATCGGGATTTGCCGCCAAAATGATATGCGGGTGGCCCTCATCAACATGGAATTTATTGACGCCTAATTTGATGTCGACGTTAACCGTAGCGTTCTGGCTCATAGCGCGGTTGCTCCCTTAATGCCATCTTTCAGCAAGTTGATCAGCCCAATTTTCTTCGCGTGTCCCATGATCATTTTGCGTACCGGCTGGTTTGGTTTGCCGTTAATGGTGAACATCTCGTTCATGATGTCGGCTACCATTCGTGGGTATTGGCTAAACAGGCGCGGGTTTTCCATCAGCGCCGGGATCTTGCGGAAATGCTGCATATCGCGCATAACACAACTTTGTTCCAGCTCACGTTTGTATTGCGCAAGACTGCTGGCGGAGAAATCCGCGCGTTCTTTGGCGGCAATCACTGTTGTGGCGGCAGCCTGAGCTGATGCAATGGCTAAATCCATGCCGCGAACTGTAAAACCCAAATTCAGGCAGAAGCCTGCGGCGTCACCAACGATAATCACGCCATCGTTAACCAGCTGCGGCACCATCGCCAGACCGCCTTCCGGTACCATATGCGCGGAGTATTCAAGCAGTTTGCCGCCGCTAATCAGCGGGCGAATGGCGGGGTGTTGTTTAAAATCTTCCAGCATTTGCGGCACACTTTTTTGCGCATGGGCGATATCACCCAATCCACAAACCAGCCCCAACGATACGGAATCCTTGTTGGTATAGAGAAATCCGCCACCCATCAGGCCGTCCGAAGGGGAACCGGCAAACAGCCAGGCGGCACCTTCCTCGCCCGTAATATTAAAGCGATCGTTGATCTGTTCTGGTGTGAGGCCAATAACCTCTTTAACACCAACAGCGTAATGATGCGGATCGGAAGCGGGAACCATTCCCAGCGAGCGGCCAAGCATCGAGTTAACGCCATCAGCCAGAATCACCACATTCGCTTCAAGAACATCATCCCCGGCCTGAACGCCAGTGACCTTGTTTCCTTCACGAACCAGCGCATCGACACGAACGCCCGGGATAAACTGCGCGCCAGCCTGTTCGGCTTGTTCCATCAACCACGGGTCCAGACGATTACGCAATACGGTATAAGACGCGTGTTGCGGAACATCTGATTGCTCGCGGTGAAAATCGAGGGTAACGGCACTCTCTTTGGTTAAGAAGGAGATTTTCTCGCGTGTGACCTTGCGTTCTACTGGCGCTGATGCTGCAAAGCCTGGAATGATTGCTTCAAGTGTGTGGGCATAAAGACGCCCGCCGGTCATGTTTTTACATCCGGCACTGTCGCCGCGTTCTATCACCAGGACATCCAGCCCGGCTCGCGCCATGACCAGTGCGGCAACGCTACCGGCAACGCCCGCACCGACCACAATGGCATCAAATTTGTCATCCGACATGCGTTATGCTCCCTTCCCGCTGCGTTTACAGCGGGAGATGTGGTTGAAAGGGGAATTAGCGGCTCAACTGGCTAATCAGGGCAGGGACGACTTTGTAGATATCGCCCACCAGACCGTAGTCGGCATAGTTGAAGATTGGCGCATTTTTATCTTTATTGATGGCGACAATCACTTTTGCGCCGTTGCCGCCAACCATATGTTGGATCTGCCCGGAGATCCCCAGCGTCAGGTAGAGATCGGATTTCAGCAACACGCCGGAGACACCGATATAACGTTCACGCTCCATCCAGTTCTCGCCTTCGGCAATTGGACGTGAACAGCCGACTTCAGCATTCAGCACTGCCGCCAGTTCGTGGACCATTTTCAGGTCATCCTGCGCCGCCAGACCACGACCGACGCCAACCACACGTTTTGCTTTGCTCAGGTCCACGCTGCTTGCCGCTTTCGCACGGCGTTCGCGACAGAGAATTTCATGACGCGGGGCAACATAAGGTACCGTTTCTGTCGGGCACTGATGAGAGATATCACTGGTGCACGGTTCCTGAACACCGGGTGCAAGGGTAATGATTGCCAGCGGGCTGTTGATCTTTTCCTGAGCGAACGCTAACCCGCCATACATCCGGTGTTCGGCGCAAATGTGACCATCGACAATATCCACCGCAGTGGCATCGTTCACCAGCGCCGCATTCAGTTGCACACTTAACCGTGCTGCCAGAGCTTTACCACGTTTCGTCGCGGCCAGCAGCAACATAGAAGGGTGTTTATCTTTCAGCAGGGCAGCAATGCTTTCGGCGTAATTTTCAGTACGTTGCAGCGCGTCGTTTTGCTCAAGAACATAAATGCATTTTGGCCCATAAGGCATAACTGTCTGCGCCTGGTCGGTATTTTGTACAATGGCATACACCTGTTGGCCCCATTGCTGAGCGCCGCCAAACAGTTCAGCATAACGTTCAGGATTATCGCTAAAGACCCAGACGCTGTTTAATTGACTCATCGTTTCTTCTCCGTAGGCTTCAGTTCAGGGCTTTCTTCAGATGTTCCACCAGCTCGGCAATGGCCTCCGGCGAATCGTTATCGAGAATGATGTGCTTACGTTCTGTTTGCGGCGGTACGCGAATGCCGGTCAGTTCAGCAAGTGGCGCGCTCTGGCTCCAGCCAATGTCACTTGCCTGCCACTGATTTACCGGTTTTTTACCCGCGCCGAGAATGGCTTTCATCGAAGGAATGCGTGGCATGTTAATATCGGAGGTGACGCAGAGCACGGCTGGAACAGAGAGCTCAATAACTTCAACATCATCTTCAAGCGTGCGTTCAATCACCAGTGTATTGCCCTGACGCTGAATAGCACTCACTGCATTAATCACCGGAAGTTGCAGAATTTCTCCGACCAGCAAGCCAACCTGCTGGGCATAAAGGTCGCCGGAACCTTCACCAAAGATCAGTAAATCGAAGCCGATCTTTTCAACTGCTGCCGCCAGCGCCTTTGCGGTATCGAGAGGCAGTGCATGTTCAAGTTGCGCATCCTGCACCAAATACAGGCTATGCGGCCCGCGGGATAGCACGTCTTTACGCACTTTCGAGTTCTGCAACAATGAGCCGCCAATGGTCAGCGCGGCTATCTCATCGTCATCTGTTGCAATCTGGCTTGCAGCTTCAATGGCATTGAGATCGAACTGGCTGATTTTGGCGTCGGCATTGTCGAAATTCAGGGTATATTCTGGAGTGACAACAATGTCCTGTTCTTCAGGCACCAGCTTAAAGCAGGTTATTATTTTCATGATTTCTCCTGTGAGTCGCATACGGAACCATCTCCGATGGAAGGTAAAAATGGCCTGAAAATAGTGTGCGATAGCGGTGCGGGGTTTTCGACGGAGCAAGCTGTTTTCCTTGCCAACAATCTTGCAAAAAAAATGCGATCGCTAAAACAAAAGTGCAATTTGCGGCAATATAGTTATTCCATGACCGTACAATCTTGCATTCAGTGTAAATAATCTTGTTTAGCTCTCGCTAAACGCGGTTGTATAACCGCAATACACGCCGTATTTTATCCGGCATATATTGTTTTTGCTTGCTCATGGAATAGGGAGGTTGTCATGTATCAACGCTGTTTTGATAACGCCAGTGAAACGCTGTTTGTCGCCGGTAAAACGCCACGGCTTTCACGTTTCGCATTTAGCGATGATCCAAAATGGGAGTCCGGACATCACGTTCATGACAATGAAACCGAGCTGATTTACGTCAAGAAAGGGGTAGCAAGGTTTACCATCGATTCTTCGTTATATGTCGCGCATGCCGATGACATTGTGGTGATAGAACGTGGCAGGCTGCATGCGGTGGCCTCTGACGTTAACGATCCGGCAACGACGTGTACCTGTGCGCTGTACGGCTTTCAGTTTCAGGGGGCTGAGGAAAATCAGCTACTGCAACCGCATTCTTGCCCGGTAATTGCCGCAGGGCAGGGAAAAGAAGTCATTAAAACCTTATTTAATGAGCTAAGTGTGATTTTGCCGCAAAGTAAAAATAGCCAAACATCTTCGTTATGGGACGCATTTGCCTATACGTTAGCAATTCTTTACTATGAAAACTTTAAAAATGCTTATCGTTCGGAGCAGGGATATATTAAAAAAGATGTTCTGATAAAAGATATTCTTTTCTATCTGAATAATAACTATCGCGAAAAAATCACTTTAGAGCAGTTATCGAAAAAGTTTCGTGCCAGCGTCAGTTATATTTGCCATGAATTTACCAAAGAGTATCGCATTTCCCCTATTAACTATGTTATTCAACGGCGTATGACGGAAGCGAAATGGTCACTCACTAATACTGAATTATCACAGGCAGAGATCTCCTGGCGTGTGGGTTATGAAAATGTCGATCACTTTGCCAAACTGTTTTTGCGCCATGTCGGCTGTTCGCCCAGCGATTACCGCAGGCAATTTAAAAACTGTTTTGCGGAACAAGAAATCTTATCTGAATTTCCTCAACCGGTAAGTCTTGCCGGATAAATCTGGCGGCGCAGTTTGTTAAGAAGCTGCGCCGCCTGCAGATTATTTGTTCTGATAATCTTTCAGGATCTGCCGACCTGCTACGTAAATCATAATTTCGTCTGTACCGCCGCCGATACGTTCACAACGGACATCACGCCAGAAGCGGGAGACGCGCGCCTCATCGGTATAGCCCAGACCGCCCATGATTTGAATCGCATCATCAATAACTTCCATTGCGGTACGTGCGCAGTACAGTTTTGCCAGCGCCGCGCTGGTGCGCAGTGACTGATGCTGATCGGCTTGCCATGCCACTTTCAACACCATGTTGCGCATGTTGTCGATCTTAATCGCCATCAGCGCCAGTTTTTCCTGGATCATCTGGTTATGACCAATGGGCTTACCAAAAGCGATACGCTGGTTGGCATAGCGGGCGGCATCTTCGAATGCGCATTCGGCAAAGCCGGTGCTGCGCGCGGCGTTGATCAGGCGCTCCATCTCAAAGTTGTACATCACATTGAGGAAACCCATTCCTTCTTCGCCCACCATGTCGCTCTCTTCAACTTCCACGTTGTCGAGATAGACTTCGCAGGTGCTGAGCATATGCCAGCCGATTTTATGCAGTGGATTGATTTTAATGCCGGGCTTACTGGAGTCGACCCACCACAGAGTAAAGGCCTTTTTCGGATCTTTCGGTTGCGGATCGCGCGCCAACACCAGCATATATGGATACTCTTTCGCACCGGTAATAAAGGTTTTCTGTCCGTTGATGTAAACCTTGCCGTTTTTACGCGTGTAAGTGGTAGTGGCACTGTTGTTGTCTGAGCCTGCGCCTGGCTCCGTCAATGCCAGGGCATAGGCGGGATCACCCGTTTCCAGTGTGCTCTCTGCCGTTTTACGTAGCTGCTCTGCAGAACCGAAACGGCGCATACTGTGAATACATTGACCGTTGGTAATCAAAAATGCCGGAGCACCGCATTTTGACACTTCCATCAGCGCCAGCATTTGGGTGACGTAATCCGCAGGGATACCACCAAATTCTTCCGGCACGCCAAGCATGGAAATACCGTTATCCGCCAGTGCCCGCATAAACTCACGCGGGTATGTCCCGTTTTGATCGCAGGTGCGGAAATACTCTTCCGGAAAGTTAGTCGTAATCAGTTCGCGAATACTGGCCAGCAGCAGTTCTTGTTCTTCAGTTAAAGAAAAATCCATCATTATACTCCTGTTAATGAGCCGCTTCAGGCAGGACAAAACCCATCGCCGCATCGATAAATAATCTTTCGTCCATCAGTTTGAGTTCTGGCGAAATCACTGGGGTGAAATCCATTTTGTCGAGAATATCTTTTTGTAAATCGACGCCAGGAGCGATTTCGATTAAATGCAGGCCGTCTTCTTTTAACGTGAATACAGCGCGCTCAGTGATATAACGAACATCCAGCCCTCGCTCGAGAGCGATTTTTCCGCTGAAAGTTATTTCCGGTAGTTCCCGAATAAATTTCTTCACCCGTCCTTCCTGGACGATATTTAATTTGCCGTCGGTAATTTCTGTTTTTAAACTGCCCGCAGTTAATGTGCCGCAGAACACGATTTTCTTCGAAGTGGCACTGATATCAATAAATCCACCGGTGCCCATGATTTTACCATTGAATTTATGCACGCCGACGTTACCGTGCTGGTCGACTTCAGCAAAACTCAAATAACAAACATCCAGACCACCACCGTGATAAAAATCAAACTGGGACGTCATATCCAGAATGGCGCGGGTATTCACGTTCGCGCCAAAGGCGATCCCCTGTGAAGTAATACCGCCAATCGGACCTGTTTCTACCGTCAGAATAAAGTCATCAGCACAACCTTCTTCCCGGGCGACCAGGCCAATGCCGTCAGCAATACCGACGCCGACATTCCCCACTGCGCCTTTGCGCATTTCGAATAATGCACGCCGTGCAACTAATTTACGTTGGTTTAGGGGCAGGCTAAGTTTGGTGCTGTCATCAAGAGTGAAGTCACCAGAAATAAAGCGGTTAACCGGCGCACCGCCATACAGTTGGGTTTGATCCGGATCGACCACCACAATATCCACCAGATAACCCGGAATACGGACAGATTTAGGATGCAGCGTGGCTTTCTTAACCATTTTCTGCACCTGCATCATCACAATACCGCCGTTATTGTGCACCGCCTGAGCAATAACCAATGCGTCGAGATACATCACCTCATCTTCAAAAGTGGCGTAGCCTTCGCTGTCGCAGGTGGTAGCGCGAATGAAGGCGATATCTGGCGCTATCGCTTTGTAATAGAGATATTCTTTGTTATCAAACTCGACCAGTTTAATCAGGTCTTCTTTAGTGACTTCATTCAGTTTGCCGCCTTGCTGGCGTGGATCGACAAATGTCCCGATGCCAATATCACTAATAATACCAGGCTGGTGGGCTGCGGCGGCGCGTAAGGTTTGTGTAAGTACACCTTGTGGATAGTTATAAGCAATAATTTTATTTTGTTCTGCGAGATCAGAAATACGCGGCGATTGTCCCCAGTGACCGCATAATGCCCATTTCACCAGACCTTCTTGCGCCAGCGGACTAATACCACGGTCGGCGCGATCGCCAAGCCCTGTTGGACTAATAATCGATAAATTACGTGGTGTTTGAGTCTGTTTATATTTATCAGCAAGAGCAGTAATTAACGTGGTGGCTTCCAGAATACCGCCGCCAGCGCCTAACACACAAAGTGTTGCTTCGTCGGGAATATAATTCACCGCTTCCTGTGCCGACAGGACCGGCACTCGTCCATTAATACGAGGTGGTTTTACAGGTTTCATTGTTAATTCCTGATTCAGGTGTGATTTTCCCTATGCCAGATGGAGAATTAGCGCACAGAGACTCACGAAATATTTTTATTAAATACGGTTAAAAATACTTTTTTTAGTTCGGCGGGGGAGGGTATTCCCGCCGAAATATTATTGCTTATGCCTGATGTAAAATAGTTAATACCGTACGCAAATCATTTACCGAGATTTGCCCTGGCGCAGAGGCTTTTTTTACCGCACCAAAAGTTGCCGCCGACCCAAATACTTCACCAGCCAGACGAGAAATTACGCCAGTTTTTGCCATCGACATCGTGATGATTGGACGATCGGCATACTGCTCCTGCATCTCCAGGGTCGCGGCAAGCAACGTCAGCACATCGCTGGTACTTTGCGGCATCAGCGCAATCTTAGGAATATCGGCGTCGAAGGACTGCATTTTGCGCAGACGGGCAATGATTTCTTCGGCTTCCGGCGTTTTATGGAAGTCATGGTTGGACATGACAACTTTCACATCATGCGCGTGGGCGTAGGCGACGGTTTCTTTAACCTGATCATCGCCGGTAAATAACTCCAGATCGATCATATCAACCAGGCCGCTGTCGATGGCTGCACGATTGAGTGCAATATAAGCCTCGGTGGAAATCGCCTGCTCGCCGCCTTCTTTGGCACTGCGGAAGGTAAACAGCAGCGGTTTTTCTGGCATGGTTTCACGGAGAATTTTTGCTGCCGCTATGACAGACTCCACATTGGAGAGGTCGGCATAGTGGTCCACACGCCATTCCAGAATATCAAAGTCCGCTTCACGATAGGCGAGAGCTTCGGATTTCACGCTGGCGATATCTTTCGCCATCAGCGAGACGATGATTTTAGGTGCGCCCGTACCAATGACGAGATCTTTTACAGTTACGGTTTTCATTTTTTACCCTTTCTGCACGCGGTCAGCCTGTCAGGCACCGAACCCCATGACCTGTTTAACATATTCCAGAGGGAAATCTTTGCCAGTCCATAACGTGAACTGTTCAGCCCCTTGCCACAACAACATGCCGTATCCATCAATCGTTTTGCAACCCGCTTGTTGCGCCTGCTGCAATAACTTCGTCATATGCGGGTTATACACGCATTCAGTGACCAGAAGTCCCGGATGTAACAGACTGATATCATTAACCAATGATTCATTCTCAAGGGGTTTCATACCCACTTTTGTGCCATTGGTTAAAATGTCGGCGGAAGCCAGGGCTTCAGCAAAGGCTTGCTGATCGGCGAGATCGGTGACTGTCACGACGCAATCGGTGTTTTCGTTAACCCGCTGCGCGAAGGCGAGGGCTTTATCGAAGAACTCATCCCGACGGTTAAAGAGTTTAATTTCTTTTAAACCTTCAATTGCCCCCTGCGCGCCAATTGCCGTTGAGGCACCTCCGGCCCCTAACAGCACCATCGTTTTGCCTTTGATATCAAAACCGCTCTCTTTAATGGCGCGAATATGGCCCGTGCCGTCGGTGTTATAGCCACGCAGATAGCCATCATCATTTACGATGGTGTTGATGGCACCCACCAGTTTGGCTGCTGGCGTTAATTCATCAACATATTCACACGCCAGTTGTTTGTTCGGCATTGATACACCAGTTCCGCGCATTTTGAGGGCTTTTAATCCTTCAATTGCTCCGGGAAAACTATCGTTATCCACTTCAAAGGCCATATAGGTAAATGGCAATCCCGCTTTTTCTAAGGCTTTATTCTGCATTTCGGGCGATAAACTGTGGCGGATGGGATAGGCCATCAACCCAATCAATTCGTATTTTGCGGTAACATCCATAATTAACTCCTTTAACCTCTATGCTTAATCGTGTTTAACCGGGTGCTAAATTTATGCTCGCCAAACCGCACATCATTTTCAGGAATAATGAAAACGCGGTAATAGCGGATAAAAACAATAATTGCGGTAATCAGGGCCAGCAGCGCGAAAGTAAAATCGAGAACAATGATATATTGCAGGCCGATGTTCGACAGATAACCGGTAATCAGCGGAATAACAAAGTTAGCCAGTCCACCCATCATCATATATATACTGGTGACTTTGGCTTTGCTTTTTGGGAAAAACTCTGACATGACCGAAACGCCGAGCTGTAAAATGCCGCCAGCTGCTGAGAAACCGATAACAAAGGCTCCGGCATTACACACCAATGGAGAAGGGTACAGGTAGATAATGGCAGCTGTTATTGTTGCCAGTGCAGAGTTAAATACATTAGCCCAGATGGGCCGGACCATTTTTTTCAGCAGGGCGGCAAAAATAAAGACACAGACCAGCGAACCCATACTGTAATAAGAGATGGTTTTTAATGCCTCAGCTTCTGACATACCAGCAAAAGCCATCGCATATTTGGGCATCCACACCACAATCACATAAAAGGTCGAGAATGCGGCTACACCGAACAGTACTGATGAAACACCTTCCAGCCAGACTAACGGTTTGCTGTTCATTTGCGGTAATTCATTAGCTACGCTGGCGTCCACCAACTGGCTGGGGAATTTGCTTTTCAACAGCATCAGCGTGATCAGTACAAACAGAATACCCGGAATAATCAGCCCATAGCCGTACCAGATGTTATTGAGCAACATATAGCTCACCAGCATTGGGTAGAACATTTGCCCGAATGACACCATCGCTTTAACCAGTATGACCGCCGAACCAGAGGCTTTCGGAAAGCATTCCATAAGCGCGGGGTAGCCACCCGTATCCAGCGCTGAGTTAGCGATACCTACGCACACTGCCAGACAGTAGGCGAGAGTTAAATTCGGGCAAGCAGGAATACCAAAGAAGAATAGCAGATACATTATTACTGCCATTAATATCACCGCCCGACGACCAAACTTATCGGAGATCACTCCGAAGAATAAAATACTGATCAATCGCCCCAATCCGATACCGGAAATTAAATAGGCAATGCCCGCGTTGTCAGTGGAAAACTTTTCTGCCAAAGATGTCATGTTTTGGGCAAGCGTAATAACACTAATACCGTGCAGGAAATAGCTGAAGTAAATACAAAGAACAGCCAGGATAAATGGCGTGCTGAAAGCCTTATTTTGAGACATTTTCACAGCTCTTTGCTGAAAGATAATTTCGTTACCGTACGTATTGTTCTCCGACGGTTTACATAATTACTATACTGAAGATGATTTTCCCTGGGTACATGGCATAAAGTTTATGTTTCCAGGAATATTGCATGTCATAGTTTGTTTTTGATCGCGATTTTCCTTAGTTAGCGCAGAAAGAGTTATTTATCCGTAAGATCTTGCATGACCTGAAAAGAATATTGCATTACCCACCCGGAGCGACATTTTCCTTTAGCGAGTGATGCCGCGTTTCTTTGCGACTGCGTAAGCCAATAAACAGTGCCAGTATAAAGCCGATGGCAGCGATGGCGGTATCGAACCACATAATATCGGCAATACTTCTTTGCGAAAGATGAGCCGTAATCAACGGAATGGTAAATGTTGCAATGCTGCCCGCACTGTAATAGATCCCCGTTGCTTTTCCTTTAGCGTAGGGAAAACGTTCCGCCATTAACGTCAGGCCAATTTGTACAACACCGCCTGCGGAGGTAAAACCGATGACGAAAGCAAATATTATCACCACATAAAATGTGGGATGCAGGCAGACGGTGAGCAGGGCGATAAATGAGATAAAGGTGTACAGCATCAGTAATGTTGTTGGGCGAACGGTATTACGAATGAGTGGAGCGGTAATAAATACACAAAGCAGCGAACCCACGGTGTAGATACTGAGTAGTTTGATCGACATAGTGTATGACATTCCAGCGACAAACTGTCCGTATTGTGCCAGCCACTGGCTAACCAGATAAAACGTTGCCATTGAGATATAGCCATATAGGGAATAACTGGCTAAATCGATAATTGAACAGCGATGTTCCGTAGAGCTGGTGGTTTTCTTTATGACAGGTAAGTGACGACCCGGATGGGGTGGGAACGTACAACGGTATAAAAACAGAGCGTTAATAAACATAATGCCTGCGGCAATCATAAAGGACCAACCGAACCACAGTTCAGCCCACACTAACAGGCTGATAATTAGCGGTAATAAAAATTGTCCGCTGGAAACAAATGCTTTAATTAAAATATTGGCTGTACCCGGTGAGCGTGGAAAAGCTTCCATCAAACTGGGATAGGTGCCTGCATCGAGAAAACTGTTTGCCATTCCCGCCAGAAAGCCAAACACATAAGCGATAATGATGTTATTGGTGTGCAGGATGCCAAAAAAGAAGGCCATATAGCAGCACATCCCGAGCATGATAAAAGGGCGGCGACCAAAGCGATCGGATAATAATCCTGCAAAAAGCAAGACACTTAATCGACCAATGCCCAGTGATGAGATAACTATCGAGACGCCCGCGGCATTAGTCTGCCAAAGCATCTCCAGCGAGGCCATATTCAGGCTCATCAAAATGACGCCCATACCATGCACCAGGTAATTAAAATACAACCCAAGTGCGGTAGGGTAATAGGGATTTTTCATAGGTTCTACTTAGCAAAGGTGCTTTAAAAAGTGTAGCGATGTTGTGTCAGTATCCGTTCATTATTGTTGTAACAACGACAATTCCTTTCTGTGGAGAAATTAACAAAGCCGCTCCAGATCGTGTGCATATAATTCAGCGGCTACCGATTGATAGATCTTCCAGTCAATAAAATTGCCATCAGGGTAGACTTGTTGAAACGCGGTTAAGTCGGGGAAAAAACGCATGGTGTTGTTGCCGATGCGGTTATTTATTTTCTCTATGATGGCATGAAGATGTTTTTTTCGTTGCTGACGCATAGCCAACAGTTGCTCGACTACACAATCAGGAATGGCGCATTTGCCATTTTCCCACTGACGCCAGCTTTCACTGTCATCGGTCTGGGCAATCCAG
>ULSH01020912.1_pt1 | contig 14408 bp, 9 predicted proteins | sample 1956151 | NCBI WGS metagenome assembly ULSH01 (sample SAMEA4835702, study PRJEB28245) | human gut metagenome | biome: gut microbiome; material: fecal sample | place: Denmark | collected 2008 | reverse complement strand
CTTGCACCCATTAGAATAAGCTCATGCCGAGCATACAAGCAAAAGACCCATACGCCGCGAATGCCGGCGTATGGGCCTGAGAGTTGTATAGAACACAGTTTTCCTCTTTGTGTCATCACAAAACAAAATCGTCGTACTGTAACGATCCCGACAAAGAAGGACCCGTCCTATCTGTGATATCAAAACATTATTTATGCTTGCCGATCGAGCGGATCCACTTCAGCGGCCGCTTGAGGAGGGAAGATATACCAGAGTCGCGCTTCTCGGCTGCGGGTGTCTGTGCTGTCGGTGCCTGTGCCGGAGTCTGCGGCATATTGCCCTTGGCATTACGGTCGTTGCGGCGGGCATTGTTGTTGCGCTGGCGGTTGTTGCGGCGGCGGTTGTTGTTCTGTTGTCCGTTTCTCTGTCCCTGCTTCTGCTCACCATTCTGATCCGGCTGCTTATTCTCCCGCGGCTGACCGGCATTCTCCTGAGTGCCTGCACCCTGCGGACGACGCCGTCTTCTGCGGGACTTACGGGGCTGTTGTCCTTCTCCTGCTACCGGTGCAGCCTTCTGCTCACCATTGTTCTGCCTGGGCTGACCGTTCTCCGGCTTCTGTCCGGCAGCATCCTTACGGTTCTCGTCCTTGGGCTGACGCTGGTTGTTGTCATTACGGGGCTTACGGCGATGGGCATTGGTATTGCGGTCGTTGCGCCGGCGGCTCTTGGCCGATGTCTTCGAACGACGGGTAGTAGTATATTCCGGACCCTCGCCACACTCTGCGGGCAACGGCAACTTCTCCACCTCTTTCTCAAGGAACTTCTCTATCTGATAGAAGGCATACATATCGTCCTCGTTGACGAAGGTGATGGCCTGACCGTCACGGTCGGCACGTGCCGTACGGCCGATACGATGCACATAGTCCTCCGCATCATGAGGCACATCAAAGTTGATCACGAGGGTGATATCGTCAATATCAATACCACGGGCCACAATATCGGTGGCTACAAGAACATCAATCTGGCCGCTCTTGAACTTGAACATGATGTCATCACGCTGCTCCTGTGTCAGATCGGAGTGCATCTCGCCACTTGCGATCTTCAGACGCTGCAGGGCCTGGTTGATGTGCTTCACCTTCTGCTTCGAGCCGGAGAAGATAATCACGCGCTTCAGGTCGCCATTCTTAAAGATACCCTTAATGATCTGCAGTTTCTGTGTCTCGTAGCATATATAAGCCTGCTGCTTGATCTTCTCGGCCGGCTTGCTCACAGCGAGCTTCACCTCAACAGGATTTTTCAGCAGGTTCTGTGCCAGCTTCTCAATATCCTTCGGCATTGTGGCGGAGAACATGATCGTCTGACAGCTGTCCGGCAGATAGGATGCGATCTTCATGATGTCTTCGGAGAATCCCATATCGAGCATGCGGTCGGCCTCATCAAGCACAAAGAAGCTGAGCTTGCTCAGATCGACATTTCCCAAAGAGAGATGTGAGATGAGACGGCCGGGGGTGGCAATAATCACATCGGCACCGAGGCGCATCGACTTCACTTCCTGATCGAAACGGTTGCCGTCATTACCACCATAGACCGCCACACTCGATACGCCCGGCGTATAGTAAGCGAAGCCCTGCATGGCCTGATCGATCTGTTGAGCGAGCTCACGTGTCGGCGACATGATCAGACAGTTCACCACACCATCGGGATAGCCCCCATCGTCAAGCAAGGAAAGGATGGGAAGCAGATAGGCAGCAGTCTTTCCCGTTCCCGTCTGCGCCACACCCAACAAGTCCTTACCTTCAAGGATAGGCGGGATACAGTGTTCCTGAACAGGAGTGCACTCTTCGAAGTGCATGTCATAAAGTGCGTCAAGCACATTGTCGTTAAGATCTAATTCTTCGAATTTCATAATTTCTTTTTCTTTTTAATTCGGCGCCTTGCGGTAACAGAACCATGCAATGACTGCAAAGATGGCATTGGGAACCCATGCCGCCAGCATAGGCGGGAAAGATGCATTGATGGCAAACGTCGCCGACACCGTCTGCAACATGATATAGGCAAAGCTCAATGCCAAGCCAATGCCCAGATACATACCCATACCCCCCTTACGCTTCCTTGACGAGAGCGAGGCACCGATGGTGGTAAGGATAAACGAAGCAAAAGAAGATGCGATACGCTTGTGGTACTCCACCTGATATTGCACGACATTACCGCTTCCCCTGTCGATCTGCTTGGAGATATATTCCTTCAGTTCCGGAGAGGTGAAGGTCTCCTGCTGTCCCTTGGAATACACGAGATCGGTAGGCTCCATCTGTATGACGGTGTCGCGCTGCGAGCCGCTGGTGATCTGCTCGCGCAAGCCTTTCAGCTGCCGGATCTTCCAATTGCTGAGCTTCCAATGATACTTGGAGTCTGAGATCGTGTCGTACTGCACCTCCGTGGCTGTCAGGTGCGACACGAGTTTCTTGTTCTCGAACTTGTCGAGGCAGAAGCCATAGCCTTTCTTCTGATTGTCGTCATAATGCTGGATATAGGCGATGACACCCCGCCCCACCTGCAACTGCACGTTCTCGGCCGACGTATTCTTCTTCTTGTTCTTATACATCGTCTCGAAATTCTGACGGATCACCGTGCCATGAGGAATGACATAGGCCGACAGATAGAATGTCAGACCGGAGATCAGCACACAGGAGAACATATAAGGACGCATCAACCGTTTAAACGACGTTCCCGTCGCGAGAATGGAGATGACCTCCGAATTGCCGGCAAGCTTCGAGGTGAAGAAGATCACGGCAATAAAGACGAAAAGGGGACTGAAAAGATTGGCGAAGTACGGTACGAAGTTGAGATAATAGTCCACGACAATAGCTCTCAACGGGGCATGATACTGTGTGAACTTCGCAAGATTCTCATTAATATCAAAAACGATACTAATAGAGATGATCAGTACAATAGAGAAGATATAGGTACCTATGAACTTACGGATGATATACCAATCCAGAATCTTCAGATAGCGGAAAGGATTGAGATATTTCAGCCATGCGAACCACCGGGCCAGCCATGCTAACGCATGGCGCAGGCCTGCCGTATGGCGCCACACCGACCGTACCGGCCGCGAGGCGGCCATCTTACGGAATGGACGTCCCAAAGCACGCATCAGCCGGAAAAACAACCGATGACGCCGCAGTTCTTCAAACGATCGTGATGAATGTTTCATCCTAAATAACTTTTTACCGTATTCCTCCTATACTCTTCTACCCAACTGGTCGATGACCGATGCTTTCCACGGCATGAAGTCACCCTGCAGGATATGCCGGCGCGCATCGCCTACAAGACGCAGGTAGAACGACAGATTATGGATAGAGGCAATCTGCATGGCCAGCAGCTCCCCGGCCTTGAAGAGATGATGGAGATAGGCCTTTGTCGTGATGCGGTCGATCTCGCAACCGTTAGGATCAAGAGGCGTGAAGTCGGTCTCCCACTTCTTATTCCTCATGTTCATCGTACCGTCATAGGTGAAGAGCATGGCATTACGTCCGTTGCGTGTCGGCATCACACAGTCAAACATATCAACGCCGCGCTCGATGCCCTCAAGAAGATTCTGGGGTGTGCCCACGCCCATCAAATAACGGGGCTTGTCCTTCGGCAGGATCTCGTTCACCACCTCTATCATCTCATACATCACCTCCGTCGGCTCTCCCACGGCCAAGCCGCCGATGGCATTGCCTTCGGCCCCCTTGTCGGCTACGAACTTGGCAGCCTCCCGGCGCAGGTCCTTATAGGTACATCCCTGCACGATGGGGAAGAGACTCTGATGATATCCGTACAACGGCTCCGTCTCATTAAACCGCTTGATGCAACGGTCGAGCCAGCGCTGTGTCATGCCGAGCGACTTCTTCGCATACTGATAGTCGCTCTGTCCCGGCGGACATTCGTCGAGCGCCATCATAATGTCGGCACCGATGACACGCTCCGTGTCCATCACGTTCTCCGGCGTAAAGAAATGCTTCGATCCGTCAATATGTGACCGGAACTCGCATCCCTCCTCCGACAGCTTGCGGATGCCCGTCAGAGAGAACACCTGAAAACCACCCGAATCGGTGAGGATCGGACGCTCCCATCCATTGAAGCCATGCAGGCCTCCGGCGGCGCGCAGCACCTCTAGTCCCGGACGGAGATAGAGATGATAGGTGTTGCCGAGAATGATCTGAGCCTTCACCTGCTCACGCAGCTCACTGAAGTGGACACCCTTCACGCTGCCGCAGGTTCCTACGGGCATGAAGATAGGTGTCTGGATCTGGCCGTGATCCGTGGTGATCAGGCCGGCACGTGCCTCACTCGCTGCGTCTGTATGTTGTAACTCGAATGTCATTCCTTATCTTTCTTGTCGTCGTCAGTAATCGTAAAATCTATGGGGTGATCCACCTTCTCGTCGAGCAGGGCAAAGTCCCATACATCCTGTACATTCTCCACATAATGGAACTCCACGCCCTTGCGATATTCCTGGGGGATCTCCTCGATATCCTTCTGGTTGTCTTTACACATCACGATGTGGGTGATGCCGGCACGCTTGGCAGCGAGGATCTTCTCCTTTATGCCACCCACAGGCAACACCTTACCGCGCAGGGTGATCTCGCCCGTCATGGCCGTATTGGCACGTACCTTGCGCTGGGTGATAGCCGAGGCAATCGAGGTGGCGATTGTGATACCTGCCGACGGACCATCCTTAGGCGTAGCACCCTCCGGCACATGGATATGGATGTTCCAATGATCGAAGAGACGATAATCGACACCGAGAGAGTCGATATGCGCCTTCACATATTCGAGGGCAATGACGGCGCTCTCCTTCATCACATCGCCGAGGTTACCCGTCAGCGTGAGCTTCGAGCCATGACCTTTCGAGAGGGAGGTCTCGATAAACAGGATCTCACCGCCCACCGAGGTCCATGCCAGTCCGGTAACCACACCGGCGTAATCATTACCCTGATAGATATCCCGATAGAAAGGCGGCTTGCCTATCAGCGTCTCGATATCGTCGGGCCGGATCGTGGTGATGACCTGTCCGTCGCCCGTAGCCAACTGGTAGGCTATCTTACGCATAGTCTTACCTATCTGCTTCTCCAGCTGGCGCACGCCACTCTCACGGGTGTACGACTCCACGACCTTCTCGATAGCGCTCTTTGAGAACTTGATCTTCGGCTCATGCTTGTCCAGTCCGTTGTTCTTCAACTCACGGGGCACCAGATGACGCTTGGCGATCTCGATCTTCTCCTCCGTGATGTAACCCGACACCTCGATCAGTTCCATACGGTCGAGCAAAGGCCGGGGGATAGGATTCAGATCGTTGGCCGTGGCGATGAAGAGGACATTCGACAAGTCGAAATCCACATCGAGATAGTTGTCATGGAAAGCATTGTTCTGCTCCGGATCGAGCACCTCCAGCAATGCCGAAGAGGGATCGCCGTTGATCGTATTCTGTGTCACCTTATCGATCTCATCCAAGACAAACACAGGATTGGCCGAGCCGGCCTTCTGCAGATTCTTGATGATACGGCCGGGCATGGCACCTACATAGGTACGACGGTGCCCGCGGATCTCACTCTCATCGTGCAGACCGCCAAGCGACACACGCACATACTTGCGCTTCAACGCCTCGGCAATGCTCTTGCCCAACGAGGTCTTGCCCACTCCGGGAGGTCCGTAGAGACAGAGGATCGGTGACTTCAGATCACCACGCAACTGGCGTACAGCCAAATATTCGAGGATGCGCTCCTTCACCTTCTCCATGCCGTAATGATCACGGTCAAGGATGCGGCGGGCACGCTTCAAGTCGAGATTGTCCTTGGTAAAGACACCCCAGGGCAGTGCCACCATTTGCTGCAGATAGTTGAGCTGTGTCGAGTATTCGGGGCTCTGAGGATTAAAGAGGTCCAGCTTTTCCAACTCACGTTTGAAGGTCTTGGCCACTTCCTCAGGCCATTTCATCGTCTTAGCCTTCTTCTTCAGCTCAGCTTTCTCCGGCGACCGCTCATCGCCTCCCAGCTCTTCCTGGATATTCTTGATCTGCTGATGCAGGAAATACTCACGCTGTTGCTCATCCAGCTCCTGATGCGTCTTCTGTTGAATCTCGTTTTTCAACTGGTTGAGCTGGATCTCCCGGTTAATGAGCTTGATCAGCTTCAAGGCACGCATCTTGACATCGCCTTCCTCAAGGAGCGACACCTTCTCCCGCGTAGAAAACGGGCCGTTGGTGCAGAAGAACTCCATCAGATCGAAATCGCTCTTCATCTGCGCCAATGCCTCGTGAAGCTCGAAACTGTTCTGTGAGTCTGAGGTCTCCACCATGGTCATCGCCTGCTTTCGCACTTGCTGGAAGATGGTCTTCACCTCGATGTCATCCTTATCCGGCATCACATCAGGAGTCGATGTCACCTCACCCACGTAATAAGGTGTGGTCTGTGTGATGGCATCCAGACGGCATCGGGCAAAAGCATGGAAGATGGCCGTCACATTGTTTTCCACATGCATGTCGAGCACACGGACAAGACGGGCATACACTCCGTACCGATACAAATCCTGAAACTCCGGCTCTTCCACGTCAGGATCCTTCTGCGAGAAGATCACGCAGACAGCATCATCTTTCTGCCGTCTGATATGACGCAACAGATTCAGACTGGCCTGACGGCCTAACATGATGGGTACCAAGGTGTTCGGAAAGAGCACCATATTGCGAGTGGCAAGGAGAGGAGCCGACTGGGGAAGGTCCTTTATTTCTGAGTCTCCATCCAGGGACTCACCAATATTGGTAATGAAATGGAGCACCGCTCCGCGTTCTTTATTCATATTGTTCAATGCGCTATTAGTAGGCGGAAAGGCCCCTATCATAAGGATGACCGACTCTCATGCAGAGACAGACAAAGCCCTATTGACGTTCGGACACAATACGCCTTTAGGGTGCAAAGTTACTAAAAATATTCCATTCACACCGTACAACACCTCTGAATTTTAGGATACCACTCCACTTGCTCCGCAAAATCAAAGATTTATGGACAACAAAGGAAAGGGATTTTATTAAGACGTGATAAGTAAAAAGACAGTCCATCCGTATGCCAAGAGCACGGCCTTTTTCTTGAGCTTTCCCGAAGTGCCATGCTCTCCGAAGGCAAACGACCCCCTCACGCTCCATCATCTACCCGTCCCTACTGTTGTTCCCTTAACTAGAAGGGCATACCGACAGCAAAGTGGAAGGTGAAGTCACGAGAGAAGCGGGGATGGAATATCGCCCAATGCTCCTGCTCAGTAAGATAAGCTGGATTGATCGCCTTCATGCCGAAGTCGAAACGAAGAATGAAATAGTCGAAGTTCAAACGCAGACCCAGACCATAGGCCACGGCGATCTGCTTATAGAACTCATTCAGCTTAAACTGTCCGCCTGGCTGGTCAGGATAATCGCGCAGCGTCCAAATATTTCCCGCGTCTATGAACACGGCTCCATTAAACTTCCAGAACAGGTAAGTACGCAGTTCCGCATTCAGATCGAGCTTCACATCACCCGTATGGTTGATGAAGTCGATACGTCCGTCCGTTCCTCGGAAGCTGCCGGGACCGAGCTCACGCACCGACCATCCACGCACGCTGTTGGCTCCTCCGGAGAAGTAACGCTTCTCGAAAGGCAGCACATCCGAATTGCCATAAGGCCAGGCGATACCAAAGTCACCATGAAGGGCAAGCGTATTGTTCTGGTCGATCCGAAACAAATGAGTATAATCAAAATCAAACTTAATATACTCAGCGTAGGCTATATTAAATAAGGTATAGCGTCCCTCCTCATCACGTCTGAATCCGGCGGTCTTTGCGATGGCCTGGAGCAGGTTGCCCGCAGTCTCGATATTCGCTCTCAGAGCATCCACACCATTATTATAGGTGATACCGAATCCGGTGCGCATAATGAAGAGATCCTCATAGTTGTAGCGGAGGATGGCATTACGGTTGGACACCGAGTCCAAATAGTCGTGCTTGAACGTCTCGCTGATCCACGGCATATAGACATAGTTCAGATTGAGCACATCGAAGCGGTAGGACGTATGGTGCTGTGGTTCTGACCACTGGTATCTCCACGAGGTGGAGAACACACGACGATGAAACTCGGGACGATTCTGCAGATCCCAGCTGACAGCCAACTCTGACGTTGCCGTGCTCCGCCGCTTAAAATCTCTGGAGAGAAAGGGAGCGAGCATACGCGGGAACTGCAGACGTGCCTCCACACCGTACTCCTCATAATTTTCATCACGATAGCCCTCGAGACCGGTGATGGCCTCAAAGGCGCCGCGAAGCTCCAGACTCAGCAGCTCACTGCCTTTGAAGAGGTTGCGGTTGGAATAGGTGAGAGAGGCCGCCGCGCCGAGATCTCCGGCCGTATTGGTTCCTTCCGGTTCAAAAGAGATCGTCGAGGGCTTGTTCGTGCTCACCTGTATATCCGCGTCGAGCACGTGAGCGTCAGGACGCTCATTCAACTGGATATTCGTATAACGGACGGCCTGAAGACGGCCGAAATTGTTGTATGTGCGTTGTAAGTCAGAGGCATCGAAATATTCTCCCGATTCCAATGCCGTATTATATTCCAGTGTGCTCTGCCGAAGATGTATCTTGCCGTCTTCGCCTCCTAAATAACGGATGTCTCCTATCCTATAACGAGGATGAGCGGTAAGAATGCTGTCACCCGATGTACGGTATCTGTCAAGATGAAGCGTCACCCCTACCTGATTGTCGTAACGTGAGGAGTCTGTCGTGAAATAGATGAAATCGCGGTGGAACTTATAATATCCGGAATCCATCAGCACCTTTGTGATACGCTTGCGCTCACTGTCAAGACGGTCGACAGAGAACCGCTCACCCACAGTCAGACGGCCCGCCGAAGAAATACCGTCCTTATCTTGCGGAGCAACTGATTCCGTCTTCCTCTCTGCTCCCGTCAAACTGGCATCGTGCCGGTTCAGCACCTGTTCCACCTCCGGGTCGTCAATATCATAGTCCACCCTGGAGATATAATACGGCTGTCCGGGATGAAGATTATAGATGGCTTTCAGCCTCTTGCCATGCTGTTCCGTCTCCAGATCAGCCGAGGCATGCATATATCCCATGTTGCGCATGGCCTGCGTCAGATCGTTGAGCGACAGACAAGCCTGCACCGAGTCGTAGAGCACGGGAGCCTCGCCCATCCTCCTCAGCGTGCGGTTGATCCATTTAGCCGTGTCCGTACCTGCCAGACTATATGTCGCAAGAGGGATCTTAAAGAGCGAGAACCACTTGGAATTCGTCCTTTGACGGACATACGACCGTAACGCTCCGCCATCGACATCCTTATTATCGCTCCTCACCTCTACACTTTCCAACAGATACTGGCCATCAGGAATCAGGCGCGACACATTACATCCGCCAAGTCCGGCTATCACAGCCAGTCCCAGCAGCAGCATAAGCACATGCTTCTTTAGTCTGCCATAATTTCTTCTTACCCTCATCACGGACATTGCAGTTCCATCAAGTTGCAAAGATAAGATATTTATTCCATTTCTCCAAATATATAATTTAAGGTGACTGACAGATCACACAAATTTATGCCCAAACATCTGTAGTCCAATAAATCCCAACACTTGCGTCCCCTGCGTCATCATCAGAGGCCTTCCCTGAAACTGTCATATCGTGCAATGGCAATGGTGCGACCCATAAAACGGAAAAGAAAATGGCCACACTCTTCCCATCCTCATAGCTGTGATAAGTTTTTTGAGCTATTCTGGACCATGTTGCCCTAATCTTACAATTGAAAATCCCCTAGATGTGTATCCATTTTCATTAAGCTGAATGTCCTATAAATCTCTGACTCTTCTTGTCGAGGCAAGACATGTCCAGAAAGCAGAAACATACCCAAAGAATTCACACTATTTTTAGTTCACAGATTTATATTTTGTACCTAAGATATGGGTATTAACGGCAAACAAACACTTGATATCAGTAAAAATATCATTTTGACCCCTTTTTATGCGAAAACGAGACCCTCTTTTAAGGATGGAATCCGTAATTTTGTACATAAATTATTTAATTTCTAAAATCTAAATACTACTCTTACTGTATGAATAAGTATCTTATCGCATCCTTTGTCACACTGTTCCTTGCCGGTGCAGCAAATGCCGCTACACCGCAAAACAAGAAGGCGACAAATGTATTGAAACCTACGTTTACCGAATGGCACGACCTTAACGTGAATCAGATCAACCGTTTTCCGTGTCACACATCGTACTTCGCTTTTGAAAGCGAGGCGGCAGCCCGTGGCGACAAGAAGGCCTCCACCAATTACATCTCCCTTAACGGAAAGTGGAAGTTCAACTGGGTAGAAAATGCCGACCAGCGTCCTGCCGACTTCTTTACTACCGGCTATGACGACTCAAAATGGGGCGATATGCCTGTGCCCGGTATATGGGAACTTAACGGATATGGCGACCCCGAATATGTAAATTCCGGATTCGCATGGCGCGGTCATTTTAAGGATAATCCGCCCGAGGTACCTGTGAAGGACAATCATGTAGGATCGTACCGTCGTGTCATCAACATCCCGGCATCATGGGACGGACGTCAGGTCATTGCCCATTTCGGCTCGGTCACCTCAAACATGTACCTGTGGGTGAATGGTCACTTTATAGGCTATTCAGAAGACAGCAAGATAGCTGCCGAATTTGACATCACGAAATATGTAAAGCCGGGCAAGAATCTCATAGCCTTCCAGACATTCCGCTGGTGCGACGGCTCTTACTGCGAGGACCAGGACTTCTTCCGCCTGAGCGGTGTCGCCCGTGACTGCTATCTCTACAGCCGCAACAAGAACGTGCAGCTGGCTGACATACGCATAACCCCTGATCTTATAAACAACTATACCGACGGTACGCTCACAATAAACGCTACACTGAAAGGCAAGACCAACAATGTTAATTTCGTGCTGACCGACGCCAAGGGCAATAAGGTGGCTGAAGCTAAGGCCGGAGGCAAGGTTAATGTAGGTCTGACCATGGAGGTGAAGAATCCAAACAAGTGGTCGGCCGAGACACCTTATTTATATACACTTACAGCCATCGTCACCGACAATAAGGATAAGGTAGCTGAGGTGGTTCCCGTGCGTGTAGGTTTCCGTAAGATAGAGATCAAGGACGCCCAGGTGCTTGTCAACGGCAAGCACATATATATAAAAGGTGCCAACCGTCATGAGATGGACCCCGACCTAGGCTATGTGATGACACACGAGCGCATGATTCAGGATCTGACGATGATGAAGAAGCTCAACATCAATGCCGTGCGTACCTGTCACTATCCTGACGACCCGGAGTGGTATGACCTGTGCGACGAGTATGGCATTTATCTCTGTGCCGAGGCCAACCAGGAGAGCCACGGCTTCGGCTACGGTGACGATGCCCCGGCAAAGAAGCCCATGTTTGCAAAACAGATCATGGAGCGCAACCAACGCAACGTACAGACCTTCTTCAATCATCCGAGCATCATATTCTGGTCGCTCGGCAATGAGACGGTGAATGGCGACAACTTCATCGCAGCATATAAGTGGATCAAGACACAGGACCTGAGCCGTCCCGTTCAGTATGAGCAGGCCCATGGTGGTGAGAATACCGATGTGTATTGCCCGATGTACCTCAATCAGGACGGATGCGAGCGCTATGCCAAGAACCCACGCTTCAACAAACCCCTTATTGAATGTGAGTATGCCCACATGATGGGTAACTCCGGTGGCGGTTTCAATGAGTATTGGGACCTCGTGCGCAAATATCCGGTGTTCCAGGGCGGCTTTATCTGGGACTTTGTCGACCAGGCACTTCACGGAACCGACGCCAACGGCGTAAAGATATACAAGTATGGCGGCGACTGGAACAACTACGACCCAAGCGACAACAACTTCAACTGCAACGGACTGATCAGCCCCGACCGTGTGCCGAATCCTCATGCCTACGAGGTGGCTTACTATTATCAGAGTATATGGACAAGTCCTGTTGACCTTCAGGCCGGCAAGATAAGTGTTTACAACGAGAACTCTTTCCGCGACCTGTCCAACTATCGTCTCTGCTGGACGCTCATGGCCGACGGCAAGGCTGTCCAGAACGGAACCGTCAACGACCTGAAGGTTGCTCCCGGACAAAAAGTAGAGATAACCCTGCCTTACAACCTTACAGACGTGAAGGGCGAGACAATGCTCAACGTAGAGTATAAGCTCAAGAATGCCGAGCCGCTCATGACCGAAGGTCAGACCGTGGCCTATCAGCAGTTGCCTATCACAGCATACACACCTGTGGCCTATGCTGCCACAGACAAGCCCAAGACAAAGACGACCAATAAGAAAGACGCGTCAGTACTGACCGTCGCCAACGACCAGTTTACCGTCGAGTTCGATAAGGCGGACGGATTCATCACCCGCTACGACTATGCCGGTAAGTCGCTCCTCGGCGAGGGAGGCATGCTGAAGCCCAACTTCTGGCGTGCCGTTACCGACAACGACATGGGTGCAGGCATGAACCGCAAGGCTAAGGTGTGGAACAATCCTGAGATGAAGCTCACATCGCTCACCGTAGAGAAAGGCAAGAAGGTTGAGGGTGCCGATGAGAAATGTCCGGCTGTTGTCATTGCCAAATATGACATGCCCGCCGTCAAGGCCACACTCACTCTTACATACGCCATCTCTGCCGACGGAAGCATGAAGATCACTGAGCAGATGGACGCCACAGAAGGTGAGAAGGTGCCCTCGATGTTCCGCTTCGGCATGCTGATGCAGATGCCTTACGGCATTGACCGCAGCACATTCTACGGACGTGGACCGATAGAAAACTATTGCGACCGCAAGGAATCACAGAATGTCAGCATCTACAGCCAGACAGCTGACGAGCAGTTCTATCCCTACATCCGTCCACAAGAGAACGGCACCAAGAGCGATCTGCGCTGGTGGAGACAGACCGATGCCAACGGATTCGGTCTTGAGGTGAGCAATGCCGGACTCTTCTCGGCTTCAGCCCTCCATTATAACATCGAAGACCTCGACGACGGCGATGACAAGGAGCAGCGTCACAGCCCGCAGGTGCCCAAATCAAAATTCACCAACCTGATCATCGACATGGCACAGACAGGTGTCGGCGGTGTAGACAGCTGGAGCATGAACGGATTTGCATTGTCAAAATATCGCGTTGAGTATGGTGACAAAGAGTTCACCTTTGTGCTGAAACCATTAAAATAACAGATCCTGTCGAGGGTGCGGAGCGTATCTTCCACATCTCCGCACCCCTCTATATAATATATAATGAGGTAAGAGCACAACAGAAACACCATAATAACTGATGCGGACAGAGGCTAGCAGTAGAGCGAGTCTCTGTCCGCATTGTTTTTTATAAACCGGAATAAGTTTAGGTCCGCCTATACACCACTACCTGCCATTTATAAGATCAACAAACACCAATATGGCAAAGATCTATATAAAGCATAATTCTCCCAAGTATAAGAAATCCGCTACTTAAAATGAGAAGCTCTATCTGAAAATATTACATTCCTTAAAATGACATAATCCATATAGGATTCCATATAATACATGATTTTATTTTACACCGATTATTATTCTAAAGATTTATATAGTCGTCCTTTTTCTTAACAGCCCTTCTGCCCGGATGCCTTGCATCCGGTTGCCTGCCGTCTTCTCTTCCGTCCTCTTGCCGCCATCTTACCGGATAGGACACATCCGACTTACCGGTGCCCGGAAAAGGAAGCATCAGTGCAAAGGGCTACGCACCTAAGTGCATGGAGCATGCCCCCTAAGTGACTCCAACATGCCATCTTTTCCCGCGATGTACGACAGATCTCCGGAAAAACCACGGATCGGGTACTCCCCCCACAAGAATCGGATATCGCCATCAGATGCCCAGTGTCCCATCATAACGGCGCATATCACCTCATATCCATCCGAATCCGTTGCGTGTCAATATAAATACAGTCCATTTCCTTTCTCTTCCACTTCTCATGATGCTCTCGTTCCTCCTGTTCCCATCCTTCGTCCCACTTCGCAACAGGCTGACCTCGGAAAGGAATATATAAGAAAAGCCCAAGGAGCATAATACTCAATGACCAAGGAGCATAATACTCAATGACCAAGGAGCATAATACTCAACGGCCAAGGAGCATAATACTCAATGGTCAAGTAGTATATGGCTACTTGGCCGTATATTGCACACTTACTAAAACAATCTGATTATCAGTACATTACAGCACGCATCCGGCAGAACCAAAAAAATCAGAGCCTTTTCTCCTGCAAAAAGTCGGGCATCTCCATCGGACATTCCCTGTCTTGTCACGACATCGCTATGCGATTCTCTGCTCATCCGTCATTATTGTATGTAAACAAA
>ULSH01048776.1_pt1 | contig 14414 bp, 8 predicted proteins | sample 1956151 | NCBI WGS metagenome assembly ULSH01 (sample SAMEA4835702, study PRJEB28245) | human gut metagenome | biome: gut microbiome; material: fecal sample | place: Denmark | collected 2008 | reverse complement strand
AGGTTGCTTGATTCTTAGCTTCATAAAAATTGATTTTAATTTATTAAATAAAGAGCATGTAATTTTTAAGGCTTGACTGTTAGCACGACGCCTCCGGAGCTATGCTTCGGAGGCGTTTCCGTCTGTGGATTTATTAAATTAACCAACATCATTCATTAACCCAATCTACCACTAAATTATGATTAGATTAAAAAAGGTAGCGATGGCGGTCAGCCTGTTATTGACCGCTTCGTGCATGTTGTGTGGTTGCAGCGATGACGATTTTCCCGAAAACCGTTTCGGGGCTGTCGGCATAAACTCCCTGCAGACCACATCGACCTCCGTCACTATCTATTGGACAGTAGTGTCCAACGGGAGCTGTGACGGTTACAAAATCCTCATCAATGAAGGGACACGCGCCAACAAGGGCGCTGAAGTCATGAACCAGCAGTTCGGGCCGAAAGAACATCACAACACTTTCAGCGGACTTCGTCCCAATACTTCTTACGTGGTCACTACCCAGGCAATACCGTCCGCATCAAGCGGCCGCACAGAAGCGGACACTTACGAGATGGAATTCATGACGGCACCTCTGGTGAGCGGCGTGACAGTCGGAAACATCACATTAAGAGACATCCCTGTTGTCGATGCCAACGGTAACCTTTCGACCAAAAAGATGGGCTCCACCAAGGTCAGCTGGACAGCGCTTACATCAAACTGCGGGGGGTATCGCGTCACCCTGTACGGACGTGCTGCAGGCACAACAGCCTGGAGCGTAGTCAGCTCGAACACGATTACTGATCCGTCAGTAAACTCAGTTGATTACACAGACGTACTGACTCCCGCATGGGAATATCGCGCCGGCGTCAGCCCGCGCCCCAACAACGCATGCTGGTATCCGAGCGGAGAGGAGACATATTCAAGTGAGGTCACCGCTCCGGCCCAGTAAAAAAGATAGTTAACCGAAAAAATTGTGCAGAAATGACAAACAACCAAATAAAGAATTGGTGTCTCGTGATTGCACTGGCCGCTTCATCACCGGTCTTTGCCGCATCTTCCGAGGCCCAGTCCGCTACGTCTGTCATGCAGCAGCAGACAGGCACATGCACCGGCGTGGTCTATGATGAGACCGGCGAACCTCTGATGGGGGCCACCGTCAAGGTAGAAGGCGCCCAAAATGCCACAGCGACCAACATTGACGGAGAATTCTCTCTCACCAATGTCAAGCCCGGTTCTAAAATAACAGTTTCGTTTATCGGCTACAAACCGATGACGGTAGTCTGGAACGGACAGCCCCTCTCGATCAACATGAACGAGGACGCCAACGTGCTCGACGAAGTCGTAGTGATGGGTTACGGCGTCGAGCAGAAACGCGCCAAAGTGACCAACTCAATCGCCAAGGTGAGCGAAAAGACTCTTACGGTCGGCACGAACGCCAACCCGGCCCAGGCCCTCGTGGGTGCCGTTTCGGGTGTGCGCGTGAACGTGACTTCCGGTTCGCCTTCGGCTACTCCCAACATCGTGATCCGCGGTGGTGCCAACTTCTCGGGCGATGCCTCCAACAACCAGCCTCTTTTCGTTGTCGATGGCCAGATCCGCGACGCTTTGAGCGACATCAACCCCAACGATATCGAATCGATGGAAATCCTCAAGGACGCCGGCGCAACCGCTCTCTACGGCGCGCGTGCAGGTAACGGTGTCGTTCTCATCACCACGAAGAAAGGTAAAGCCGGCACAGGCAAGGTGAACTTCAGCGCCAAATTCGGCATCAACAACTACAACAACCAGGGTTACGACGTTTGCTCCGACGAGGACTTCCTCTACTACTTCCGTACAGGTAAAGCCAGCTCACAGTGGGCACTCCCGGGCGGAGGATATGCGTCGCAGTACAACGGTCTGTTCACGGGAACAAACGGCCCCGGCGACATAGGCCGCACCGAATACAATCCCCTGCAGAACTATAACGTGCTCCGCAAGACCGACGACAACGCATATCTTCTCGACAATGGATGGCGCGAGATGGCCGACCCACTGAGCGATAACGATATCCTCTACAAGCCAACGGACATCCTGAAATACAACCTCAACCGTCCGGCTTACACACAGGACTATAACGTGAACTTCTCGGGCGGTAACGACCGCGGCAACTACTATGCTGCTCTCGGTTACTACGATGCCGACGGAGCTGTAAAAGGCACATTCTACAAACGCTATAACTTCGCGTTCACCGGTTCATACAAGATCAACGACTGGCTGACCTCAAACTCGGTGTTCAACTACATCCGCTCCAACTGGCTCAACGATGACCCGCTGATCGGCACCGCTTACATGATGAACCGCGGTACATTCTGGAAATTCGTCAACTTCGAAGCCGAGGACGGCACCCCGCTCTACGGTAACAACGGCCCGGTGAACGTCAATGTCAACCGAGGCAATTTCAACCGCAAGTATCAGTCGGACAAATTTCAGATGACCCAGGCATTCACAGCCAAAATCATCGACGGACTTACGCTGAAAGGCACCATGAGCTGGTACTACAACGAGCAGCTCAACGACTGGTCCAACCTGGCGTATGCCACAAGCAACACAGGAGCATGGAACATGTATCATAAAACCGGCAACAGCGGCGTTAACCGCACCTACGGCGCCGGCAATTCATTCCTCCGCTATTTCGACCAGACCTATAACCTCGTGGCCAACTTCAACCGCACTTTCGCCGAGAAACACACCATCAACGCGATGCTCGGTACGGAGTTCTACAAACGCAAATATATAAGCTTCGACGCAAGCGGTACAGGCGCACCCCTCCCCGGCTATCCCGATCTGAGCCTGACATCGCAGGACACACGCGACATCGACTCGAGCCACGCCAATGAAGCTCTCATGTCATACTTCGGCCGCGTGGAATATGACTACATGGACAAATATCTCGCAGCCGTGACCTTCCGTGAAGACGGTTACTCACGTCTGATCAACAACCGCTGGGGCTTCTTCCCGGGCGCTTCACTCGGATGGGTGTTCACCAAGGAAGACTTCTGGAAAGACAACGACTCGCTTTCGTGGCTCAACTACGGTAAGCTGCGCGCCTCTTTCGGTCTTAACGCAACGATCAACAGCTCTTATCTCGGTTACTACAGCCTTCGCGGCTCATACTCATCATGGATGTATGACGGCAACACCGGCTACCGCATCGGCTCGCTGCCTAACCCTGACCTGAAGTGGGAACGCACCCGCACCGCTGAAGTAGGTCTTGACCTCGGTTTCCTCAACAACCGGTTCAATCTCGGCCTTACGTACTACAACCGTCTGACAATGGACAAGTACGCCAACAAGTCGCTGCCCCAGACCACAGGTTTCTCCTCTATCATCGACAACAACGGTTCTTACGAGAACCAGGGCTTGGAGATTGACCTCAACGCCACTTTCATCCGCACCCGCGACTTCTCCTGGTCATTCGGAGCCAACCTCACCTACAACTCGAACAAGATCAAGAAACTTCCCTACAGCGGTCTTGAAAACAACCGTGTTATCAACACCGGTGTCGAAGTCTATACAGGCAACGGCGACGAGACCCACTATATAGCAGGTTATCAGGAAGGTATCAACCCCTATCAGCAGGTAGGTTACGGCGTGCGCCACATGGTACGCAGCCAGGCTGACATCGACGCTCTCGGCGACTACATCGACGTGGTCAACCCGAACAACAACGTCTATGCAACCGAAGAAGGGCGCCAACGTCTTATAGCAATGGGCGTAGCCTCTACCAACATGATCCGTCTGCAGCCCGGTAGCTTCGTCTATGAGGATATGAACGGCGACAACAAGATCGACACCAAGGACCGCCGTATCATAGGTCACAGCGATCCCCACTGGAGCGGCGGTTTCAACACCACGTTCACATGGAAAGGCCTCTCGCTCTACGCACGCTTCGACATGGGCTTCGGTTTCCAGGTCTATGACTCGAACCTGACCTTCTGGCTCGCAGAAGGCCAGGGCGCCATGGCATTCCCCTCGCAGGTAACCGACACATGGACTCCTGACAATCCCGGAGCAAAATATCCGCGCGTTGTCTGGGCCGACCAATACGGCTGCGACAGCTACATCCGCACCAACAGCTTCTTCGCACAGAGCGGCGCATATCTCGCATGCCGCGAGCTTTCGCTCTCATACACTCTGCCCGAGAACATCTGCAAGAAGATCCACAGCCAAGGTCTCTCCTTCTCGGTGACCGGCCAGAACCTCGGCTACATCAAGAGCTGCACCATACCTCTGCCCGACAACACGACTTACTGGTCAGGCAACACTGCCGGTAACGGCGGTACCTACAACCTGCCGCGCACCGTCATCTTCGGTCTCAATGTCACATTCTAAACATTCCAATCTTTCAGAAATCGCAATATGAAAAAGATTTTCACCAAAATAACCGTTCTGGCTTCCATAGCCGCTCTGGGCATGACGGCAGTGTCATGTAACGACGAGCTTGACCAGAAGCCCATAGACTTCCCCGGCGGCGGTACATTCTGGCAGAGCGAACAGGACTACATCTCGAATATCTACGCGATGTCAGCCATGTTCCGTACCAACTACACCGCCAACATTCTCTTCTGGGCAGGCGAGCTCCGCGCCGGCAGCCTCACCATAGACCTCATCAACGGTTCAGGCGCCGTAAACATCGACCCTATCCAGAACCTTTATGACGCATCCCACGCCCAGTTCACCGTGTTCGGCGGTTACTATGGCTTTATCGCCGGCCTCAACGAACTGATCGAACGCACCAACGAAGCAGGCGAGGAGATTCTTCCGGAAAATACTAAAAACGGAATCCTGGCTATAGCCTACGGCTGGCGCGCATTCAGCTACTTCCAGATGTATCGCATGTATGGCGGAGTGCCCTTGCGCACTACTCCCGACGTGATAAACGGCATCACCAACCCCGATGAACTCTACATGGCCCGCGCTACTGCAGAGGAAACGCTCAAGTTCATCAAGGAAGACATTCAGAGATCTCTCGACATGTTCGCGGCCTCGACATGGGTTCCCAGCAGCAGCAAGAAAGCCTATTACTGGAGCAAGGCCGCTACCGAAATGCTCGCCGGCGAGGTCTATCTCTGGAGCGGCAAGGTTTCTACCGATGACCATCAGGCAAACGCAGCAGACGTAACCACAGCCAAGACCTATTTCCAGAACGTAGTGAACAACTACGGCTATTCGCTGGTGAACAACTACTTCGACGTGTGGACCACTCCGCTAAACAGCGAATCGATCTACAGCGTCTGCTACAGCAATCCTGAAGACACCTATGTCAGCAACAACCAGACTCAACACTATCAGTTCAACTCCTATCAGGGTCAGATGATCTGGAGCAAGGCAGCCGGAGCAGGAACAACCGCATGGTCAATCCAGGACGAAACCGGTCTTGGCCTCCGCACCGATGGAGCAGCCAGCCGTTTCCAGTATTTCACATCTTCACCCACGGATGCTCAGCATCAATATACCTGCTGGGTCAACATGACTCCGAGCCCGAACCGCTACATGTATAAGAATGCGATGTACTTCCAGTTTGACGAACAGGACACCCGCCGCACGATGTTCTTCCCCCAGTGGGTCATCAAGCCTGAAGAGTCCAATCTTACCTACATAGCCAACTTCGATCCTCAGGATCACACTCTGATGGGAACGTTCATCCTGAAGTTCAAACCGACACTCGGCGTTTCCTGGGCTCCGACAAGCTATGTATGGGACAACGACCAGTGCATCTACCGTCTGCCGCTCGCTTACATGTATCTCGCTGAAATCGCCAACTATGAAGGTGACAACGCCAACGTTGAGCATTATATCAACCTCGTGCGCAAACGCGCTTACGGCGACAACTGGGACGAAGCTGTTCACGGCTACCATGCAGGAACATTCCGCCAGAACGAAAACGCTATTCTCCGCGAGAAAGACAAAGAGTTCATTATGGAAGGTCAGCGCTGGTGGGACCTCCGTCGTCTGACGGCAGTCAAAGGCGGTACTGATCTCGACCACTTCGTGTTCCAGCCCGAGAGCTGCCCCGGCTTCGGTCTTGACCCGGTTGCAAATCCTTGGTTTGTTGACGGCAACGGCCAACCTATCGAAACCGCTTCTCCCGTTCTCTCCACCTCGGAAGCCCACAAGGTTCTCTGGCCTATCGACCAGACACTCCTCGGCTCCGACCCGAAAGTTGAACAAAATCCCGGCTATTAATAGATAGGAGATTGGCATAAATTCAACTAATTATGAGCGATCCCGGCGTCAGTGAATGATACCGGGATCTTTTTTTATGCCTGAGAGTGACAGCGCCGCCTGACGGGCTCCGATTGGGGATGGCGAACGCAAGAGGGGTTGGTCCAATTGGACTAATCAATGCTATTCAGTTAAGGATAAAAGACTTGATGGATAAGTCCGAAGGACGTGCAATAAGTAACCGGTTATGGAGCGAAGCGGAGTGACCGGAAAGAGAAGTACCACACCCTCGGCGTCCCGGAGGGATGCCTCAGTGGTTGATGCAATATCCTGTACCACGGAATCGTCCCTCCGCGACTCTATTATTACATATCATGTCTATCCGACCACTCCGCTTCGCTCCATGGCCGGTTACTTTCAGTGCGCCCTGACGGGCTCTGATTGGGGATGGCGATCACAAGAGGGGTAGGCCCAATCGGACTAATCAATGCTATTCAGTTAAGGATAACAGACTTGTCCGTCAAGCCTAATTACCTTAACTGAACAGCATTTGATCATTCAGTTTGCCTCAAGAAAAATCCTGTTATTCTATCTCGTCCGGCCACGGACAGGGCTTGCCGGTGGCCGTGAAAGAGGGTCAGGCGGTGTGGCGCTTGACGGTGTCAACGCCTTCGATGGCGGCGATACGGTGCATTATGGCCTGGAGCTCGGTGAATGAGTGGACGCCGAGGGAAATTGTGCATGTCACGATCGAATCGACGGTTTCAGTGTTGAACGAGTCTATGGAAAGTCCGAGGCGCTCGGTTATGCACTCGACGAGGTCGATGAAGAGATGGTAGCGGTCAACGGCGGTGACAACGATTGTCTGGGGATAGAGCGTTGCGTCGGGCTGGTAATCGACCGAAACGATATTGTCGCCCCACTGCGAGGCAAGGCGAATGGCGGAGGGACAGTCGCGCTTGTGAACGGTCACGAGGGTGTCGTCGCACGGATCGCGGAATCCGACAACTTCCTCGTCGGGGATGGGGTTGCAGATGGGACAGCGGACGAAATCTCTCTTGGGGCGCTCGGCGAGATAGTCGGAGATGGCTTTCTTGGCCTTGTAGGTTACGCAGCTTTCGAGCCAGTCCTCGCGGGGTTCAACTTCGGGGTCGGTGAACACCTCGACGACGTCGCCACGGTGGAGACGGGCCTTGACCGAGGCGAGGAAGTTGTTGATTCGGGCATAGCGGGCGTGCTGTCCGGTCTCAGGCGATATTTCATAGGCGAAATCGAGGACGGTGGATTTCTGAGGCATCACGACGGGTTCGCCATGTGTGGTGAAAGTCATGATGTCGTCGTTGTAGAACGTGGTGACGATCTTGTCGATGAACTCTGTTCCGGAGTCGTTCTGACGGACAACGTCGCGGACCACGTCGCGGAACTTGCTTATCCAGCGCTGGATGTTGTCTTCGGTGCGGTCGGCCACACATCCGAGCTGCGAGTCGCGGATCATGCGGCAGGAACTGATGTGGACCTCCTGCCAGCGGCCGAAGTCGGCGAGGAGCTTCACGTGGAAGCTCTGGTAGCCGTTTTCTTTGGGAGAGTCGATGTAATTGGTGATACCTCCGGGTTTTTCCTTGAATCGGGAGGTCAGGATGGAATATATGCGTAGCACCATCTCCTTTTCCTGGGCGGGAGTGGCGCCGGGCATACCGAAGACCACATCGGTGAAGTGGCGGTATTTCAAGTGGTTGAAATCGTCGCCGAATTTAGCCATCTTTCGCCAGACGCTGTAGGGCGCGCGGTATTCGACGCGGACTTCGGTCATGATTCCCTCGTCGAGAAGGGTCGAGCGGAGATCCTCGCAGAAACGGGCAAGTCTCTCGCGCTGCATCTCCTCGTCTTTTCTGATCAGCGTGTTCAGCTCGTCATATTCGTGGGGGCAGCGGAAACGGAAAGAGAGGTTCTCCAGTTCGGTCTTTACGTGATAGAGACCGAGGCGGTTGGCCAGGGGAGCGTAGAAATAATCAGTCTCGCCGGCTATTTTCATCTGCTTGTCGGGGCGCATGGATGAGAGGGTGCGCATGTTGTGCAGACGGTCGGCGAGCTTGATCAGCATGGCGCGTATGTCATACTGAAAGGAGAGGAGCATCTGGCGGAAATTGTCAACCTGCTTTGTGGATTGGTATTTGTCCTTTTTCTGCTTCGTCACTACCTTCACGAGAAAAGCGACATCGGGCCCGAACATGTCGCGGATATCCTCGATGGTGTAGTTGGTATCCTCGACTACGTCATGAAGGAAGGCGGCCATCACGGGGTTGGCGTCAAGCATGAGCTCGTCGGCCACGATTGTCGCGACGGCTATCGGATGAAGAATGTAGGGCTCACCGGTCTTTCGCTTCTGGTTTCGGTGGGCTTTGCGGGCGAGGCGGAATGCCTCTTTGATTCGGTTGAGCTGACCGGGGGTTGTGCGTGCCGACATGATGTCGAACACTTTCTGCGCACGTTCCTCGATTATGGCTGCATAATCTTTCTCTTCAGGATTGACGGCTGACTCCTTGTTCATGCGACAGTTCAAATGGATAATGATGGGGTTGACGTAAAATGCAAAATTAGCGCTTTTTATGAAATATAAGACTTACCGGTCTTTTTTTTGCAATTATTTTTTGCTATTTTAACCAAATTACATTAGATTTGTAGTCAGTAATACCTCCGGGAAACGGGGCGAACTTTTCATAGATATGAAACGCAGGAACATATTCCACAGGGTGTGGCGATTTTATGCCGACGGCTTCCGCCAGATGACGGTGGGCCGCTATCTGTGGGCCATGATACTCATAAAGGTCGCCATCCTGTTTCTGGTGTTCAGGCTATTCTTTTTTCCTGACCGCCTTCAGGAGGATTATTCGACCGACAGCGAACGGGCTCAGGCCGTGCGTTGCGATCTGGTCAACCGCACGGTTCATGCCGACACCGCGCTGGCCCCACAGGGAACACCCGAATTATCAACAAACAAAAGATCCGATACTGCATTATGAACGATTTAATGAGCGTGGTTGACTGGTCGAGGGCCCAATTCGCCCTGACGGCTATGTATCACTGGCTTTTCGTGCCTCTGACACTCGGTCTGTCAGTGATCGTTGCGATCATGGAGACCATCTATCTGCGCACACGCAGCGAGCGGTGGCTCGCCATCACCAAATTCTGGATGACCCTTTTCGGCGTCAATTTCGCCGTAGGAGTGGCCACGGGAATAATTCTCGAATTCGAATTCGGCGCCAACTGGTCGAACTACAGCTGGTTTGTGGGCGACATCTTCGGCGCCCCGCTGGCCATAGAAGGTCTTCTGGCCTTCTTCATGGAATCGACCTTCATAGCCGTCATGTTTTTCGGCTGGAAAAAGGTCAGTCCGCGTTTCCATCTTGCAGCCACATGGCTGACGGCGATAGGAGCATCGATCTCGGCTCTGTGGATTCTGGTAGCCAACGGCTGGATGCAATATCCCGTTGGAATGAAGTTCGATCCGTCGCAGATGCGCAACGTAATGGACAATTTCTGGGCTGTCGCCCTGTCGCCTGTGGCAATCCACAAGTTCTGCCACGCCGTGTTCTCCGGCTGGCTGCTTGCGGGCGTGTTCGTCATAGGCATCAGCTGCTGGTTCCTTCTGCGCAAGCGCAACAAGGAGATGGCTCTGCGCTCCATCAAGGTTGGAGGCTGGGTCGGCCTCGCGGGCATGATCCTTACGCTCTGGAGCGGCGACGGCTCGGCTCTGGACGTGGCCCGCGTGCAGCCCATGAAGCTGGCAGCGATGGAAGGCCTCTACAAAGGTAAATGCGGACAGGAGATCGTGGCGTTCGGAATCCTCAATCCGGCCAAAACGCCTGAAAACAACGAAGATCCATATCTTTTCGACATATCCATTCCCTATGGTCTCTCTTTCCTGGCCACCCACAACGCCCACGCTTTCGTGCCCGGCATAAACGATCTCATCGACGGCATCGAGCTGACGGAAGAGGGCGACACAATGAGAACCGTCAGCTATGCCGAAAGGATCACACTGGGACGCCGCGCCCATGAGTCGCTTCGCGCCTTCGATTCGGCCTCGGCCCAGGGCGACACCGCCGCCATGGCCCGCACGGCCCGCGAACTGGAGGCTAACTATCCCTATTTCGGCTACGGTTATCTCGACTCACCCTACGAAGCTGTGCCTCCGGTTGGCATAACGTTCTACGCGTTCCACATAATGGTTATTCTCGGCGGATACCTGTTCCTGTTCATCATTGTCTGGCTCTGGATGGCCTATAAGCGTCCGTCGTGGTACTCGGGAAAGATCATACTCTGGATAGGCATGCTGTCGATTCCGATCGTGTGGGTGTGCAGCCAGGCAGGCTGGGTAACGGCCGAAGTTGGCCGTCAGCCCTGGATCATCCAGGACATAATGCCCTGCAAAGCCGCGATCTCCGACATAACCACAGGCGACGTGCAGCTGACCTTCTGGATGTTTGCCGCTGTGTTCACCGCTTTCCTCGCCGCCGAGATGTGCATAATGCTCAAGTGCATCTCGAAAGGCTCCAAACAAGATTACTCATCGCTTAAAGACTGACCCGACATGACAACACTCGAAATACTTCAGAACTATTGGTGGCTGCTCATAGCAGTGCTTGGCGCGGCCCTTGTGTTTTTACTGTTTGTGCAGGGAGGTCAGTCGATGCTTCTCGGACGGATGTCGGAGACCGAACGGTCAATGGTTGTCAATGCCCTGGGACGCAAGTGGGAGCTGACGTTCACCACTCTGGTGGTGTTCGGGGGTGCTTTCTTCGCCTCGTTCCCGCTGTTCTACTCCACGAGTTTCGGAGGCGCCTACTGGCTATGGATGCTGATTCTGTTCAGCTTCATACTTCAGGCTGTCAGCTACGAGTTCCGTTCGAAACCGGGCAATATTTTCGGGACGCCGACCTACGACATATTCCTTTTCATCAACGGATGCGTAGGCTGCATACTTCTCGGCGTGGCGGTCGGCATGATGTTTTTCGGAGCCGAATTCTCGGTCACGAAGACCAATCTTCTCGACGGCTCGGCTCCGGTGATCTCGCAATGGGCTCCCACCCACGGGCTTGAAGCCATAGCCGACTGGCGCTGTCTGGTGCTCGGAGTGGCAGTGTTTTTCCTGTCGCGCACACAGGCGTCGCTCTACTTCCTCTCGGCCATAGGCCATGACGAGGATTTCCGCCGCGGCCAGCGCCGTTCGGTCCTTGTCAACGGCGCCATCTTCGTGGTGTTCTTCCTCCTTTTCCTCTTCCTTCTGCTTACGGCCGACGGCGTGCAGACCGAAAATGACGTGAGCATGCGCTGGGTTTCCAACAAGTATCTCTGGAACTTCATAGAGATGTGGCCGATAGCCATCGTGTTCCTATTAGGCGTCGTAGCTGTTCTTACCGGGGTTATCGGCTCGGCCGTTCTTCCTCGTTTCAAAGGAGGGATCTGGTACTCGGGCATAGGCACGGTGCTTGTCGTGGTGGCGCTCTTCTGCGTAGCGGGCTACAATTCGACCGCCTATTATCCGTCGCTGACCGATGTGGCCTCGTCGCTGACCATCCGCAACAGCTCCTCGTCGCTCTTCACGCTCAAGGTGATGAGCTGGGTTTCGATAATAACGCCGTTCGTCATCGCCTACATCGCTTATGTCTGGGCCAAGATGAACAGCAAACCGATCACTCCCGAGGAAATGAAGGCAGAAAGCCACAAATACTGAATCTGAAAAAAACGGACTCCTCCCGATATATGGATCGTCCCGTTCCGGACCACTACCGAAACGGGACGTTTTTCAGTCACGGACGGAGACACAGACACTTCAACCGAATCGCAATCATGAAAAAAACCGCAACGCTTCTACTGACATTGCTCTCGCTGAGCGCCGGCGCGACAGAGCCCGTGGATTATGTCAGCACCCTCGTGGGGACGCAGTCGGATTACGCGCTTTCCTCAGGAAACACCTATCCGGCACTTGCCCTGCCCTGGGGCATGAATTTCTGGACCGCTCAGACAGGTAAAACCGGCAACGGCTGGGCCTACCGATATGACGAGCGCAAGATTCGCGGCTTCAAGCAGACCCATCAGCCGAGTCCGTGGATCAACGACTACGGCCAGTTCGCCGTCATGCCCGTCACCGGTTCTCCGAGATTTGACGAGGAGAGCCGCGCAAGCTGGTTCAGCCACAAGGCGGAGACAGCGACACCATATTACTACAAAGTCTATCTTGCGGATCACGACGTGGTTACGGAAATCACCCCTACATCGCGCGCCGCCGCTTTCCGCTTCACGTTTCCGCAATGTGACACCTCGACGGTGATCATCGACCCCTTCGACAAAGGCTCTAAAGTCGAAATAGACACCGCCAACGGACGAATAACGGGCTACACAACGCGAAATTCGGGCGGAGTTCCGGAAAATTTCCGAAATTATTTCGTCATCGAATTCGACACGCCGCTCCGTTATGCCGCAACTGTCTGCGACGGGAAGATCGATGAAAGCGCCCGGATTGCCGAATGCGGTCATGCCGGCGCCATAGTCGGGTTTCCCACCCGCAAAGGACAGATCGTCAACATGCGCGTGGCGTCTTCGTTCATAAGCCCCGAACAGGCTCTGATAAACCTGCGCGAACTTGGCGACGGCGACTTCGACCGCATCAAAAGCGAGGCCCGCAACCGGTGGAACGAGATTCTGGGACGAGTGGAGATCAGCCTCGATCCGGCAGACGCACTGACCATAGACCGCATGTGCACCTTCTATTCGTGCCTCTACCGCTCGGTGCTTTTTCCGCGTTCGCTCTATGAGATAAATGCCGCAGGAGAGATTGTCCATTACAGCCCCTACAACGGGAAAGTGCTGCCGGGCTATATGTTTACCGACACCGGCTTCTGGGACACGTTCAGATCGCTCTTCCCGCTGCTCAATCTGCTATATCCTTCGCAGAACGAAAAGATTCAGGCCGGACTGGTCAACGCGTGGCTTGAAAGCGGCTTCCTGCCCGAGTGGGCAAGTCCGGGTCACCGCGACTGCATGGTCGGCAACAACAGCGCTTCCGTGGTTGCCGACGCGTGGCTCTCAGGACTCCGCGGATATGACATCGAAACGCTGTGGAAAGCCGTCACACACGGCGCCCATGCCGTTCACCCTAAAGTGTCTTCGACCGGACGCCTCGGCCATGAATATTATGACAGCCTCGGGTATGTCCCCTACGACAAGGGAATCAACGAAAGTGCCGCGCGGACTCTCGAATATGCCTACGACGACTGGTGCATCCTTCAGCTCGGACGCGCCCTCGGGAAAAGCGAAGCTGAACTTGCGCCCTACGCCAAATCGGCGATGAACTACCGCAATCTTTTTGACAAATCACACAATCTGATGCGGGGACGCAACGCCGACGGAACTTTCCAGAGCCCTTTCAATCCCCTGAAATGGGGCGACGCTTTTACGGAAGGCAATTCTTGGCACTACACATGGTGCGTGTTCCATGACCCTCAGGGCCTTATAGACCTCATGGGCGGCGAGACGGAATTCAACGGGATGCTCGACTCGGTCTTCACGGTTCCGCCCGTGTTCGACGAGAGCTATTACGGCCATGTCATCCACGAGATCCGCGAGATGCAGATCATGAACATGGGAAACTATGCGCACGGCAATCAGCCGGTGCAACACGCCATATATCTCTATGACTATTCCGGAGAACCGTGGAAAACGCAGTTCCATGTGCGCGAGGTGATGGACCGGATGTATTCCGCGACACCCGACGGCTATTGCGGCGACGAGGACAACGGCCAGACTTCCGCCTGGTACGTTTTCTCGGCTCTCGGCTTCTATCCTGTAGCTCCCGGAAGCGGGGAGTATGCTCTGGGGGCCCCGCTTTTCCGTCATGTGCGCCTCAATCTCGAGAACGGGAAGAAGGTGACAATCAACGCTCCGGCCAATTCAAGTGCCAACCGCTACATCAAGGAACTGAAAATCAACGGAAAGATTTCAGACAGGAACTATCTGACCCGCAAAGAGCTTTTTGAAGGGGCGACGCTCGACTTCGTCATGAGCGACAGTCCCGACAAAAAGCGCGGCACCTCCCCCGCCTCGCGCCCCTACTCTTTCTCCCTCGACAAACGCCTGAAATAATCCCAACTTCCTATTTTAGCTAAGTTAGCTTTTTTTAGCTAACTTAGGTGATTTTGGGAGATAGTGTCGGGAAAAATTTGGAGGGATGG
>ULSH01055306.1_pt1 | contig 14466 bp, 9 predicted proteins | sample 1956151 | NCBI WGS metagenome assembly ULSH01 (sample SAMEA4835702, study PRJEB28245) | human gut metagenome | biome: gut microbiome; material: fecal sample | place: Denmark | collected 2008 | reverse complement strand
CACCCTTGTCACCCTTGTCACCCTTGTCACCCTTGTCACCCTTTGAGGCGAATCCGGTGTCCTTACCGTCAATGAACCAGTTGCCATTGGCACCGATGGTAACAACAGAACCGTCCTTGCCAGGAGCGCCGTCCTTGCCGTCATTGCCATCTTTACCATTGGTAATCTCGAAAGACTTTTTGTTGCTCAGAGTCACCTTGACTCCGTTAGCAATAGGCGTCACATCCGTGATGACGGCACCGTTGGTGATAGCAGTCTGAAGATCACTTACAGTGTTCTCCAGCTTCTTCACACGTTCCGTCAAGTTGTCGATGTCGCCCTCGTAGTCCGTACAAGATACGGCTACTCCAGTGAAGCCCAAGACAAGGGCTCCAACGAGGAACAAGTTTTTAATTTTTTTGTTCATAGCTAAAAAACAAAATTGAAATAAATAAAACGTATAATTGTTACTCTTAGTAATAAATATGTTTTGCGGCCCCCACAAGGGGGTACTCCATAATACAATGACAAATATATGGGTTTAATTTTTCATAAGCAAGATTTTTCATAAAGAAATTGCCGAGAAACCGAAAAAAAAGCATTTGTCACTAAGAGTGACATCCCATTTCTCACGGGAATCCACGTCACAAGCTTCCGGAACGGATATATTCATAAGCAAAACCCCGCCTCCGACATGCACTTTGCATGCGAAAAGCAGGGGAAAGCAGTCGTTATGGTCGGGATGCAGGATGCTTCTGCCGCCCTCAGCGGCCGTAAGGGCTTAAAGATATATACCTATTAATATAATTACAGCGCACGCTCAGTCCTTCAAGCACCCAATAGGAACAATCTTGACCCCATCAGGCCTTGTGTACGCCATTTGGCCACCTGTGATGATCATAAGCAGATCCGGCTCTCTCAGCGGGTTCTGCATCTCAGATTCGTTGTGTGTTTTTATCAACCGCTTAAGTTCAAGCAGATGTGCCGCACCGTCCTCAATCTCGCGGCTGCCGAGTTTGCACTCAATCAAGGCATAGCGTCCGTCCGAAAGATGCAACACGACATCCGCTTCAAGTCCGTACCTGTCCCGGTAATACGAAAGGTGGCTATCTTGATCCATCGTGTAAATCCGAAGATCACGTATGCACATCTGCTCGAACAGGAACCCAAATGTCTTCAATTGTGTCATCAAGATATCTGGAGACAACCCCAAAGCGGCGACCGCGACAGACGGATCACAGAACGATCTTTTAGGGGTACTTCTGATGTTTGATTTACTCCTTATCGCCGGACACCATGCACCTATATCCTGAATGACAAACAATTTTTCCAAAGCCTTGACATAATCATCAAACGTGTCCGAAGAGCAGCTTACCTCACCGGAAGAAGTGACATCCGAAAGCATTGATGTCTTTTTGACAATCGTTGAGATGTTACGGGCGTATGAACGCATTATCATCGCGGCAGTCTTCTCGTCACGCTGAACTCCATCTATTCTGGAAATATCCTCCGAGCAGACACTTTTCATATAATTCTTGGCAACAAGCAACCGGGCCTTGTTTTTTGCAGGAAGAAGCGATGCTGGCCATCCACCACGGCACGCCGCAAGAATCAATTCCTCGACAGACAGTTTTGAAGTTCTACCGTCAATATCATATTCCGGGTCATTAAACAGTTCACCGACAGAGACCTGTCCTGTCGACTCCTTTGACTCCCATAAACTCATAGGGAGCATTTTCATCTTTGCGATCCTGCCTGTTCCCGAATGTCTGGTCTCTTCTTTTTTCACCCTATTGGAGCCAGTAAGGATGAACTGTCCCGGGACACCACCTCTTTTATCACATATAGTACGGACGGCATCCCAGATCACTGGTGCGTCCTGCCATTCGTCAATCAAACGCGGAGTGTCCCCCATCAGAAGAAGCGATGGCTTGGAAGCCGCCGTCGCCAGATATTCATCCCTCATGTCAACATCCTGCAAACTAATGGAGCTGTTAGCAATTTGGCTGCATGTCGTGGTTTTTCCGCACCATTTCGGCCCCTCAACAAGCACCGCGCCCGAGGCTTCAAGGTTGTCTTGCAATATACGATCAGCGATTCTCTTGAGATATTCCATAATAAATTTTCATTTATTTGCCAAAGTTATGAAAATTAACGTAAAAGCACAAAGCAATCGGTGTTTTCGTGGCATTTCAATCGGTGTTTTCGTGGCATTTCAATCGGTGTTTTCGTTGGTATATTCTCTGCCAAGCATAGTTTTCATATTTGGCGACAATTCGTTATATTTGAATGGACTTGCGCATAATGACACAACCGATTCGGCAGCCCTGCTGCAATGTCCGTAAAGAGCCGAATCCAAAAACATAGGCAAATGAGAAAAATTGCTGTTATTGAATATCTTCTGTCCAGTGTTCTGCTGTTGACTGTTCAGACACTGCCGATAGGAGTCATCTCTTCCGCAGCGGCACAAGGCCAAAGTGTGGTGGTGGACAAAACGCTGACTTTCGAGAACAAGGTGCACGACTTCGGAAAGTTCGCCGAGAGCGGTGGATCACAGACCTGCATATTCAAGTACAGAAACAACACCAACGTGGCGATTGTCATACAAAAGGTGATCGTATCGTGCGGCTGCACGCAGGTGGAATGGTCGGGAAAACCGACAAAACCGGGAGAGAACGGCGAGATAAAGGTACTGTTCTCCAATCAGATAGGATCTGGCCACTTCGACAAGTCCATCGCCGTGTACGTTTCCTCGAGTCCAAACCAGATCATCCTCAGGGTCAGAGGGGAGGTCTTGGAGGCAGAGGAAAAAGGAGAAGCCACTTCACCGGCCCCATAAAGAGCCTTGGCGAAATGGCTTGACCAGTCACAGAGTCCGGCTTCTACTTCTTGCCGATTCTCACTTTGGCCTTGACGACCTCACCCTCACTTGTCACGACAGCTTTCCTGGCGGTGTCGAAAACAGCCCCGTCAGGGATAGTGATGGCGCATCCATCAGCCAATGCAAGTCCTCCAATATCCACAATCGAGCCTTCGGCCCCCTCAGCCGACAGTTCTCCCGCGGCATCGGAGAGTTCCAAGTAGGCATTGTACGCCTTTCCGCCTACAATGCCCCATTTACCTTTGACATTGACTGTGGCCTTGGCGACATTGAACATCGCGCCATTGGCGGCCAAGGAGACGCCGCAACCCTCGCTTTCCAGATTCAGAGTTCCTCCTCCGATCAGGGAGACAGAGCCGGACACGGACATCGTCTGCGCCTTCGAGGTCACGGAAGACGTGCCGCTAAGATAGATCTTCAGTCCATCGATACGGGAGTCAATACCAATCGTGGAATCATCCGTCAGGCTGATTGTCACACTGTTCAAAGTCAGTAGATTGCTGGCGGCGCTGTAGGTGATCGAGCCACCTCCTAACCAAGATCCGGTTATGCTGAAGGCGTTCTCGGCAGTCACCCTGACACCACCGATCCAAAGGTCATAAGTGGTTTTCTTCCCGATCACAACCTTCGATGTGACAATCTCGCCATCCTTGACTATGCCTCTGTTAGCGGCATCGAACTTGGCTCCTTCCGGGGTAGAGATGACAAGGCCGTCGAGGTCAAGGGCATCTATATTCACCACTGAGCCGGAGCTTCCTCTCGCCGTCACCTCGGTCTCGGAACCCGTGACAGTCAGATAGGTCAAGCCATCAGCCACACCGGAGACGCCATAAACGCCGGACGCGTTCACCTTGCCGCCGCGAACCGTGAGTCTGGATGTATTCTCAGTAAGCGCGACACCGCTGCCGGAAGCGCTGGTCAGATTCAGATCTCCCGCTCCGAGAATATTCAAAGAACCGGCAGACTGAATGGCTGATCCGGACGAGTTGATGGAGCATTTCCCGTTCACACGGATTTTGAGATTCTCGATGGAGGACACGATTCCGGCCGACGAAGAGACAATCTCCGTGTTGGTCAGGACAAGGCTGTTGGAAGCGACCTCATAGGAGACGCTGCCACCCTTCAGCCACGGACCGGTGATGCTTGCGGCGTTGTCAGCGGAGACTTTCTCTCCTCCGATGGAGAGGTCGTACACACTCTTGATCTCCACAAGAGTCTTCACTACATCCTCGCCAACGACTACTGAGCCGGAGAAAGAGTCAAAGACAGCGCTCTCAGGCACGGTGATCTTGCACCCGTCAAGTCCAAGGCCACCAATATCGGCGATCGAACCGGAAGTTCCTTCCGCCGAAAGATAAGTCTTCGTTCCCTCGACCTTAAGATAGCCGTCAAGACCCTGACGGCTGGTGATTCCCCAGGCACCCTTCACCCTGACATCCACGTCGGAAATGGTGACTGAAGATCCGGTCTGCATCATTATACCAGCCGAAGAACCCTCGAGCTTAAGGACACCCGCACCGGTTATCGTCATTGGAGCGAAGGCACTGACAGCAGTAGCGTAAGACTTGATCGAGCAATTACCTATCACATTGATTGTTAACCCGGACACCTCCGACTTGATGCCGACATTGTTGAGAGTGGTCTCTATCTCCACATTTTCGAGTGTGAGAATCTTGGTCTCAAAATCGTACGAAACCTTTCCCTTCTTGAGCCAGGTTCCTCCGACGCTGGAAGCGTTGTTGGAGTCAATCGTGTTGCCTCCTACCCAGATGTATTTCTCCTCCGGCTCAACCGGCTCATCTTCCTTCTGAGCGATAGGAATATTATAGACGGTGCCATCCGTCATTGTCAGAATCAAGGTTTTCCCGTCTTCGGAGAGTTTTACGTCAGCGAACAGACCGCTGGCTCCATCGCCTTTATCGCCCTTGTCACCCTTCTCCCCAGGGTCACCTTTCGGGCCAGTCGCTTTGGTTCCGGTGGTGGTCCAAGTCTTTCCTCCGTCAGCAGAGACCTCCCACTCATTGGTGGACGCATTAATACGCAGCAAAGGGACGGCACCGACAGTCCCGGAATCACCTTTGTCGCCCTTATCACCTTTATCCCCCTGGTCACCCTTATCGCCCTTGTCGCCCTTCTCTCCGTCAACACCATTGGCTCGGACTTTCTGACCACCGGACAAGATCCACTCTCCGTTCAAAGTCCAATAGTAAAATCCATCAGCGTCCTTCCTGATCGAGACATCAGGCGTTTTCCCGTCAGCGCCATCACTGCCATTCTTACCATTGGTGATGGTGACCGGAGACTGTTTGTTGAAATAGATTGTGTAGCCATTCTCAACAGGGACAACAGACTTGATGTAGTCTCCTCCCTCCATAGCATTGACAAGGGCAGCCAGACTCTTAAGTTGCGAACTAAAATCATCAGTCAACGTCTCGAGGTTCTTAAGGCGCTGCTCGTGGTCTTCATAGAGTTTGCCGAGATTGTTGATCTCGTCCTGATAGTCGGTACACGACACCAACGCCGACAAAGTAATGAATGCGGCGGTGACGAAGCGGAAGCCCGACTTGAAATAATTTCTCATATAATTAAAGAATAATTGAAATAATATTAATAGAATGGTTCGGCAGGCGCTGCCTTATCGGCCAAAACTGAATTTAAATCCCACAAGACAGTTGAATTGCCAGTCGAAAGGGTCATCCTTACCTACCTTAGAGTTGAATTCATCAGGGAACATTATCACGTTTGTCTCAAGACAGAGTGAGAGACAGTGCGAAAGACGCAGATCAAATTCAAGGCCACCACGGGCACCCCAGAAAATCTTAGTACCGGTCCACAGCTTCTCGAAGCCATAGAAAGTCTCGTTATTCCTGAGCATACGGGCGGCCTCGATGTTCCTGAAACCAGCCGCGGCGCCACCGCCAGCGAACAGATTGACACTCAGTAGGCGATCTCGATGCCAGCCTCCAAACAACGACATCAGATCAAAGACGATCTCAGCACTCGAAAGCACATAATTCCATTGATAATCAAGGTAAGGATAGTTGTACCTGCCTTTGGCCTGCCAGCCGCTGAAAGAGATTCTCGCTCCTAACATCTGGTCGAACCTGCATCCGACAGACAACTGAGCCGCAGGAGTGAGTAGATCGGCGAAATCGGCCTCGCCCAACGAATAGGCACCTCCTCCCAAAATCCGCACATTCCATTCGGGAGTGAAGCCAGCGGAAACAGAATTGATGGAACGAACAAGATGCCGGTCATCCTTACGGTCGGTTCCGGATGCGACAGTCGCAAAGACAAGCGTGAATAGCCAGATCAACATAAATTTTCTCGTCATCTGCTCTTAAGGAGTGTTTATTAGTATGGAAGTCACGGTCTTCTAAGAAAAAAATCCCCGGCTCGTTTTCGCAAACCGGGGAAATTTATTATAGATTAATCAGAAATCAGCGATTAGTTGCCTACAGTTCTGTTAACAGTACCCTCAACCCAAACGATCAGGTCGTTCTGGCTCCACTTATGGTGGATTCTTACAGGAACCTTGATGTTGAAGTTAACAACAGTTGCGGTGTTGTTAGAGTACCAGAGGTAATCATAGTTAGCCTTGGCCTTACCAGGTGTACACTTATGTGCAGGGTCAACAACCTTACCATCGTCGAGACGATTGTTCTTGCTGTCGTATACCTGGAACTCAACACCGTTGCTGTACTCCTTCAGAGTCTTGAACTCACCGGAAAGGTCAGTCATAATCTCCTCAGGGTTAACAGTAATAAGGTCAACTACATAGTACTTGTAGAGATCGACAGGTGTATGAGATGAGAATACATAAGCACCCTTGTCACCGGCAGCGGCTCTCCAGTCATAGAACTTAACGAGGTCATAAAGAGCGACCTTGTTTCCACCATTGTCAAGAGCGTCAGTGAAAGTGATAGGTCCAAGTGGCTCAACATAAACAGGCTTCAGGAGCTCAGCCTTGAATGTGTTGTCAGCAAGCGGCAGGTAAGCGCCACACTCCTCATTGAAGACAGCCACACCAAGTTCAACATCGAAGGTGTCCTCGAAGAACTTGACAACAGCCTCAGAATCAGCGGTGGCAAGACTTGCCTTTCCTTCAGGGATGTTGATGAGATCCTTGGTGACCTCGTTGTTCAGAACCACGAGTTTGGCCTCGTGCTCACGAGTAGCGGAAGCACCATACTCAGTGGCGTTGTACTGGTACTTAATCTCAGCGATCTTCGTTCCATTAGCATACAGAACCGTGTTCTTGTACTCATACTTCGCAGGATCAGTGTAAAGCATCACTGGAGAGTTGGCAACAGCATTGTCAACAGAAAGCTTATACTCTTTGCCGCTCACACCCTTTACAGTCTTGACGTTACCAAGAGTGAAGTAGTAGAGGTAAACAAGATCTTCCTGAACGAATGAAGGGAAGTTCTTCTTAATGTTCCAAGTCTGAGCCGGGCTGAACGCTTCAGGATCAATGCTGAATGAAGGAGCGTTCTCAGGCTTGTCGTTGCAAGTGTTAGTCTCGTCATAGAAGCAGAAGTATCCAGGCTTCCAAGCATCAGCAGTCCACTGAGCGCTATGAGTATGACCAGTTGTGGTCTTAGCGAAACGCTCGTCAAGATAAACCTCGAAGTCAGCAGCACCTACCTTAAGGTCAGCCTCGTTGCCAGGAGCCTCGACGTTACCGTGGATGTTTTTAAGCTTATCCTTGTCAAGGACATCATTGGCAGGGTTGAAACTGTTGTCAGCATACCAGTACTTAGGTATCTTGTTGGCCATCACACCCTTAGGATAAGCGAATGTAATCTTTACCGGGAGATAGACTGGCTCACGGTTGAAGTTGGTGTTGCCCAGACCCTTCCTTGGGATGAACTTAATGTACCTTACCTCCTCAACAACAGGATATGTCTTGTCGTTCACACAGTTCACGAAGTCTTCGCGACCGAGGTAAATACCAAACATGTTGGTTGTCTCGGAATCAGGCTCCTTGTACTCAAAGATATGACCAATCTTCTTGTCAGCAAGCTTGAATATTGGCTGACCATAAATGTCGACTTTACCTGTTGGAACCCACTGAGCGAACTCAAAGATAGGATCATTAGGGTCAATCGGCAAATCGATGTCAGACAGATCAATCACGTGCGGGTACTTCACAGCCTCATAGAGAACATTGAAAGTCTCCTTACCCATGTCAACAGCTTCGTCAAGGACTTTCTGCTCTATGGCGTGCCAAGTGGTTGGCTGGAACTGCTCTGTACACTTGTAGTAGAAGTAGCCCAGGTCGAATACCTTGGTGATGATAGGTCTCTCAGGCTCAACTATGATGAACTTGATGTAACCTTCCTCGACAATCTTGTTGTTGACAGTGTCCTTAAGTTCTACGCGGATAAGCGGAGTTCTGCCGACGATCGACTTCGGAGCGTTCTTGCCTACCTTGGTCTCATCCGGCTCGCAGGCAAGAGGATCGGTGTCGCTGTTTGACTTGACACCACAGGCAACGATGTAAGTGCCGTCAGCCCTATTCTTAAGAAGGCTGTGGTTCTGGGTCTGTTCCGTTCCATTCTCACCAACAGAGTAAGGAACCTGAACGAAATTGAACTTCATTCCAAGATCCTTAAGCTGAGCCTCGGTGCGAGTCTTGATCTTGCGGTCATTCCAAGAGCGGCAGGAGTTGAAGATGACATCAGCTTCAACGAGTTTGTTAAGGTTGATACCCACCTCGCTGTCGTACTGAAGTTCAAGAGTGGCCACCATCTGAGCGGCCTCGTGAACACTATGATAAAGATGCATACCGCCTTCCACCGGAGCCTTGTGAGGATCATCACCATAGCCAAGAAGCTTGCCCGGCTCACTTGTGTTCTGTACGAATTTCTTCTTGGTGGCGTCCCACTTCCAGGAAGAGTACTCATGCTCAGGGTCAATGTAGGTGTACTGCTTGGCAAAAGTGGTGTAGGCAAGGCTCTCGAACACCATCTGAGAGGCATAGACAGAAGCCCAGGTCGAGGTGATTGTCTCCTTGCCCTCTCCCAACGGAGCGGTGACGGCGAGGTCAGTAATCTTGCCGTTGTCTTTCTCGTGAGGATAGAAATCGAAGGCATGATAAGGGCTGGCCTCTTCCTGAGTCATTACCTTTTCACCTTGCATAGTGATGCCGACATGCATGATGCCGTCCTTCACATCAAGGAAAGTTGCTGTAGGCTTGGAAGCGGCAGGATTGGTCGCATAGTTAGGCACGGAAGCAACTCTTGTCTTCACGAAATCAGGATCCTGCGACACTGTCCCGAGATTCCTCTGTGTGTAATCAGGCACAATCGCGTTTGAAGGATCAAGGCTGTAAAGCTTGTCATAGGTAGGGTTAAGATAAGCAAGACCCTCATGACTTGTCGTGGCACCTACGGAATAGGTATTCTCAACCGTGGTCCAGCCAGCAGCGGTGTGACGCATGTGGGCATGCTTCAAACCTTCCTCCTTAGGACCCAAGGTCATCGGCTCGTAAGGGATGTAGATGTACTCCATCGCGTTCTGACCGTCAAGCACCATCTCCGGCTTAAAGACAAGAGCCTTAAGATAGGTATTAAGGTCAATCGTAAGAGTACCATCATAACCCTTGACGTTAGTCAGCTTAAGCTGGCCGTCAGTCCAAACAACTCCAATGCGGTCTTCCTCCTTTGGAGCCCACCTCAAGGTGGTCACTTCCTTTGTCTCATTGTCTCCGACAACGGTAACCTTTACCCAGAAACCCTTCTCAGCGCCTTCTGTGCCAGGATAGTAGTAGATGCCAGTGGCATCCTTGCCATCCTCGCCTTTCGGGCCTTGAGGTCCCTGGGGGCCGGTCTCACCTTGGTCACCTTTTTCGCCCTTCTCACCCTGGGCCTTGTACTCGGTCTTGACACCATCAATGTACCAGTAACCATCCGAACCGATTGTCACCACGCTTCCCGGCTTGCCATCCTTACCGGCGGAGCCGTCTTTACCATCCTTACCATCGGCGCCATTGGTACCGTTGGTAATCTCGAATGTCTCGCCGCTGCTCAATGTCACTTTGACACCTTTCGCGCTAGACTCCACATTAGTGATCACAGACCCCTTCTGAATGAGGGCCTGCAATTCCTTAGACACCTTCTCGACTGCACTCACGCGATCGGTAAGGTCGTTGATGTCGCTTCCATAGTCCTGACAGGACACGAAAGCACCCGCTGAGAGAACCAATGTGGCTCCAAGCAGGAAAGAATTGATCAACTTTTTGTTCATAACAAAAAAAATAAAAATGTATAGATTGAACTTAAATGTTTATAGCTATCATCAATTAAAATACAAGAGCACCCATCGCTCTTCCTTAGTCTCATTGGACATCTAATCCATCGTCATTATCACTCCCAGTGACAAATGCTTTTTTCCCAGTTTTTCGGCAATTTCTTTATGAAAAATCTTGTTTATGAAAAATTAAACCCATATATTTGTCGTTGTGTTATGGAGTACCCCTCGTTGGGGGCTTGTAAACATATTACTGGGAGTAACACCTCATTTCGGAGGTTGAACCACTTTCCAAACACTTACAGAGGGATATTCAATGACAGCCGGAAAGGCACCGACATACGTTTTACATGCTGATTCACGGGAAGTTTTTATATTCTAATAATAATCACTATTTTTGCGAAAACCGCGATAAGCGACATCAAACAGTGCGGACAAAAGTAAAAAGACATGAGCGAGTATCTTAGAATCCGTAATTTCGGCCCTATAGAAGAGATTGAGATCAACAATATACCCTCTCTCACAATACTGATCGGAGAATCAGGAAGCGGCAAGAGCACCATCATGAAAGTGCTATCCCTGTGCCGTTGGATATACAAGCGTGTCGTACTAAGATCGTACGTTAAACAAGCGAACATCAAAAAGACCGGTATTGGAATCCAGATGCGCACCTTATTAAAGACATCTCAGATAAACGAATATCTAACCCCCCGGACAGAAATCCTATATCGCAGGGGAGACTATGAGATAGAATATAATAATGGAAGGTTAAACGCCCAGGCTGACATTCCAGAAACGAATCTAAGTTTGGAAAAGATATGTTATATCTCCGACAAACGGTCAATCATCCCTGACTTTCTGGAGAACAAGGTCGAAAAAAAGAACGCCAACTATTACCTGCAAGACACATTGGAAAACTTTCTGCTGGCAGCTGACGAGATAAGGCAACTGCCACTTGAATATCTGAATGTCGAGTTAAAAATCGAAAAAGGCAACAAAGGCGACAAATACTTGATCAAAAACACAAACGGAGCAGCCAATCCTATTCTTCTGCGCAACGCATCCTCTGGAATGCAGACAGTTTCCCCTCTAAGCCTTATCGTTGAATATTACGCAAGGAAGTTCGATGCCCAAAAGTCAATGAACTCGTCGTTGTTCGGATACTTGCAGGATAATGACAGGCTCAAGGATTTCAGCACCGCAAAAAACATCGGTGAGATCAGCGCCAAGAACGTCCACCTGTTTATTGAAGAGCCAGAATTAAGTCTCTATCCGGAAAGTCAGTGCTCATTGATTGACTTCATTGTCAGTCGGTGCTATGCCAAAACTCATCCTTATAATATATCGCTGATGATGGCCACTCACAGCCCATACATTGTCAACTACATGAATGTTTTGATCAACCGAAAGCCAGAAAATGGTCCGTGCCTACGCCCTGAGGAGATCGATGTTTATGAGGTATATGATGGCAACATTGGCTCATTAAAAACAAAAGACAAATACGGGCGAATAATCTTCGACACACGTTCAATGTCCGATCCAATCAGAGACATGTATTCAGAAATCGGGACAGAATAGAGATGGAGCAATTATTAAGGCAAGAGATATCCGGTGTTATCAATCAGATACAGAGATACGAGGCTCCTCTATGCACAGAAGACGAGGGAACACCACAGTACAATGACACAAACGAACATCTGTTCAGTGTTGTTGATGCCAGAGATGACGACACACATTTCATCAAGACATTCAATGAAGGTGCCGTTCATTATATAAACGGGAAGGACAATACTGTCACGTATTGCCTACGTTTCATCTGCTATGATGAATATCTTCACCGATTCACATTTGATGACGGTCATGGGAACGCACATAAAAGCAGACTGAAAGATGGAGTAAAAGTAGCAGATTTTCTCGTATATGACATGTCTGACGAAAAGGTGTACTTCATAGTGCAGGAGCTATCCCGCGAAAATATCTCCAATAAAAGAAGAGCCGGGAAAAAACAGCTTTCCGACACATTGAACCAATTGTATAAATCCAACTCCATCGCCAACTTCATTGATGGTTTCCAAACAAAGGTGTGTTATCTGTCGGCAAAGGATGACAGGAGAATGGAGGAACCAGAACAAATCGAGGGCTTTACAAAAATATACAATATTCTCCCCGAACCAGTAAAATTCAATTTCGGTCAAATCGGGACGCATCATTTTGAAGCTTACGAGACAAGCATCATAATTCTTCAATGACGTTACGGCAATTATGCTTAAGGAGTCGCTTCGACAGGCTCAGCGGCCAGGACAGGGCAGGCTCAGCGGCAAGAAGGGGTGTTCCTTTAGTCAGAAAAGGTAATCTGCCTATTGACTACTCTTCGTACAAGAGGTATGGAGTGCGGAGGGTTTTTGTTTTTAACTTGGCATCATGACGCAAAAAGGGATGCCGCTTTGCGGCATCCCAGATGAACTAGTGTTATTCTAATAATTACTCAGTGACGCCCGTTTTCTCTCGGGAAACACTGACTCAGACCACTGGAACGGACATATTCAATCAGTAGGATTATGGACTGACATACGGTTTGCATGCCGGAGGTGTCCTTGTTGTTGCCGCCCTCTGCCGGACGCTTCGACGGGGCCAGGCGCTTCGACAGGCTCGGTGGCCGGGTGGAGCATATTCATCAGAAATTGGTCAGGAGACGGGCGTTGCGCATTCTGTCCAGACGGTCTGAACCGCCAAGATAGTGCTCGGTGACCAAGAGACTGGAGTGGCCGAGAGATTCCGAGATAAATGTGAGATCCACGCCCTGACGAAGGAGAACTGTGGCGAAACTGTGTCTGGCTGAATAGGTTGTGAACGGTGGTATTCCCAACTCCTCGGCTATTTTCTTCAAGGCGTTGTTGCACATGCTGATGACTTTACGGACGGTGTTGGAGATGGAAAGCATGTCAGTGGCACCTTCGGCATAGTCAAACAGGAGGGTTTCGGGATTGCCGTCGTATGGATTGCCCCAGCGGCGGAGAATGTCCATCATCTCAGGAGTGATCACGGCACGGATAATCTTTGATCCGCCATAGGCACGAGCTGTCTTGGAGCGAAGGAAACAAATCTCACCGTCTATTATATTCTTATATTTAAGGAATAGCATGTCGCGGAAATTGATGCCGTTGCAAAGGTAGGAGAAGAGCCATAGGTCGCGGTAGCGCTCCCTGGACGCGGTGCCTTTGTAGGCGACTATTTTACGAATATGATCGTACGAGAGGGCGAGGCTTCTGGAACTGCCTTTGGGAATTATGTACTTGCCACGGCCGAACGGAAACATTGATTCCTTGACCAAGCCAGCGGCCGCGGCATCGTTCATAACACAACGGAGGGTTTTCATGTAGATGCAGATTGTGGTCATCGCCTTGTTCTCTTTCTTGAGGAAACTCTCGAAAGCGTTAAACCATGAAACAGACAACTTACTGAACAAGATTTCCTTACCGGCGAACCGTTCTACTTTTTTCAGAGTCGTACGGCAGCGATAGTAGGAGTTTATCCTCCCCTCAGCTTGAAATTTGTCCATCATTGACTCGAGCGCTGCGTTTAACGTCTTGTCAACGGGTTTACCTAATCTGGCCTCCAAAGTCTCAAATGAAAACGCACCTTTCTCAAGTAAAGCTTCAACTTCGGCGCTTATCTGATTGAATTTCGCGATGATGTCAGCGTGGCAATCGGGCATGCGCTTAGAGTAGGATATCCGTTTCCACTCTGAGGCAGGGAGATCGACTCCTGTTGGGTAGTACTTTTGGATACGGTTGTAAACAACCTCAATCTTGACTGGGAACACACCTGATTTCTTTGCTCTGCGCCTGTCAAGCACAGCTATGACGGAGACTCCGTCCTTAGAGATTTTCAACATAGCATTAATTATTTATGGGTGAACAATTTGCATGCAATTTATATACATCGGCAAGCGTACATAGCCTATAGAGTTGATAGTAAGACAGAGAGGCTGCACGTAAGGAAACGTGTATGTAAACGTGGATACAAAGTTAATTCAGGCGTGATCAGTAAACGTGTGAAAGACAGGAAACAGCAAAATGCTGCCAGTCAGATTTGACTAGCAGCATTCCGTAAGCGACTGAACATCAAAGGGTGGAGCCCCAACTAATGATTATGAGACGGTTGGGGAAACGGACTGGGACAGCACAGAGACGCAACGGCGACACCCTTAGAAAGCCGCCGCACTGGCGGAGCGGGCGTGCCGCTGGTGAGGCGGACGGCGTCCCGGCGGGCGCGGCCAAGGCGTGCCCCGCGCACACAAAGAAAGGAGCCCCGACGTCATACGACGTCGGGGCTCCCCGAAGTACGGCGGC
>ULSH01051164.1_pt1 | contig 14541 bp, 14 predicted proteins | sample 1956151 | NCBI WGS metagenome assembly ULSH01 (sample SAMEA4835702, study PRJEB28245) | human gut metagenome | biome: gut microbiome; material: fecal sample | place: Denmark | collected 2008 | reverse complement strand
TGGGCGAGACGAAGCCCGCGGCCTCGGCGATTTCGGTGATGTTCAACTCGGGGTGCCGGAGCATGTGCCGTTTGGCGTACTCCATCCTCAGGTCGGTAATCCAGTCGCGGAACGAGCCGTTGCCGGTCGCCTTGATGTACTCCGAGAGGTAGGTGCGGTTGGTGTGCAGCGCATCGGCCAGCTCGCGGATGGTCAGCCCCGGTCGGAGGTAGCCGTCGGCGGCAATCCATCCGGAGAGCCGCGCCGCAAGGTCGGTATGGAGGGGCCGGGCTTCGCGGTCCGGCGTGTCGTCCGGGCTCTCCGGGTCGTCCGGAGCTGCGGCGGGCTCCTCCTCCGCGGGGAGCTCCTCCTCGAGCGCCTGCTCGACCCGCTCGTAGAGGAGCAGGTAGTTCATATAGGAGCAGTAGAGGTAGATGTAGAAGGGCACCGACGAGAGAATCCACAGGAAGATGTAGCGGTCGGGCAGGAAGGTGAGCAGTCCGCAGCCGACGCCGAAGATGACGGCCCACCACGTGAAGACGGACATCCAGCGGATGTAGGCGCCGATGTTGTCGGAGTGGGTGTCGTCGAAGAGGCGCACGGCGCGGCGGTAGGCGAGGATAAGCCGTCGGGCCAGCCACAGCCCGTAGCCCACGAGCCAGGCGGCCATCACCGTCAGCCCTGCCCGCTGGGCCGCGCCCTCGGGCAGCCCCAGCAGGATGACGCCCGAGAGGAGCGTGAAGAGCACCCATGCCGAGAGGTGGAAACGCAGCCGGCGGCGCGTGATGTAGAAGCGGTCGAGCAGCGTGGTGAGTGCCGAGCTGAAGAGCCAGTAGCAGAGGAAGTAGGTTGAGAGGTTCATCAGGATGGCGGCATTGACGTTGCGCAGCCGCACCTCGAAGAAGAAGTGGACCGCGTAGTTGGCCGCCAGAAGCAGCAGTGCACAGCCCATGATGCGCCGCGAGCGGAGGTAGTTCGAGAAAATCGCCTTGTCGGGGGTCGGAGCCAGCAGGAAGTAGGCGCCGAAGAAGAGCATCAGCGGCAGGGCGATGCAGAGCGAATATTCGTAGAGCGGAAGATTCATGCGCGTATCGGGCTTGAAAGCATTTGCAACAAAGGTACGCAATAATTCGATTGGGTGTCTCCGCGCGGGGTGAAACTCTTTTGCCCGGATGAAAATATCGCCGCCGGTCTTTGACCCTCGGGCGCCGCCGGCTGTTGAACGGGGCCAGTGGGGCCGCTGGACCGGCCCGGTTCCCCGTAACCCGGGGCCGGAAGAGGCGGTTCGTGCATCTCGATGGGCGCTTTGCCCCTCGGGGAGATTCCGGCCGTCTAATCAGAAGGCGGATAAAAATGAAAAAGCCTTACATATCATCGATACATAAGGCTTTTTGCTTGTTTCGGCGTCTTTTCGCAGCGCCCTTCAGAGCTGTTGACGAGGCTTGAACTCGTGACCTCTTCCTTACCAAGGAAGTGCTCTACCACTGAGCTAATTCGGCCTTCAACTGAAAATCAATAGATTACAGTCTTTCAAAAGATGGAAATCCGTGCGGTGTCCAACAAAGTGTCCAACAATCGCTACCCGCAATCGCTTGCAGGTTAATGATTAAATGATTTATTAATAGAGAATTATATGGAATGAAAAATGAAAGAAAGGACAAACTTTCGCAAAGGGGTATATTTGAGACCCCTTTGCAAAGTCTGTCCTCGGAACTTGTTAGATGCTTTTGTGTTTATACAAACTGTTCCAAATATTTCTCGTTGAAGCCAGCCAACGGAAATTTGAATACACTCGGTTTGCCTTCTTTTGTCGTATAATCGAATACAATCATATCGCTGTCTATATGTGCCTGAAACATATTCAGGGTTTCAGTAGTTTCCGTAAAGGTAACAATGTTGGGGAAAGCCATTGCTGGGATTTCGATTGCTGGATTTAACAGAAAAGACATGCCTGCAAACCCTTGTCCTCTTTTTTGAAAAGTCATGGATACTTGTTGTGCAGGGTCTATATCCAAAGCAAACATGTATCAAAACTCTACGGGTGTAGGATTGTCTTTTTTACGGGCAACAATGAGCGTCATTACACAATCATCGTCATAACTTACGGATTTGGCGACATAGGCTAATTCCATGCCCTCTTTTATTTCCGTGTCTACCTTTCATTCTATTCTTGGTGTTTTTCTTTTCATTTCAGCTAAAATTTATAGGGTGATTAAATCTTTGATTATGATGTAAACATAGCTAAAATTTATGAGATTTGCAAGTGGTATAAAGAATAGACTTGGATAAAATGGTTCTTTAGCCATCTATCCAAGTCTATCCCTGCGGTCAATTAGATTCAGATACGTTTATAAGTCCAAACGGATTTACCATAATATCCTTCTTCCTGTTCGATTTCCTCGATTACGAGGGTTGTGGAATTAAGGGTAGTTATCGTTTGCACATCGGTATCTGACGCTCCGTCCGAATAAACGTGTCTCTTTGTTATCACATTTCCTTTAATTGAATAGTAGTGTTTCGTACTGGTATCTATACCGTCTGTATCCTCTTTCGTAAATGTACCGTCCGCATTGAATACCAGCTTATACCAATTTTCATCGCCCTTAACGACATCGTATTCAAATTCATTAACACCGTCTATATCGTCTTTGTCATAAGAGTAGTAATGAATATACTCCCAAGCACCTACAATTTTAGAGGGGTCAATGTTGTTATCTTTGTCATCATCGGAACAAGCCGAGAAAGTAACTGCCACAAACATAGCGGCAGTAAGTAAAAGCATCTTTTTCATTGTCTGCTGAATGTTTTGAGTTCATATTCCTCCCAGCCATCACCCTTTTCATGATACTCCAGCTTAAGGGTCGATGTCGTCAGTTCCTTAATGGTAAAAGTTTGCGGATCTCCAGATTGTGTATATCGAATCGTCAGCTTGTTGTTGGATGATACGGAATAGTCGATACTTTCCGATGAATCCATCTCTTTATAGGAACCTGTTTTGTCTGCATTGAAGACAAAATAGATTTGTGCGTTCGTCATGTCTTCGTCCCATTCGTCCTTGGCGCTGCCGTCGATTTCATAACCGACAGAATGCATGTAACGCCATGTTCCGACGAGTTCTTCCAGATTGATTTGTGTGTTGTCGTCATCATCGGAACAAGCAACAAACGCCGTTGTGGCAAACAAGGCCATCAATAAGAACAACTTTTTCATCGTTGCAATAATTTTAAGTTGTCGTCCCAGCACCTGAACGACGATTCATCATGTTTGATTTATTAAAAGCAGAAAGCGTGGTGCTGAAAACTTATTTTAGTTGAACAGGTCGTAGGAAACCTTATAGCATAAATAAGCAACAGCCCCACGCCTATACCCACGAATGGATATGACGCGGCAAGATGTCTGCCTATTCTCCGCTATAATCGAATTTCCTACGTTCGTTCAACGAGAACAAGCAACACTTTCCGTGTTTGTTCGTATGTCCCACAAAGATAGGCAAACAAACTGAAAAGTAAAACATCTTTCCGATTTCTCGGAGCTGTTGCAGTTAAAAATGGACTTTACGCCCGCATAAACTCTGAAATTCTGCTTTTCAGAATCTTCAAAACCACGGATTCTGACTTTACGTCAGCATAAATTCCATATCTGTAAGTTGCAGATTTTGAAGCAAATCGTAATGTGTAGATTATGAATAATATAGCTATCTTGCTATATGTTAGTACGCTTTGATTTTGAGCATAAAAAAATACCCCTGCCGTCGTAAGACAGCAAGGGTATTCGTCTTTGTAAAGTGTAAAGCGCTACTCCACAAACCAACTGTATTCGGTATCCCCCTCCAAGGCCCGACCGATTCCTGCAATCAGTTCCGTTGCATTCAGCGACCTGTCAAGGAAGGTGTCGATGTAGCTGGACTTGTTGGCTCCCGTAAAGAGGTTGTAGACCTTCCACAAATCAATCTCGGGATTGTCCCCTCTGGAAAAGTTCTCGTCCGTGTAGTATGCCTTTGCCACGGCATTGATGTGGCAGTCGGTAAACTCCATGGCGGGAAGCTGTCGTTTCTCGGCTGTGGGCAGGTATTGATACAAGCGAGCCTTGCCGATCAACTGGGCAAACTGGTGTTCACTGAGCGATTGCCGCTGTAAAGCCGCCATCTGCCGAATATGCCGTTCAGCATCGTACTGCTGGAACAACAGCAACGAAGCCTCAAACAGATCCTGCACGCTCATTACCCGCAACTCCCGCTTGAAACCGTCGGTCGATACACACAGGTTGCAGCAGACAAGATTCTTGAAGCCGATGAAGACCTTGAACTTCTCAACCGTCTTCTTGGAATAGAGGTTTTCGTGGTTATAGGCCCTTACCCCTCCAATCGAAAGATTCAACCGATTGCCTGCTACCTCTTCGTAAATCGAAGGGATCTCAAAGCAGAAGGCCATGCGTTCGTAATAGATGGTCTTGTCCGTCTCCAAGAGTTGGTTCACGGGTTTGTGAATAGCCTCGGGAATCCTTCCCTTGATGATATGCGAAACGACAATATCGGGCATGTCGATGGACTCCTGAGGAAACATACGGTGAGCAGCACCCAATACCGTTTCAATAAAACTCTGGTGGGAGATGGTCACTTCGTTGTCCTTGCTGAATACGGGAACGACACAATCGTTTTTCAGATGGGCCATATCGACAGGCTTGGTGTTGGCCTCGATAAAGTGACGGGTACGCGGTGTGGTCCCCAACGATACAATCGGAGTTACGGGACGCTCCTCTACGATGGTTGCCTCCTCCACGGGAAGATTCAACCCTACGGCAAATTCGGGTTCAGGCTGAAAGGCTGGAAGCATGGCTGTGGAGGTTTTGCGTGGAAGGATTCGATTGCGTGGTCTGCGTCATGTTGCACCATTTGAGGATGGCTTGCCCCACGGCAGGGGTTATCGTGAACTCGGGACGCCCTGTAAAGAGCCCCGTTCGGTCTTTGGAGGTGGTGGCCTTGTGGTTCATGGCAATGTCCAGCACGGCGGTGAACTCATAGTCCACGTTATCGCGCTGCACGGCCTTCAAGCCCACCTTCTCGGGCACCATTTTGCCGTTCTTGTCCGAGAGGACATAATCCTGCTTGGAACGCATGGTGCAGATAATGTGGCACGAGGAGTTGAGAATGCGTTGGATGAAGGCATTCTGACGGGGTGTGACCTTGGCCCAGTTGGCAAAGGAGTTTCCTTGCAGGTTGGCGTGGAAATCGAGCAGGTAATCCCAGCAATGGGAGATGCTGTCGATGACGATAACTTCGGCCCCTGCCTGTTCACAGATACCGATGGCCTCGATGTAGGTCTCGGGGGAGTAGTCGGGTAGGGTGAGAACCTGATAATTGCCCAGATGGGCATAGAGATCGGCCGAACCGTTCTCGGAATCGATGACGGCAACACGTGACCAGTCGGAGGTCATGCCGTAAGCAATGAGGAGCGAGGAGTAGGTCTTTCCTGACCCCGAGGCTCCAGCCAGTGCCAGCCTCATTTTGGCCGCACGGCGCATGGATGGACGTAATTGCATAAAGCTACAAATTAGATGATGAATAAATAAATAAATACACTCATCATCTGTCTGTTGCTTTTGTTGTTAGTCTGGAGAAATTCCAGATAATCGGCCACAAAAAATCCCTCCCCGAAATTCGATTTACAAACCGAATAGGGGGAGGGGTGTTTTACGGGGTGTTGCAACGTGCGGAGTATAGTCATTTTTTCTCTGTTAAAACGGCCTTATCGCATCCATATATGCCGCATGCCAATTACTATACCATGTGATATTATCTTTTTGTGTAGTTATATTATTAACCTCAACATATACCTTTTTTTGTTTGCGGATGTATTTATCTTCACAACCATTTGCTACCCATTCGCTGGGGGATAAATCTTGCTTTTCATCAAAATCCCAAGTCGTAACCAAGTATCCAGAGTAAGGCTCAACATCGCTCGTGAATACAAAGTCGTCTATGGTAATGTCATATACATTTTTGAAACTTTGCACATTTAGTGGAATATCAGCTTGCTCCCTTTCAATAATGCCTTGCTTGATTTGTTCGTATTTATTTTGTTGCTCATTAGCGCCATTCTCTTGATAAGATGCTTGTTTTATGAACCCAATTACAAATACGGTAATGAAGAATACATTCAGTAAATAAGAGAAGATGTTGAAAACTTTTTTCATAAACGGACAATTAAGGGTTCAATGGATGGGGTAGTATTTGATGTTGATAGCGTGAGTTTATATGAGCTTATTCTTCTTGGCTATGCGTAAATGTAGTAAGATTTTATGGCATCTCAAAACCAATTCGTTAAAATTATTTTACGGTGTTAAATATCTATCGTGCTATATTAAAGTTCCCGACTCAATGTTTAAGGATATGGTAAAATATTGCTATATTTGTAAATAAACCTCACTTCTCATGAAAAAGTCTATATTTCTCCTCCTTATTTCTTGCATGTCATTTTGCGCAACAAGAGCAGCTGCTCAATCTGTTGATTCGTTGCAAGTAGTTATTGATAGCTTATCTGTTAAAGTCGCGGTTCTTGGACATGATTTAGCTTATTTGAAAATAGACTCCGAGATTAATGCATTGGATGAGAATATACAGATTCTTTCCATACAGGTTGGAGATATGGCGACTGATTTTCGATTAGCAATCCTCTCAAAGCACCTAAAGGATTCAAAAACTCAATTGCAAAAACTATATGAAGTTTATGAAGAAAGTATAAGAATTATAAAAGATAGGATAGATTTATTACAGCCGCTGGTAGATTCAAAAAAAAACTTACTCTCGCCAATAGAGAGTGCACATATATCTTTCCGTGTTACGGGAATATGGACTTCTTATTATAATTTGAAAAACAAGATGTCTATAATCAGAGAAGCATTGTATGAGTAAGCTCATTTTTACATTTACAAGCTATTACGGGATTGACTAATTAATTTAGTCAGTCCCGTATCTTTATAACTCAAACTCTCCCAATTTCTCTTTACTCTGTTTGTTCTTCTCCATCACCTCCCGATACTGTTCCTGCATATCGAGCACCTTTATAAAGTAGGGGATGGAAACCTTCTCGGGTAATTGCGTGCAACGCTTGTTGAGCTGGTAGGTCAGGCTTATCGGCTCCGTATTCGGAACTCCAACGGCATTGTACTTGGTAAGCAATACCGATAATGCCACCTTGTTTCGTCTGGGCGCTGCCACCCCTTTGGCCTTACAGAAATCGCATAGCTCCTTATAAATGGCAGCTTCCGTTTGCTTAATGGCTGGCTGGATAAAGCAATCCGTCGTCAACTCATAGCCCTTTGCTTGTGGCTTTATAAGTCCAGCTTGTCGGCATTCTTCCAATAAAGCCGAAACGGTGTTGCGAGACAGACCGAGTGTCTGGGCAATCTGGCTCTTGCTTCATTGGATGGTATTTGTGTTGTTCAGGCAGATGGCCTTTAACAAGAGCAGGAAGCCCGCCATCTTGGCGGAATAGTTCCTTGTAAAGAAGCCGTTGTTCAGCAGGAAAAAATCCTTCTCGACAGGCTTTATCTGGTAACTGTTCCGCTTGATAAATCCACGGACAGCATCTTCCTTAATGGCAGTCTGCACGGTAAGACAACTAGCCTCTTTGAGCCGTTTGATAGCACGGCGGATGGTTCGTTCATCCAGTCCTGTAAGAAGGGCCAGTTTCTCTTCGGTAATGTGAGAAATATTTGTCTGGTGGTCAGAGCAGCATTTGATGGTTGCTCATACATAAACATCGACAGGCTTACTGTTGCCCGTCTGAAATGTGACAATCGATTTGGGTATAGCGGTATAATTCATCGTTAGCAATGGAATTTTGAGGGTTAGTAAATAGAATCTCTTTCAGATGCAGCAGCTTTCGGAAACGGGCTACGCCATAGTGCTCTTTCGCTTGCTTGCGGTTCTCGAATCACTTGCGGTCTTTGACGTGGTAGTACATGGTCGGAACGACTTTATTAGGTAGTGTATAAGTAGGTAGTGTATATATGGGACACTTTTGAGCAGTTATCATAGGACAGTTTTGAGCAACTGCCTGCCTACTATCTGAACGAATTGAATCTGGAATCTCGGGGATGAACGGAATGCCTTCCCCGTCTTGGAATTGGATAAGCAAAGATACAAAAAGTTCAATAATTATACAAATATTTAACAAATTATTTAATGAGAAAATCCGTATCTTTGATACACCCGCTAAATTTTGCAGACGATGGATATTTACGAGTATGTACATTGGATTGGCAACACCATGTTCCCAGCCTACGAGATTGAGGAGGATGGAAAGGAGTATCAGGTAGACACCGCATGCACGCAGGACTTCATCATCGCGGATGAAAGAGGTCTCGACATGTCGAAATTTCCATTTGCCAAAGAACAATTTCTGGAGAACAAGCCAGTTGTCCGTTCCTTGGAGGCACTAGGTATCGACATCGAAAAATTTTGGATGGCGCTGCTCTTCGTCTATAACCTGACGCAGAACCAGACCGAGCATGTGATGCTGCTTCCCGCATCATCTTTCGAGCAATTTCAGAACTTTGCCCGATATCTCCACTCCCATCCCGATGCCCAGATTCGAATTTGGCAAGGACGGGAGCACGGCGTGACCATTGACTCCCAGGAAGCGATACGGATGCTGGCTGCCCTTTTGGCAGAAAACTCTGCCAAGCTGTTTGACAGTTTGTCAAACAACGTCTATTTCAAGATGGGTGATTTCTCGGTCAAACTCAAGAATTGCTACAAGATTACCTTCGTCGTCAAGTGTCTCTTCCCGTTTCTGGAGCATTTCAAGGAAGAGGACAAGCGAAGTTCCAATCCGAACAAAATCTCCTATAATCTGATGCTGCTCATCTCCCGAATCGTTTATATGTTCGGATATACGGACAACAAGAAATTCCTTGATAGTGACGAGAATATAAAAGGAATATGGCAGCGTTACAAAGACGAGGATTGGCACGTCTTGGGTCGGAATTTCTATTGAGTTAATCTTTCAAATTAGAGGGAAAAGGACGGTTAAGAACCGTCCTTTTTTTGTGTCCATATAAGGGGTAGCAAAAATAGCACATTTTTCTGCTATCCGACAACAAGTTGCTTATCAGTGACTTATGTATGATTTTCGCAAGAGTTATCCATGCAATCGCGAACACAAGTTCCTTGACATACACCCCGCTTCTCGGTTGGGAGGGAGTATCCGAACCGAAAGGCCGAAGGTCGAATCGAACGATGGAACGAGGATGGGAGTTCGCCCAAGTCATCCTCGGCCCGTCCAACGAGCTGGCAAGAGCTCACCAGTCAGACCCGACGCCGAGAACCCAATATCAAAACCTTGAGGGTGGTATAGGGGAACCCTACTTATTGTAAAAACAAAATTTATAAATAACCTTAATACCTCGCGGGTGTATAGGCAAACCCGCACCTAAGATTATGAAAAGATTAATTCTTAGCTCGGACAACGAGAATCGCCAGTTCGCATTTGTAAAGGGTAACCGCCCGACCAATGCCAAGACCGTGAAGGCCAAGGAGAAATCGATGCAGGAGCATGGCCAGTTGTCGCCCATCACCGTCGTGAAGGGTGAGGATGTCTACCTGATGAACGGTCATCTGGTCGACCTGCAGGGACACGACATTCCCGACGAGCAGACAGAACGGTACTATGCCGTGGTGGATGGACAGCACCGAGTGGTCGCATGGATGACCTTGGGTAAGAACTTGGATGACCTCGTGATTTGTGAGGCGCTGAATGCCGAGATGGAGATTGCGGCCCTGATTGCCGAGATGAATATCTGTACGACCTCGTGGAAGGGTACCGATTATATGGCAGCTCCAGCAATGGCCCTGGCTGCAAAGAATGAGGTCTTTGATTTTGCCGTGGAACTGCAGGACAAGGGCTTCCCGCTGGCGACTATCTCTCTCTGGTGTACGGGTGCCAACTCCCTCAAACCGAAAGACCTTGTAGCCAGTGTCAAGAGCAAAGTACTGCCGCGGGCATTTGGAGATGCAGGATGGTTCTACAGAAGCGTCAAGTGGTATAAGGCGGCCTCGGAACGGATTCCGAATGCGTTTCTGGCGAGAAAATATCTGATTACCTTCCTGATTAAGAAGTTCAACCATGCGGAGGATCCCATGCTGTTCAGCAGCCAGATGGAAGAGAAGCTGAGAAGCCTGACGGAGGAGCAGGTGAAAGAGATTATGAACCCCAAGACGGAAGAGGATGTTTCGCGGGAACAAGCGACCTATGACATGTTGGAAAAGTACCTCGGGTAATGAAGACACCACATATCTTTAGAAGAAAGGAGGTCGGTTACCAACAGGGCCGCCGACCTCCCGATTCTTACAGCAGATGCTGCATGGCTTCGTCGATTTGCGAGTTCTCGAATGAATCGAGGTAGATTTGCGTGGTCGAGAGGTCGGAGTGTCCTAACGATTCGGAAATCAAGGCTACGCTTACTCCTGACCGTTTCAGGACGGTGGCGTATGTGTGGCGGGCAACGTAGGTTGTCAAGTTCGTTGCCAGTCCCAGCCGTTTGCTCCACTCTTTCAACTCTCGGTTTATATGAATCAGAACCTTATGCACCCTATTGTGAATCTGCTGTTCGGTACGATGCACATGACGATCAAGAATAGGAAAGATATAGTCCTCCTGCATAGCATCCGAACGGGTGTACTTGGCAATGATTTCCTTTGCCTGCGGATGCAATCGACAAGTCATCGTTTTTCCTGTCTTATGACGGCGATAGAAAATCCGATCCTCTTCCATATCGACGTAGCGTAAGGTGGCAATATCCTTGAAATTGATTCCAGCCGAAAAGTAAGAAAACAAGAATATATCCCTTGCAAAATTGGTATAGGGAGACCTCGTTACGGGTAATTCTGCCTGCATCAATCGTTGTATATCCTCTTTATGAATGGCTCGTTTACGTGTCTGCGTCCAATGCTTTCCTACTTTATAGAGCACGAATGGATTCTCCTTGCAAAGGAAAATATTGTCAGCAACGGCCTTATTGTAAACGGCTTTCAGTACACTGAATTTCGTGGCTATCGAGTTGGATTGGTTGCCCTCTCCACGCAGGAATGTTTCGAAATTGCCCAGCAGGTTGGGAGTAATCTCCTCGAATCGTAATTTGGAGGGATGGAACTTAACGAGCGAGGTACGGGTCGCCGTATATTTAATGGCCGTATTGATTTTCCCCGCTTGTTTCATGGCTGCAATCTGTCGTTCGAAATAGCCGTCCACCAGTTGCGGAGTGCATTTTGCGGTCTGGTCAAATAGGTTGGTAAAATCAACCTCCATGTCCAATGCCTCCAACCGCTGGATTTTCTTTCGGTAAGTCGCTAATGTACTGTCTATCTGGCTTTGCAGTGCAGCACGGTCGGGGCAGTCTGCCGTTATCATTTCAGCATCCTTATCCCAATAATGAGGCTCTATCGATAGCCCCATAGCAACAAATTTCGTGGTTCGGTCGTGGGTAAATCGAAGCATCAACGGGGATTGACCTTGCTTGTTGATTTTACCTGTCCGTAAAACAACTTTGATTTTCATTTACTTGCGTGTTGCGCAAGTAATCGAGAGTAGCAGATTTAGGGTACAACAATGGGTACAACATTTGCGCGCGGAAGCCCCTTTTTACCCCTTTTTTGCTCCTGAAACGGCACAAAAAAAGAGGTCGCATCGATTGCAACCTCTTGATTTTTAGAGCTGTTGACGAGGCTTGAACTCGTGACCTCTTCCTTACCAAGGAAGTGCTCTACCACTGAGCTACAACAGCATTCTTCTTTAGAAGTGGTGCAAAAGTATATAAGAATTTTGAAACGGCCAAATAAAAACGCCTTTTTTCGCGATAAATTTTTAGAGCGGGCCGCTCGACAGGCCTTCCCGGATGGCGCGGAGAGGCTGGAGGGCGGCCTCGGCGCAGCCTCCGGCCGGCACCGGGCGTTCGGGGCGGCGGACGGTGCACAGGCCGTCCTCGGCCGGGGCGGGGCGCACCCGTCGTGCGGGAATTTTTTCGGTTTGCGTGAAAAAGTTGCGAAAAAAGTGTCGATTTTCATATTCTTTCGCTAACTTTACTTCCAAACCATAATCTCAAACAGATGAAACGAATCCTGATAGTAGGCGCCGGCGGCCAGATTGGTTCCGAACTGACGGTCTACCTGCGTAACATTTACGGCGGCTCCAACGTGGTCGCAACCGACATGCGCGAGTGCAAGACTCTGGGTGAAACTGGCCCCTTCGAAGTGCTCAACGCCCTCGACGCTACGGCCATGGCCTCCGTGGTGGCCCGTTATCACGTCGATACGATTTTCAACCTCGTGGCGCTGCTCTCGGCCGTGGGCGAGCGGAATCCCCAGATGGCGTGGAGCGTCAACATGGGGGCGCTGAACAACTCGCTCGAGGTGGCGCGCCAGCACCACTGCGCCCTCTTTACTCCGAGCTCCATCGGCGCCTTCGGCCCCACCTCGCCCAAGGACAAGACGCCGCAGGATACCATCATGCAGCCGACGACCATCTACGGCGTCTGCAAGGTGACCGGCGAGCTGCTGAGCAACTACTACCACCACAAGTTCGGGGTCGACACCCGTTCGGTGCGCTTCCCGGGCATCATCTCCAACGTGACGCTGCCGGGCGGCGGCACGACCGACTACGCCGTGGAGATTTACTACGAGGCCATCAAGTCGGGTCACTTCACCTGCCCCGTTCCGGGCGACGTCTATATGGACATGATTTACATGCCCGATGCGTTGCGCGCCTGCGTCGAGCTGATGGAGGCCGACCCCTCGAAGCTCGTCCACCGCAACAGCTTCAACCTCGCCTCGATGAGCTTCACGCCCGAAATCATCTATGCCGAAATCCGCAAGCGTCTGCCCGACTTCCGCATGGATTACGACATCGACCCTGTGAAGAAGGAGATTGCCGAGAGCTGGCCCAATTCGCTCGACGACACCTGCGCCCGCGAAGAGTGGGGTTGGAAGCCCGAGTGGGACCTCTCGCGCATGACCGACGACATGCTGGAGCACATCCGGCGCAAGATGGGCAAGTGATGGAGCGGCCGAAGGAGGGGGTCCGGGCCACGTGTGTGGCCGACTCCTCCGTCAGTTGGGACGGGGCGCCGCTGCCCGACTATCCGACGGGGCGGCCCCGCGTGACGGTGGTCCACTACGAGGTGGCGCCGCACGCCCGTCTGGCGCTGCACCGCCATCCGGTCATCAATGCCGGCATGGTGCTGCGCGGCGAGCTGACGGTGGTGGCCGACGACGGCCGCGAGCGGAGCTTCCGCGCCGGCGAAGGGGTCATCGAGATGGTGGGGCGGCTCCACTACGGCGAAAACCGCGGTGAGGAGCCCGTCGAGCTGGTGATGGTCTACGCCGGGAGCGACGGTCTGCCGCTCTCGGAGCCGGCCGAATGATTCATACGCATGTGCGGAGGGCTCTCCTCGGCCGCAGGCCGAAGAGGGCCCTCCCTGCTCCGTGGCCGTCGGGGCCCGCATCCCGGAGCGCCCCTTCGGAGCCGTTCCGGCGCGGATTTTGAGCCGGACAGAACGGCTACCCATGCCCCGTTCGGAGGGGACGGCCCTGAGCAAACCCAATAGGGACAATACGCAACGATGAAACGATTCTGGAAATACTTTGCAGCCATTCTGCTGCTGCTTGTCGCCGCCTCGGTGGGCGGAGGCCTCTACCTGCTCTCCTATGCCCTGAAGCCCGACGCGGTGATGGCCGCCAAGAACGCCTCGGCCCGCGAGTACATCCGCACGGAATATCCTGCCGTCGTTCCCTGGCTCGACAGCCTCGAGCGGACCGGAGCGCTGCGCGACACGACCATCCGCGGCCGGGAGGGGGAACGCCTCCATGCGCTCTACGCCGCCGCACCCCGGCCGACCGACCGCACGGCCGTGATTGTCCACGGATATACCGACTGCGCCGAGCGGATGCTCATGGTCGGCTACCTCTATAACCACGACTTGGGCTTCAACATCCTGCTGCCCGACCTCTACTACCACGGCCGCAGCGAGGGACGGGCCATCCGCATGGGGTGGCTCGACCGGCTGGACGTGCTGCGTTGGATGGAGGTGGCCGATTCGCTCTTCGGCGGTCATACGCAGATGGTCGTCCACGGCATCTCGATGGGGGCTGCTACGACGATGATGCTCTCGGGTGAGGAGCAGCGCCCCTACGTCAAGTGCTTTGTCGAGGATTGCGGCTATACGAGCGTCTGGGAGCAGTTTGCCAAGGAGCTTGGCGAGCGCTTCTCGCTGCCGACCTTCCCGCTGCTCAACGTGGCCGATGCGCTCTGCCGGGTGAAGTACGGCTGGAGCTTCCGCGAGGCCTCGGCGCTCGAGCAGGTGAAGCGCTGCCGGCTGCCGATGCTCTTCATCCACGGCGATGCCGACGACTTCGTCCCCACCGGTATGGTCTACCCGCTCTTCGAGGCCAAGCCGGGTGAGAAGAAGTTGTGGGTGGTCCCCGGCGCCGCCCATGCCATGTCTTACCACGACAACCCCGACGAGTATACGCGCCGCGTGGCCGCCTTCGTCGGCCGCTATATCGAC
>ULSH01002414.1_pt1 | contig 14624 bp, 10 predicted proteins | sample 1956151 | NCBI WGS metagenome assembly ULSH01 (sample SAMEA4835702, study PRJEB28245) | human gut metagenome | biome: gut microbiome; material: fecal sample | place: Denmark | collected 2008 | reverse complement strand
AATGACTAAAAGAAACGTACGTTTTTTTAGTCATTTTATTGTTATGGGAATCTGCATGGATAGAGAGCGTCACTATTTTTTTCAAAGAGACACAGGAAGGGAAAGATATAGGCAGATATGATTCAGGCACGAATTTCAAAGAAATCCGTGCCTGAAAAAACGTGATGAAACCAGTGACCTATTCGATCGTGCTAATCGTAGAAATCATACCGAACCTTTCGTTATCGTTCAGATTCCAGATCACTTCACCTTTATCATTGATTTCGAATACCTGGGGGCTGTTGGCCTCTACGGCATTCTTGTCATGTCCCTGCCAGTTGCAGACGTACAGGCCGCCATCCTTTGCAGGAAGCAAGCCGGCAACGAAGAACAGGCGGGCGCCTTTGATATCGTTCTCACCGTAACGGCGGGCTACTTCGCCGTTGTCGAGGTTCACTTCCATCAGGGAGTGACCGTCACCACAGGCAACCCAATGGTTCCCGTTAGCCAATGCCAATGTCGTGAAAGGCGTTCCTTCGAGACGGGTGATCTTCACGACTTCGCCTCGCGGAGAGATCTCGCGCACGTCGGAAGTGGCAAAGAGGGGCATCAGGTAGTTACCGCGGGCATTCTTGTTCAGCTGGCGGAACTGGGCATGCGGATGTTCGATGCCTGTCTCATATTCGGTACGCGACAGGATTTCTCCCTTCGGGCTCACCTCCATGATGACAGCCGGATGGCCTACCCAACCCAAAAGATAGTTACCGTCGGGCAACACGCGGGCGGTCTGCATCTCACAGGTATCGGGAGCAGCAATATTCCAGATCTCCTGATGGTTGCGGTCGATCAGCTTCGCACCTCTGGCATAGGCAAAGAGGATATTCCCGTCGGGAGTGGCAACAGCGGAGTTGCATTCCCAGCCTTTTTCGAGGGGATGCTCCCACTCTACCTGCTTGGTGTTCTTATCGATGATCACGATCTTGTTCCAGCCGGAACCACCCAACAGCAATTTTTCTGTCTTCTTCTCGCAGGATGTAGCGGTTACCAGCAACAATGCGGAACAGAGATAAGTAAATAATTTATGCATAACTAATAATTTATCAATTTGCAAATGTGCCAATATGCCGGTGAAATACTCCAAATGGAACATTCATTCCATTGGTACATTGGCATATTGACCCATTAGCACATTATTGTAAATCCTTGAACATTTCGAAACCTTGTTCCGGTGTCAAGCCTTCGTGTACGACAGCGTGTACGGCCTGGATCATGGCGGCAGGGTTTTCGCTCTGGAAGACGTTACGTCCCATATCGACACCGGCAGCACCGTCGTTAACGGCGTTGTAGCAGAGTTCGAGTGCTTCCTTTTCAGGCAGTTTCTTACCTCCGGCGATCACAACGGGAACCGGACAGGCGGCAGCTACCTTTTCGAAACCGTCGCAGTAGTAAGTCTTCACGATAGAAGCACCGTTCTCGGCGCATACGCGCGATGCGAGTGCGAAGTAACGGGAGTCGCGTGCCATCTGTTTGCCGACAGCCGTCACACCCATGACGGGGATGCCATAGCGGTTCCCCATATCGACAGCTTCCACCAGGTTGGCTGCCGTGATGGCTTCCTGTTCGCCGTCGCCGGCAGAGAACATGACTGCCATAGCGGAAGCATTGTAACGGATCGCATCTTCGATATCGATCAAAACGTTACGGTTCAATTCCGTCAGGATCGTAGAACCGGCATCCGAACGAAGGCAGACGGGCTTGTTGATGTTGGCGGGAATGGAAGTCTGCAAGATACCGCGCGTACACATGATACAGTCGGCATATTGTACGAGGGGAACGATATTCAGGTCGATACGTTCCAAACCTGAAGTCGGACCCATGATAAACCCATGGTCGAATGCCAACATGACGGCACGACCTGTTTTCGGGTTGAAGATACGAGAGAGGCGGTCTTTCATACCCCAAGAGTAGTTAGACGCACCTTTTACATGAAAATTGTCGAATTGGGAAGTTTGTCCGAAGCCGAAATTATTCGCTTCTCTGAACCCATCCATATCTGCCATAGCTTTTTTCCTTTCTTAATTTTTAATTTTTAATTCTTAATTTCTCAAAGCGCTTGCGCGAACGATTCAAACATGCAACTCCAAGAGGTAGCACCGCTGTCGGCATAACCGACGGAGCGTTCGCCGTAGTTACGGGCACGGCCGAAGTTGGCTTTCATTTCTACGGTCGAAGCAGCACCGGCAAGGGCGGCTTTCGCTCCGGCTTCGAGGATTTCCTTGATATCGTCCGAAGGACATGCCTGGATCGCTTCCACAGCCGGGATCAGGGCGTCCATCATGGTCTTGTCGCCTTTCTGGGCTTTCGTCTGTTTCTGCACGTTGGCAAGACCGCCGGCAAACATGGCTTTCACTCCGGCGGCATCCAGTTCCGTACCGGAAGCATGGTCGCTCATACCTAAGAAGAAAGCCCCCAACAGCGTACTGGTGGAACCGCTTACCTGCAACATGACGTCAAAACCCATATCGTTCAGCATGGCTTTGAACTCCGTTCCTTTCTGGGCCGTAGCCACGATAGCGGACATGGCTGTCACGATTGCCTGGCCGTGGTCGCCGTCACCGATAACGGCGTCCAGTTTAGAAAATTCGTCTTCGCGTTCTTTGATGTTCTTCAAGGCGTTGTCGAGCATCGCCTTGAAGTTTTCGATAGTCAGTTGTTTCATATCTCGTTTATTTACCGATTGTTGTCCAGTAAGGTGCATCAGCACGTTTGTTCTTCAGATAGTCGATATGATCTTCGTCGAGGATAGCCATGATCATCTGGAAACCGGCCTGTTCCTGTACGGTCAGGATTTCCTGGATGCGGCTTACGACAACCTGGAGGCCACGGGCTTCCAGTTCCTTGTAGGCCTTACGGAAGATGATGTTCAACTCCATGTGGGTAGTCGCTCCTACGCCGTTGATGATAAGCATCATCTTGTCGCCAGCCTTCGGCTTGAGCTGCTGGCAAAGCAGATCTACCATCTCGGCAGCCGTATCGTCGGCAGAAACAAGCGGTTTCTGTCCGCCACCGCCTTCGCCGTGCTGTCCCATACCGATCTCCATGATGCCCTGGGGCAGGTCGGTGATCGTACCGCCGTTCTGCGGATGCGTACAAGAGCGCATGGCAACGGCCAGAGTAGCGACGTTGTTGTTATAGCGTTCGGCGATTTCGACCAGCTCGTCAAGCGTCTTGCCTTCTTCGGCTGCAGCACCTAATATTTTATACAAAGGCACACAACCGGCCAAGCCGCGACGGTCGTTGATGTCGGCACCGATACCGGCGCTGATATCGTCGTGAGTCAGCACTTGTTTCACCTTGATGCCTACACGTTCTGCCAACTGGCAAGCCATGTTCGCACTCATCACGTCGCCAGAGTGGTTCAGGACAACCAACAGGATACCGGCTTCACGCTTCATCAGCTGCAAAGCCTGGAACAGACGTTGTGCACCGGGAGCGGCAAAGATGTCGCCCACGACAGAGCAGTCCAGCATACCTTCGCCTACGAATCCGCTCAATGCGGGTTCATGACCGGAACCGCCCAAAGTCACGATAGCCACTTTGTCTTCGCTCTTCGGATTGGCACGTACGACGATGTTTTCACCACCTAACTTGACCTGGTCCGGATATGCCAATACATAACCTTCCAACAATTCGGGTGTTATCTGTTCGGGATCATTTATAAATTTTGTCTTTATGTCTGACATGGTATATTCCTCCTTTATTTAAGTATGTTATTAATGTTATTATTTGATTTCCATGACTTCGATGGCGATGCCTTCTTCTTCGATGAAAGCGATCGTCAGGTGTTCGTCGCATACGGCCGGGCCGAAGATCACCTTCTTGCCTTTCAACTCTTCCTCCAAAGAAGGAACGGTGTAGGCAATGTGTCCCTGTTTCTGTACCAGTTCGGGCAGACAGCTGCCTTCCTCGAATTTCAGGAATTCGATGCGATTCGGACTTTTGCTATAGTCTGTCAACCATACTTTCAGGCCTTCGTTAAACATAGCCCCTTCTACTTGTTCTGTCGTTACGATACCGACATGATTAAATGTTCTCATGACTAATTAATTTTAAGTGTTCGTACTATTTTTTTATTCGTTATCAGTTCTCTCAACCTCAAAACATAGATGTTTCGCATTCAAAACACCCATGTTTCGTTTTCAAAACATATATGTTTCACACCTTCGTCTTCCATCTCCTGTACGAAAGGACAGCCAAGATAACGACTACCCCCAAGGCGATATAAAGATAGGTGAATATTCCATGCACATTATCATTTTGACCGTATGAATGCATTCCGCTCAGGAAATAATTGACACCGAAGAAAGTCATCAGCACGGAAGCGAACGCGATCACGGATGCCAGATTGAACAACCAAAGACTATTCCAGCGTTTCACCAAGTGGAGATGAGTCACTACGGCATAGACGACCATCGTGATCAGCGCCCAAGTCTCCTTCGGGTCCCACCCCCAATAACGACCCCAGGACTCATTCGCCCAGACAGCACCGAGGAAAGTGCCGACAGTCATCAGGGCAAGCCCTACCCACAACGCCATCTCACCCACAATACTCAGTTCGGTGATACGGGCTTTCAATATCTCTTTGTTCTTCTTTCCGGCGACGGACATCATCACCATATTGGTCAGCCCGATCAGGCAACTGATACCGAAAAAGCCGTAAGCGGCAACAATGACCGCCACATGGAACATCAGCCACGGCGATTTCAGGACCGGTACGAGCGGATTGATCTCAGGGTCCATCCAGTTCAGACCGGAAACGAAGAGGATGATACCGCCGAACAGGGTGGCCAGCGCGAAAGTGATCGTACTACGGCGCACGAACAACAGTCCGGCAAAGACAGTCGCCCATCCCACATAGACCATCGTCTCGTAGGAATTGCTCCAAGGAGCATAGCCACCGATATACCAGCGCATCCCCATTCCGAACATATGATAATGGAAGACGACCAGTACGCCGGCTCCTAACAGCCATACGGCAACCTTCATCCAGCGGGTCCGGCGGAACAGCATCGCGAAAGAAAGGACCAACAACAGTCCGCCCAAGACCAGATAGCCGATCTTGCAATAGCGGAAGACATCCATCTTGTTATATTTCAATTCGGCCTGCATGCGCTTCGGACTGATATCGAGTGTCTTGTTCTTGGCTTGCTGGTAGGTGTCGATCATGCCGACCACTTCATCGGCTTTCGCCCAATCGCCGCTCTTCAAGCCCTCCTGCACTTCGCCTAAATACCAGTCGAAAATACGGGAGACGAACATGGAGTCTTTGCCGGTAAAGGCAGAGAGGTCATCGCCGGGTGCATACCATTTATGATTCGGATCGTCTTCTTTCGGAAAAAGGTTTAGCATCTGGTGATTGATCAGCTGATGGAAGATGTTCAACTGCTCGTCCAGTTTCATCAGGTCCTTGTCGAAACGCGTACGCTGGGCAGGCATCTTGTTATAGGCTTCTTCCAGCTTCTCTTGCAGTTTGTAGTTGCCGTTACTGTCGAAGGCCTGGATATAGGCGCACTCGCCGTCCGTCAGGTCATAATAGGCGGCCAACTCCGGATTGGACAGGGCGATAAAGGGAACGCGCATCCACATATCGGGCATGGCTAAAAGGCTCAAAAGGAACTGGTCAGAGTTCAACTGACCGATCTTATCCGACTTATGGAGCTTACGTAGAATCTCCGAAGAGAAGGTATTGACCGGCATCATACGGCCGCTACCCGACTGGATCGGAAGGGCTCCGAAGAGGGCAGCATGTTCCGGGCTCACCGCATATTTCTGCACGGCATCGAGCATCGGGGAAGCCTTCCCGCCGGCATTTACGGACAGGGGTACGGCAAGGAGCGCAAGCAACAGGACCGTTACGTTGGTCGCCTTGCGCAATTCTTTCAGGCGGCGGCTCTGACGCATAAAGCGGGAATCCTTACCGACCAGGCAAAGGATCAGGCCGATGACCAGCAACAGATATCCGGTGTAGGTGATGTTCCGCCCCGCCACGTCGCGGTTGACGGAAAGGATGGTCCCGTGTTCGTCCTGGTCATAGGAGGCCTGGAAGAAACGGTAGCCTTTTACATCCAATACGTTATTCATAAAGATCCGCTCTTCGCGGTCTTCCCCATCCACATGGACGATCACTTCACTCTCGTAGGAAGAGGGACTGGCGGAACCGGGATAGCGGGTTAAGGTGAATTTCTTCAGTTCAACGGAAAAAGGCAGGGTATGAAAGGTCGTGTTATCGGAAGTGCGGACAGCAATCTGGTTGCTTGTCTCCCCTTCACGCAGATGCAAGATTCCTTCTTCGCCGAAAAGGAAAGAGGTCAAGGCGCCGAGAAGGATAATGATAAAGGCGAAATGAGTCAGCATCAGTCCCCATTTGCCGCGTTTCAGGTATTGGTGTTTGATCGTAGCCGCGATAAAATTAACGACTAAAAGGAATTGGAGCAGAAAAAACAGGGGGGAATAATAAACCATTGCTTTGGCTGTCGCTGTACCGTGATACTTTTCGATGAAAGTGGCAACAGCCAGGCCAAAGGCATAAATCAGTAACAGGACGATCGTCGTTACAAAGGAGGAGAAAAATCTTTCGAGATTTGTTTTCATTTACTTTTTTATTAGAGTTCACAGATGCGGCAAATGTACGCAGATTAATCGTTTGATGAAATAACCGGTGGCAATCTGCCACACCTGTGTCCTCTATTAGTTGATAGATATCATCTATACCTTTTCATTATCAATCTTCAATGATCATACGGAAGCCGACGTTGAACACACGCTGGTACGGATAGTAAGCCTTACGCGTATGGGAAGCCGCATATTTCGGACGGTCGATATAAGAACCGCCGCGGGCCACCTTGTATTCGGATGTCTCTTTCGTCTTCTCATTGTACGGATACGATACATAGTCGGAGCGGGTCCATTCGGCTACGTTTCCGTGCATGCTGTACAGACCGAACGGATTGGCCTCATAAGCCTTGCCGCCGACCTGGACCAGGTTACCGTCGTCCACGCTCTCTTCTTTCGGAAGGAAGGTATAGTACTTGTACCACGGGTTGGTCTTCGCCATCGGCTGCGGGTCTACACCGTAAACGGCAAACAACAGCGTTGTCTTGTCCGCCAGATTGTCCTTCTTGCCGAAGTCCGCATGCATGTCGCCATACCAGAAGTCCTGGTCGCTACCGGCGCGGCAAGCCCACTCCCACTGTGCTTCTGTCGGAAGCGTGATCTTGAGACCGGTCTTTTCGCTCAGTTTCCGGCAGAATTCCATAGCATCGTTGTAGCTGACACGGATAACAGGCTGTTCCGGTTTATTGGCCGGATATCCCTGAACCACGTGGTCTTTCCACTGCTGGTCGACGAAACGGCTGTCGTGATCCGGGAAGACAACGTTGAACTGTTCGTTTGTCGTTTCCAGCTCGGCCATCCAGAAGGCTTTGTCGATCTTCACCTTGGCAGTCGGATAAGCATCCGGTTCGCCACGGTAGCTACCCATCACGAATTCACCGGCCGGGATACGGACGAAATTGACTTTCACACCCGGAGCGATCTCAACCACCTTACGGGTTTCCTTCTCCTTAGCCAGCATTTCCTTGATCCGGTCAGCACCAAAAGGCCAACCTTTCACCTTCAAGGTCTTTTCCTTTACAGGAGCGGCCTTTTCAGGCATTACCGGGGTGATCGGGCCTTGTTTCTTCAGGTAGTCGGCATAGTCGGCGATTTCTTTCTTCCAGTCGACACCGGCTCCGTTCGCATACTTGTCGGTCAATTCCTTACGACGCTTGATCTGGTCGAATCCCTTATAAGGAAGATCAGTCAATACGTTCGCATTGAAATAACCCTTGTCGGGAGCGTTGTAGTCGATCCAGTTATAAAGCGTCTTCCATTCCTTATCGGTCAGTTTCACGTTGTGATGGCCTTTCTTCAGCAAGCGTACCAATTCGCTCGTGTTGGGATGATATTCGTACGGCTGCAAAACGACCATGTCGCCTTCGCCTCCCTGACGATGCACATACGGATGCAAGTTCAGATAAGACGTGCCATAACCTAGCTTGTCTTTCTTTCCACCCCGCAGGTCGAACGCTTTTCCTTCACCGTTATGACAAGCGATACAAGCGCGGTCCAGGATCGGCTGCACTTCCAGGTCAAACGTGAAAGAGCGTGTACCGCCTTCGGGCAGAGTCAAGGCAGACGGAGCTTTCTGCGAAGCGATCACACGTTTCGGGATCGCGATCTGGTTCTGGTCTTCATGACAACCGATACAGGAAACCACTTCGCCCGGCTGACCGGTCACCCAGCTTCGCATCCACTGGATAGCCACGCCGTCCTTATCCAAAGGCTGGATGGAGATCGGTGTATTGGCAGGAGCCTTGAAGATCACGGAACCGTCTTCTTCGACAGGAACCGTCCCTAACATACGCTTGATATCCCAACCGGACTGGATTCCGTGCCAGTTATGGTCGGAACGGGTCTTTACATACGCATATTCGTAAGCATGCAGACGCAGAGACTTGACCGTTCCGCGAGGAATACCTTTCAGGCCTTCTCCTTCGTAGATATCCTGAATAAAGAAGGTCGCTTCCTTTTCATTCAGTTTCACACGGTCGGGAATGGACGGAGGAGTCTTTGTCTTGCGCACCAGGATCGGGCTGATATAGCCTTCGCCTTCTGCCTGCATCAGACAGGTCACGTTGTCGTAGACGTCCACCAGATAGAGTCCCCACAAGGCATGCGGGTCCAACTTGGCTGCAACCAGGAAGTATTTGTCGTTCAGCGGAGTCGGTTTGATGAACTGCGGCCATACACCGTTTACCAGCTGGTCCTTGATTTCTTCTTTGATCGGACGGTTACGGTGAGGGATTTCCTGTACCATACCGGCTGTGCTCTTACGTCCCTTGGTCGGATCGAAGATGATCATACGGCCTGAACGTGCCACACCGTGGTGGCCGGAGATGATACCGACGAACGCCGAACCGTGGCCGGGCAACGGCTGCACGTCGAACGTACTGTTCGGGAACATCGCACCGCTACCGTAGAGGGCTTTGTTTTCCGTTCCGTCCGGGTTCATGTGCATTACGATACGGGAATAGTAGTGGGTCAGGTCGGTGTACTCCCAGCGGGTGTACATCACGCGGCCGTTATTCATGATGACCGGATTCCAGTTGGCATCCTGGTCGAATGTCAGGCGGCGCATGCTCTTGTCCTTCGGGTCATACAGCACCATGTTACCTACCGCATCGCTACCGTTCACACAAGGAACACCCTGGTAACCGATGTTGGAGATAGCGATCACACGACCGTCGGGCAGGTAAGTACCATCGTAGAACTCCAGATCCGGCTCGTCGTTTTCCACAAGCGGCTTGAAGCCTGTCCCATCCAGATTCACTTCATAGATGTTCCAACGCTTGTCGTCCTGTGTCTGTGTGAACATCACACGGTCACCGTCCCAATGCAGTTTCAGGTCAGCGATGGAAGAACCGTTTTTCGGTTTGTAGACCTGACGCATCTGTATATCGCCACGCAGATTGGAGAGTTCGACGATCTCGGCATCGAAGCCCTCACGACCGGCAGATTCCTGGTTACTCCAGTTATTGGCCTGAGTCCCCAAGGAAGGAGTCATGATCTGGTGTGCCTTCGAACCTACCTTGAAACGGGCTGCCACGATCTTGTCGGCATCCAGCAACGGGTTAGCCAGCAAGATGGCACGTTTGCATTCCAATGCTTTCTTGGCATCGGCGATAGCCTGTTCGTCACCGTTATAGATGCCTTTGAAACCTTTCTTTTCGAGCCGTACCAGTTCGTTCAGCATCGGTTCGTATTTGGCGGCGTCGTAGCCTTTCTGCTTTTTCATATCGGCGAAAGCCAATTTGACAGCCTCGACGTTCAGCCATTCCAAATCGCTCTGAAGCGTGTACAGCTCCTGTACTTTCTCAACCAGTTCGAGATATTTGCGTATCTGTGTATTGAGATCTTTTTCGTTTGCGATCTGCTTTGCCACATTCGAATAGTAGGCTCCGTCCTTCAACCGGGCGATCGCATTATCCGCAGCCTGCTTTTCGACTGAGGCATCCGGGGTGATCAACCAGGTATCCAGGCCGTCCAGTACCGCACCCAGCATACCGATTTCTTCCGGATACTTGTTGTTCAATTCTTCCGCCACAAAGGTCGGAACCGTATTCAATGCCTGGAAAAACACACTTCCGCCACTTGAAGTATCATCGATACCGACTTCGGCTTCGAAGCGGACATACTGGCCACCCACCGGGTATACCAACGTGCCGTTCGCATGGCAGAACACACCGTGTTTGTATTCCTTTCCAGCAATAACGATCTCATGATCGTATGCATTCGTGTTCATCTTGGGTTTTGCCCAACCGGCAACACCGTATTCATAAGGAACTTCGTCCAACCATACGGCTGTACCATCGGCTTTGATCAAACGGGCATTCGCCCATACAGCCTGGTCGTAATCCGTACCATCGGGACCACCGGCCGTTACAAGCACCAGCTTATCCACGCCTTTCAAGTCTACCACGAAAGGTTCGGCTTTCGCCTTATGCTTCATCCAGGTAGAAACGATCGGCATTCCGGATTTCTTCAGCTTTGCCTGTAATTCCGTTTTGGCTTTGACTGAAGCATCAATCCACGTTTCCGCCTTCTTCTGCTTAGGGCCGGCAGACACCATAACAGAAGAGGACAGAAAGAGTGATACTAATAAATAGTATTTGTTCATGTAATAAATTATAAGGTGTTTATTACTTATTATAACGCAGCTTTCGTGTTGGTGAAGCGCAAGCCGTCATTATCGTGGTAGCATGCCCATTCATCAACAATAGCACCTTCAGGACCAGCCATCATAAAGTGGAATGTTTCCAGTTTTTTCAGGCGAAGAACATCACCTACATTCTGTACGACGAAATTTTTGCTCTTGATCGCACCGTGGGTAGCGGGGATAGCAGGAGCGTTCGGAGTCTCGTCACCTACTTCAGAGAAGTTGTAAACCCATCCCTTTTCTACCATCCAGGATTCATGTTTAGCCGGGAATTTGGTCTTTACATGCGCATGTTCGGGGATCATCTGTCCCGGAAGCAGGTAGATCGCGTGAGCGAAGTAGCCGTATTCAGGATCGTTGACCCAGAAAATACCACCCATACCCACGTTTTCAAAATCACCCAGACCGAAATCAGTCACCCACATGTCCTTAGCCATCAGTTCGGTGAAAGGAACACCGTAGAAAGCGAACATGTCTTTCATTGCTTCCATAGCAACATCCTGTTGGAACTTGCCGTCTTTGTAGAAATCGGCATTTGTGTACTTCTTTGAATACTTCATTTCTTTATTAATTTTACAGTTAGCATTGTTGTTACATTCATTCTTGCAGTCGTTTCCGCACTGTTCGGTGCATTGTCCTTCGCCTGCCGCTGCGCAACAGGTAGCCTCGCCAGTAGATGTTTTGCCGTTACATGCAGCTATCGAAAGCAGGAGGGCTCCCATAGCGGCCGATTTCATAAGATTCTTTTTCATTTTTTCTCTTGTTTATTTAGTTAGTAATATTTGTTCTGTACCTATTTCCTACCGGAGAAACTTTGTTTCCATAGGGTGAAACGACTGTTTCCATACGAGGAAACTCTTGTTTGATGCCTATGAAACGTTTACTCGATGGCGATCCCTTCTATTTCGATCAATAACTCATCCCGGCAAACGTCCGCCCACATATAAGATATGGGGATATTCAAATTATATCCTTCCAGCAGTTCGCGTGCCTCCTCATAAAAGGATTTCTCTTTCAGATAGACACGCAGCATTTTCAGTTTCGCCTTACCAATCAGCTGGCCGATGTTTTCCATCGTGATATGGAGCTGGCGTCCGAGCCCTACTCCAACCAAGCTTTCCTCCCCGCGGATAGCTGCCGTACCGGAAATATAAACGATCCGCCGGTCATCGAAAGTCATGCTTTTGGCCCGTTCGAACTTCGGAGTGGCTTTCTTCTGCTGGGCAGCTTCGAGGACCTGGTCCGAATAGGCGTGGGCGGCTATCTGCAATTTATTGTCGATCGGGGTGGCATAGCATTCGGAACGGGCGAACACGGCCGCATCCAAATCGACCAGTATGCCTCCCAAGTTAGCCCCGATACCGGTAGCAGCCGGATAACCGTTGCTCCAGTCCGTCTTTCCATAGAAATCGGCACGGGCGTTGTTGAACATCTGGTAATGCTGGTCCGGCCCGTCGAAGCGGGTGATCTGCTCGATGTAGTTCCACTGGCGAATGATGCAGTTTACGGGGAAGCCTTCCCGGCGCATCACCTCTCCCATCATGTGGAATACTTCGGCGGACTGTTGCTGGATACCGAAGTTTATCACATCCCCATGGAGGCCACCGGCAAAGAGGAAACGGCCATCGGCATTTTCCAGTACGACATACGGGAAGCCGCCGTGACGGCGGAAGGTGATATGATCGTCTTCGTCCGCTTTGTAGCTATGGACTTCCAAGATAAGTCCGGCATTCAGAGGTGGCTGGGAAACATAACTCAGTACCGGTTCATGATTCCCATAAAACTTACGGATTTTCTCACGCAGCATGATGCGACGGGAAACGTATTGCTCGTTGTCGTTCGGCATGCCGAAGAATGCCAAACGGAGAATCTGTTCGTCTTGAGGCAACTGTGCCAGCAGGGCGTCTACCATTTCACCGAAAGTAGCCAGTCCGGTCGTATAAATATTATAATGTATTTTATCGCAATAGTTCATAAAGAGTTCACATATTCGGTTAATGCTTCGATATCTTTCTCTGAAACTTTCTTCTCGATGCCGTGTTTATGGACACTGAACACTTCCTTCATGGTAGCGGCACGTCCGTCGAACAAATAGGGAGCCGTACGCCACACTTCACGCAAAGTCGGAGTATCCCAACCTTTTTCGAACTCTATATCCTCACCTATGCGGTGGTATTTCATATCCGTATAATAAACACCGCTATGGCATTCCCCGCATTTCAGCTTTTCGAAAACCTTTTGCCCTTCCTTTGCCAAATCAGACAGCTCGCCATTCACCAAGTAAGGACTGGGCACGGGACGAAGTGATTTCAAATAGGCATCCACACAAACAGCATCTTCTTCCGAAACTTCAAAAAACTGGATGAAGTTGAATCCTGCCCGCACAGCCCGTTCCGCATGTTCACGGATACCGGAAATCATATTGGGAGGAGTCACATGGCTAAAGAGCATGCTCTTGCAGTTCTTGGAGTTGCCGACACCGTCGTTCATCAAGTCCCAGTTCATGCCATCCGTTCGTCCGTCTCCCGGATGGCAGCCATTACAACTCTGCCAATTCTGGAAGCAGTGCGAAGCATCGTTGAAGTAGCGTTCACCCTTGTTTTCAGCCGTTTCTTCACGTCCGGGATTCAGTTCGACAGACGTCACTTCGTTCGTATTGATATCCATGATGTTCAGGATATCGGCAAAGTAAGTCGGGATAATCAGCTTGTCACCGTTCAGGATCATATTGCGAGGACCGTTCCCCTCCAGCGGGATACGTTCGCGGAGGCCATACAAGAAAGTCAGGTCGTAGTCCAACACCGCCTTATTGGGATAGTTCAGGAATTTCTCCAACATCGCCTTATGGTCAATCACGCTGACCTCGTGCGTTCCCGAATGGGAGATGAAAACAGACTCGTCGTTGCAGGCAATGCTCCAGATACCGGCCGCACCCCGTTCGGGTTCATCCACGACGATGGCTCCCAGGAACTCCTGCTTGTCGACATCGATCACGCTAAAAGCACTCGTGTTCATCCATCCCTGCTGCAATTGAGATGTAGGGACGGTGAAACGCCCCAAGTTGTGCGATACATATATATATTTGCCGTCGGGAGTTATACAGATTCCCCGAAGGGCATTGCTTCCGTTTGCCAACTGGATGTCCTTCACCTTCGTGAAGCCATCCATTTCGATGACGGATACACAGGCGGCCACATAATCGAGATCAGCCCGCTGTGCAGGAAGGAAGTTCGTGACGAACATATATTTGCCGTCCTTGCTGAACACGGCGGACTTCGGTTCGCGCAATACCTTCACCGTACGCATCACCTTCCGCGCAACCGGATCGATTTCGGAAATCGTGGTCTGGAACTGGTTACATACATATATATGCTTCTTGTCCGGACCGAACATCGGATGACATGCTCCCGAACCGGTCGGAATAGAAGCCTCCACCCTGCCCGATTCGAGCGAGAGGATCTGTAAATGGCCTGTCGTTCCGAATGTAGTCACATATGCCTTGTCGCCATCCAAAAGGATACCCGTAGGCGCTTCGTCCATCGGGAAAGAACGCAACAATGTCTTGCCATCAGGCGAAAAAACATCCACCCGCTTTACTCCTTTATCTGTCATCAGCAACTCACCTTTGGCGTTCGCCACGACATCTGTCGGGAAGAACGGTGGGTTGCCTGCTGAAGCAAAGGAGATGCAACAGCAGGCAAAACAAGCCACCAGTGAGTTTTTAAACATGTATTTTCGTGTGTTCATGGTATATTATATTTTTTTTGCTTTACTATATCCCAACTCAAGAGAAATCGTCTGGGCCACTTTCCTTATACAGTCTGCCGAA
>ULSH01060328.1_pt1 | contig 14644 bp, 9 predicted proteins | sample 1956151 | NCBI WGS metagenome assembly ULSH01 (sample SAMEA4835702, study PRJEB28245) | human gut metagenome | biome: gut microbiome; material: fecal sample | place: Denmark | collected 2008 | reverse complement strand
GCACATTGTAGTCCACCTTGCGGCTGTAGGTCTGGCCGCAGACGGGCACGACCTTGTCAAAGCCCATCTGGGCGCACACATCGGCTTCCACTGCCTTGACCTTGGCAGAATCGCCGTTGAACAGCTCAATAAAGCTGGCCTGGGTGCCGGTGGTACCCTTAACGCCGCGCAGGGCCAGCTGGCTGATCTGGTGGTCAATCTCCTGCAGGTCCATGTAGAACTCGTTCATCCACAGGGTAGCGCGCTTGCCAACGGTGGTCAGCTGGGCGGGCTGGCAGTGGGTGTAAGCCAGGCAGGGCATATCCTTGTACTGCTCGGCAAAATCGGCCAGGTTGGCCAGCACGCCGATCAGCTTTTTGCGCACCAGCTGCAGGCCTTCGCGCATGATGATAACATCGGTGTTATCGCCAACATAGCAGCTGGTAGCACCCAGGTGGATGATACCCTTTGCCTTGGGGCACTGCAGGCCGTAAGCGTAAACATGGCTCATGACATCGTGGCGCACCAGCTTTTCGCGGGCAGTGGCTTCCTCGTAATTGATGTCATCCTTGTGGGCTTCCAGCTCGGCAATCTGTTCATCGGTAATGTCCAGACCCTGCTTCTGCTCAGCCTTGGCCAGCGCAATCCACAGCCTGCGCCAGGTGCGGAACTTGTTATCGTCCGAGAAAGTATACTGCATCTCATCGGAAGCATAACGGGTGGAAAACGGAGAAATATAACGATCATGTGCCATTGGTCGGGTTTCCTTTCTTACAGCATGTCTTACAGTTTGAAGTAGTTCACGCCGCCTTCAAAAATCGGCTGGTACTTGTCGCCGGTAACGTTTTTGTACAGGCTGTCGCCGCTGCGCTCAGAATGGCCCATCTTGCCGAACACGCGGCCGTCCGGGCTGGTAATGCCCTCAATGGCCAGCACAGACCCGTTGGGGTTGTAGCGCATATCCATGGTGGGCACGCAGTTCAGGTCAACATACTGGGTGGCAACCTGGCCGTTGTTAATCAGCTGCTGCAGCAGGCCGTCATTGCAGACAAAGCGGCCTTCGCCGTGGCTGATGGCGATCAGGTGTTCATCATCCACATTGCATTCGCTCAGCCAGGGGCTCTTGTTGGAAGCTACGCGGGTGCGCACCAGCATGCTCTGGTGGCGGTGGATGGTGTTAAAGGTTAGGGTCGGGTCGTTCTCGGTAATCGGGCGGATCTCGCCATAAGGCACAAGGCCCAGCTTAATCAATGCCTGGAAGCCGTTGCAGATGCCGAGTGCCAGGCCGTCACGCTGGTTCAGCAGACGGTTGACGGCATCGGCCACAGAGGGGTTGCGGAAGAACGCCGCAATGAACTTGGCGGAGCCGTCCGGCTCATCGCCGCCGGAAAAACCGCCCGGCAGCATCAGAATCTGGCTCTGGTCAAGCTCTTTCACCAGGGCTTCGCAGCTGGCGGCAACATCGGCGGGGGTCAGGTTCTTCAACACCAGAATGTGCGGGTCGCCACCGGCGCGGCGGAATGCGCGTGCAGTGTCGTATTCGCAGTTGGTGCCGGGGAACACAGGGATGATAACGCGCGGGGTGGCCAGGCGCACAGCCGGGGCAACGCGCTGGAAGCAGTTGACCTTGTATTCCAGGGATTTAACTTCCTCGCCAGCTTTGAGGTAGGGGAAGACAGGCTGCAGCTTTGCTTCCCATACATCCTGCAGGTGCTGCAGGTCGATGTTTTCGCCGTTGACGTTGATGACGTAATCCACGGTGGTGGAACCGAGGAATTCACCGGCAGAAGCATCCAGAAGCTCCAGAATAACTGCGCCATAGCAGGGCTTGAACAGGTCGTCCAGGTTGATATCGCGGCTCAGGGACAGGCCTACGTGGTTGCCGACGCACATCTTGAACAGTGCTTCGGCAACGCCGCCGTAACCCGGCGTTGCTGCGGCCAGCACCTTGCCTTCGTCGATCATCTGCTCCACGATCTTGTAGATGGAAAGCAGGCTGCCGATCTCCGGCATGCCGTCCTTGTATTGCGGCTTCAGGATGACAACAGAGCTGTTGGCTTTCTTGAACTCAGGGCTCATGACGTTGGCGGTGTTGCCAATGGCGGTGGCAAAGCTGACCAGCGTGGGGGGAACATCCAGGCCTTCAAAGCTGCCGGACATACTGTCCTTGCCGCCGATGGAAGCAATGCCAAGGCCCATCTGGGCATCCAGCGCGCCAAGCAGGGCGGCCAGCGGCTTGCCCCAGCGTTCGGGGGCAGTGTTCAGGTGCTCAAAATATTCCTGGAAAGTCAGGTACATATCCTTGTGGCGGAAACCGGCGCAAACCAGTTTGGTCACGCTTTCCACAACGGCCATGTAAGCGCCGCGGTAGGGGTCCGCTTCAGTCAGATAGGGGTTAAAGCCCCAGGCCATGCCGGAGCAGGTGGTGGTTTCGCCATCCACCGGCAGTTTGGCAGCCATGGCCATGGTGGGGGTCAGCTGGTATTTACCGCCGTAAGGCATCAGCACGGTGGAAGCGCCGATGGTGGAGTCAAACCGCTCGCCCAGGCCTTTCTGGCTGCAAACGTTCAGGTCGCCAACCAGGTTTTCCAGCTTTTCGGCAAAGGTGGAACCGGCCCACTGGGGCTGCCATACCGTGCCGGGCAGAACATGCACATCGGCATGGCGCTCGGCACCGTTGGAGTTCAGGAACTCGCGGGAAAGGTCCACGATGGCAACGCCGTTCCAGTTCTCGCGCATCCGCTTTTCCTCGGTAACGGTAGCAACCACGGTGGCTTCCAGGTTTTCCTCATTGGCAAGGGCAATGAACTTTTCGGCATCCTCAGCGGCAACGGCAACAGCCATGCGCTCCTGGCTTTCGCTGATAGCCAGCTCGGTGCCGTCCAGGCCCTCGTACTTCTTGGTAACTTTGTTCAGGTCAATGTTCAGGCCGTCGGCCAGCTCGCCGATGGCAACGGAAACGCCGCCTGCGCCAAAGTCGTTGCAGCGCTTGATCATGCAGCAGGCGTCCTCGCGGCGGAACAGGCGCTGCAGCTTACGCTCAATGGGGGCGTTGCCCTTCTGCACCTCGGCACCGCAGGTTTCCAGGCTGGTCAGCTTGTGGGCCTTGCTGGAGCCGGTAGCGCCGCCAATGCCGTCACGGCCGGTGCGGCCGCCCAGCAGGATGATCACATCGCCGGGCTGGGGCTCTTCGCGGCGGACATGGCTGGCCGGGGTAGCACCCACAACAGCGCCGATCTCCATACGCTTTGCCACATAGCCGGGGTGGTACAGTTCAGCAACCTGGCCGGTGGCAAGGCCGATCTGGTTGCCATAGCTGGAATAACCGGCAGCAGCAGTGGTAACCAGCTTGCGCTGGGGCAGCTTGCCGGGCATGGTTTCGGCAACCGGCTTGAGCGGGTCGCCTGCGCCGGTCACGCGCATGGCCTGGTAAACATAGCTGCGGCCGGACAGCGGGTCACGGATGGCACCGCCAATGCAGGTAGCAGCGCCGCCGAACGGCTCAATCTCGGTGGGGTGGTTGTGGGTCTCGTTCTTGAAGAGGAACAGCCAATCCTGCAATTCGCCGTCCACATCGCACTTGATTTTGACGGTGCAGGCATTGATCTCTTCGCTCTCGTCCAGGTTCTGCAGGATGCCGCGCTGTTTCAGGGCCTTGGCGCCGATGGTGGCCAGGTCCATCAGGGTGCGGTTCTTTTTATCGCGGCCGGTCTCGGCACGCAGGGCCATGTAACGGTCAAATGCAGCCTGCACAACTTCGTCGTCAATCTTGACATCGTTCAGGATGGTGCCGAAGGTGGTGTGACGGCAGTGGTCAGACCAGTAGGTATCGATCAGGCGGATTTCGGTAATGGTCGGGTCGCGCTGTTCAGATTTGAAGTAGTTCTGGCAGAACACAATGTCGGCGTGGTCCATGGCCAGGCCCTTTTCATTGCGGAAATTCTCCAACGCAGCGTCATCCAAAGCGCAGAAGCCGTTCAGGGTTTCCACAGCGGTGGGCACGGCAAATTCCATTTTCAGGGTATCGCGGGTGTCCAGGCTGGCCTCACGGGCTTCCACCGGGTTGATGACGTACTTCTTGATGGCTTCCAGATCCTCTGCGCTCAGCTCGCCGTCCAGCAGGTAGATGCGGGCACTGCGCACAGACGGACGCTCGCCCTGGCTCAGCAGCTGGATACACTCGGAAGCAGAATCTGCACGCTGGTCAAACTGGCCGGGCAGATACTCCACAGCAAACACCGTCTTGGCGGTGGGCAGCTCGGTATAGGTCACATCGACTGGCGGTTCGCTGAACACGGTAGGGATGGCTTTCTCAAACAGGTCGCGGTCAATGCCTTCCACATCATAGCGGTTCAACAGGCGCAGAGCTTTCAGGCCCTTAATGCCAACCAGCTCAACCAGTTCATGCTTCAGGCCCTGGGCTTCGCCGTCAAAGCCGGGCTTTTTTTCTACATAAATGCGGTAAACCATTCTTGTTTAACCCTCCTGTGCTTTCATTGCCGCAAGGGCACGGGCACCAATATCACTGCGGCGGTGCAGTTTGTCAAAATGGATGCAGTCAGCAGCGGCGTAAGCCTTTTTCAGGGCTTCGGGCAGGGTGGCGGCGGTTGCCGTTACACCCAGCACGCGGCCGCCGTTGGTAACCAGCTTGCCATCCTTGATGGCGGTACCGGCATGGTACACGGTCACATCGGCAGCACCGGGCACCTGGCCATTCTCCAGGCCGGTGATCTCCTTGCCCTTTTCATAGGCAACGGGGTATCCGCCGGAAGCCAGCACCACACAGGCGGCAGCGCCATCGCTGAACTTGACCTCGGTCTTGTCCAGCGTGCCGTTGGTGCAGGCCTGCATCACGGTCAGCAGGTCGCTTTCCAGCAGGGGCAGTACTACCTGGGTTTCGGGGTCGCCAAAGCGGCAGTTGTATTCAATCACCTTGGGGCCGTCCGGGGTCAGCATCAGGCCAAAGTACAGGCAGCCCTTAAAGGGGCAACCCTCTGCCTGCATGGCGGCAACCGTAGGCAGGAAAATCTTCTCCATGCACTCGGCGGCAATGGCGGGGGTGTAGCAGGGGTTGGGGGCAACGGTGCCCATGCCGCCGGTGTTCAGGCCCTCGTCATGGTCCAAAGCGCGCTTGTGGTCCATGCTGGAAACCATCGGCTTGACGGTTTTGCCATCACAGAAGGACAGCACGCTGACTTCCGGCCCGGTCAAAAATTCTTCCACTACAACATGGTTGCCGGAAGCGCCGAACTTTTTGTCCAGCATGATTTCCTTTACGCCATCGGCGGCTTCCTGCTCATTCTGGCAGATCAGTACGCCTTTGCCCAGCGCCAGGCCATCCGCCTTGATAACAACCGGGTACTTGCCCTTGCTGCGGATGTAATCCATCACCTTGGCGGGGTCGTCAAAGGTTTCATAGCCGGCGGTGGGAATGCCGTGTTTTTTCATCAGGTCCTTGCTGAACACCTTGCTGGCTTCAATGCGGGCGGCAGCGGCATCCGGGCCAAAAGCAGGGATGCCCACCTTGGCCAAAGCATCCACCATGCCAAGGGCAAGGGGATCGTCCTGTGCAACAACAACATAATCAAAGGCTTCTGCCTTGGCAAAGGCGACCATGGCGTCTACATCCGTTGCAGAGATGTTTTTGCAGGTGGCATCGTAACCAATGCCGCCGTTGCCAGGGGCACACCAGATATCGCCGCAGTCGGGGCTTTTTTTCAGCGCGCGGATAATGGCGTGTTCACGCCCGCCGCCGCCAACAACCAGAATTTTCATGGCAAACTCCTTAGCTTGAAATGAAAAAAGAATAATGAATAAAGAATAATGAAGGTGGACCGCGTTGCTGCGCACCGCTTAAAAAATATTAGAACTCTAATATCCAAAACCGTGCCGCTTGCGGCACACCTTCATTCTTAATTATTCTTTATTATTTATTATTTAGCAAAAACTTCGTTTTTGCTTAGTGGTGGAACAGCCGGATACCACAGAACGCCATGGCAATGCCGTACTTGTTGCAGGTGGCAATAACCTGATCATCGCGGATGGAGCCGCCCGGCTGCACAATGGCGGTCACACCGCTGCGGCGGGCGCGCTCAATGTTGTCCCCAAAGGGGAAGAATGCATCACTGCCCAGGGCAACATTCGTTACCTTGCTCAGCCAGGCTTTCTTTTCCTCGGCAGTCAACGGGGCAGGCTGCACAGTAAAGGTTTCGGCCCAAACGTCATCCCCAATCACATCCTCCGGGGTATCGCCGATGTAAACATCAATCGCGTTATCGCGGTTGGGCTTGGAGATATCCTCGCGGAACGGCAGGTCCAGAACCTTGGGCATATGGCGCAGCTGCCAGTTGTCGGCTTTCTGGCCTGCCAGGCGGGTGCAGTGGATGCGGCTTTGCTGGCCTGCGCCCACACCGATGGTCTGGCCGTCCTGCACATAGCAGACGGAGTTGGACTGGGTGTATTTCAGCACGATCAGGCTCATGATCAAATCGCGCTTCTGGGCATCGGTCACCGTCTTGTTCTCGGTTACAAAGTTTTGCAGCATGGTATCCACGCTGATCTCCAGATCCTGGCGGCCCTGCTCAAAGGTGACACCGAATACGGTGCGGCGCTCCAGCGGAGCGGGGATATAATCCGGATCAATGGCAACGATGTTGTAGTTGCCTTTCTTTTTGGATTTCAGCACTTCCAGGGCGTCGGCGTCATAGCCGGGGGCAATGATGCCGTCCGAAACTTCGTGCTGGATCAGCTTTGCGGTGGCAAGGTCGCACACATCAGACAGGGCGATCCAGTCACCAAAGCTGGACATGCGGTCCGCACCGCGGGCGCGGGCATAAGCGCAGGCCAGGGGAGAAAGTTCAGCCTCTGCACTAATATGATACATCTTTCTCAGCGTTTCGTCCAGTGGCAGGCCAATGGCGGCACCGGCGGGGGAAACATGCTTAAAGCTGGCAGCAGCAGGCTGGCCCAGGGCTTTTTTCAGGTCGCGCACCAGCTGGTAGCTGTTGAACGCATCCAGAAAGTTGATGTAGCCCGGCTTGCCATTCAAAATGGTAACGGGAAGATCAGAACCGTCTGCCATAAAAATGCGGGCAGGCTTCTGGTTGGGGTTGGTGCCGTATTTCAGCTGGAATTCGTTCATAAGTTCAGCCCTCCACCGTGTTGTATTTGTTCAGGATCACATCTTCATAATCGCCGGTTTCCAGCGTGATGGCACGCACAAACAGGCTGACCTTATTATCTTCGTTCAGGGCTTCCCACAACTTTCCGGCAAATTCGTCGGCATCGTTCTGGTCCAGTGTCACGCGCAGCGGCTCACCGGCAAAGCTGGGGATGGGGGAGCCGTTTTTCTGGTAGGTGGTAATCAGCTGGCCTTCGCCTGCAACGGGCTGCGGATAGTCAAAGGTCTGGCGCTGCACGCTGGCGGGGGTGCCATCGCAGCTTTTCAGGATGCTCAGCTTGTAGCCGCCGCGACGCATATCCACAACGCCGGAAATGCGGGGGGTAAAGTTGGGGGCATCGTCCTCAAAAGTGCGGGTGGCAAGGGCTGCTTCAAAGCCGTAACCAGGGAACAGGTTATCCCGCATGTAGCGGTAAATGGTATCCGTCTGGTCACCGTTGGTCACAATGGTGGTATCGTTCAGGGTCAGAACCGGGTTATAGATGATCAGGTGGGGATCTTCCAGCTTGGCGGGGTCTGCGGCTACCGTGCGGATGCCGCCGGGGATGGCGTCAAACACGCGGTTGCGGCTGTTGGCGCTGCGGCCCATGATCCAGTAAGCAATCATGGCCTTGGTGCCGTCCGGCGAACGGCCGATGCAGATGCCGCGGCCGGGATATTCGTTACCGGCCAGATAAGTATAAAGATTCTTTTTCATGCGGGAATCCTCCTTGTTCGGTCAGGCTTCGCCATTGCACACCATGGCAATGGCCTGGGGCAGCAACTTCCATTCGGCTTCCACCATCACGCGCTTCTGCAGCACTTCGGGGGTATCACCGGGCTGCACTTCCACGGCTTTTTGCAGCAGGATGGGCCCGCCGTCACACACTTCGTTGACAAAGTGGACGGTAGCGCCGGTCACTTTCACGCCGCGCTTCAGCGCTTCCTCATGCACTTTCAGGCCATAGTAGCCGGGGCCGCAAAAGCTGGGAATCAGGCTGGGGTGGATGTTCAGGATGCGGTTGGGGTAAGCGGCAATCACGCTGGGGCCCAGCACGCTCAAAAATCCTGCCAGAACCACCAGCTCAATGCCATGGTCTTTCAGCACACTCAGCAGGGCAGTGTCAAACTCCTCGCTGGTGGCGTAATCCTTGCGGCGCACCACGGCGGTTTCCACGCCGAAGTTTGCAGCGCGTTCCAACGCATACACACCAGGTTTGCTGGCAACCACCAGGGTAACCTTACCGTTGGGGTTCTCCCCGCGGCGTTCGCTTTCCAGGATGGCCTGCAGGTTGGTGCCGCCGCCGGAAACCAGCACAGCAATCTTCATCATACCAGCTGCACCCCGCTGCCTTCGCCAATCACACCAAGGCGGTAAGCATCCTCGCCGTTGGCTTTCAGGATCTCAATGGCCTTGTCGGCATCCTCGGCAGCCACGGTCAAAATCATACCAACGCCCATGTTGAAGGTGTTGAACATATCGCGCTCCGGAATGTTGCCCTCTTTAGCCAGCACATCAAACAGCACGGGGGTGCGCACATCGCTCTTCTTGATCACAGCGCAGCAGCCGGCTTTCAGGCTGCGGGGAATATTCTCGTAAAAGCCGCCGCCGGTAATGTGGGAAACGCCCTTGACGGTAACTTCCTTCATCACGGCCAGCACAGGCTTGACATAAATCTTGGTGGGGGCCAGCAGGGCTTCGCCCAAGGTCTTGTCCATGCCGTCAAAGGTCTTTTTCAGCACATCGGGATTGTTCTCCAGGTCAAAGATCTTGCGCACCAGGGAGAACCCGTTGGAGTGTACGCCGGTGGAAGGCAGGGCGATGATCACATCGCCGGGCTGCATGGTGGAGTTGTCCAGGATCTTGCTCTTGTCCACAGCGCCAACGGTAAAGCCGGCCAGGTCGTACTCGTCCTCCGGGTAAAAACCGGGCATCTCGGCGGTCTCACCGCCAACCAGGGCACAGCCAGCCTGCACGCAGCCTTCGGCTACACCGGCAACCAGCTCGGCAATGCGCTCCGGCACGTTTTTGCCGCAGGCGATGTAATCCAGGAACACCAGCGGCTTAGCACCGGCGCAGATGACATCGTTCACGCACATGGCAACGCAATCAATGCCAACGGTGTCATGTTTGTTCATGTACTGGGCAATGCGCAGCTTGGTACCAACGCCGTCCGTGCCGGAAATCAGCACGGGGTGGGGCATATCGGTGCAGTCCAGCTCAAACAGGCCGCCAAAGCCGCCCAGGCCGCCAATGCAGTGCTCGTTCATGGTGCGGGCAACGTGCTGCTTCATCAGGTCAACTGCCTTGTAACCGGCGGTAATATCCACACCAGCGGCAGCGTAACTTGCAGAATAGCTTTTTTCCATTATGTTTCTCTCCTTATCAGCTTACAGGCGTTTTTTGGTCTGGGACTGGCTCAGGGGTTTATCGTATACAATGTCCATCGTCTCGTTGGGAGCGGGCACCGGGTAATGGCCGGTAAAGCAGCCGGTGCAGAACCCGCACTTGCTGTGGATGGCCAGCTGGGTCACATGTTCAATGCTCAGGTAGCCCAGGGAATCGGCCCCCACGATCTGGCGGATCTCCTCCACCGTATGGCCGGTGGCAATCAGGTCTTTTTCGTCCGGGATGTCGGTGCCGAAATAGCAGGGGTGGGCAAACGGCGGGGCCGAAATGCGGTAGTGTACTTCCTTGGCACCGGCGTCGCGCAGCAGCTTGATGGTGCGGGCGCTGGTGGTGCCGCGCACGATGGAGTCATCCACAAGCACAACGCGCTTGCCCGCAACGGTGGAGGAAATTGCGTTCAATTTGATGCGCACACTGCTTTCACGCTGGGCCTGGGAGCCCTGGATGAAGGTGCGGCCCACATATTTGTTTTTAATAAAGCCCACACCATAGGGAATACCGCTTTCCTGCGCATAGCCAAGGGCGGCATCCAGGCCGGAATCCGGCGCACCGATGACGACATCGGCTTCCACCGGATGCTCCTGTGCCAGAAAGCGCCCGGCCTGCAGGCGGGCGTCATGCACGCAGGTGCCCTCGATGATGGAATCGGGGCGGGCAAAATAAATGTACTCAAACACGCACATCGTGTGCGGCGCGGTGCCGCAGTGGGTGCGGATGGTGCGCAGGCCGGTGTAGTCTGCCACCACGATCTCGCCGGGCAGTACATCGCGCACAAAGCGGGCGCCTACAGCATCCAGCGCACAGGATTCCGAAGCAAAAGCCCAGCCGGAGCCATCCGGCAGCTGGCCAATGCAGAGAGGGCGGAAGCCATTAGGATCGCGCGCGGCGATCAGTTTGGTGTGGGTCATAATGACCAGGCTGTAAGCACCCACGATCTGCTCCATCGTGCGGCAGACAGCTGTTTCAATATCCGGGCTGATCAGGCGGTTCTGGGTCAGCAGATAGCCGATGACCTCGGTGTCCGAAGTGCCGTGGAAGATCGAACCGTTCATTTCCAGCTTGTGGCGCAGCTGGGGGGCATTGGTCAGATTGCCGTTGTGGCAGATGGCCATAGTGCCCTTGCAGTGGTGCAGAACCATGGGCTGGGCGTTGGCGCGGGTGCGCTGGCCGCTGGTGGCATAGCGCACATGGCCGGTGGCCATCTTGGCATCCTGCGGCAGATCAGCCAGCACGCGCGGGGTAAATACCTCGCTGACCAGGCCAAGATCGCGGTAGCCGGTCAGCACACCGTCCACGTTCAGGGCAATGCCGCAGCTTTCCTGGCCGCGGTGCTGCAGGGCATACAACGCGCTGTACACGGCGCTGACCATGTTGGTTTTGCCGGTGGAATCATAGATACCGAACACGCCGCATTCTTCATGCAGTGCTTCGGCGGGACAAAGCTCCTTCATTCAGTTCTCCGTTTCCTGTTTCAAACGATGGCAGGGTGCACCGGAAGAGCGAACGGCGGTTCCAGTACACCCTGAACATTGGCTGGACTAAGCTTGGTTCAATCAGCCCAGCAGGCGCTTCATAACTTCCTGGTAGGCATCGGCCTCACCGCCAAGGCTGCGGCGGAACAGGTCTTTATCCAGGTGGGCACCGGTGGTGGCATCCCAGAAGCGGCAGGTATCCGGGCTGATCTCGTCAGCCAGAATGATGGTGCCGTCAGACAGGCGGCCAAACTCCAGTTTGAAGTCGATCAGGCGGATGTTGGCATCCAGCATGATCTTCTTCAGCACTTCGTTGACCTTGAAGGCGTACTTGGCAATGGTGTCCAGCTCTTCCTGGGTGGCAAGGTCAAGGGCCAAGGCGTAATAATGGTTGATGAACGGGTCATGCAGGTCGTCGTTCTTGTAGCTGTACTCCAGGATGGGGGTCTTGAACACCTTGCCCTCGGGCACGCCCATGCGCAGGCTGAAGTGGCCGGCGGCAACATTGCGGATGATGACTTCCAGAGGAACGATCTGAACCTTCTTGACCAGGGTATCGCGGTCGTTCAGCTCCTCAACATAATGGGTGGGGATGCCTTCTTTTTCCAGCTTCTGCATCAGAGCGTTGGACAGCTTGTTGTTGACAATGCCCTTATCGCGGATGGTGCCCTTCTTTTCGCCGTCGCCGGCGGTGGCATCGTCCTTGTAATGAACCATAACGATTTCGGGGTCAGAAGTTGCGAATACCTGCTTAGCTTTGCCTTCGTACATCTGTTCTTTAATTTCAACGTTCATTGTAATGCGCTCCTTTATATTCTTTCATGAATTGATTTATGGAATCCTTTTTATAAAAAGGGATAAAACAACAGCAAATAAACCAGGATTTGAAGTTACATAGCTGCGGCTTCGGCAGCGATGGCGGCGTCCTTTTTGGCAATGGCGGCGGCGGTGTCGGCACGGAACTGATCCAGCTTAGCGGCAAGCTCATCATCGGCAACAGCCAGGATGGCAACGGCCAGGTAAGCGGCGTTCTTGGCACCGTTCAGGGCAACCGTGGCAACCGGGAAGCCGGAAGGCATCTGCACGGTAGCAAGCAGAGCATCCAGACCGTCCATGGCACCGCCCTTCATCGGGATGCCGACCACCGGCAAAGTGGTGTTGGCGGCAAAGGCACCTGCCAGGTGGGCCGCCATACCGGCAGCGCACAGGATAACACCGTAACCATTGGCGCGGGCAGATTTGGCAAAGGCAGCGGCGGCTTCCGGCGTACGGTGGGCGGAAAGAATGTGCGCCTCAAACGGTACATCGAAATCTTTCAGCACCCCGCAGGCACTTTTTACAACCGGCCAGTCACTGTCAGAACCCATGATGATGGCAACCTTTTTACGGTTCGGCATGTTACAGATCCTCCTTCAAAAAATAAGAGCGCGGTGTACACGGGTACACTGCGCTTATACAAGGCTATTATGCTTATAATACACCGCATGAAGAACACAGCTGCGCAAACCGACCGGGAATGGTCCGAAAAGATTCGTGTAATGCACAAAGTCGCCCTCCATCCTTTAATGTATGGCTGGATCCCCCGGCGGGCTGTGTACAGAATAACACACAAAACACCCGTACGGAAAATCTCTGTAATTAAAGTGTAAAGCGTGCAGCGCAAAAAAGCAAGAGCCAAAACTTTTTTTGGCGCACTTCCTATTGTGTTTAAAATAAGATAGGGCTTTTTGTCAAAGTTGATGGAGAAAAACGGGGTGAAGTATGACTTTTTTGATAAGGATTTTTGTGCTATAATAACCATACCAGAAAATACTGCCATAAGGCAGGATGGGAAAGGGGTATCGCAATGAAATTGTTCCACACAGCCCTTGTGCTTGGCAAGGGGGGATTTGGCACACAGCTGGGAGAAATGCTGGCGGAAGCCGGCGGCTATTCCCGTATTTTGTACCTGGATGACCAGGCACCGGACGCTGCGGGCAAACTGGCAGATTACCTGGATCCCACCATCAGGGAACGCTGCACCGCGGCTTTTGTGGGCCTTGGCAACAATGAGCTGCGGCTGCAATGGCTGCAAAAGCTGGTGGCTGCGGGCTACCAGACACCGGTGTTTGAACACCCGGCGGCAGAAGTATGCAGCAGCGCAGCCCTGGGGGCAGGGACCGTGGTGCTGCCATTTGCCTTTGTGGGCGCAGGAACCAAAGTGGGGGCAGGGTGCATCATCAATGCCGGTGCCATTGTGGACCATAACGCCGTGCTGGAAGACGGTGTGCATGCCGCCCCCCGTGCAACCATCAAAGCCGGGGCAACCGTGGAGCGCTGTATGAAAGTGGACAGCGGCGAAATTGTCCGCAGCCCATGGGAAAAATAATGCAGCTGCGCGGAACCGGCAGCCAAACAATACAGGCAGAATTTTGAAAAAAGCGGCCCCGCAATTTGGGTATATTGCGGTGTTGCCCTTAATCATAAACGAACGTAAAAACCAGCCGCCTGCCATGCAAATGCACAAAGCAGGCGGCTGGTTTTATAAGTCGTAAGCAAAAGGCGAAAATCAAGCAGGGAACAACCTGCCAAAAGAAGCAAAGCGCTTACCCGACGTTTTCAACATTTTCCTCACCATCCACCGGCAGGGTGGTGCGCGGGGTCACGCTGAGGGGGTCGGGCAGGGTGTTGTTTTCAACATCCTGCAACACCTGCGGCACACCGGGGAAGAACTTGGCGATACCGCAGCCCTTGCAGTGCAGGCCATCGAAAAAGTCGGTCTCATCCAACCCCTTAATGCAGGTGGGGTCATAACTGCCGTACAGCGGAATATTGTAGTCATGCGCATACTGGCGGATCCAGTTTTCGGTTTCAAAAAAGCCCTGGTGCTGGTCGGTTTCCGTCAGCAGAAAGTCATACAGGTACGGGTGCCAGGGGGAGAGGGCCAAAATCACCGTGGTGCCCTGGTTTCGCGCATACTGGATAAACTTGTCAAACGCTTCTTCCTGCTTGGGGGAAAGCGAGTCGAACCCTTCCATATGTACGCTGTTGAACGTGGGGCAGGCTTCGGCGGCAAGGGCGCGCACCTGGTCGGTGTTGGCATCCCGGAATTCGGGGTCATACAGCACACTGCCGTCAGAGCGCTTGATGGTGGTGGGCTGCTCGTAAGGGTCGCCGTCCACCGGGTTAAAGTCAATGGGGTTGCCATCGTCATCCGTCACAACGCTCTGGCCGCGGTTCTTTAAGTAATAGTCTACGTTGCCCTGAAAATAAGCCGGTTCCACCAGCGCTTTCCACAGCGCCACGCGGTCCTCTTCCTCATAGTCGGTTTCAACACCGAGAACCTTAGTCAAAAATTCGTTGTACAGCTCCACATCGGCGCGCTTGTCAAAGGCGGCTTCGTCCCCATACAGCACCCAGGGATCCACGCTCCAAATCAGCACCTTGGGCGCTTTGCCGTAACAGACCATCTTATAATAGCTGGTCATGTTATCGCGCACATCCGCGCCGGTAACGCCCATGTTGAAAAAACTGTCGGTTCCGACAAGTTCCCGTGTGAACTGTAATACGCGGCTGGAGCCAACGCCGATCACTTCCGGGGTGTCCGGAACATCCTGTGCAAACAGCTGGACAACCTCGCGCTCA
>ULSH01062896.1_pt1 | contig 14768 bp, 11 predicted proteins | sample 1956151 | NCBI WGS metagenome assembly ULSH01 (sample SAMEA4835702, study PRJEB28245) | human gut metagenome | biome: gut microbiome; material: fecal sample | place: Denmark | collected 2008 | reverse complement strand
TGCTCGCTCAGGTGCACGCGCGCCGCGCTGGCCGCCGCGCTGAGCACAAGGCGATGGTTGACCCCCTGCGCGCGAATCAACAAATGAATTTCGTCTTTCTCCGGCTGAATCACGCGATCCACGCGGCCATCCCGAAGCACCGTATCTAATTGCCGGGCAACAAAGCCCAGCATAACGCCGTCCATTGGCATAAAAGAGATTCCTCCTTTGGCGAGGGATATGTCTTTGGCATGACCGGCCAAGCCGATACATAGGATGCACCGTGAGAAAGGGCGGCGCGCCTAGGCTCGTTCGCATACCGCAATGGTCACGCTCGCCGCCCGTGCGCAGCCCAGCCACGCCCGACGAGTCTGCCCAATCGGTATTATACCATCTTTTGCCCGCAAAGCAAAGAGGGGAAGGGCAGGCATGTGCGCGCAGAACGAGTCATAAACTGGGGCGGAAATCAACCGGCAAGGAGTGATGGCTTGTGAAATGGCCGAAAATCAGGATTCGGCGCGAAACAATCGAGCGCACGCTGATCGTATGCTCGGCGGCGCTGGTGCTGCTGCTTTCGCTCAAACGCAGCGGCACAAACGGCGAACCATACGAAGAACCGCTGGAGGATATTCCGCAGGGAGAAATCAGCGTTTCAAGCGCACAGACGGCGGATACCCGAGAAACCGTTGTCTATTACGAGGACGGAGACGGCTATCTGGTGCCCGTGCAGCGCAACATCATGCGTCAGGACGGCATCGCGAAGGCCACGCTGGAGCTGATGGTGCAAAACCCGAGAAACGACATGGACGCCGCGCGGCTGGGGCTTGTCCCCGTTGTGCCGGAAGGGACAACGTTTGACCTCGATATTTCCGGCGGACACGCCCGCGTAGACATGAGCGCGCAGGTTCTGAACGCGCAGGATAAGCAGCAGGAAGAAAATATGCGCACCGCCATCGTCTGGGCACTCACGGAGTTTGACACCGTAAAGGACGTTCATTTCCTCGTCGATGGTCAAAACCGCGGAACGCTCACGCACGGAACGAACATCGGCGGCTCTTATACGCGCGTTGGCCTGAACCGGGAAGCAGTTAGTCAGGAAACGTTTGCGGACAGTGACGAAATTCAGGTCTTCTTCCCGACGCAGAACGGGCGATTGCTCGTGCCCGTTTCCAGAACGATATACGGTTCCGATGACGTGGCTACCGCTGTTTTTGAATTTCTGCGTGGGCCCAAGGCGGACAGCGGGCTTGAAACGCCGCTTGCACAGAGCGTTCAGCTTTTAGGCATCGACGTCAGTGACGGCACGGTCACCATCAATTTCAGCGGCGATTTCACCAAGATTGCCGAACAGAGCGACGGCGGTATACAAGCCATGCGCGCCCTGATGATGACCTGCACGCGATATCCCGGCATTAAAAAGGTCAAAATTCTGGTGGATGGAAAACCCTATCAGTTGCCCGTCACAGACGTGCCGACGTTCGCCAATATCGCAAGCGAGGTTGAAAACAGCTATCCCGAAGTGATGATGATTGAATAGGCGCAGAGCCGGGCGCATCGGGCGTTTCGGCTCTTTTCTTTGCCGCTCGATTATGCTATACTGTTTGACATACAGGATATTCCATGAGGAGAGAGCATGCCATGACTCATTCAAAAATGCGGCTGATTGTCGCCAGCAACAACTCAAATAAACTGCGCGAGTTCCACGAAATTCTGGGAGAGCGGTTTGACATCGTTTCCATGCACGAAGCGGGCATTGACGCAGACATCGAGGAAAACGGAACAACCTTCGAGGAAAACGCGCTCATCAAGGCCAATTATGTGATGAACGCCTGTCACTGCGCCGCCATCGCCGACGATAGCGGGCTTGAGGTTGACGCGCTGGGCGGCGCTCCCGGCGTATACAGCGCGCGATACTGCGGTCGACACGGCGACGACGACGCGAATAACGCACTGCTGCTTCGCAATCTGGAAGGCATTCCTGCGCCGAGAAAAGCGCGATATGTCGCCGCGATTGCGCTGGTTCGCTCCGGCCACGCGCCCATCGTATGCCGCGGCACATGTGAGGGCGAAATTCTGACGGAGGGCAGAGGAAACGGCGGTTTCGGCTATGACCCCTTGTTTTTGTGCGAAACGGGGAAGACCTTTTCGGAGATTTCGCCGGAAGTCAAAAACGCAATCAGCCACAGAAAACGCGGAATCGAAGCCGTATTGCATGCGTTGGAGGCGGAACAATGACCCGCATCGGCGTATTTTCCGACAGTCACGGGGATCGCGACGCGCTGGAAAGGCTGCTTGAAGAAATGGGGCACGTTGACGCCGCCTGTTTTCTGGGCGACATTTCATCCGACGCGATGTTTTTGAGGGAAAAGCTGGAAGAAATGCCGCATCAGCCTGTTTTGTATGCCGTAAGGGGCAATAACGATTTAGCCTCCATGCTGCCGGATCAGCTTTTGATCGAATTGGGCGGCCACAAAATCTGGATGGAGCACGGACATTTGGTTCCAAACCTGATGACGCTCGCGTTTCGCGCAAAGGATCATGGCGCCGATATTGCGCTTTTCGGCCATACGCATGAGCCGCTGTGCGAATATGCCTACGGCGTGATGCTGCTCAACCCCGGATCGGCGGGGAATCGGTGCAGGGGAGGCGCGGCGCGCGCCAGCCTGCTGCTGCTGGATAAAGACAAAATCCGCGTTAAAGACATCCTTTAAGAAGCCCGTCTATCTACTGTGCAAATGCCAGTTTTTCCTTTTCAGGAAAGGACCATTTGGCGTTGCTTTCAACCCGGATTTGGCGCGGCAGGGGAACGTTTGAACACGCTGCGCTCAACCCGGCGATTCATAAGTTTCACAAAAATTCAAAAAATGTCAAAAAACCTATTGACAAAAGCGATTCGAATCTGTATAATTAGTTCTCGTCAGCGGGAACGCCGCAGCGTCAGAGGACAGCGAAGCCTGCGCCTGTAGCTCAGTCGGATAGAGCAACGGCCTTCTAAGCCGTGGGCCGTGGGTTCGAATCCCTCCAGGCGCGCCATCGTGGTGGGTATAGCTCAGTTGGTTAGAGTGCCAGGTTGTGGCCCTGGAGGTCGTGGGTTCGAGCCCCACTACTCACCCCACTTTTTTCTGCTGTTCATGCAGGGACGTTGGGGTGTCGCCAAGCGGCAAGGCACGGGACTTTGACTCCCGCATTCGCAAGGTTCGAATCCTGCCACCCCAGCCATTTGATCCATTAGCTCAGCTGGTAGAGCACCTGACTTTTAATCAGGGTGCCTGGGGTTCGAATCCCCAATGGGTCACCATTTTGGGGTGTGCGGGTGTGGCGGAATGGCAGACGCGGCAGATTTAGGATCTGTTGCCCAAGGCGTATGAGTTCGAGTCTCTTCACCCGCACCATTATGCGGTAGTAGCTCAGTGGTAGAGTGCCACCTTGCCAAGGTGGATGTCGCGAGTCCGAATCTCGTCTACCGCTCCACTGTGCGGGTGTAGCTCAATGGTAGAGTTCCAGCCTTCCAAGCTGGCTACGTGGGTTCGATTCCCATCACCCGCTCCAAAACGCACCTTTAGCTCAGTTGGTAGAGCACCTGACTCTTAATCAGGGTGCCCAGGGTTCGAGCCCCTGAAGGTGCACCAGTTTTGAAACCGAAGTCGAAAGATTTCGGTTTTTTTCTATAGGAAAGTGCATGAAATCGTCCGCGAGAGCAGGGCTTTTACGCCTTGCAGGCTTCGGCGGAGGTGAGGGCGGGTTACCCGCTTTTTATGCCGGAATATAACAAAACAAGCGGAATCCGTTCAAACCGATGCGGATTCCGCTTGTTTCGCGTTTTATCGTTTGTTTCGCGCGCCTCTGGTTTTGCGCGCGTTCATGCCGCTTCATTTCAGATTCGGAATACCGTTCATAATTCCCTGTCGAATCAGGGAGTCGGCTAAAACCGCCATACCCTCGGCGGATTCCGCGCAATCCCGGTGAAGCCATGTTCTGAGCAGGCCGACAAAGCCCAGCGCACCGAACGCATAGCGGTATTCGAATTCCGTTTCATTATCCACATAGCCGTTGAGCCATTCCGTGCGCAGTTTCTCCTGAATCACATCGCTGAGCCGCTGCAAAAACTTGATATCGCCGTTGTCGCTCAGCAAAACCCGGCAGATTTCCTTATTTTCGGCCACAATGTGAAATACGTCCGTCAGCATGGGGCGGATGTGAGCCAGAACCGGCTCGCCCTTGTGCGCGAGGATGACTTCGTTGAGCTGTTCGAAAAGGTCTTCCTCCAGACGTTCGAGCAGATCAAATATATCCCGATAGTAGAGATAAAAAGTTCCGCGATTGACGTCAACCCGTTCGGCCAACTCGCGCACAGTGATATCCTTCACCTGTTTATGCTGCATCAGTTCAATCAACCCCTGACTGAGCAGCTTTTTTGTGCGTCGAACCCGACGATCCTCTTTTTTCTCCGTTCCGTTTTCCGTTTTCATTTCTTTCATGTTCATAAGCGCCTCTTTTTCAACACATTTTTGATTTGTGTTTGTTTTTAGCCGTTTTTCCATTTTCTGTTCGATGAATAAACTGACCTTCAAAAACTGTTTATTGATTTTCGTCATCAGTCCTATTATACTATCACACGTTGATAAAGTCAACACAGTGTTTAATAATCAAATACAGTTCAAAAGGAGGAACTCTTGTGAACCGATTTGCAAGGTGGGTGGTCAAGCACCGTGTCGTCGTCGTCGTCATCTGTTTGGCGCTGATGGTTCCGTCCATATTCGGCATGGCATCCACTCGGGTCAAATACGACCTTTTGTATTATCTGCCGGAGGAGCTGGATACCATCAAGGGGCAGAACATCCTGATGGAGGACTTTGGCAAGGGCGCTTTTTCGCTCTGTATCACCGAGGGATTAAACGAAGTCGATCAAGCCGATCTGGAAGAATCCATTCGCGGGATCCCGCATGTCGATACGGTCGTCGGCTACGCTTCTGCGCTGAACGGCTCCATTCCCTCCGAAATTCTGCCGGACGATATCCGCGGACGCTTTGAAAACGGAAACGACCGCATTATCGCCGTCTTCTTCGACGATACGTCCTCCGCAGAAGGAACGATGGAGGCCATCACCGAAATCCGCAGAGTGGCGGGGGAAAAGTGCTTCGTTTCAGGCTTGTCCGCCGTGGTTACGGATACCAAGGCGCTGGTGGAGGAGCAGGAAGGCATTTACGTCGCCATCGCCGTCGCGCTTTGCTGCGTCGTGCTGATGCTGACGATGGATTCGTTCCTGCTGCCGCTGATCTTCCTGTGCTGCATCGGCGTTTCCATCCTCTGGAACATGGGCAGCAATTACCTGATGGGGGAAATTTCTTATATCACCAAGGCGGTTGCGGCGGTGCTTCAGTTGGCCGTAACGCTGGATTATTCCATCTTCCTTTGGCACAGCTATAAGGAACAGAAGACGCTTTGCAGCGACCGCGATGATGCGATGGCCGCCGCAATCGGGCAGACGTTCTCCTCGATTGTCGGCAGCAGCCTGACGACGGTTGCGGGCTTCGTCGCGATTTGCTTTATGAGCTTCACACTCGGCCGTGATCTCGGCATCGTTATGAGCAAGGGCGTTATCCTCGGCGTACTGGGCACGGTGACGCTGCTCCCGTGCGTCATCCGCATGATGGATAACCTGATTACAAAGACCTCGCACAAGCCGCTCTTGCCCAGCGTGGCGAGCATCAGCCGTTTCATCGTCAAGCATTACAAGGCGCTTTGCGCGCTGGCCGTCGTGCTGTGCATCCCGGCGTTCTACGGTTACAGCAACGTAAACGTATACTATGATATGAGTTCGTGCCTGCCGGAGGATCTCCTGTCCGTGAAGGCCAATGAAAAGCTCTCCGAAGCCTTCGACGTTTCCACCAACCATCTGGTTCTGATTGATGCCGACGTTTCTCAGAAGAATGTCATCGCCATGACCCGTGAGTTTAAGCAGGTGGACGGCGTGCAGGATGTGCTGTCGCTGGACAGCCTGCTGGGCAGCAACATTCCCGAGAGCATCCTTCCGGATGCGGGCATCAGCCTGCTCAAGAGCGATCGCTACCAGATGATGCTGATTTCCTCGTCCTATGTCATCTCTTCCGACGCGGTCAACCAGCAGATCGACGAGCTGAACGCGATCCTCAAGAAATACGACGAGGGCGGCATGCTGATCGGCGAAGCGCCCTGCACGAAGGATCTGATCAACTGCACCGACCGCGATTTCAAGGTGGTCAGCGTCATCTCCATCGCCGCGATTTTCGTCATCATCGCGTTGGTGCTCAAATCGTTCTCTCTGCCGATTCTGCTCGTCGCCATGATCGAGCTTGCCATTGCGCTCAACCTGTGTATTCCGTACTTCACGGGAACGACGCTTCCGTTTGTCGGCCCGATCCTGATTTCGACTATTCAGCTCGGCGCGACGGTGGATTACGCCATTCTGATGACCACGCGGTATAAGCAGGGCAGAATGGCGGGCAAGGAGAAAAAAGTGGCGGTGGGCGAGGCGGTCGCCGCGTCCGCGCAGTCCATTCTGGTCAGCGGCGTCAGCTTCTTTGCTTCGACGTTCGGCGTCGGCCTGTATTCCAACGTGGATATCATCTCTTCGATGTGCAGCCTGATTGCCCGCGGCGCGCTGTGCTCGGTGGCAGTCGTGCTGTTCCTGCTGCCTGCAATGCTGCTGCTTTGCGACGGCTTCATCGTCCGCACCACGGTTGGCATGAAGAAAAAAGCGTAAATTTCGATCAGACAGAAAGAAAGGATGGAAAACCTATGAAAAAGCATGCGGTAGTGCTGCTGACAGCGCTTTGCGTGGCGGCTGGCTGCACGGCCAGCGCCGATACGGCCAAGCACGAGCGCGTTTATGTGGTTGTCAATCACGACGGTGAGGTGCAGACCCTGCTGGACAACGTTCACCTTGAAAATGGTGACGCGCTGGATGTGCTCTCGGATCGCACGATGCTGAAGGATATTGAAAACGTCAGCGGCCATGAAACGTTCACCCTCGACGGTGAAACGCTGACCTGGCAGGCCGACGGCAGCAGCATCATCTATCAGGGCACGTCCGATAAGCGCCCGGACGTTCTTCCTCACGTCAGCTTCACGCTGAACGGCGAAAGCGCCACGGCGGAAGAAATTAAAAACGGTCAGGGCGTTGTGACGATGGACGTCAGCTTCATGGTGGCGGAAAATGTTCCGTATCTTGCCCTGACTCTCATGCCCATCGACGACGCTACGCTGACCGACGTGAGCGTGGAGAACGGAAAAATCGTGAGCGACGGCAGCTATAAGCTGCTGATTGGCTTGGCGGTTCCGGGCATGGACACCGACGCCGATCTGCCGACGCATTTCACCCTGACGGCTACGGCCGACCACGCCGACTTGAGCTGGATGATGACGCTGGCGACCAGCGACCCGATCGACTGGCTTTGCAGCGCGGCCGATGAAAGAATCGGCGATTTGAACGACAACGTCAATGAGCTGAAGACGGGTCTGACCGCACTGTGTGACGGCGAAGCGCTGCCGGAGGGCGAGGGAACGCTGCACGATGGTCTTTCCGCGCTGTTCACGCTATATGATGGCGTTGCGGCGCTTAATGACGGTGCCAAATCCCTGAGCGACGGCGCCAAGAGCCTCGATGACGGCGCATCTGAATTGGAAACGGGTCTGACAACGCTTGTCGCCAACAACGACGCGCTGAATCAGGGCGCGGCACAGCTTTTCAGCGCCGTGCTCGCGACAGCCAATCAGCAGCTCGCGGCGTCCGGACTGGATGCGGCCGGAATCACGCTGCCGGAACTGACGAGCGAAAACTACGCCGACGTTCTGGATGCGGCGCTGGCTCAGCTCAACCCCGAAACGCTGCTTGAAACCGCCAAGGAAACGGCGCGCGCACAGGTGAAGGCCGAAGTGATGAAGCAGGAAAAGACGGTTCGAGAGGCCGTTTCTCAGGCGGTCAAGGCGCAGGTGCTGGAAGGTGTGCTTGCGCAGAGCGGCCTGAGCATGACGGCAGAGGATTACGGTAAGGCGGTCGAAGCCGGTCAGGTGACGCACGAACAGGCACAGCAAATCAGCGCGGCCGTCGAACAGATGATGAACAGCGACGACGTCAAGGCCAAGCTGGAAGCCGCCGTTGCCGAACAGATTGACGCGCTTGTGGAGCAGAATCTGGCGGACGAATCCGTTCAGAAGCAGCTTGAAGAGGCCATTGCGCCCGCGAAAGCCGGTTATGATGCGCTCAATTCCCTCAAAACGCAGTTGGATTCCGTCCATACGTTTGTAACCGGGCTGAGCAGCTACACGGATGGCGTCAGTCAGGCGGCGCAGGGAGCGACTACTCTGCACGCCGGCAGCACGCAGCTCTCCGACGGCGCAGTGCAGCTGAGCGATGGCACAGCCCAGCTTGCCGACGGTCTTGACGCGCTCAAGCAGACGTTGAATGCCGACGTTCTGCCGCTGCTCAACGGCGACGTGCAGAAAGCGCTCAACGTGTTCGAAAACACCAAGAATCAGCTTGCCGCCGAAGTCAGCTTTGACCTGATCGATGACGGCATGGCGCACGATATGGTTTACATTATCCGCACGGATCTGAACAAATAAGGTCATTGGGCAAAATGCCGCTCGGTTTGAAACGCCGGGCGGCATTTTTGCTCTGAAAGCGCAAATTCGCCGGTTTTCGAATTGACGAAACCGCCGTTTTTCGTTACAATGGAGATGGTATGTAAATTGAGTTTTGACGAATTTGGGGTTTTGAAACAAGTCAGGAGGCAACCGGCAGTGCCAGAAAAAAGGGGCATGGCCTTCATCGGTTTCCTTCGCGGAAAGGCGGTTTTATACACATGGCTGCAAAAGAAATTCGCCGCGCAAAGCTGCGCGAACGAATGTTTGGTGATCGGGCGTTTTACGCGGAGATGATCTCCGTCGTCGTGCCGATCATCATTCAGAACACGGTATCCAACGTCGTCAGCCTGCTGGATAACGTGATGGTCGGGCGCGTCGGCACGCTCCAAATGTCGGCGGTTGCGATTGTCAATCAGCTTCTCTTCGTGTTCAACCTGTGTATTTTCGGCGGTTTGGCCGGCGCTGGCATTTTTGCCACCCAATACGCCGGCGCGCACGATCACAAAGGTGTTCGCGACTGCTTCCGCGTAAAGTGGATGATCTCGCTATCCATGCTGGCCTGCGCGCTGACCGTATTCATCGCGCTCCCCAAGCAGCTCATCGGCATGTATCTGGCGGAGGAAACGGCGCAGGCAGATGCGGCCGCAACGCTCGGTTTCGGCATGGATTACCTGACCGTGATGCTCTGGGGGTTGCTGCCCTTCGGCGTAACGCAGGTCTATGCCAGCACGCTGCGCGAGGTGGGCGAAACGCGGCTCCCGATGCTGGCCAGCGTGGCGGCGATTCTCGTCAATCTTGTGTTCAATTATTTCCTGATTTTCGGCAAATGCGGTTTCCCGGAGATGGGTGTAACTGGCGCGGCGATTGCGACGGTGCTTTCCCGCTATATCGAAACGGCGATTATCGTGGTCTATACGCATACCCGAAAGGAATATTTTCCCTTTATTCACGGCGCATACCGCAGTCTGCGCGTTCCGAGTCCCCTGATGAGCGGCATTTTGCGCCGGGGCACGCCGCTGCTGGTCAACGAATTTTTGTGGTCATCCGGCATGGCGGTGCTGCTTCAGTGCTATTCCGTGCGCGGGCTTGACGTTGTGGCCGCCTGCAACATCGCCACGACGGTGAGCAACCTCTTTAAGGTCGTCTTCCTGTCGATGGGCAACGCCGTGGCCATCATGGTGGGGCAGGCGCTCGGCGCGAACGATATCGAGCGGGCAAAAAACTGCACATGGCGATTGATGACGGCGGCCGGCGGTTCCAACCTGTTTATGAGCATTCTGCTGATTCTCTTTGCGCCTTCCATCCCGCATATTTACAATACGGAGCCGCACGTTCGGCAGATTGCAACGCAGCTTCTCTATGTCATCGCCATGATGATGCCCGCCTATTCGTTTTCGCATTGCTGCTACTTTACGCTCCGCTCCGGCGGCAAGACGATCATCACGTTTTTGTTTGACAGCGTATTTACCTGGTGCGTCAACGTGCCGACGGCGTGGCTTCTGGCCTATCGAACGGGCATGGGCATTGTGCCGCTGTATTTCTGCGTGCAGGCGCTGGAGCTGATCAAGGTCGTCATCGGCTTTGCGCTGGTCAAAAAAGGCGTGTGGATTCACAACATCGTTGCGCCGGTAGCGGAGAAGGAAGCGGCCGAAAAATAAAACCGCACATATCAAAAAAGCAGGAGGCGACGTTCGGTCGTTTCCTGCTTTTGCTTATTCCTGTTCGTCCTTCAACGCTTCCAGCGCCTGCCGCGCCTCCGCGTAGCCGTAGCCGCGCCGCGTAAGCGCGGCAAAAATTTTCTGCCTGTCTTTGGAGTCTGCGAGGTTCTTGCCGGAAGCGGCCTTTCTGGCCGCTTTGAGCGCGCCGGAAAGCATATCGTCGTGGTCGATGGCCGACAGGGCTTCGTCAATGGCCTCGCTGTCTACACCCTTCTGGCGAAGCTCCATGCGGATACGGCGCGCGCCCATGCCCTTTGTCGTACGCGAAGCCGCCCACTGCTCGGCGAAATCCGTATCGTTGATATACCCGGCCTCGTCAAGGCGCGCCATCACGCGGGCAATCGTCCGCTCCGGATAGGCGTTCTTGCGCAGGGCATCCGCGATTTCCTGCTGGGTTCTTGAGCGCATGGCCAGCAGCGCAACGGCTTTTTCCATCGCAAACGGATAGGACCGTTCCCGCAGAAACGAATCGAACGCCTCGCGGTCAAACGGCGTTCCGCCGCGATAGGGGCGCTCCTTGAGCATGGCGCGCGGCATCACAAGGGTTTCGCCGGTGGAAAGAACCAAGGTGGCGCGCCCGTGACTGCGTTGAACGCTGATGAGTTTGGTTTCCATCATCAGGCCTTGCTGCGCCGCTCTTCGAGCATGCCGCGCTTGAGCTCATAAAGGGGCTTGGACAGATCAACCTTGTAGCGGTGAGGGCTGTGCAGACGCTTGTATTCATCCCAGAAGGTTTCCATTTCGCGCTTGGCGTATTCGGAAATTTCGGAGAGCGTCGGCAGCGTATAAACCAGCTCGCCGTTTTCAAAGATCGGCGCAAGCAGCGGGCGAACCTCATAATCGCAGAGCGTCATCTTTTTCCACGTATTTTCGGGATCGAAGATTTCAAGCGGTTCGCCGGAGGAATAATCCTCGTCCTCCAGCGCAATCAGATCCGCCAACGCTTTGCCGCTGAGCCTGTCGTAGAAGCGATAGAGGCGCTTAACGCCCGGATTGGTGATCTTCGCCGGGTTTTCGGAAATCTTGATGCGCGGCTCAAATCTGCCGTTCACCTCTTCGGCGGAGAGCTTATACACGCCGCCCAGCGCAGGGTTATCCATGCTAGTAATCATGCGCGTGCCCACGCCCCAGACGTTGATCGCCGCGCCCTGCGCCTTCAAATCCCAGATAACCTCTTCATCCAGGTCGCCGGAAGCAAAGATTTTCGCGTTCGGGAAACCGGCCTCGTCGAGCATTTTGCGCGCCTGTCGGCTCAGGAAGGCGAGATCGCCGCTATCCAGACGGATGCCCATCGGTTCATAGCCCTTGGCGCGCAGTTCGCCGAACACGGTGATGGCGTTCGGAACGCCGCTGGCCAGCGTGTCATAGGTATCCACCAGCAGCAGGCAGTTTTTCGGAAAAACCTCGGCGTATGCGCGGAAAGCGCTCAGCTCGTCCGGGAAGGACATAACCCAGCTATGCGCGTGCGTGCCGCCGACGGGCACGCCGAAGAGCTGACCGGTAAGCACGTTGCTCGTCGCCTGACAGCCGCCGATCATCGCCGCGCGCGCACCGTAAATGCCCGCATCCGGCCCCTGCGCGCGGCGCAGACCGAATTCCAGCACGCCGTCGCCGCGCGCCGCCTGCACCACGCGGGAGGCCTTGGTGGCAATCAGCGTCTGATGGTTGATGATGTTGAGCAGCGCGGTTTCAAGAAGCTGTGCTTCCATGATCGGCGCAATGACGCGGACAATCGGTTCGCCGGGGAAAATGACCGTTCCCTCCGGAACAGCCAGAATTTCGCCGGTAAACCGCAGGGTGGACAGGCGGGTGAGAAACGCCTCATCAAAGATGTTCAGACTGCGCAGATAGCCAATATCGTCCTTGGAAAAATGGAGATTCTTGACGTATTCAACGGCCTGCTCAAGGCCGGCCGCCACGGCATAGGCCGTCATGTCGCCCTGCTTGCGATAGAAGATATCAAAGCAGGCGCGGTTATTTTCCATGCCGAACCGCAGATAGCCGTTCATCATCGTCAGTTCATACAGGTCGGTCATCATTGTCAGGTTGCGCATTTAATCCATCTCGCTTTCTGAGGTTCTGGGGTACAGGGGATAGCAGAGCAGCCAGCCGCAGAGGATGAGCTGAATCATCGCCGCACACTGGCGTAAAGTCACATAATAGGTATTATCCGCGTTGGCGCGCCCCATGCCGGCGATGAGCAGCCCGGCCAGAAAGAGGCCGTCGGCCAGCAGCGGCGCGGCGATGCGCCAACTGAATCGCCCGCTGTCCATCGTCCAAAGCGCGATGATGGCGATTTGGGAGATCATCAGCACAGCGAGGCCGATTTGGGAGAAGGTGAACAGGAAGCTGTACGCGCCGCGCTCAAATTCGCCGAGGAACACGACGGCAATGCACAGCACCGCGCTGACCATCGGCACGACGGTCACGGCGCTGATGCGGTCGCGGATGCGCAGGAAGAAATAGATCACCACGCCGAGCGCCGCCACCGCGGAAAGGATTTGCGAAATGCGGACAAATTCGCTGATGAAGGTCAGGCTGTCGTTGCGCAGCCCTTCGATCACCGTCCGGCCGGAGCAATACAGCAGCAGATACCAGCAGAACACGTCGCCTTTGCGGCGGTGATGGTTGCGGATGACCATCAGCAGCACAAAGACAAACATATCCCAGCAAAATTCATAGAAGAACGTCGCCATGTGCCAATACCACACGTCGCCGACGGGAATCTCCACGGCAAAGGGAAAGAATTGAAGGCTCTCCTCAGCGATACGCAGGCCATAGGCTTCCATATTGATGTAATTGCCCCAGCGGCCGATGCCCTGACCGAGCACAAGCGCAGGTGCGACGACGTCCAGCAGGGTCAGCATGGAGATTTTGTGCTTTCTGCTGACCAGCCTCGCGGCGATCAGGCCGCCGATTACGCCGCCGTAAATGGCCATTCCGCCTTCCCGGATATTGAAAACGGAAAGCAGGTCTTCGCTGTAATCATTGAAGCGAAAGGCGACGTAATACAGCCGGGCGCAAATGAGCCCCAGCGGAATGGCATAGAGCAGAAAATCAATCGCCGTATCCTGCGGCAGATGCAGGCGGCGCGCCTCGCCCGACGCAAGCAGATAGCCGATGACGATGGCGCCGGTGATTAAAATGGCATACCAACTGATGCCGAAAAAGGCAACGCGATCTAAAAGGGGTCTGCTGAGCATAAAAACCTCCCGAAAGTCTTTTATCAAGTAGGATATCGCTATCTTTGGTAGTATACCGCCGGGATATCCGTCTGTCAAGAAATGGTTGCATTTCGCACGTAACATGAACTGAAAGTTTGTTATTTTCTCTTGCCCCGTGGCGCACATGATGCTATAATGGGGAAAACGCAGGTTAAAGGCGTTCTTTCAGCGCGCCTGCTAAGGAGGAAGAAGCATGTCTATTGTTCATGTTATGGATCATCCGCTGATTCAGCATAAGCTCTCCCTGATGCGCGATCAGGAGACCGGCCCCAAGGAGTTTCGCGAGCTGCTGAACGAAATCTCCATGCTGATGGCTTACGAAGTCACCCGCGATCTGCCGCTCAAGACGATTGAAATCGAAACCCCGATCTGCCGCGCGCAGACTCAGGTGATCGCAGGCAAGAAGCTGGCCATCGTGCCGATTCTGCGCGCCGGTTTGGGTATGGTGGACGGCATTATGAGCCTTGTTCCCGCCGCGAAGGTCGGCCACATCGGCCTTTACCGCGACCCGAACACCCTTGAGCCGGTGGAATATTACTGCAAGCTTCCGGCCGATGCGCAGGAGCGCGAAATTCTGCTGGTCGATCCGATGCTGGCGACCGGCGGCTCTGCCTCCGCGGCGATCGGCTTCCTCAAGAAGCGCGGCTGCAAGAACATCAAGCTCGTCAACCTGATCGCCGCGCCGGAAGGCGTTGCGCGCGTGCAGGCGGATCATCCGGACGTGGATATCTACGTGGCGGGCATGGACGAGAAGCTCAACGACCACGGCTATATCATTCCGGGTCTGGGCGACGCGGGCGACCGCCTCTTCGGCACCAAATAAAGCAGAAAGTACGCTGGAAACGGCGTACTTTTCTTTTGTTTGTTGCGGCACGCAGCACTTTATGATATAATGAACCCCATCAAATGAGTTTAGGGGATAGCTGCCATGAAAGACCATGTTGCCGTGCTGGTGCCATGCTACAACGAAAGCAAAACCATTGAAAAGGTCGTGCGGGATTTCAAGCGCGTTTTGCCGGAAGCAACCGTCTACGTTTACGATAACAATTCCAGCGACGGCACGGGGGAGATTGCTGCCCGCGCCGGCGCCGTCGTTCGCAGGGAGCGGATGCAAGGCAAGGGAAGCGTCATTCGCCGGATGTTCCGGGAGATCGACGCGGATTGCTACCTGATGGTGGACGGCGACGACACCTATCCGGCGGAAGACGCGCCCGCGATGGTA
>ULSH01028406.1_pt1 | contig 14782 bp, 11 predicted proteins | sample 1956151 | NCBI WGS metagenome assembly ULSH01 (sample SAMEA4835702, study PRJEB28245) | human gut metagenome | biome: gut microbiome; material: fecal sample | place: Denmark | collected 2008 | reverse complement strand
CGGATGGGCGAGGAATTCATCGAGGGCATGGAGAATTTCGGCGAGTTCGTTTTCGGCGCGGTGCTCGGCCTGATCTACGCGCTGCCGTGGGCGGCGGTCGCGGCGGTTGTGATCGCGCTGGCGAGGCGCTGGGTTCGGAAAAAGAAGAAGCAGTAAAAGAGGATTGCGAAGATGAAACGATTTATCGCGCTGGGCGCGCTTGCGCTCTGCCTGCTCAGCGGAACGGCGATGGCGGATAAGGCGCGCAACATCGCGTCGGATGCGGATTCACAATACCACGCGGCACATCTGGAAAATCATCTGGATACGACGGATGTGTACTGCACGGGTAACTATGTGAAGGTGCGGAATAAGATCAATGGCAAAAAGGTTGTCGGCCATTTGGAGCAGGCAGATCAATTTCAGTTGCTCGACATTCAAAAGGGCTGGGTCAAAATCAAGGTGACATATTCGGATAAAACCAGCCCCGATTCGCATAAAGGCATGACGGGGTGGCTGAATGCCGACTATGTGGATTGCTACTGTGATGCAGACGAGTATGCAGGTGAAAGCGGGACGAACGAATTTGCTTATGCCGATGCAAACTGCAAGAATTATGATGAAGTAATTGAACTGTATATTCAAGCGATTCAAGAGAGATGGGATAGCGATAAAATCTCTGCTTTTGGCTTTGAGCCTGTGTCTTTTGTTGGCTCTTTGGAAAATGATGGATATTTTTTTAAAGATATAAATCATGATGGAAAGAATGAACTTATCATTTTACCGATGAGTTTGAACAACGGAAGCCTTGAAGATGGTGGAGCTATGATATATGCGGTCTACACCATGCAAAACGGAAAGCCTGTCCGCGTATTGGAAAGCTGGACGCGCAGTCGCAATTACCTCTGCGCCGACGGCGGCATCTACAACGAAGGCTCTGACGGCGCGTCATACTCGACGTGGTGCATTCGTGACATCAAAAATGGAAGGATTGTGGTTCGCGAGGGCGTGCAGACCACCGATAAGACGCTTGAAAATGGGGACATAGAGATGGCGTACCTTCGCATGACGGAAAGCCATAAGCTTTACGACGGCGAGGAGATTTCCGAAGCGCAGGCCGACGCGGATGTCGCGCGCTACCAGAGCATGCTGCTCACCGACGACAGCGGTTTCGTTTCCTTCGCGGAATACAAGAAAAAATAATGCTTCAATGGAAATAAATTCCGGCAATGAATCGTCTGGAGCATGCGGGCAAAAGAATCAACCGACAGCTGCGTGAAAAAACGAATAGGAGGAAAACGAACATGAAAAAGATTTTTGCGATTGCGCTGGCGCTGATGCTGGCCATTCCGGCGCTGGCCTTTGCCGACGGAAACGACGTGCAGATCGTTGTGCAGGGCGCGGCGGAAGTGACGGCCGCGCCGGACATGGTGAAGGTGACGGCGAACGCGGGCATTTCGGGCAAAACCATCGCCGAGGCGCAGGCGGGCATGAACAAGATCATCGACGCGGTCACCCGAAAGCTGCTCGAATTGGGCATAGCGGACGACGACATCGTGACGACGAGCTACGTATATTACACGTCGTATGATTACAGCGGCGAATCCCCGGTTATGAACGGCTATCAGGCGAATCACACGCTGCGCATCACGTGCCGGGATGTGGATATGCTTGACAGCGTGGTCGGCGTGCTGGTGGATGGCGGCATGAGCGAAATCTACGGCATCGAATACGACGTTTCGACCCGCAGCGAGCTGTACCAGCAGGCGCTGAAGCTGGCCATCGAAACCGCGGCGAAGAAGGCCGACGTGATGGCGAAGGCCGCGGGGCAGACGATTGACCATCTGGAATCCATCACCGAAAACGGCAGCTACAACGAGTACACGATCAACATGTTCGGCAGCGCGGCGCGCGCGCAGGCCGAGGATTCCGGCACGGGGATTCGCTCCGGCAGCATCTCCGTGAAGGCGAGCGTGACGGCGGTGTACGAGACGAAGTAAACCGAAGCGAAAAGCGACTTCTGCCGAAAAGATAAATTTTTTACCGAAAGGGCTTGCATTGTTCGGCGACTTCTGGTATAATACATTTCGTTGCCGATGCTGATGTAGCTCAGTCGGTAGAGCGCATCCTTGGTAAGGATGAGGTCGCCGGTTCGAATCCGGCCATCAGCTCCACGAAATGTCACCTTCCGTTATAGACACGGAGGGTGATTTTTTTAACGTATAAGAAATTGCGTAAAATCGCCCGCGTGAGCAAGACTATGATGCGTGGCGGACTTCGGCGGAGGTGAAGGCGGGCTCAGCCCGCTTTTTTATAGTTCAGTTGGGTTTGTGAGAAGGGGAGAGAGGCGGACAATGATCGTATCCTTTGTCCGTATCTCTGCTAATCGGATGCGCCGGCAGCAGGTGTGGCTGAGTCTGCTAATGCGCCTGCTAAACCTGGCTAAACTGTGACTGTGGTGTTCGGTTGCGCATAAGCTGTTTGAAGAAGCAGATTCTTCAAAATCTGACCTGCAAGGTCGGGATTTTGGTTCAGCACTTCCATAATAGAAGCTGCCTGCGGGGTGCTTACGGCGATTTCTGGATAGAAACTTCTCTTCACCATTGCGGCAAGCGCGCGCTTCTCAATTTCCCGTGCTTCGTTGTAGTTGCTCATCAAGACTTCCGGAGATCATAACATCATCCTGCTGGGAGCCACTGGCAGCGGCAAAACCTATCTGGCCTGCGCCCTGGGCATGGCTGCCGCAAGACGGTTTTATGTGGTGAAGTACATCTGGCTCCCGGATCTGCTGGTAGAGTTCCAAATGGTGATTTTGCAGAGCGGCGTACGCAATGAAGCAAAAAACTGAAATATTCCTTGCCAAACAGGATTCATTACAATCTCCGCCAGCTGATTATTGAGCGGTTACAATACATCCCGGGAAAATGACGCTAAGCAACTGAGTTCCTGTGCCTATATGAAAACCTCCTGTCGTAGTTTTTATTCTACAACAGGAGGTCTCTATTTTCTATTGTCCGTTGGGCAGTGGAATAGTCCATCTTGCGCGTTCGGCTCTTTGCTCTAATTATTTATGGAATCGTTTATTTTTCCGCAGATTTTCTTTCAGCATTTTCATCTCTTACAGAGCTGGGCGAGAAGGTATATTTTCGCTTGAAAACCTTGTAGAATGAATTTGAAGAAGAGAATCCACATCGCTCGGCAATTTCCTGAATTCCAATGTTGCTTGATGAAAGCAGCATATAGGCTAGAGATAACCTTTTTGCCTCAACATAGCCGGAAAAAGTAGTGTTTGCTGCCTTCTTAACGATTTTTTGCAGTGTAGGCCCCGAAATATCGAACTTATCAATAATGGTATTAACGCATAGATTTGAGTTTTGAATGTTATCGTCGATATATTGCATAACATTCATCGAAAAGTCATCGATATTGCTTTGCCTTGCCGAGTGTATCTGGTCGCAAATTTCCCGAAATGCTTTGCTGAACGATTCATCCATGGACAACTTATCTCTGGACTGACTGTAAGTCGGTATAACCGTATCAAACAAAGCTGTCGGGTTTTCCAGCTTGAGCTGTATCAGCAAATTGGACAGCATGGTGTACATGTGCTTGTGCAGCACATAATCGTCGGGCTCCGGCAATGCATTGATACACTTAGTTAACGTGTTTACGGCAACAAGATCATTACCATTGCACAGCGCGTTGTATATGATCTGCAATTCGCCAATGCCAAGAGGAAGCTGAATAATTCGGAACTTGGCTGCTTCCGCGTTTTCCAGTACGGAATATCGGTTATACGCGGAATAGACCTTTATGCATTGAATCTGCTGGTATGCCCTGACAAGATCAACGGGGGAGGTATAAATATCGCTGATTGTAAAGGAGAACGGAACCCCGAAGAATTCATTCAAATCTTCTCTGAGCAGGGCTAGCTGCTGATTCCAATCATCCGCTTTCGCATCTTCTACTGGAAGGAGAAGGAGTACAGCCGATGCATCAAAGCCCTGTGTATACAGTGAGGGATAGCGCTGCCGAATACGCGATTGAATCTGATATTGCTTTTCGCCGGCGCCTAAGCCGATCTCCGCCTGCTCATTGTTGTAGAAGAACAATGACAACCTGTACCGTTTCGGAAACTGTCCGAAATTGGTAATAAACAGATTCAGTTCCTCAGGTCTGAACAGTCCATTTCGAAGAGCCATATCCATCACCTGATATTTGAGAAGAGACTGCTGTTCCTGTATGATTCTGTTTTTATCGTCAATGCTTCGGTCGATATCTTGTATGCTTTCATCTAACGCTCTGTATTCCTGGAGCAGATGTGCGTTTTTCTCCATGCTCTTGATTTGCTTTTTCATTATAGCGCCGGTGTTGCTGCCGGAAATCATCGTATCTATGATCTGCGTTAGCGGTCGAAAGCTTCTGTATGCGAACGTAGGGATCAGCACGAAGGTAACGATAAATATACTGATACCCAAAGCAATGAGAATTCTTCGGAACGTTTTCATTTCTTCATCAACAAGAAACTTCGGTATCCCGTAATCGATATCAAGAAGCCAGAGTGGGGTGTGCATGTTGATTAAAATGCAGTCCTCCTTGTTTTCTGCACCGAATTCAAACAGGTTTTCCCCTTTGCCGGATGAGATTTTTAAATATCCGTGGCTTTGAAGAGTTTGATCCATCAAAAGAGACACAATTCGTGTTGTCGGCAGGATGGCAACAAACAGGCTTTGGTCTTCCGAAACAGCGCTGCTTTGTGTTGAATATAAGGGAAATGAAAAAGTCAGCCCTTTATATGTTCCGTAATCAGAGCTTTGATAGGTCATTTCCGGCAATAATCCGTAATTATTGCGAAGCAGTTCAGCCCACTGCATATAGGAAAGTTCGTTGCATTGGATAAAATCGGGATAGAAGTTGTAAAGCCTGCTTCTGACAAAGCTTCTCTGGCGTGTGAGTACGATGTTTTTGTCAAAAATAATAGATGCGTCGCCAATCAAATTATTCGGAATCAGAAGAGAGTTTAGCAGGCTGGTACACGAATTGAATTCGATTGGATTGATATCCTCCGCAGTATAATTTTCATAGCAGAACTTAACCAGACGCTGATCATTGCGAATCACGTTGATTGCATTGGTGAGCTCGGATATGGTGCGGTCCAAGGCGCCGGCACTATTCGAAAGCGTTGCTTCATATTTGTCAACGATTACTTTACGCGTGTCGTTTTTGACAAGCAAATAAATCGGGAATTGGCAGCTGATGACCAGAATCGAAAAAACCAGGTATAAAATCAAATAGCGCAAATATAACCGCTTGTAATCTTTTATCGCTTTGATGTACTCCACAACTGTTCCTCCCTTGTGGATTCATTCAACAATTAACTGGTCATTTTTTCATTATACATGATTATATGCGCCAAATCAACGGGAAAACAGCCGCACACCGTCATTTTTTCTCATTTTTTCTGTATTTCATTGTCGACTTACGATTATCAGCATGGCCAAATCGGTTGATAGTGCTAAAATTTTGGACGTTTTTTCTATTTTCATCGCGTTTTCCGTATTTCATGTTGATTTCCGAAAAGCGTGCCGTTATGATACAGACAGACGCAAGAATGACCGAGAGAGGGAAAAAAGAAGATCGTTGGCAGGGTCTTGAAAGCAGGCTGTCTGAGTGCGTATGGTGCAGAATCAGACGAAAACAGCGGGAATAGCTGTCTCTCAGGTGCTTGAACAGAAGATCGATATTGATGATGCATCTTTTTCCGAACTGCGGTTCGAAACACAGCCCGCAGGCGGTGACGTTCCCCTTAATGCATGGGACGCTTTATTTTCGAAATCGAAAGTCGTCGTAGGGATGGTCCGGAACAGCTCTGCGATTTGCTTTCTGAGTGAGAGAGAACACGAAAAAATGTATGGAAAGGAAAAAGCAAAACATGAAGAACATTATGAAACTGGTTGCCCTCGTTCTGGCGCTGGCTTTACTGCCTGTATCAGCATTTGCCGCGGAATTCAACGCTCCCGGCGAATATCCCATCTGTAAAGAAACTGTCAAATTGACGGTGGGTATCCCCGACAATATCCGTATCGAGGATTTCGAAACCAATGTCATGACCCAAAAGCTGGAAGAATACGGCAATTTCGACCTTGACTTCGTCATTTATGACTCTACCGATTATACGACCAAAATCAATCTGATGATGATGGCAGGCGGCAGCGAACTGCCCGACGTTATTTTGTTCGATGTCTTCGCTGGCACGAAGTTGACGGACAACCAGCTATATTCCTGGGCACAGACCGGCTCCATCATCCCGCTGACGCAGTATTACAGCGACCCCAGCATTTCCTATTGGCTGCACGAGGCGGTGGAACGCACCGGCGTTGACTTCACCAAGCAAATCACTTCTCCCGACGGCGAAATTTACGCTATTCCCATTTACAATCAGTCCTACGGCAATGAGTATCCTTGCAAGATGTACTATTACAAGCCTTGGCTGGAGAAGCTCGGCAAGGAAGCGCCCACCACGCTGGATGAATACCGCGATCTTCTGAAGGCGGTTGTGTCTACCGATCTCAACGGAAACGGTAAAGCCGATGAAGTGGGTCTGGCTGGTACCGGATTCAACGACAAGTATTACAACGGCTGGTTTGAGGCTTTGATGAACTGCTTTGTCTATGCCGGAGATAGTGACTACTTCACCGTGAACGACGGTGTGGTTGGAGCGGCCTACACGACCGAGGAGTGGAAGGAAGGTCTGAAGTACATCCGCGATATGATCAAGGATGGACTGATTGCCACGGAATCCCTGACCATGGATCGCAATCAGCTGGATACGCTTGCCAATGTTACCGAAACCGCTTTGTTCTCTGCCGTAAATTATTCCATGGTAATGATTACTATGGACAATCCTGCCCGCGATGAATATACCTACCTGTTGCCTTTGATTGGACCGCATGGCTATTCTTCCGCAACTTTCGAGCAAAGTGTTGCAAATCCTGCTTTCGTTGTTTCCGCGAATTGCAAGGAACCGGAAGCCGCTTTCCGTCTTGGCGACCTGATGACCACCGAATATATCAGCATCATGCAGCGTTACGGCGCAGAAGGCGTTGATTGGGATTATGTGCAGAATTCCAAGGTTGACATGAGCAGCTATGTTCCGTATGTTGACGGCTTTGACCTGTCCATCATTGCTTATGACGATGAAAACTTTGGAGGCGGCACCAGTGTTACCAATAGCTGCTGGCGCCAGATGGGACCCTATGTACGCCAGTATGCCATTGCGAACGGCAAAGCCATTAACAAGGATACCGTTACCGGTTTTATGACGGCGATCGGTCAGGCGAGCATGGCATATCAGAAAAACAATACCCGCCCTGCCGAAGTGATTCCGAAGCTGGTTTATGACACTGCCGAAAGCGAGCAAATCAGTGAAATTCTGGTAACGCTGACCAGCTATGTGGAAGAAATGACTTCCAACTTCCTGGCTGGAAACGTCGATATTGATGCCGGTTGGGATTCCTTCCAGAGCGAACTGAAGGCCATTGGTGTGGATACTGTACTGTCTGTTGTGCAGCAGGTGTACGACCGTATGTACAAGTAATCTGCCCATTCATTAGAGCAAATCGCAGGAGGAACAATCAATGTTCCTCCTGCGACATCTTCGAAAGGGGCTGCGGCACATGAAGCGTGTTACAAAACTTCGGAAGACTTTCAGGCGGGACTGGCAGCTGTATGTATTTATGCTGATCCCGCTGATATGGGTAATCATTTTTTGCTACGCGCCTATGTTCGGAGCGCAGATTGCGTTCCGTAAGTATCAACCACGTCTGGGCATATGGGACAGTCCGTGGGTAGGGTTTTACCAGTTTAAAAAGTTTTTCAACTCCTATCAGTTTTCACGGGTAATGATGAATACAGTTGTGATTTCACTGTATACCATTCTCTGTTCATTTCCGCTTCCCATTATTTTTGCCCTTGTTCTGAATTCAACCCGTTCGCGCAAATTCCGCACGGTTACGCAGACAATCGTTACCATGCCTCATTTCATTTCGGTTGTTGTTCTCGTAGGCATTTTGCTCCAGATTTTCAACTCCAGAACCGGCGTGTACGGCACACTGATGGAGTCGATCACCGGCGCATATCCTGAGGATTTATTTTCAAAGCCTGCCAACTTTAGGCATATGTATGTATGGTCGGGCGTTTGGCAGCAATTTGGATGGAATTCCATTGTCTATATTGCCGCGTTGGCTGCTGTGAGTCCCGAACTGCATGAGGCCGCGCAAATAGACGGCGCGAGCCGCTTCCAGCGCATGCTTCATGTTGATCTTCCTGCGATTCTTCCGACCATCACGATTATGCTGATTTTGCGTATGGGAAGCGTTATGACCATCGGTTTTGAAAAGGTATATTTAATGCAAAACAGTCTGAATTTGACTGCCAGTGAAATCATCTCGACGTATGTATACAAGGTGGGTCTCTCTTCTGCCGGAACGACTGATCTTTCCTATTCTACCGCCATTGGTCTTTTCAACTCCGCGATTAATCTTGTTTTGATATCAGTAACGAACTTCATCGCCCGCAAGCTTGGCGGAAATGGTCTTTGGTAAAGGTGGAGGAATGTTATGAGTACGATTCTTCGAAAGAAAAGCAGAACTATCGTGCGCGACAGCAAAAGTGATGCGTTGTTCTATGTAATTTGCTATGCTATCGTTGCTATTTTGTGTTTGATTGTCTTGTACCCATTAATTTACATTCTGTCCGCTTCCTTTTCTTCGCCTGCGCAGGTCAGCAGCGGCCGCGTGTGGCTCTTTCCCGTAGAACCCACATTATATAGCTATTCCTTGATCTTACAATATAAAAACGTATTTATCGGTTATGGAAACACCATTTTTTATACGGTTGTCGGAACCATGATCAACGTAGCGCTCACTATGATTTGCGCTTATCCGCTGTCCAGACGCGAATTTTCCGGACGCTATGTCTGTTCTCTGATTTTCGTTTTTACGATGGTCTTCAATGCCGGTATGATTCCAAACTATATTCTTATACGTGATTTGCATTTAATGAATACGCGGTGGGCGATGATTCTTCCGGGCGCTATCAGCGCATACAACATGATTGTCGCCAGAACATTTATTCAGAACAGCATTCCGAATGAACTGCTGGAGGCGTCCAAGCTGGATGGCTGTAATGACTTTCAGTATTTCTTCCACATCGTTCTGCCGCTGTCAACAACCGTTATTTCCGTTATCACCTTGTATTACGCTGTCGCACATTGGAACAGCTATTTCAATGCCTTCCTCTATCTGTCTGACAGAAAACTGTATCCCTTGCAGATTTTTTTGCGGCAGATTTTGGTACAAAACAAGTTCGATACTTCAGAGGTTACGGATCCCGAGCTGGCGCAGCAGCTACAGGGACTCAACGAGGTTCTCAAGTATTCCATCATTGTTGTATCCAGTGCGCCTCTGATGTGTCTGTATCCGTTCGTACAGAAGCATTTTGTGAAAGGCGTCATGATTGGCTCTGTAAAGGGATAACGAAATGTTATTTTTGTAAATATTATTAAAAAGAGACTTTTTCGCATCAATTTGAAGGAGGCAAGCATTCATGAAAATCACGGATATCCAATGCATACATGTTCAAATTCCAAAGGTGTCGACCAATATCATCGGCGGCAGCGTTTCCTACGAGGGAAATCCCTATCGTGACGAGGAACCGGAACACATGAACCAATTTGTCGGTTCAGTTCCCCATTTCGGTCATTCCTGTTCCGGTATTGTAAAAGTATACACGGACGAAGGAATTGTCGGTATCGGTGAGGCAGCAACTGAAACAACACGGTGCGAAATTGATAGGATTCGCGATAATTTGATCGGCTGTGACGTATATGACATTACCTACAATTCCAACTATACGATGCAGGGACGCGGCAACACGTTGCGTGTTTTTACAAAACATATCAGACTTCCTCGTACCAAGGAACAATCCGCCGTCGAATTTGCGCTTTGGGATATTATCGGCAAAAAAGCCGGTTTGCCGGTCTATAAGCTTCTGGGCGGAAAAGTGCGCGAAAAAGCGCCTGTAACGCTTTTCCTTGGAGAGCGCCCCATCGATGACTGTATTGCAGATATCGATAAGGCGATGAAGAACGGCATCATGACCGTAAAGCTAAAGGTTGGCTGCAATGACAAGCGTGATGTGGATTTGATTCGCGAAATCAGACGGCAGTTTGGTTATGATTTGGCAATCCGAATCGACCCGAATGCTGCATGGACTGTTCCCGAGTCCATTCGCATTCTGAAACGTATGGAACCCTTCCATCTGCAGTATGCCGAAGGCTTCCTAAAGGCTAATGAAAAGTATTCCTTCCGTAAGGTTCGTGAGGCAACCGGCGTTCCTGTCTGCATTTGCGAGCAGTTCAACGGATACAATGAAATGACGTCTCAAGAGGCACTTACCCAGGTTTGCGATTTGATTCGGATGAAGGCCTTTGATGTGTTGAGCGTTGACCCGTCCCGTACCGGCGGTTTGCTTGGATTCCAGAAGCTGTGTGCCGTTTGCGAAGGAGCAGGACTTCAGGTTGTAACGCACAGAGCTTCGACCAGCGTATCTCAGGCAACATGGCTGACCGGTATCTGTATCAGTCCCGCTTCCGATTTGGCACAGGATATTGTTCCCGTCGGTCAGCCTTCCGGCCCTCTGTATGATGCGGCCAATGAAACCCTGTTCATGGAAAATGGCTATATGAAGCCTTGGGACGCGCCCGGCTGGGGCTTGACGCTGAATGAAGAAGTTATCAGTAAGTATACCTGCGCAATGAAGTAACAAATAGGAGGTCATTATGAAAATTACGGGAATTAAGTGCTACCAAATCGCGCTGCCCATGTTTTCAACATCCGTAGCAGGTGGGGTGGATAATTATACTGGCAGTTTGTGCAGAAATATCAAGGATGAGGAAGTAGCGGAGTGGGGAAAGCGGTATCAGGAGTTCAATTCGGTTCTATCCTGCATTGTTGAAATGCATACGGATGCGGGCATCGTCGGCTACGGTGAAGCGGAGTGCCCCAACGGGCTTAGCGAGGCTTTCAGATTTGCTTGCGAAAACCTGATTGGAGCCGATCCGCTTGATATCCAGCACAACATGCGCGAAGTTATGCTCGGTCGCAGCAATAATGCAAGAGTTGACCAGATGCATAAAAGACTGCCGCTGATGAAGGAAGATCTTGCTCTTGAGTTTGCTATGTGGGATATTGCCGGCAAAAATGCGCATCTGCCGGTATATGATTTACTGGGCGGACGCGTTCGTGAAAAGCAGGCAATCAGCATTGTCGTCGGTCAGAAGCCCATCAGTGAATGCGTAGCCGAGGTCGGTCAGGCGCTGAAAGCTGGTATTCGTACCATTAAGGTGAAAGTCGGCGCTAACGACAAGCATGATATTGAATTAATCAAACAGCTCAGAGAAAAATACGGCTATGAGTATATCCTCAGAGTCGATGCCGACGGCGCCTGGGGGAATGTAACGGAAGCAGTTCGTGTACTCCGTGAATTGTACAATTACAACATCCAGTATGCGGAAGGCTGTCTGAACAAGTCCGACGCGGAAAGCTACCGCAGGATTCGTGAAATGGCAGGTATTCCGATTTGCATGCCGGTGGAATTCAACGGTAATACCGTGTCCACGACAGAAGCGTTGACGAAGGTTGCCGAGATTGTTCGCATTGATGCCGCTGATGTTATCAGCGCCAATCCTTCTACCACAGGCGGCATTCTTGGTTTTACGCAGGTCGCTGCATTCTGTGAAGGCGCCGGTATTGAATTGATTGCCGACCGTTCTCTGAGCGGGCTGTCGCAAGCAATCATGCTGCATGCTTCAACGGTATGCAATTCTTGTGACTACGCTCAAACCATTATTCCGAACAATACGCCCGCCGGTTGTGCCGATGATATTCTGACGGAGCCTTTGACTCAGTCGAATGGATTCATGCGTCCGCCGACAGGTGAAGGCTTCGGCGTTGCAATTGACCAGAATAAACTTAAGAAATATACCATAAACACTATGACCGTTGAAGTTGTTGAATAATTTCATTATTGAAATGCGCTCCCTTCTCAAACGGACGATCTCCTGAAAAGCGGGGCAACAAGAAAGCGGGCTATGCCCGCATCAACTCCCCCTGCCCCCTCATTCATGAGGGGGTGTTTTTGTCTCCGCTGTTGTTGTACAATGTTGCTATGAACATTTTGCAGCAAATCTTCTCAGATCATTACGAAGAAATTAAGGAACCTCTGACTTAATCCAGATTAGGAATGGACGGCTGGAATATGATATAATGATGACAGCCTGTGGTGATTGTTCCCTCTTGATCAATATGCGCAGCAACTTTTTCACGCGGGTAGACCACTACGGATTCTCCTTTCTCCTTTTATGTGTCCAACTTCATTTTGCAGTCAACGACAATGGAAAGTTAAACTAAAAGCACGGACGAAAGGTGGCAGTGATATGGGCGATTGGTTCAAGCGTGCGGTCGTTTATCAGGTTTATCCCAAGAGCTTTATGGACGCCAACGGCGACGGTATCGGCGATCTGCGCGGCGTGACGGAAAAGCTCGATTACATTCATGAGCTGGGCGCGAATGTCGTCTGGCTCAACCCCATTTACAAGAATTCCGGCGTGGACGGCGGATACGACATCAGCGATTATCGCGCCATCGCTCCGGAATTCGGCACGATGGAGGACTTTGACGAGCTGCTCCGTCAGGCGCATGCGCGGGGCATCCGCATCATCATGGATCTGGTGGTCAACCACACGTCTACGGAGCATGCGTGGTTCAAGGAATCCAGAGCCGACAAGGATAATCCAAAGCGTGATTTCTATGTCTGGCGTCCGCCGTTTGAGGGCGGCGTGCCGAACGGCGAGCGAAGCATCTTCTCCGGAAGCGCATGGGAGAAGGACGAAGCGACCGGAGAGTATTATCTGCACATGTTTGCCAAAGAGCAGGCAGACCTCAACTGGCACAATGAGCAGGTGCGCCAAAGCGTATACGATATGATGCGCTGGTGGCTGGATAAGGGCATTGACGGTTTCCGCATGGACGTCATCGACATGATTGCCAAGCCGGAGGAAGCCCTCGCCAGCGACGGCGGACCGCACCGTAATGTTTCGAGCGGACCGAAGGAGCATCTGTATCTGCGGGAGATGAACCGCGAGGTGCTGAGCCGTTACGACACGATGACCGTCGGCGAAACGAGCAGCGCAACGGTTGAATCCGCAGCGGATTATGCGAATCTGGACGGAAGCGAACTGAGCATGATCTTCCAGTTCCAGCATGTGAGCGTGGACGAAGCGCCGAAGTATAAGTGGTGCACCGATCCGCTGCATCTGCCCAAGCTCAAGCGCGTTTTTGACAAATGGGAAACCGGACTGTACGGCAAGGCATGGAATAGCCTGTATTGGAACAACCACGACCAGCCACGCATCGTGTCCCGTTTTGGATGCGACAGCGATGAAGCCAGCCGTGTGCGCAGCGCCAAAATGCTCGGCGCATGCCTGCACATGATGCAGGGTACGCCGTACATCTATCAGGGTGAAGAGCTGGGCATGACCAATTACCCGATGAAGAGCATCGACGAGAGCCTGGACGTGGAATCCATCAACGCTTATCACGAGCTGGTCGAGGAAAAGCACGAGATGACGCCCGAGCAGATGATGGCGTGCATCCGCCGCAAGGGGCGTGACAACGCGCGCACGCCGATGCAGTGGACAGCGGAGAAGAACGCGGGCTTCACGCATGGCAAGCCGTGGATGCCGGTCAATCCGAATCATACGGTCATCAACGCGCAGGCACAGGTCGGCGACCCGGATTCCGTTTTCAGCTTTTATCAGAAGCTGATTCGGATTCGTCAGGAATACGACGTGGTGATCGACGGCAGGTTTGAATTGCTGATGTCCGAGCACGAGCAGATCTTTGCTTACATTCGAGACGATGGCAAACAACGGATGCTCGTTATTTGTAATTTCTCGGATCGAGATGCTGTGTTGACAGCGGACGCCCAAATGGAAGGGCAGATATTGCTTGGAAATTATGACGAAGAGGGAGAAAAACAGAAGCTCAGACCGTGGGAAACGAGAATTGTGATTTTAAAAGAATAAATTAAATATCGATGAGTATAAAGAACATTCCGTGAAGAAACGCAAGATCTATTCTGAATGTGTAAACGCAAAAATCGCGCGGAATCAAAGCGGTAAGAGGTGGCAAGCGGTGTTTGTGTATGCGCTGGATGCGCACGGCATCAAGGGCTACGAGCTCAAGAAGCACTTCTTCATGCCGGGCGGCGAGGTGGATAAAGCGCATCCGTTTGTTTCCGCCTGCGTAAAGAAGGCCGGCGAGCTGCTGGATCGAGCGGAAGAACCCATGCCTTTCGGCGCTTCCTGCGAGCAATGCTTCCTGGTGGAGGCAGGCGCGGCGACGGTGATCATCGGGCCGGGCAGTCTGGATCAGGCGCATACGGTAGATGAATACGTCGAAAAAACGCAATTGCTCCGTGCGGCAGAGCTGTATCGCCAGATTGCGATGGATATTCTGAAATGAGCTTGATACGCCCTAAAGCGAGTCCGAAATAAACGGAATTCGTTCGCTCGGGGGGCGAAAAAACAAAGAGGGACACGACGAATAACATGCCCCCATAATGCGGACTCTCGAACACGGAAAGAATTCGGGGCTGCATTATGGGGGATTTTGTTTCATAGAAGAAGTAGGAAGCGGATTGCAGGCAAGCGTGGCCTGTCCATGCTTGCCTTGGCCGCCGTGCA
>ULSH01039622.1_pt1 | contig 14893 bp, 21 predicted proteins | sample 1956151 | NCBI WGS metagenome assembly ULSH01 (sample SAMEA4835702, study PRJEB28245) | human gut metagenome | biome: gut microbiome; material: fecal sample | place: Denmark | collected 2008 | reverse complement strand
AAATTGCCCTGGATAAATGCTGCAATTTTAAAACCAAATTCAATCTCTTCCCCTGCCATAATGCCCTCCTTTCTTAAAATTTATGGTATAATTTTATAAAGAGGTGTTTCTTATGCTTACTTTTTCCATCGCCATAATCGCAATGCTTGCTGTTATTGCAGTATTAGCTACGGCCGGTATAAAAGGCATGTTTGCCTTATACAAACAGTATAAATACATCACGTCCGCAGAATTTAAAGCTTTTTCGCAAAATCTGCCACGTGAAGAAAAGCTAAATTATACCTATAACGGTTTTAACCGTTTAATCGGCATTTTATTTTTCCTTTTGCTGGCAGTATTTGCTGTAAATGCACCTGTTTACGTTCTGCTTTTAATTGCCGCAGCGCTTATCTGGTCGCTTAACTGCAATTCAAAAATAGCAAAAGAATTAGGCAAGGTATAAATCAGCTATTTTTATTCATTTCTGCAACGATGCCGCAGTAATCGTCAAAATCGGTAAAAGGTAATTCAAGATAATAATTTACAGGTGTAAAGGTGGCTCTGCTTAGGCAGATGACCGCCTTTTTTATTTCTCGGCCATTTTTCAAGCCGGTGTTAATAAAAAATTTGCCACCGACAGCACAATGTTTTTAAAATCATTACCCGGCAATTCGGTAATATCTTCCACCGGCACGCCAATGATTTTTGCCGCTACAATTGCCTGGTACTGCATAGATACAAATACGCTCATGCTGTCTTCGCCACGCGTGCGCGCTTCACGTTCTGCTGCCAGTAAAGTAGCGCCTGTAATTTTGTTAAAATCAAGTACTACTTCGTTTACATCCTGTTGGTTAATTTTTAACGGTTTAGATAATTTAATAGTTTTAGCCATTTTCATACCTCCATATAGTCAAATACCCCGCCTTTCAGCGGGGTATTTTTATTAATTTAAGCCAAGCGCTTCACGTACGTCTGCAAGATAATCCGTACCGCTGACGTTGTAAATAGAATTATACTTGTCATATTCCAGCACGGTTTCACCGTCAACGTCCACCTTAATATACGTAGTTTCCAGCGTATTTGCAGTATCAGTGGTAGTGCCAACTTCCAGTTTGCCAAGTTCTGTATTTTTGGGAATACCGGTCAGGAAAACTTTAACCGGGCGGACTACATATTTACCGGTGCTGCTGTCATAAACCTGCTGCGCACCGCGCAAATCAAGCTGTACGCCGGTAGGAGCGGCAAGTTCCAGGTTGTTTTTTTCCAGCGTTCGCCAGTTCAGCACGGTTTCCATGCTGCCCATATGCCCCAAAGTAGGGCTGTCCACTTCGCCGGCAATACCCGCGCCGCTGACCGTTTCCGTCATGGCTTCCAGACTGGGCAGCGTCACATCGGCAAGGCCAATATAGTCCGTACTGTCTTTATAAACTCTAAAGTTTATCAATTTCTCTGGTACTTTCATTTACGCTCTCACTCCCTTCTTAACCGAATAACGTTTCAAAGTAAGACGGGTCATATTCAATCACATTATCAATCTCGCGGGCCGGGGGCGGCGGACTGAAATAGGTATGAAATTTAATAATGCCGTCCAAAAGATTAGTAGTCGGATTTTCATCCTCACGAAATTCGATGCGTCCGCCAAGCAGGCAGCCCTGGGACACAAGTCCGTTCAGGCGGATGTTTTCGCTGTCAACAACCGTCTGAATAAGCCGTTTGTTAATGGGCTGGTCAACCTTCGCCCAGTAGGTCTGAATAAAAGTCTGCGCCTGCCAGTTAAACATACGGCGTATAGAAATAAAGGCGTCTTTTGCATCCGTATTGGACGGGTAGCAACCTGTTCTGTTGCCCCATACGCGCCAACCGCCGATAAAGTTCAGGCAGGTAACAACACCCTGGCCGTTCAGATAATTGGCTTCTTCGTTGCCGAGGATAACCTCCGTACCGTCGGCCAGGCACATGCCGTTAATCTGCGCCGTGTGGTTGGACGGGCTTACGTACGGAATATCCTCGTTTGCCGCGTCAGTCTGCCCGATAACACCCATGACAACGGTGGAAAGATGATACATATCATCGCCCATTTTAACCATCGGCCAGCAAACAATATCGTCCGTGCCAATGTAGTTATTCTGGTTTTTCCAGTTTGATACATCGGTGTATTTTTTAACGCCGCTGCTGCCAGTAGGAACGTCAAGCAGTACACTGGCTTTAAAATGGCTGTTAATGTTGCCTGCTTTGCTGCGCATCACCGCCGCCACTTCCGGGTCGTCAGACCAACCAGGAGCTGCAACAATGCCTGGCACAAGCCCGAACAGAGGGAACACCTGGTTCAAAGTTTCAAGCCCTTTCAAGCTGCCGTCGCTGACAGATACGCCGCCGATAATGTCGTCCGCGTCCACGGCAGACGGGTCCAGTTTATCGTAGTCCAAAAAGGCGCTCGAAGCTTCTGCCAACTGCCCATCTTCCAAAGCGGTAATAACAAGCACGCCGTCATCGTTATAGGCAGCTTCGTAATCAGTGCCTTCTGTAAGTGCCTGGCCTGCACTGGCTTTTTTCACCTTTAAGGTTTCCAAAAGCACCGGTTCAGAAACATTCGCTACTTTATTGGTAAAAGTAACTTCGCTGTCAGACACCGCCGTTTTATGCACCTCCGGGTCCAGAACGTTTACCAGCACCACAGGCGCTACATTATACAGCGCAAACTGGCTGTAAATAGCTTCGCAAAGCGTGTAATTATTCCAATCTTTACAGTAGCCCATAGCCGCCACGGCTTCGGCATAGCTGTAGCAAAGTACGGGCCTGTTCGCCTGCGCCCTGTCGGTTGCCAAATGTACCGGCGCAGTGCCGAAAACAACCGGCAGCCCCGCCGTAGTATTGACGGCAGGGATTATGGACGTCGGCACTTCGGACGTATAGACGCCATGTTTATATGCCATATCTTTATACCTCCAATGCTAATTTATAGTATTTATTCAGCGGCGTACCGGCAGTATTAACTTCTTTTTCTGCCTGCACTAAATCTTTTACAGGCACAAACAGCCTTTTAAGCTGCGGGCACTTTGCAAATTCTCCATCAAGATGCGTAGGATAACCGCCAATAAATACCTGATATTTAATAAGCTTATAGCCCTTTAAAGTCGGGCCGACATAAATTAATCGCTGTGGTTTAGCAGTCGCCGACTGCCTGGCCGCCGTAGACTTCGTTGCCATAATCTATCTCCTCCTCTATCGGCTGCCCAATTGTGTAGGGAGCCGTTATTGCGCCTTGCCACTGCGGATACGGCTGGTCATCGCTGACCACGCTTTTAAGTGGCAATTCCAGCCTGTTGCGCCCGTTAAGCGTGCGATGCTTCAATAGCGCCTGGCGCACATGTTCCATGATGTTATAAAGGCTAAAGCAGCCCTGTTCTTTATCGGCGTCATAAATGCTAAAGCCGATTTCGGCTTTGCAGGTCGAAAAAGCGCCGTCTTCTTTATCCTCCCATTCCAACGCCAGGGCGTAGATAAAGCTTTCTTTTTCTGCCGACGCCATTCTGATGGGCGGCCAACCACTGTACACCGCAACAGGTATGTCGCCAGCTTTTTGCTGGCTGCTGTAATCTTTGACAACTTCGCGGATATAGTCCGCAAGGTTATTCATAAGTTCAACGGATGTCATTATTTAATTCCTTTCACATAGCGGATAGTAATTTCATGCAGAAAGCGGTCGTTTAAAACTTCTTCTGCAACGGGTATCAACTCTGCAAGCGTTTCTTCATTGCCAAACATCTGCGGCACGCTCGGCCCATACGGAATATGTAAAGGATAGGCTGATTTAGCATACCTTTCCATCGGCCCGGCATAACCGGAACGCGACGATTTTTGGATAAATAAACCTCTTATCGGTACAAAGCTACTGCTCTTTTTCACCTTTACGCTTATAGGCCCCACGCTTTTACCAGCTATCGCGCCGCTGCGCAGTGCTGCCATCATTTTGGTAGGGTCAGGCTTTAATTTAAAACGTGTAATCAGCGTTGGTGCGCCACGGCTTATTACCGCGCCTATCGGTTGCCCGGCAGTAGCGCGTTTCAGTTTAAAGCCTTTTTTGATGTTCTTTGCAGAAATCTCGTAGTTTTTGCGTATAGCCTTAGAAACTTCTTTCTGCACTGCGGTATTTGCACGGTTAATAGCTTTCGCCGCCGCAATCCGTACAACTTTAGGACTGTCTGCAAATAGCTCGCGTGCTGTTTTAAGCGCTTTTTCGTCAATGGTTATGCTAATCATCTTTCGTTCGCCGCCAACTGTATTGTTAAAATACCCATGTCATCCGCACAGCTTTCCACAAAGTAGAACTTGCCGTCAACATTAAAGCCGCTGCCCGGCGCCGGTACTTCCGGCAGGTCAGCTTTTAAGCAGTTTACCAAAAGCCTGCTGCCGTAAATGCCGCCGTAGGCAATGCGGTTACGTGCGTCAATGTCCGCATCCGCTACGGAAATGTCCTGCAAAATGGCTTTGCACGTAGTTCCGTTCAGATCATGCTTCCCAGCAAATTCCATGTCGTTAATAAAGACTGCCGCGTTATCCGCGGCAATCTGTTTTTCAAACTCGGTCATTTTACGGTGACGGTGCCTTTAAGGTCAACCTGTGGCAGCCCTTCCGGCTCCTGCGGTTCAGCGGCGGCAGCAATAGCATCGATAATGTCCTGTTTTTTGGTCGCTTCACCGATATCTATGCCGTTTTCTTTGACAAATTCTTTCAGCTGCGCCACTGTCATACCGTCAAGGTTAAATCTTCCCTCGCCGTTTTCGTTATTAGTAACAATGATTTTCGCTTTTTCGGCAGCTTCTTCCGGCGTGTCCGGTACATATTCAAACTGTTCTGGACTTTCTGCTACCAGCTTTTTAGCTTCCGCTACTGGAATGTCAATTTCCGCACCTGCTCCAAAAGTACGTCCCGCATAACGCAGTTTAAACTTTTTTATACGGATTTTCATTATTTTGCCCCCCTTATTTAACTTTCAGCACTGCCCAGTCGTCCATAAATTCAGGACAAACAACACAGCGGCTGCTTATAGCAAGGCTACTGGTGTCACTTTCAAGGTCTAAAGTAACTTTCGGTACATATGCGCCCTCAAAAGTATGATACTCTCCATCGGGTTCCAGCTGGGTTACTGCGCCAAAAAGACGTTTGCCGCGCCCAGGTACACCAATAATCATATGATCATCCGGAATATACGGCGTAAATGTGCCATCCTCGTCCTCATAGCCGCCGTCATAAGCGTATACATCCAACGAAAGTGCCGAAATATATCCTATACGCATCAAGTCAGGTCTTACAAGGCGCGGCTGGATAGACAGCAGAGCCAGGTTATCGCGGTTAGGCACCATCATATAGTTAAGCAACTTCTGATTGTTAATCAAATAATCAACAACGTTCATAGAACAAATGGCAACAGTAGGATTAAGCCCAGCGTTGCGGCGGATAGTTTTAGAGGCGTCACTAATATCGCCAAACGGGTCAGCCGTAGCAACTGCATCCCATGTATTAGTCGAACCGCTGATGGTAATTTTGTTATCAAAATCAAAAGATATAGTATCAACGATTTCTGTTTTACCATCGTCGGCAAAACCTTTAATCTGGCAGCTGCCATTAATCAATACCTGCGCAGCCATCCATTCCTGTCTACGTACGCAGCTTTCAATAAGCTCGGCCATATCTCTAGCGCGCATTTCCTGAGCACGTTCCGCCGGAGTGCGCTGGCTATACACGGTTTCACCAAAACCGCGGCGCATAATATCAGATGCTTCAGTCACGCGCTTCGGTTTCATCAGAGGCGCTTTGTAAGTGCGGACATTAGTGCCTGTACGAGCAAGGTTTACGCCTTTAGTCCCTGGTACTACAAAAGGTGCCATTCTACGTGCGCCTTTGCGATATTCCATTTCTACATATTCTGTAATAAACGTTTTTTCTTCCGGAAAGAAGGTATCAATAAGCGTAGTAGTAGGTTTAAAACTGCGTTCCACCACGCCTAAAAGGGTTCTGGTATCATCAATGTTAATCATCTGTTAATCCTCCTTATTCTTTAACGCTGGTCAGGTAAATACCAACATCACGCAGTTCTTCTTCGTGTACTTCGGCAGTATCTTCTGCCGGTACAATCAGTTTTTCGCGGTTAAATATACCGGCAATGTATACCGGCACCACCAAGTCGCCGCTTCCGTCCTGGTGTACATCTTTTGCCAAAACGGCTTTGGCAATCATTGTATCGTTTGCTGTTCCAGTCGGTTTTACCAGCACAGAATATTTGCCGGTTGTCGGTGCCAATGCCAACAGCGTTCCACGGGCAAGGTCTGTGTCTTTTGTAACGCCGGAAAGTGTTACGTTTTTAATAATCGGGCTTACAGCCGTGCCGCCGATAAGTTCGTCATAATGTACGCCCTGCAATTCTTCTACCAAGTTTGCCATTATTTTGCACCTCCGAATTTTTTATTCATTACCTGCGCCATGGCGTCCATGGCTTTGGCGTCTGCCGCTTTTTCCAAGGCAGCTTCATCAACTACGCCGGCGCCGATACCTTCCACACCACTTGCTTTATTATCGCCAATCATATTGGCAACAAGCTGCTGTGCAGCATTCTGTGCCGGCGTGATAGTTTTTACCGCATTGATGTACGGTTTTACATCGTCAGCAGTTTTGCCGTTCTTCTTTGCTTCAGCAATAATAGCCGTTACCGCCTGATTATCGCCGCCGTCCAGTGCTTCCAGCGCCGCTACGCGCTGGCGTTCAGCGTCCACCGCATTCTTTGCAATCTGTTCTGCGTCCAATGCCAACTGCTGGTTCTGCACGGCAGGCACAACATTCTGCACTGGTACTGCCTGCTGACTGCTGTCATCAAGTTTATCAAGCAGGCTGTTTAAAAATGCCTCAAGTTTGTTATTCATGCTTTTTACCTCCGTTTGATTATGGATGCACGCTTTCAGCGCATCCTGATTTTTAAATTTTTTCAAGTCAAAATCAACACTGTTAACTACAAGGCTACTGCCATTTAAAACCGGGCTGACGCTGCCCTGAATTTCATCAACAAAGCCTTTTTCAAGGCATTCTGCTGCGCCCATCCACGTTTCCGCGTCCATCATTGCTGCCAATTCCTCGGCGCTTGCCTTACAGCGTTTACGGTACGCCGCCACAATGCTGCTTTTAATCGTGTTCAGCGCCTCAGCTGCCTTTAACAGTTCATTCGCGCCGTAATAATCGCTTAACCCGATAGCAGGGTTATGTATCATAAACAGCGCATTTGCAGGCATGATAATTCTGTCGCCGGCAACGGCAATAATGGTTGCCGCCGATGCGGCAAGTCCGTCAATTACTACCGTCACCCTGCCTTTATAGGCTACAAGCTGGTTATGGATAGCGTGCGCAGCAAATACATCACCGCCGCCGCTGTTAATGCGTACGGTTACGTCCCTGCCGCCCAGGCTTTCAAGGTCTGCGGCAAAATTTTTAGGCGTTACTTCATCACCCCACCAGCTACTTTCTTCCGCAATGGGTCCATACAGTAAAATCTCACTGTTGCCGTTAACTTCGTTTTTTATCTGCCAAAATTTACTCGGCATTATTTACTTCACCTCCCCCACTGTCACCGCCGGTATTATCTGCCCGCGGTACTTCAAGCCCTTTGCTTTGCCAGGTGCTGTGTTCAATAGCAATCTGGTCAATATTGTTATCGTAATCAGTGCCGGTAAGCTCCGCTGCCTCGCGCTCGCCGGTAGATAAGCCGTATTTTATGCGCAGCGCCGCACCGTTTACTTCTTTAACCGGGTCCAGCAAGCCCATTACCGGGCCGAACCAGTCTGCGCCACTCCACGCTTTTGTAATAACGGGGTCCGTGCCAAAGCCCGGCGCTTTTATGCGGCCAATGGCAACGGCTTCCGCAAGCCAGCTTTCGTAGATTGGCTGGCAAAAGTCACGTGCAAACCAGGTGCGCCTCGTTCTAAAGACTGCCGCTGCCTGCAACAATGCAGCGCGTGCCGCCGAATAGGACGACTGGAAACGGCTGAGTAAAACCTCTGACGGTATGCCCAGCGATGCACCAATCTGGCAGATAAGGTTATTTACAAACGGCTCAAAGGTGGACAGATTACGGCTGCCATCAATGGCTTTAACATCAATGCCTTCCGGCAAAAGGTTAAGCGTGCCAGCACCGACTTCAATGCCGTCCAAATCCTCCGGCGCTACACGTTCATGTGGGCCGTAAGTGCTTGCCAGTACATCGCCGATGTTGTTCGTGCTTCCGGTACCGCTGGTAAAAAACAGGGTAAAGTAGCTTTTTACAATCGCCGCCGTCAGCTCTGCCGATGTATAGCGGCTTACCTGCTTTAACACTTCGATTGCCGGTGCAATGTACGGCACGCCGCGGTATTGTTCCGGGCGTTCTTCATGGCTTATTTGCAGCACGTTTCTGCGCCCGCTGCGCCGGCCGAATGCTTCTACACGTACCCAGTCGAGTTTTCCGGCAGGATTTGTTAAATCAAACGGCACACGGTTGGCAATCCAGTAAGCAACAACGGCGCCGTCAGCGTCAATTTCCACGCCGCTGATAATGCGGTTGCCAGTGTTGGGGTTAATTGTTTCCACCGCCCACGGCGATACCGGTCCGAAAGCCGTTGCGGCGTCCGGATTGCAAACACGGCTTGCTTCAAACAGCTGAATGCGCGTACAGTACGGGCATCCTGCAAGCGGCTTGCGGTATTTAATCGCTGCCCAGGCATCGCCATCTATTAAGTAAGACAGGTAAACAATATCCTGCATGTCGTAAAAATTGTTTTTACGGTACAAATCGCAGGCGTTACTTTCCGCCCACAGGTTAAACTCGCGGACGGCGTGGCGCTGCCACTCTTTTGCCTGGTCTGCCGTCAATCCCAAAAGCTTATAATCAATCTTTGGCGATACGCGAAGGCCTGCGCCGATAACGTTGTTGCGGCTGCTGTTAATAGCGCCTGCACCAACAGCGGAATTATAAAATAAATCCGTACTGCGGCTGCGAAGCAAAGGCAAGTTAACATCAACATCTGCTTTTGTACTGGATTTTAGGGGGTAATATCCTTTCAAAGCCGTCCTGGTCCTGCTTGCCCCGCCTTCGCTGTAACCGCTGTTAATAACAACGGGCGCGGATGCCTGTCTGGTAGGATGCCGCGCCCGTGCTGGGTATGTTTTTTTACGTTTTTTCATGGTTTTGCCTCCTAATCACGCATAATTACCTGCATTGCGCGGCGTGCGCCGCCGTTTCCGCTGCCGTCCACGGTTGCACCTGCGGCAATAAGGCTGCTGATTGCCTCGCGGATTTCGGATAAATTTGCCCTTGTAAGCGTGCGGTTACCTATTTTGTAACTCTGCCCCGCAACCAAAATAGCTTTTTCAGCCTCTAAATACTGCTTTAATCTAAGGTTTAAAGCCTCATTTGACATCAAATATCACCTCTTAAGCCACGTTTTATGCACCCAAAACGGCGTTTTCCGTTATTTTCTGACGATTTTTGCACCGTTTTTTCTGCATTTTCACTTATTTTTCCATTACCGATAAGTGTTTTTAGCTGATTCCAGTCAACATTCATGCTGGCTAGACAGGCCAGGTTATATACGCGAAGGTCAAGCGGTTCATTGCGCTTATCCTTGGCGATATTTTCCCACTGCCACACAATACGCCCATTTTTCTTACGGGCAACGCGCTGTTCGGCGATTAAACCGCGAAAATAAATATCGTCATAGCCGCGGTTCCACAAAATCTCGCTAATGGCTTCATTTTCCTGCCGGTCCAGCGGAAAATGAAAGTATTTCGGGCCCGGCACATCAATGGCAAGCCTGTCCATAACATACTGTTTACCACTGTCGGTGCCAATTAGCACAAGCGGTATTGTACGGCTACCCGTCGCTGTTACTTTTGCGTATTTATGGATTATCGGCACGCCAGGCGTGGACGCGCCTTTTACTGCAAATCGTTGGCGTGCAATACGCCGCAGGCTGTATGCGTATACTTCTTTGCTGTAATGGCCGCCGCTGTCAATAAACGTGCGCGGCACAATCAGCCCGGTGCCGTTTTTAAAACGGTATTCTCTGTCAAGCTGCTCATCCAGTGCCGCCCATACTTCCGGCGTATCCGGTGCACCGAGGATGATGCCTTTTTTTATGCCCCAGCATTCCTCATTTTCTCCCCAACCGCAGATTTCGTATTCAAGTCGGTTGTCCTGTACGTCTACCGCCGCCGTCAAAATCAAAACGCCATCCGGCAGTTCCGCGCCGTACTGTTCGCGGCGCTGTAAAAATTTATCTGTGCTGTCAAATGCGCCTTTGCGCTCGTATGCTTCGCCGAAGCGCGTGTTGACAATAACTTTTTCTCGTTCCGGATCGCCTTTGGCTTCCAGCCATTCCTGCATCACCGCCGCCCAGCTAAGCCACGGCGATGCCCAGCAGTTAACAAAAAAGCTCCGCACACCTTTAGTAAGTGCCGAAGCATTTTGCGCAACATATTTCTGCGGCGCACGCCGCATCTGTTCTTCTGTAAAACTAAATCCGCAGTCTGGGCAGCGCCATTTAACGCTGTGCACTTTAACGTGCTTCCTGCCCTTTTTGTCCTCCACCGTTTCGTGTTCCGTCACCATCTGCCGGTGCGTAATTAAGTGGTATTCGTGGCAGTTTGGACACTCATGCTGCCATTCTTCCTGCGTTCCTTCGTGGTATTCTTCTTCAATGCGGCTTTCGCCGGATATGGTCGGCGTACTGAATATGCCCATGCGCCGGTCCCAAAACGTTGTCATACGCTTTGCGGCAAGGTCAACAGGGTCGCCTTCTGTACCGGCGCTGTCAGGAAAACGGTCCACTTCATCCGCCAGCAGTATTTTAATCGGACGGCTGGCAAGCCCTGCCGGGCTGTTTGCACCGCCCATTATTAAGCGGCCGCCGGGAAACAGCTTTGACAAAATGGTGTTGCCGCTTTCGCGTGTTTTAACATCGCGGTAAATTTCGCGCAAAACTTTGGTATCCCGTATCATCGGCGCGATACGGCTTTTGCTGTAATCCTGCGCCATGTCGATGGTCGGCTGTATCATCAGTATTGGCGCAGGCGCCAAATGCGAATACCGACCGATGACATTGTTCATAATATCGCTTTTGCCAATCTGCGCCGCACTCATTACGGCTACTTTCCAAACTTTTGGCTGTGTAAAAGCATTCATAATCTCACGTTGGTACGGTGCACGGTCGGTACGCCAACGCCCAGGCTCTGACGATGCTTCACTGGAAAGCATTCTATACCTGTCTGCCCAGTCTGAAACGGTTAAATTCGGCAGCGGCCGCAGTGCTATTTTGGCGATGCGCTGAAACAACTTAATCGTTTTCTGTTCCATTGCTGCCTCCTGTAAACATGCCTGGGCTGTAATCGCTTAATTCCGTCAGCCTTGCGTGTATTTCGTCAGTTAACGCCTGGTCGATAATGTCTTTGTCCCGATTGGCAAGCTGCGGCGCCATTTTTGCAGGCAGCCCTAAAAGCTGGCTGCGCAGATTGGTAAGCATATCCGTCATAACAAGTTCAACATCCGCAGCATCGTGTACTTCATTTCTGCGCTTTTGCAGTTCAAGTTCGGCCAGTTCTCGCTTCGCTTTTTCGTGCAATGCTTTTTCTGCCATGAAATCAATAGCTTCATCGCTCTGAAACTTAAAACTGTAAAATTCCGCTATGGCTTCCGGCAATACAAAATCTCCTTCCGGCTGCCTTGTAATAATCTTTTCTTCCGCTAACTGATTAACTCGCCGCTGTGTAATATTCAGCAGTTTAGCAAGCTCTCCAGTATTACCTCTAATTTCAATTTTTTTGGCCATCTATGTCACCAACTTTATAAAAGCAAAACGGGAAATTTCTCAATATCAAAATTTCCCGTTTTTCCCAAAATTTTCGCTGTGAAAATCTGCTGCAAAATTTTTGTGCATTATTTGGATATTTTTTATTTATTATTTTGTGTTTTCTCAATCGTTCTTTGTCCGTCTGGAAGGAAATCGGATTTTAAAAAATAAAATCTAAACTTTTTTTGGGGCTCGCAAGACCCTCGGCTTGTTTTTTCTCCAGAAAGTACCTACCGAATGTTTTTCTCTCGTGGACATCAGCGGCACCCATATACCACAAAAGCCGCCAGTAAATACTGACGGCTTTCGCGGGTTGTTAAGATATAGATTTAAATGCCTGGCTCTGCAATGTTCTTTATCATCGCTTCTGCTATTATACATTATAGCATGTCAAGATACTCGCTTTCTATCGCCTCTTTTACGCGGAGGCTTTTTTCAATATCTCCCGCAGCGCCTTTGCGTGCATCTTATGTATCCATTGCCAACTGTAGTTTAAATCCGCCGCAATCTGCTCCCACTTTTGATAGCACAGGTAGCGCTTATGCAGTATCAGCCTTAAAATCGGGTCGTTAACCAATGCGATAAGTTGACGGATTTCGCCAAGTGCTACCATCAAAATTTCCATTTCAGACTGGATTATATTTTCAGCGTCCACAATTTTTGCCATGGCATTTTCAATCCGCTGCCCGTTTCCACCGCCGCTCGGAGCCAAACTGTACGCCGGTGTTATGCGGCTTGCGTTATCGCGCAGGTTTTGCAGCTCTACATATTCAGCTTCAATCTGTTTCTGTATGGCAAAAGCACTGCGAAGCTTTTTCTTTAACTCGTCCTTCGTCACTATCTTAATCCTCCCATTTTTCAAAAACCACCATGCTAGCCCCCTCGCAAAAAGAAAATCTATTATCGGCATAATAAACGCCATACCGCCCTTCTAACTTGCAGCGCAGGCTCTCGTCACCCTCGCTGCAATCATCAGACAGCTTGTATAATTTTCTTCTTTAACCGCCATAGGGCACTTGCCATATTCGCAGTTTTCATCGCTGCACATATGTTTTACTGTTTTCAAAAACTTTTTAGCTTTCAAATTTCATCCCGCCTTTCTTACCCTGTCTATCCTTGCCTTAAGGCTTTGCATTACAAATTCCTGGGCTTTATCCTTTTCCGCTAATGCCGCTATCAGGTCATCGTCACGGGTACCTTCGCAGACAAGATGGTGTATGATAACTTTTTCCTTCTGTCCCTGGCGGTGCAGGCGTTTATTTGCCTGCTGGTATAATTCCAGGGACCAGTTCAGCCCGAACCACACTACATGATTGCCGCCGTCCTGTAAGTTAAGCCCATATGCCGCGCTTGCCGGATGCGCAAGCAGCACATCAATCTTGCCGGCATTCCAGTCAAGTTCGTCCTGCGGCCCGGATAACTTCCGCACCCGCAGTTTGCATTTTGATAGCGCCGCTTCGATACGTTCAAGGTCGTGTTTAAAATTGTAAAACACCAGTGCCGGCTTGCCGTTTAACTGCTCTATCAGTTCCGTAAAAGCTTCGATTTTGCAGTTATGCACTTCATGCCATACTTTATCTCCGTCATAAACCGCGCCGTTGGCAAGCTGCTGCAGTTTATTGCTTAAAGCCGCCGCACTGGTAACGTCAATAACCTCCTGGTCGTCAAGCTCCAGTATCATCTTGCGTTCCAGTTCCTCGTATGCCTTTGCGGCTTTGGCATCCAGCACAACCGGAACATCGTCATAAACAATATCCGGCAGCTGCAGGTAGTCATCGGCTTTCATGCTTATGCAGATATCGGAAATTTTCTGCATTACCGCATCTTCCGCACCGGCTTTCGGGTCATAGGTATAAATCACATCGCGGCTGCGCTTGCCCGGTTCAAAATATCTGTTCCGGAAGCCGGTATAATATTTACCCAGCCTTGCGCCCTGGTCAAGCAGGTAAACCTGCGCCCATAAATCGTTTAAACCGTTGGGGCTCGGCGTTCCCGTCAGCCCCACAATACGGCTGATGTGGTTTCGTATTGCCGCAAGCGCTTTAAACCTTTTGGCGCTGTGGCTTTTAAAACTGCTAAACTCATCAACCACCACCATGTCAAACGGCCAGTCATTTTTGTAGTAGTCAACCAGCCACACCACGTTTTCGCGGTTGATGATATAAATATCTGCCGGTGTGTTCAGCGCCCGGATGCGCTTCTGCTCGCTGCCCAACACCGTGGATATCCGCAAGTGCTTTACGTTATCCCATTTGGCGGCTTCGCGCTGCCATGTTGCTTCGGCTACCTTTTTCGGCGCTATAACCAAAACCTTCTGCACACAAAACCTGCCGTATTTAAGCTCGTTTATTGCCATCAGGGTAATAATGGTTTTCCCTAAACCTAACCCATGTCCAAAAACAATCCTAAAGCAGGCTTATTTACTACCTGTTGTAGGCAGTATTGCTGATACGGATGTGGTCTGAACATCATACGGCATCACCTTCTTTCTGTTCGGCAGTAATCCTTGCCAGTAAATTTTTTATACCGTCCAACCCGCGAACCAGGTTCACATTGCAGCCCAGACGCAGAAGCCTATCCATCTGCCTCTTTTGCAGAACCGTTGCATAACCGGCATCTGTTTTCAGCTCAACGAAATAAACCCTGCCGCCCGGCATTACAATCAATCTGTCCGGCACCCCGGCGTTACCCGGTGACACAAATTTATACGCCACGCCGCCCAGTTTTTTCACACCGTTAACCAAAAATCTTTCGATGTCTTTTTCTGCCATTTTTTAATACCTCTCAAATTTAAAATCATACATTCATACGGTTTCCCCTATATATACGCGCGCCTAAGCGCGTAGGCGCATTACACGTGCTATAAATTCTTACTTTTACATACTTTATAATGACAATGTATGAATGTATGAGTAATAGCAATAGCCTTTGTGTATATGCGGGTTTTGCCCTCATACATCACCTCATACTTACAGCTAAAACTCATACATTAAAATGTATGAAGAAAAAACAATGAATGTATGAGTTTTATACCGTTTTTTATAGAA
>ULSH01066905.1_pt1 | contig 14979 bp, 13 predicted proteins | sample 1956151 | NCBI WGS metagenome assembly ULSH01 (sample SAMEA4835702, study PRJEB28245) | human gut metagenome | biome: gut microbiome; material: fecal sample | place: Denmark | collected 2008 | reverse complement strand
CGACCAGTGGAAAGGCTTCGTCCTGCCACAGAGATAAAGCCACAATAAAGTCGAATGTCGAATGCCATGATAAAATGGGATATCGAAATCGGGCTACGCAGGACTGTGGCTAAAGCAATGACACCCGGTCGGGAACGGGCTAATCGAAAATTTTGTCACTGATGACACTTTTTTCGATTAGCCTTGGTCGCTTACAAAAAAAACTGCTGCCTTTTCATACTCCGGCAGGATTTTTCAAAACATAAAGAAATTGCTCCATATAGTTATCCTTTTCAATAAAGGCATGGAGCAATTAATGCGGCGAAAATGACACTCACCAGACGCCTAATTGTTTAGCTTCTTCCTTTGTCTGATGATAAAGAATATCCAATCTTTTATTATTTACTGAATTTTTGAAATCATCGCTTTTAATAAAATCGCTCCATACGTCGCACTTATTGAAAGCTTCATTATCGTGAACACACTGAATGAAAACAACTTTATCTGCCAAGTCCTTCGTTGAATAGACTTCATAGTATCTACCCATGATTTCATCCGCAGCGTTAACGTCATTGCTTTCTGCAGCCTTAACAAGTTGTTTGGCCATATTGCAAGCGTCCTCTTTTGGGTTATTCGTTATAGCATCCTTGCTGCACGACACCATGAAGATAGCAAAAACAAAGAAAAGTATGATTGAATTTTTCATAATGATTGAATGAGGTTGTTTTTTGCAAAGTTAAGCAAAATCCCTGATATTCGAAGAATTGCCGGGGAAAAAGCAGAAGTATAAAATCAAGGAATAAATAACAACAACACATAATATTTCGAAAACTCTGCCCACGCAGTTCAAGGCTATACGTTTGTTTGGAGTGAATTTATGGATTTACGTATTTTGCGAATAATTGTTTTAGGGTCAATTCTTTTGCCTCAACAACACCTCCACTATCTATAATATAGAAAGAAGGCAAGTGGTGGGCGCTATACGCTCCGGCATCAAGAATACGCCGCTTTGTGTCGACGCCAACAATCCAATCTGAGGGAAAGGATAAATCTTGTGGTATTTTGCCGTCTATGTATATTGTAACGATCTGTAACTTAGAGCTGCGTATAAAATCATTGAAAGGCTTGTCTTCGGGTAAGGTTTTGAGCAACCTATGACAATCAGGGCAAGTCGAGGAGGCAAAGACGAGTAGCAGTCGTTTGTCGGCGTAGCCATACAAGTCGATTTTATCTCCGGATGTGGTTGTTATTTCGATGTTTGCGCATTTTGAACCGATTCGATTTCGTTTGACTTCCTGTAATTTGGCTATTGGCCAAATCTTGTAGTCGTCCGGCAAAGTGCTTTCAATGACGTCCTCAAGTAATGTCTCCATAAGTAGGTCATTTCGATACTCTGATGCAGGGTCACCCATGATATAGTCAAGATGATACATCAAGGAAGAGTAGTAATCCGGATTACTGAAAGATAAATGGAGCAACCTCCGATATTCAATCTTAGCCACCGAATCTCGACAATAGGACGCAGTATGGACAAAAACTTGCATCATTTCCGGGTCAGTAAACAGTGCTGAATCATTCGGGATATTGTCCCTAAAATGATGCAATAAGTATTCGGCACGCTGTTGTGCACTCGTCAGGCTGTCGGGTACGTTTGGCAGTTTAATCGCCGCATCGGCGGCAGGCCGAGAAAGAAAGCCTGCCACCAATGCAACAAATATAAAAATACGTAACATCAGAAAGGAATTGTGTATCCGATATTTACGCCCCAATGGCTCGTTTTGCCATATTTAACGGCAAAATCGATAGAGCCCTTACTTAGATACCAGTTGGCACCGACAGAAAACTGCGGCTCGAAGGACGAATCCGGCGAGATGATGTAGCCGACGCCTACTCCCACAAACGGAGACAATCGTCTTGAGGAGAACAGACGAGTAAAGTAAAACCTTGAGGTGAGGTCTATGCTGAAGTTGAAGTCGTTTACAGACGTTGATTCTTCGGAGTCGTCTGAGACTTCGCCCGCACTTTCAAGATATGAATAACCTATAGTGGTACCGAGAGATAAATCGACCACTCGTTTGTAGAGAAAAGTACCGATGCGACCGTTCGCTCCTACAGTTATGGACGAGAAATGGCTATCGGCATTGAAATCTCCGCCAAAAGAGAAGTACCATTTATCTGTGCCATGACGCTGCACTTCGACATACGCATATTTGTCAATAGGCAATGTCGATAGTGACCATGACGAAGGAATCCAGGCATTATTCATTTTCAACCAACAGGTTTCAGCGTCTTTTGAATGGACAAGGACACGAGCGGCTTGTGTTTGGTCAGCGATAGGTCTTATCATATTGAGCTGCTTCATTTGATCAAGAGCTTCAAACGCCGGAAGAGAGTATAGAATCAAGCAATCGTCAACCATTTCGGCTGAAGAAAAGTATGTCTCTATGTCGGGCGCAGAATACGTGGTTGTCGTCTCGTCCTGTGCTTGTACTGCCATTGTAGGCATCAGTAATATCAGAATAATCAATAAATGTTTCATATTCGGAGTTTTGAATGTTAGAAGTAGAACGTTTTACCAACCGATATTCCCATTGATGCGTTTGCTCCACTGGAGAAAGGTCGTATGTATGTGATACTGATATCGAATGAGGACGTCCGTGCTTTATTAATAAACGATAGTCCGACAGTAGGAGTCATTGAGAATTGGTCATTCATCAATCCCAGACCTATTCCGAAGAATAATGTCCGCCATCTGTAATTCATACTTGCACCGATGTACGTTGACACGTCTCCCTCTTTCGGAATGGTGATATTGAGATCTGCCGAAAAGCTTACGGGACCGCTATATATGCCGTAACGGCCTGATATTGTTGTCCCGGAGTTATTGTAACCGATGCCGCCGTATATGAGGCTGCTCATAATGGCGTTCACATAATCGTTGCCTTTCTTATTCGATTTTTTCTTAAGAGTTGCTTCTTTTTTGCCGAATGTCTCATCGGTCATATTGTCACCTAAGTTCTTAGCCTGTATAAAAGCTTCATAAGCGTTGGTGTAGCATCTCAGTTTTTCCCAGATGGAGGAAAGTATGAGATGTCCGGCCTGTCTTTCGGGGTACGCCTGTGTATATTCGTACGCATACACAAGGGCCTCGATGGTTCGATTCTCGTTTAGACGCTCGGTGATGAGCTTCATGGTCTCAGCCGGGCTGCTTAGCGATATTATGCTTGGCATCCCGTGCCTGTCGTTGACTGTGGATGCATAGGATTTGAGCCAAGTCGGTTCTTTCCACTCTTTGTGCATAAACCCTTTTGCAAGGTTCGGATAGCCTATTACCGTGAGTACCTGGGCTATATAATAAGCTTGTGAACGATTGTCATTCCAGGCGAGAGACAACGCAAGGTCGATTTCCTGAAGCGCTTTTTCTTGGAGATGCCCCAAAGCGAGGGCGTAGGCGTATTCGCAGACGAGTATCGAATTGACTTGATAGCCTTGCGAACGGTTTATGCGCTGATACGCTATAGCGTCGCTATAATCGGCTATAGCTTGGTTAATATTGCCGCTGATGACGTTTTGCCGAGCGCTGCCAATTCGCACTTCCATGTCGTTATTATTGTAGATACCGTCACCATACAAGCGGAGGTCATCTTGGCTGAATGCGCCTAAGTAGCAGACAGCCATCAATATGGTTGATATGATTGTCCTTTTCATTTTTTGGATCGATATGAGATTTTTAAACCTTGTAATTCAGAGGGCACTTTTATCAAGTTCAGGGAAGATACTTTAAAAGACAATTCTCCGGATGAACGAATATTCGACACAAACTTGTAGGCGTCCCTATTTTTCATCCATTTTTTAGAAGAATCTTTGGATGCGATGGCGTTATACATTGGGCCAATTCTATGAGGGGAACCAGTTTCGATAGTTTCTTGGCTACCAAGATTCAGATAGGCCGTGTTCGAGCTACCAGCTACAACAACAGATGCCAATTGTTCTTTTGGAAGGCCAAGTGTAATGGCATTTGCTGCCGCAGTAGTGGCATTGATAGGCTTGCAGATCAAATTCTTTGGATAGATACTGTTAACAGCATTTACAGCATTCTCTACAGAAGTGACAATCTCTTTTTTTGTTGTGTAGGTGTGTATATTGTCTTGTCGCGACAAGTCGAACTTATAGTGTTTTGCTGCTTCGAGAGATACGTGTGCCGGATTGTATATATAAGTTTCGCATCCGGTAATCATCCCGACAATGGATGCCAATCCTCCACCAAGAGAGTGGCCGGTTATCTTGATTTTGTCTAACGGAATGCCGGATTCTTTGATCATTTGAGCTAATTTGTAGGCTATATCGTGCTGCGGACTTTTCGCAAGCAGGGCAAAAAGTGCGTCTGCAGATAGATCTTTCAATTTACTAAATTCTGTACCTCGAATAGCGATGACATATTTATCCTGGCCTTTATCGTAATATATCTCAGAATTAAACCCGCTTTTACCTTCGTTTTCGTTTATGAAGTTGACTATTTTCTCGGCTCCATTGCGCTCTTGCGGATTACGGATTATGCTTATATCCCGTAGTGGGCTTGGCTTAAAGTAATCGGTAATAAGATTTGTGTCGTCATCTTTGTATACAGCAATAGAGTATGCCGCCATTTCGAGTTCCGGGACTCGCTCTTCCTCAGCGGATAATTTGTCTTGTGCTGATTTGCAGACCATATCCACGTATTCGTTATAACTATTGAGTATCTCCAGCTCCTCCGGCGTTGGTTTTATCTTGTTGTTTAGCTCATATATGTCGAAGCCGGTAAGCGCTTTGAATTGGTCGCTTAGCATTCGAGAAAAGAGGTCTGTAGAGCGTTTCCCCTGTTCGTAGAGATTCAGCAACAGCCTTGCTGTTTCGGCTATACGGTCGTTGAGGTTTGGGATCATACGCTTCAACACGACTTGGGCGTTGTTGCCGGACGATATATCATTGGCGATGATTTTGTTGACGCTTGCGTTGTAGTCCGGAGTGCCGGGAACTATGACGCTGTTTGCGGCGTTAATGCCGTTTTGGATAGATTGCTGGTAGGCGTAGTCCTGCATTTCGTTGCGTATCGCAACCCCGGCATTCTGAGACGGCATCCCGGAAATTTTGGATGTACTATTGCTGCCAAAGCTGCTTATCTCCGTTCCAGTGCAAGGTGAGGTAGTGAAAGAAAACGTACACCATCCGGTACCTATGCGAATTGAAGGTAGCATCGATCGTGCTTGTTCACATTGAGCCTTAGTCGGGAAAGACGCGCTGTTGTATTTTTCCATTATCGAATTGGCCATAGCCGCTGCGTCAGCGCATTCCTTTGAACCTCTGCCGTGCATTGTTACAGTGAAGGTGTACTGCGCGTTTAGCTGTATGGCCCCGAGCAGGAAGGCCCATAGCAGCAGTAATCTTGTTTTTCTCATAGCAAAAAACAGGCATTGTCGAAAAGCCCTCCTATTTCGCTATGCTATATGGTTTTTAGGTAAATAAAAAAAGCGTGAGGGCTTGTACCGTTGCTCGCTCCACGCCTTGAGGCTCTGGTAAGCCCATCACTGTCGAACGAGCAACATCGTAGAACCTCACGCCGATATGGTATACCACAAGGCACAGAACGCGAATGCGTCAACCTTGCATGGCATATACATACCCATAAGGCGTCGTACCTGTTGCTTCAGTCTTGACAGTGATAGAAATTTACCAGATTTCAAGGCGTCAAGAAAGAGCGTTAAGTAAACGCTTTTCAAAATGTCAGTTACAAGCCCTCGATTACTCGTCTTTTGCAAGACGAGAGCGAATGGCTTGATGCACAAAGGTAGTGAATATATTTGAATAAATGCAAAATTGTAAGTGTAATTTCAAAGTTTTTAGCCAATCCCATCGAATTCTGAAGAATCCAAGGGCAAATGCGATATTAAGAAAATTAGGGAAGGGCTGTGTCCGGGATGTCGTAGCATCGGTATGAGGTAGGGGTCGGAAATCGGTTTTGTGGATTAAACGGTATATTTCATACAATATCGAGGGAAATGTTTGGGGGCGAAGGGAGATGGCCCGTAACTTTGTGTCGTCAGAAGCGTCAAGGCGACCATCTTATTACTCATTCTCCCCCTCCCCGCCTTACGCCATGACATCTATTACAGGCCATAGGCCGCTAATCAACCAATACTAATCGTTAGACAATGGGCATGTATTCAGACAACCGTTTTGATAATGAACTTTCAGAAGACGGCAACAGACTTACCGAAGACGGCAACGGACTTTCAGAAGACGGCAACGGACTTTCAGAAGAAGAAATGGCTCGGGCTACGGAAGTGATTGTCCCGGCGCCGGATGCGACGCCGACACCGGGCAATCAGGCGCCCGGCAATCAGGAGGCTGGCAATCAGGAAGCTGGCAATCAGGAAGCTGTGGATGTATCGCAGGAGGATTTTCCGTCGGCGGCGTTGCTGCCTGATGCCGGGCAGCGTATGTCGCTCGGCCGTGCCATGGGTGTGAGCGCCGCCGTGGGTGTCGCCGGGGTTTGTGTCGCGTCCGTATTGACCAAGGAGGATGCCTCGCTGAGCCGCGCCGCCACGCCTGACAACGAGAAATCGGCAGACGATATTGCCGCCAATGCAGGCGCGGGCGATGACACAGAGCGCGTCGAAGTGCCTGCCGCGCCGCATGTTACGATTAGTTACGAGGACACGCCGATGAATAGCGGTATGGAGACATGCGATGCCGGGGATATCGCCGATGCAGGCGCGAACCATGTAGGCGGCGCCGAGGCCCCGGATCCGCTATTCGGCGGATTCGGCAGCTTGTGCGCGGACATATAGCGACAGCGTGTGCACGCAGCCTCCCCGTATGATTATGAAACAGGAACTGTTATAAGACAGCCAAAAGTAACAACCTATATGATGCTCCGCTAATCCCCGTATGATTATGGAACAGGAACTGTTATGAGACATAGACTGTTATGAAATCGGGACGACTACGGCTGTAGCCAGAGCTGCTATGCCCTCTTCGCGGCCTACAAATCCCAGGCGCTCGGTGGTAGTGGCCTTTACGCTCACCATATCGACATCTATACCGAGGTCGGCGGCCATATTGGCACGCATGGCCGTGATGTGCGGCGCCATCTTAGGCGCTTGTGCCATAATGGTAATATCCATATTATAAGGCATATATCCGTGGTCGCGTATCAGCGCAACCACGTGACGCAGCAGCCGGCGCGAGTCTATGCCCGCATATCGCGCGTCCGTATCCGGGAAATGACGTCCTATGTCGCCCAGCGCCATTGCGCCAAGCAGTGCATCGCACAGGGCGTGTATGGCCACATCGGCATCGCTGTGCGCCAGCAGGCCGCGGTCGTGGTCAATGGTGACACCGCATAAAATCAAACGGCGTCCCTCGGTGAGGACGTGCACGTCATAGCCGTTGCCGATACGTGGATATTGCATATCTTCAAGTGTTTATGGAATATGGAATATGGAATGCGGAATGTGGAATGCGGTATTTCGCTCAGGTTGCGCCCTATGACGCCACCTGCCTCGAATGCAAGTGGCATCAAAGCCGAAGGCGACAGCCGGTGTCAACGTTTGCGCTTGCCCAAGAGGTCGCGCAGCCCGTCCATATCGAAAGTCAGGGTGAAGCGCAGTGTCTGATCCAGAGGCGAAGTCTGCGCCGTGGCCAGCATATATGATGCATCCAGACGCACGACGTTGAGCGAGAAGCCGGCACCTATGCCGAAGTACTGGCGGTTGCCCTTGAACTTATTCTCGTAGAAATAGCCTGCGCGCAGGAAGAACTGCTGGTTGTAGCTGTATTCGGCACCCAGCGACCAGGTGATTTCGCGTAACTCCTCCTTAAATCCACCCGGGGCATCACTGAAGCTCTTAAATATGCCGGTGATTGGCGACATATTCTCCCAGTCTTCGAGTGCATCAAGATATGCCTGCTGTCCCTCGGTAGTCTGAGTATCGTAATCGCTTTCGCGCGGCTTGGCCGGCACAAGCAACTTATTGGCATCGAGGTTGATAGACAAGTTATGATAATCGGCCAGCGGGAAGGTGAACGATGTACCCAGACGCAGGTTGGTGGGAAGAAACGCCGGATAATTGCCATTGTCATAAGACACCTTGGTGCCTATGTTCGAGATATTCCAACCCCAGGACCATTGACATTCGCTGCGTCCGATGATGGGATAGGTGGTGTAGTATCCCGAGATGTCGGCCGAGAAAGCACTGGCACCCGAAGTTTGATCGCCGGCATAACTGTCGCTGAAACCCAGGTCACTGTAGATGTAGCGGAAAACAACGCCCATGGAGAATTTCTCGGAGAGTTTGCGCGAATAGCCGACATCTACGGACATTTCGTAGGGGTTGAGGCTCTGTCCGGCATCCCCGGAAGGCCCGGCTGTATTGACTTCGCCCAGCGAGAAATAGCGCAGCGAGGCACTGATGGCCTGATTGTCGCCCGAGCCGATTTTGTAGTATGCCGACAGGTTGGCCAGGAAGATATCGTTGACCAATTTGCGCAGCCACGGCGTGTAGCTCAGGCTCACGGCGGCGCTTGAGTAGGCAAAAGCATATTTTGACGGGTTCCAAAACTGCGAATTGACGTCCGGATCTGAAGCGACACCCAAGTCACCCATGGATGCGCCGCGTGCGTCCGGGGCTATACCCAGCGAGGTCACGCCGGTGGTGATGGGGTTGAATTCGTCGTTCTTAATATCGTCGGCGGCCATGACGCCGAAAGCCGTCGCCAAGGCCAGGGCCACGGCGGCACAGCGTCCGCAATTGTATTTCTGTCTCATGGACATTGTGTGATGTGTTTGCTTTGGTGATACGGATGACGGCCTGCACGCGTGAGCGAAGACCGGTCTATTAGTAAACGCAATTTTGCGCTTAATATTGTGGAGCACCGCCATATCATTGCGCACCGCCATATCATTGCGCGTCGGCGAGGGTGCGGTTGGCCTGCATGGCCAGGAACTCCTTGCGCGTGTACGGATATGTGGAAGTGCCTTGGCGCACCCAGTACTTGCCGCCGTACTCGGTGCCGAACTGGTTGGGACGAATCTCGATGACAAAAACGTTCTTGCCGCCGGATTCGGCCGGGTCGAGCCACAACGTGGATATGCAGTCGTTGGCGGCTCCGCCGAGATTGATGCGGATGTCGTTGCGCACACGTAGTTCGTACTTGTCGCGGTCTCCACCGAAGAGATGGTGATATAAGTCGTCATTGCCCACCACGTACCCGTATCGGTTGACACCGATATACAACTTGCCGCCTTGGGCGCTGTTGAGAAATCCGCAAATACGTTGCAATATATGGTCACGCTGACGCGGCATGTCGATGTGCAGTCCGTCTTCGGGGCAGATGTAGCTGCTCTTGAACTCGAGCGTCTGTGTTTCTTCGCCCAAGAATATGGGCTGCTGTATTTTGACCTCGATGTTCAGCAACTGCGATATGCGCCCGGTGATGGCGCCTTGAGCTTCGTCCACGTCCATTTCCATGGACAGGTTGGCCGTCAGAGCCAATTTGGCCAGGCCGACGGAGGTCTCGTCGTAGTCACCGGCGATGATGTCCCATAAAAAATCGTTTTTGGACGAATCGTAGATGTAACTGAGTATGCGCAACTGACGGCTGCGCATTTCCAGTACCGGATAGTCACCCGAATTTTCTTCGTCGGCACGAATATCATCCACGTTGATGTATCCCGAGCTGACGAAGGTGCGCAGGCGTCGGACAAAAGACATGCGCCGCGCAAAGTATTGCACCAGACCGTTGTTGTCTATGAGTCGCGCCAGCATACGCGCAAAGGCCATATAATTAAATCGGCGCAAATAGCTTGACTCAAGCGACCCCACGCGGTCTATGATGTGTATCAGCTCGACCACGTGCTCGGGCTCGATGGTCGATTCGGGCAGGTCGTCATCGGTATTTTCCGATGCAAGGTCCATGGTTTCGGGAATATGGAACACCGAAGACTTGAGCAGGAACAGCATCGTGCGTATGGCATCGTGCGGCGTGAATGTATTAAAATCCTCGTCTACCGGCCTGTTGTATCGGCAGAGCAGTCGCCCGGTGGGCTCCATAGACATGTACGTAGCCACTACGTAGTCGCCTTTGGAAAGTTTGGTACTCTCAGTGACGATATTGACCGGGTCGCCCTGCGCCGATATACCCAGATAGGTTTCGCGGCCCTTGTACTTGGTCCATCCCATGACCAGACACTCGAGGGGAGTGTCTTCGTCGAGGTCGTTGCGCACCATATCCTTGATGGCCGGCAGCAGTGTATATCGCGGCTCATCGCCCGAACCCAACGACAGGACTTTGGCATCGAATACCAGCGCGTTGTTAAAGTCGTCCCTAAAATCATCTATGGCCATGCCGTACACATCATATTTCACTATCTCGGAAAGGCTCAGCGTACCCTCGCCGTTAGAAATGCTTTCGTCCACAGGTTTGACCCTGAACAGGCGTCCGTCGCCTTCGATTTCGGAGACATATACCCGGACCGTGTCCCCGGCATCGACGACACGCAGATTTGCACGAGAGGGACGTGTCAGACTACCGGGTTCGTATAGTGCATGCTCCACATCGGCCCAGAAGCACGACAGAGCATCCAAGTCATCACAGCCCTCGGGAAGAGCGGCTATGCGTTCGGATGTGTATATCTGGATGTTTTGCCATGGCAGCATATCGACGGGCAGGATGGCGCGATTGACACCGCCGCGACTTTGCGAAACAAGGTGCAGGCTTTCGCGCGTAGCCACGAGGCCGGCGCCCTTGCCCATGTAGTATTGGGCGGAGGACGGAGAGGTCGGGGAGGACAAGTCGGCAGAGGCGGCTTCCAGGGCCAATTGCTTAAGATTGTCAAGGCTCTTCCAGCCAAAGCGCAGGGGCGACTCGGATGTCCCGGCTGCGGCCTCGAAGGCCTTGCGCAGCAAGTCGGGAGCCAAGGCCTCGTTCTCAAACACAAGATAACGCACCAGTGCGGCGCGATATTCCTGTATATCGAAATCATCATCCTTGGACGACAGCAGCAACCGCAGGGCCAGTACGCGTATCATGCGCTGCAACATATCGCGGCCGGCGCGGTCATCGTATGTCAGGCCGTCGGCTCGGGTCTTGTTGAGACGCACGTAAGAGTCAAGCACGCGTATGAAAGCCGAGCGAAACGGATCTTGACTCCAGTTGCTGTGATTGCCGTCGGAGATGATAGAAAGGATGTCATCCATGCGCTGCTCGATGATGTCCGGGCACAGTGCAAATATGGCGTTCATCACCTCGAGCTTGTCTCCGGGATTGTAGAGGTATCCGCTTTGGCGCATCTTGGCTATGATGTCGTCCAAGTAGGCGGTATGCTTACCCGAATCTATCATCTCGAGGGCGCGTATCGAAGTGCTGGCATGGCGCACATAGCCTTCGAGGCGTCGACGCCAGCGCGTGCGCCACGTATCGTCGAGGCTCGAAATCAGTCGGCTTTCTTCGAGTAGGAACAGACATACGGACACGTATGCCCTGAGGATGCGGATGTGGCGGCGCAATGTTCGGTAATGCATCGTCTCGATGGTGTCGCGCACCTTGGACAGGAACATCAGCACCCATTCGCCACGGTGGCTACGGTAAGCCGCAGCGATGTCGGCATACGATGCATCGGCAAGCAGCAGGCTCTCGGCCAGGCGTGCCTCGGCTCCTATGCACAATTCGGCTCCTATGGCCGGAAGGCTGTAAAATTTGACCTTACGTTGTACTTGCTCATCATCTATCAATTGGAGGCGCAGTCTGTAACGGTCAATCTTGGTCACCCGGCAGCGTATGTCCTGATAAGGCATCAATTTGGCTTTACCGAAATTGGCGAGGTTGAAAATAAGGCCATGATTATCGCGCACAGTGTAATAAGGCAATTCGTACCCCTTAAGTCCGGACACTACCGTAAAGGGATATTCTTCGCCTACCTTGTAAAATTGGTCCAAAAATGCCGAATAATCCTGCACCAACGCAATAGTACCGTCTTGCACCTGTCTGGCGAGGCACAGCAGCGTTGCCGGGTCTTTTTGCTCTTTTTGAAAATCGTACAGACGGATACGATACTCCACTCCGTCATGTTCTACAATAAAATACTGCGAATTGCCCTGTACAATGCGTTCCTTTACCGGAAGCTCGTACGAATTTCCTGCTTTGAATTTCATAATTTTTTTACTTTTAATATGTTATGTGTATCTAAAAAATCGTATGTATCAGAGTCCCTATGCATATGTGCGTAATCGCACACGCCTTGTCTCGCTTCGGAAGACACAGTGTACATCGCAACTGCGAAATGCGGCATCACGACCATCCGGGAAATGTCGGGGGCAACATGTCTCCCTAAGATAGTCTCCCTAAGATAAATGTGTGTATACAAATCATACGTCGCTTTACGACAGCACAAAGATACACCAAAATGCCGCATTATAGCATCGGCGCAGCATTAAAAAACTTAAAAGGCGCAATGTTTTTCGTAGGGCCGGGGGTGCATGGTTGCGCGTAATTTCACGATGGATTTGGCCGTCACGACACAAAGGGCTAAATTTGTGACACGATAAGCCGCTCGGCGGCTTCCCAAAGCGACAGATAACAGCACACAGTGAAATACTTCATGATAGCCGGAGAGGCATCCGGCGATCTTCATGCCTCGCAAGTGATGGCAGCCCTACGCCGCATACTCGGCTCGGCCTATGCCGCCGACGACGCCGCACGCGCCATCATCGACCTCGCCTCCAAACCACATAAACAAAAATCCAAATACTAAACCGATATGAATATGTCCAAAGAACCGACCATCGCCACAACAGGCAAATGCAAAAGGCTAATAGTGACGCTACTGACACTTCTGCTTATCATCCCCGGTGTAGCTATGGCAAAAGGCAAGTACAAGCCCGGCAAATATGACGAACGATACGAAATCCCGTTTTCACGACTATCCTGGCGTGGCAAGACATACAAGAAAGGCACCTGCGAAATATGGGTAGACCTTACCGATATCGCACGCAACGAGCCACCGAAATTGCAGCTGCAGTTTAATAACACATCAGGCAAAACAATCGGCCGGTATACGTTCTGTCCCATCGACGGAATTAAGGCCAAACTTATATACAGGCCCGATTCCCTTACTTATAAAACATCTATACCCGGCCCCATTCTATGGGAAAAACGCACAGAAACAGACTATCATATCTTGATGTGGAACACATCCACGCTCGTTTTCAAAACCGTTATACCGGAAGGTCGTACAGCAAACTATCACATTACATTAATGGTTGAAGACGGTGATGATGTCGAAGAAGACGATAACGGCATAGACTGTGTCTTCGCAGACTCGGACGTACACCATATCTTCGAAAGCGTATTTGAGTGCGCACGACGTCGCGGCGCAGTCACCTACAGGGAAGAACCTTTCATTCCAGACTTCGTCCTTTGATCAATAATCCTGCCTCGGCAACGAAACGAGTCCGACAGCCGTTGCGCTTCTTATCTGAATCTTTCCCGTGCCGTTACAAGCAAAAAACGGGCGTCGGATTTGGCCGTTACCGCACAAAGGGCTAAATTTGTGACACAATAAGCCGCTCGGCGGCTTCCCAAAGCGACAGATAACAGTACACAGTGAAATACTTCATGATAGCCGGAGAGGCATCCGGCGACCTGCATGCCTCGCAAGTGATGGCGGCTCTGCGCCGCCACGACCCGGCAGCCGAATTTGTATATCTCGGCGGCGAGGGTATGCGTGCCGTCAGCGGCATCGCGCCGGTAATAGACTATCGCGACATGGCATTCATGGGCTTCAGCGAGGTATTGCGCAACCTGCGACGCATTTCCGCCAATCTGCACGCCGCCAAAGAGGCGCTGCGCAGCGCACGCCCCGATGTACTGGTACTCATCGACTATCCGAGCTTCAATCTCAAGGTGGCCGCCGAAGCACACCGCCTGGGCATCCCCGTGGCATATTACATCTCGCCAAAAGTCTGGGCGTGGAAGGAATGGCGCGTCCGTACCATCAAAAAATTAGTGGACTGCATGCTCGTCATCTTCCCCTTCGAAGTCGATTACTACAGGCAGCGCCACCACTACGAGGTGGAATATGTCGGCAACCCCTCGGTGGGCGAAATTGACACCGCACTTGCCGCCAAGCCCGAGCGTTGCGAATTTCTTGCCGCACAAGGCATGGACTCGAAGCGCCCGTACATAGCGCTTCTGCCCGGCAGCCGCCGCGGCGAGATACGCAACAATATGTCCGTAATGCTTGAGGCCGCAGCACACTTTCCGCAATATGGCGTGGCCGTGGCCGCCGCCCCGGGTATGGACGACAGTGTCTATGCGCCATATGCTTCGGAACGTGTACACGTGGTACGCAATGCCACGATGCCGCTGCTGGCCTATGCGCAAGCCGCGCTTGTCACCTCGGGTACGGCCACGCTCGAAGCGGCCTTGGCCGGCACGCCGCAAGTGGCCTGCTATCGCGCCAACGGCAGCCGACTGTCCTACGCCATCATGCACCGCCTGCTCAAAGTTGACTACGTCACCCTGCCCAACCTGATAGCCCGCAGACGCGTCATCGACGAAATGCTGCTGCACCACTGCACTGCGGATGCCGTGGCCCGGAGCATGGCCGCAATCATAGACGATAACGCCCCGGCACGTCGCGAGATGCTCGAAGGATATGCCGAGATACGACGCATACTCGGCTCGTCCGATGCCGCCGATGCCGCCGCCCGAGCCATCATCGACCTCGCATCCCATACGCATACATCCTCCAAATAACACAATCAGCACTCATTCAAGACAAACCTTGTCGGCACCCTCGGCATCAGTATCGAAGCCGGAGGGTGGCAAAACGAGCTACTATTCGAAATAAGGCGAGTTGTTAAAATGATATAAAAAGAAGCGAGGCATTAAACTTTTACCCTCGGAATTGCGTCTATATTTTAGACCTGCAAAAGATTATCGGCTTTAGGGTCGACAGCT
>ULSH01004967.1_pt1 | contig 15117 bp, 16 predicted proteins | sample 1956151 | NCBI WGS metagenome assembly ULSH01 (sample SAMEA4835702, study PRJEB28245) | human gut metagenome | biome: gut microbiome; material: fecal sample | place: Denmark | collected 2008 | reverse complement strand
GGAATGAAAAAGTTGCTTTGGGGGAGTGAATGGATTAGAAAAGGCATTCGTTTTGAATGAAAGATTTAACTAAATCTTAACAGTTGATAAGGTTTTTATTGATTGAAGATAGCAGCTCGGAATGAAAATAAAACCGAAACAATCCTTGAATAGAAAAGAAATGCTCCATAATCTTGGGGGGTGTGCCACAAAATTATGGAGCGATTTTATAAAGAAAAATGTTAAATGTCGATTTGGCTATTGTCGTATGCGATAAAATTCAAAACGCGTAATGAATCTGATTCTTGAACCTCTAAATCTATCCATATAATCCAATTTCCTTCTTTCCCGTATATTCTACGCATCATTAAGAGTGTATCTCCAACTTCTGTTGGCAAAAACTCAGCAACTTTGGTCTCTTGTTCATATAGAGACCAGTTATCTAATGTTTGCTTTACCGTATTACATACAAAAGGCTCGCCGAAAAGGTTATCTAAATCTTCTAATGTTATCATTTTACCTAACGGCACGTTTCGGTGAGCATCATAGATATATTTGTCGGATTCGTTCACACGATAAAATAGAGTAAAGTCAAAACTACTATCGTTTTTATTCGTATCAGAACCTGTTTGCCGTTTCCCACATGAATACAATGCAGAAATGACAAATGCGATAAGAATATAAAATAAGGGTCTCATGCAGCAAAGTTAGCAAAAATCGGTGAGATTCGGACAATTACCCTAAGAACTTTGAGAATGTCTATGCTCAATGGATGTATTACTCGGTTCTGCTCGGTGACAAGCGTCTTGACGGCTTGGGTGCCGGAGATAGTTGTCAAGGAATTGCTTATCACTGCTGAGAATCAATGCCTTATCAGATTCATGAAACAAGTTAGGTACAAATAGCAAAAGTAACAGGTCGTAATGGTCTAAATAAATATGTCCTAAAGCGCATTGAAGCAGCAAATTATTTGAGATATATCAAAACAATACACAGCTTTATATACTCTTGTCTAAGTTTAATATGAACCATTCCATAATATTCTACAAGGTTTTCCTGTCGATGGATTATCCGTATCAATGGAAATCTTGATTCGTATCTTTCGTATATCTTTCAGTGAAGACAAGTCGGCATTTTCAATCACATGGCAGTGATGCTCTTCGCAAGTCTTGTCTATTGAGACATGCTTTTTACCGCTTTCGCCCAATCCGTGGGAGTCAATGATGATAAACTGTGGGTGCTTGTCTAAAATTGCCCGAAGGGTATCCTCAGACAGGAATGTATCGGTATTAAAGTAACTCTCTGTACCATAGCCGTTACTTTCAAGATTTCTGGTATAAAGGATAAGAGCCATACCTTGCAGGCACGGTATCTTTTGAATAAGCTGGGTATCAGGCATTTTTGCCAAGCAATCCACAATCACTGCCTCCATCTCGTAATCTTTGTATTCAGGAATACTCGTATAACAATCCAGATGGGTGCCTATATGACCCTTGGCACTTATCCGGCCGGAAAGTATCAATTTTTGAAAAATGTCACGATAATTTTCGGGGTCTAAATGCAGATTTTTCATCTCTTGTTAAGAGTTAGAGTTTTTAATATGTCTGATGGTTTTGAGAAAGTATAAGAGGCTGGTATTTCCACTCTTTGTGGATTTCTCCATGATGCATACCCAAAATCTACGGATGCCTGTTCAGCACAAATCTTGTCATAGACAGTATCGCCAATATAGAAAGCGTTTTCAGCCTTTACTTTAGCATGGGCAAGATAAGCCAGAAGCGGAGCAGGAGATGGTTTCGGAGCGGCAGCGTCATCAACACATATAACCACATCAAAATATCCGTCAATACCGAAAGGGACAAAATCTGCAATATACTCATTCCTGTCCTTTGAAGTCACGATTCCCAAGGAATAATCCTTATTTCTCAGACTTTCGAGAAGTTCAGGGATTCCATCAAACAAATGTATATAGTGACTGTACTTTTGCATAAGGATATTCCATCGCTTAAGAGAATATGAGGGATTGGCAAAGCCCAATGACTGCAAGGCTACTTCTCCCGGTATTCCGAGCGCAAACAGTAAGTTCTTTTCAGGTATGTCCCGGTGTAATTCTTCCGAAATCAAATCCTCAAGACTTCGCAAAATAGCTTCTTCTGTATTTAGAAGAGTGCCGTCAATATCAAAAACGATGTGAGTGTAAATCCTAGTCATTATTCCTGTCACACAAGATGTCTGATAACTCTGCATGGATTCCCGACTGCGACACAATCAGCAGGAATAGAACGGGTGACAACGCTTCCAGCCCCGATTACACTACGTTCACCTATGGTTACTCCTGGCAGAATTATCGCTCCTCCTCCAATCCATGCTCCGTTGCCGATTTTTACAGGTTTAGCATAGGTCTGACATATTTCTTTACCGGGATGCCAATCCTGTACAACCCGCTCCATCATAACAGTTGAGTGGGTTGCTGTGTATATCTGGACGTTGGAAGCAATCAACACATCATCCCCAATTTCGATAATATTGTTATCTACAAACGTACAGTTCATATTGATTATAACCCGGTTACCACAAAGTATGTGTTTGCCGTACTCGCAGTGGAAATCAATATCGACACACACGTTTTCTCCGATTCTTCCGAACAGTTGTTTCAAGAGGTCGTAACGCAGATGGGATTCGCCGTAATCCGTCCCATTCAAAGTCTTAATGATTCTTTTTGCATTGAGTGTCATCTGCAAGAGTTCTGGGTCGGATCCGTTAAACAACTCTCCGGCCAGACATTTTTCCAGTTCAGATTTTTTCATATTTACTTAATCAAATAATGTTTGCCAATCGGGATTTTCTTTTGCTTCGAAACACATACGTATTTGCTCTGCGGTAACTTTCTCTTCCGCAAGTCTGGGCAGTTCATCCCGCAAGAAGTACCCACTTTCTATGGTTTCCATATTGGGCATAAACTCCCCACCTAACACTTCGCACAGGATGAATATTTTACAGACATTATAGGCGTATGGAGGCGGATTGTGCCTGTTTCTATCTTGTACGGCAATTATTCTCACTGGGTCAATATCAAGACCTGCCTCCTCTTTCACTTCTTTGATAGTATTGGATTTTATGGACTCCAAAACATCCACCCAGCCCCCGGGCAGTGACCATGTGTCATTTTTTTCATGAACGAGGAGAATACGGTTCTCCTTGAAAACCGCAGCCCTTGTATCCAGTTTAGGAGTCTGAAAACCTTCTTCATTGCAAAAAAGGCCTTTGATTTTATCTAAGGTTAATTCAGAATAGTGGCTTATGATTTCAGCCGAAATCTCCCTGATTCGTTCAAACCGTTCAATATCGAAAGGATCTTTGCAATATGCAAGTGCGGACTGGGACAAGAATTGCAATTCTTTTGCCCAATCTAGCCATTTATTTTTAGGAATCATGTGAATGTCTTTTTTAAATTGTAAAATTACATCCTTTTGTCCGGACAATTTTTGTTCTACCTTAAAAAGTGACTTTTTAAAGGCCGTTTTTTGTTCTATCTTAAAAAGGCTCCTTAGAAATATGTAATTCTCTGCCTAATCTTAAGCAACTTTGCAGTGAATACTTATAGAGATTTTCAATTGTTCAAGACTATCTCAGAACGAATCTTACTTAAGGTTGGCAATGTCGTTCCGAGATAGGAAGCGATGTAACCGAGGTTCACCCGTTGAAGGATGGTGGGAAACCTGTTGACTAATTCAATGTACCTGTCTTTTACTGGAAGCACGAGCCTGTTGATGTGGATATCCTGCAGCCACAGGAAATTCTCCTGTTGCAACACTCGCATCCAATTAGCCACATCTATATACCTGTCATATAGTTTATTAAGGGCGGAGATTGATATGGAGTATGCTAAAGTATCTTCCAATGTCTCGACAAACTCAAAACCTGCCCTTCTGCGATACAAATCCCATGAGCCACAGGTCGCATCGCCTTCCATTGAAAACCATGTCGTTATTTCCTTTCCGTTATGCAGTACATAAGAGCGGGTTATTCCTTTTTCTATGAAATAAACCTGCTCGTCCAAATGCCCTGCCCGAATTATTGTTTCCTTTGCATGGAATGAGTATGGCTTGAAACAGCCAGTCAATGCCGAAATTGCTTCATCTGACATTGGATAGTATTCTCTTATTTTTTTTATAATATTCTCCATGATTCTTGATTTTCTTATGCAAAGGTATAAAAAACCGCCTAAAACCGGGTAGACGAAATTAAGCTATATCATACTTTCATCAAATAATTGATTCAAATCATATTGATTATGTGCTTTTATCAAATCAATCCTTTTATAGTCGCATGTAGCCTCTGCCTCTTTCAATCTTCCAATCATACCGACCTTCAGCGACATCGTCAACCTCATTGAGTGTGTGGCGATGTTTTATTTCATCAAATGGCTGTCGGTGTTCCGCATAGTCACAGAGCCATGTGCCGACCCCTTTCTGCTGCTCGGTGGTCTCGCCGTAGCTCTGCATCACGCTCTTGATGTCGGCGGCTTCCTGCGCCTCGCTGTGGCTTCCGGCAAATTTAAAAGATGAATTATCCTCGGCGATCTCAAAGTCACCGAGGATACTCTATATGTATATATGACTTTATCGGGATTTATTTGCTGAGATGCTCGCTGAAGAAGTTCGCTATGGCGGCAAAGGGGATGATGTCCTTCCGGTCGTAGAGGTCGGTGTGGCTTGCGCCGGGAAGCACCATGAAAAGCTTGTTGTTCTCCTTGCCGGGAGTCACGGTCAGTTTCTTGTAGGCGTCGCTACCGAAGTAGAACGAATGGGCTTTCTCTCCATGAAGAATCATTACGGCATTCTCGATCTCACCCGCCCGGCTCATAAGCGGAAAATTTATCCAGGGAATCGGGGAAGTCGCGTTTCGTCCGCCGTTGGAATTGAGCGAGCGGGAATGATAACCGCGCTTGGTCTTGTAGTAGTCATGATAGTCGCGGAGGAACTTGGGCGCGTCGTCAGGCAATACATCGGGGACACCGCCCCCGAGTTTGGGAGTGCCGTTGATATAATCCTCCGTGCGCTGGGTAGCCAGTTTCTCACGGAGAGCGTTGCGGGCCTCCGTGCTGTCGTCGGCATCGAAATAACCGTTGGCGTTCACGCGACTCATATCGTACATAGTGGATGCGAGCGTGGCCTTGATACGCGGGTCGGCGGCGGCCGCGTTAATGGCTATGCCGCCCCAGCCGCAGATTCCTATGATCCCCACCTTTTCAGGATCAACGTCCGGGTTGGTAACAAGAAAATCTACCGCCGCGCTGAAATCCTCGGTATTTATGTCGGGCGACGTCATGGAGCGCGGTGTGCCTCCGCTCTCGCCCGTGAACGAAGGATCGAAGGCTATGGTAAGGAATCCGCGATCTGCCATCGCCTGCGCATACAGCCCCGCCGCCTGCTCCTTGACGGCACCGAATGGTCCGCAGACAGCAATGGCGGGGAGCTTGCCTGTCGCGCCTTTGGGTTTATACATATCGGCGGCAAGCGTGATGCCGTAGCGATTGACGAATGTCACCTTGCTGTGATCGACTTTGTCACTCTTGGGAAATGTCTTGTCCCATTCTTTTGTCAGAATCAGCTTTTCCATATTGTTTCTGTTTTCTTTTGGATTGGTGGCGTGGAGGTCCGCAATTCCCGCCGAAAGAATCAGCAGACCGGCGGCCAGATATTGCTTTACGTTCATTTTATTCGATTTGAGAGTTACCGGATTTTATTACCGACGGCGTATGATTCGGCGAGTGAGTGATGGCCCTTGATTTCATCCGATTCGTTGACACCTCCCGCGAATACCGTTCCTGCGAGACGAGCTTTCTCGAAGCAGTCGATCCATCCTGTCAGTCCCAAGACGGCGCGTTCAGGGGTCGATTCTTCATCCTCGGCGGCACTCGTGAGCATATAGATATCGCGGAAACGGTAATCCGACGGATAGAGCGGATTGGCGCGGTCAAGAAGAGTCTTCAGCTGCCCGCTCATCTCATAATAATAGATAGGCGTGGCAAAAGCTATCACATCGGCATCGTGCATTTTGGCAACAATAGACTGCGCGTCATCGGCAATCATGCATTTTTGAGTCTTCTGGCATGCAAGGCATCCGCGACAAAAACTTATCGCCTTGTCCCGTAGAGAAATCAGTTCCACTTTGTTTCCGGCATCGGAGGCACCTCGTGCAAATTCTTTGGCAAGCGCCTCCGAATTGCTGCCTCTACGGAGGCTCGACGATATTACAAGTACACTTTTCATATTCATTGGTTTTCAAATATTCAAATAAAGTATTCGTTTGTCTATACTAACAGATATTATTTTCATAATGCAAAATTAGACAGAGAGCCCCACAGCGTGATTGCTGTGAGGCTCAAACATAATTTCAGAAAAGCTCAGTGTTATTTTAATTCAACAAGGCTGTCGGAGCAATGCCGAACTCTTTTTTGAAGGCGGTCGAGAAATGTGACGGGTTGCGGAAACCGACCTCGGCATAGACTTCGACGACTTTCTTACGTCCGGTTTTCATAAGCTCATACGCCTTTTCAAGTCGTTTCTTGATAAGCCATTTTTCGGGAGTGAGGTCGCTTATTTTCTTGAAATCACGCTTGAATGTGGCCAGACTGCGACCGGTGTAGTGGGCGATCTCCTCGATGCTAAGCTCACACATGAAATTCTCTTCCATGAATCCGAGAATATCTATTTTCCACGGTTCGTTGAAATCAAACATCGTCGGCACGAATCTTTCGTCTATCGCCAGCAGGGCCATCAGTCCCTCCTGCAGCTTCAGTTCCATGAAATTGTCTTTCGGTTTAACGTCAGGATCAAAATAAGGCGTCATGGAAGTGAAAAGACTTGCAAGCTCCACGGTGCGGGGCAACTTGATCACTCCGTCGGGAAGCTTCTCACTCTTAGCCTTGATTCTGTTGATCGAAAGCTTGCCATACATCTCCCGTAGGAAGCTGCGCGTGAACATGAGAAATATTCCGCAATACCGCTCTCCGCCGTAGGTCTTCTTATACATGGTGATGTGATGGTCACGCGGAATGAACACACACTCTCCTTTGCGGACATGAATCTTTTCAGTTCCGTTATCGAGAATCATTTCGCCCGAATAGACATAGTTGAGCGCATATTCGCGCGAGCGATGTATGCAACCGCTCAGATCGTCATAGAAGAAGCTGTAAAACACATTGTTATAGTTGAATATCAGCTTCATCGGGCCGAGATTTTCTTCCTGTTCTTTTGCCATAATTTACATGGGTATGGTTTTATCATTGCAAATATAATGATAAAAAACGCATAAGGCAATTTCCAAGAAGCTCAAACATCGTGTCTCAGAGGCTCAGATCGCACCCGGCTGGATAAACCGAGAGGATTGGAGCTTCATCAATGAAATTCCAATCCTCCGATATTGTCATCTCCCGAGAGAGATGTAATCGATGATTTGCGGGAGCGGGTAAGAGATCCGTGCAGGGCCACATCCTCGTACCGCGCCTGGCGCGAACATTTTCCGCAAAGCCTCGTCTATCAGAAAATGCGGCCGCTGAGAGTAAATTTCAGCACAGGATAAACCGTCAGTTTGTCCATCCATTTCTGCCAGTCGTCATCATTGTCGAGCGACGGGATCTTCTCAAGTTCAGTGTCTCGGTTATAGAGCTTCATCTTGCCATGGAACTGCACGCCGAGTTCAACGCCGAAATTCAGTCTTCCTTTAGGCAGCGGACGTCCGAAACCTATGCCGAGATAGGGACGGAAAGCGTTCACCTTCAGTGCGCCATCGACATTACCATTCTTGTCAACGGGAAGTTTATAGTCACCCAGTTCAAGATAAGAGTCGCCGTTAGCCAGATTCATCAGTTCGTCGCTATGACCGGTGACACCTACGATCTTGCTGCCTCCGAAATAACCTCCGGCCGCAATATAAAATGAAGTGAGGTGCGTAAGGGGGTAGATGTTGAAGATCACGCTTCCCTGCACTCTCGACAACGAGCCCTTGACATCCATTGTGAAATCCTGCTCTATGTGCTGGCCTTCATGTGTTCCTTCGTATGTTCCGTCAATGTCAGTGTTAAACTTTATGCCCGGCATGATGGTGACTCCACCACGCAGGGTTACCCATTTTGTGATGGGAGTGGCAGCCTCAAAACCGAAACCTGTTGTGCCGACATGGGCGCCGATTCCGAGATGATTGAAAAGATAGAGATCGCCGGGTCCTCCTGCCGAAACAGATACAGAAGCCAGCATAAGAACCATGACTGAAATCGCTCTGATAATTTTTTTCATAAATTTTTGATTGGTTTGTTCGTACTTTTTGTTGTCAGACGAATCGAGGAATCTGCGATTAAACCATGTCTATGATCGGTCAGATCCTCAATTCGTCTGCAAAATTACTAACAAATATTAACAATCCAAAATTATATACAAATAATCACACATTTGAGTGATTGCCGACAATCAAACGGTAAAAGCAAAAACGGAGAGAATGAACTGATCTGTTTTACTTCGTCTCTTTGAGCACTTCAAACAGCTCCTCGTGAGTAAAGCGTTTGCGTGAAGTTCATAGCCCATCGCTTTTGCACAGTGGCAGGGAGGAATCAGCTTACGGTGAAAGCGCCGAGGCGCGTGGTGTAATCGGGCGAACGCAGGGCATGACGGATGGCGTTGACAAACTTAATGCTCTTGCCGTCGGCTTCTTTCTCCCTGTATTGCTGGGAAGCAAGTATTACTGTATCGGCTCCCAGCGTCCGGTTTATCCAATCGACCGACTCCGAGATCTTACGGTTTTTCTTCCATCTGTCAGGATCGAAAGTGAAAAGATCGGGTTGCAGGGTATCTGCGGGTGAAATGCCGGCCACCATTACACCGGCTCGTTTATAGCGGATCCCCTCATGAAAAATCGTGTCCAGCAGTCCGAGCGCCATCCCGACAATCTCGCAACCGGCATTAGTCGCTGTCATAAAAGAATGGGATGCGCTGCTGTCATATTGCTCCAGATCATCGCGGAAATGATTTGACTGGATGAATACCGTGACCATGGCGCACACCGAATTCTGTCGCCGCAATTTCAAGGCACATCGCGCGGCATAATTGGCGATGTGACTGCGCACATCCTCTATATCAGTAAGCATTTCTGGAAAACTCCGGCTCGTCAGGATAGTTTTTTTCTCGACGGCATGCATTCCGTCGATCTCTATTATGTCCTCTCCGCGCAATTCCGCCCAGGTGCGTTCGCCGGTCACATGAAAATTCGCCCGAATCCATCCCTGAGGACGCTGGGTGAAATCGTAGGCGGTCTTTATCCCGAAATACTCGAGTGTGCGCGTCATACGGCGACCAATACCCCACACCTCACCGACAGGCGAGAGCTTCAACGCTTTCTCCCGCTGCTCTTCGTTGCCGATCAGGCAGCATTTGTTGTAAGCCGGATATTTTTTTGCGAATCGGCTCGCCAGTTTCGCGAGAGTTTTCGATGAAGCGATTCCGAGACTGACAGGCATACCCGTACTTTTCCGGACCTTCCGGCAAAGCTCCTCTCCCCATTTCTTCAGATCGGTATGCTCCATTCCCCGCAGATCAAGAAACGCCTCGTCGATCGAATACTGCATAACCTCCGGCACAGACTCGCGCAGAACAGCCATCACACGCGCCGACATGTCGCCATACAGAGTGTAATTTGATGAAAAAGCCACTATGCCAGAATCGGGATACTCCTCACGAAGCCTGTAATAAGGTAGGCAGTCTTTTATTCCCATGGCCTTCACCTCTTTTGAACGCGCCACTACACAGCCGTCGTTGTTGCTCAGGACAACGATAGGCGTTCGGGCGAGATCGGGGCGGAACACACGTTCACACGAACAGAAAAAATTATCGCAGTCGATCAGCCCTACCATCGTTCCGTGCCGGGTCTTCTCCGGCGATTGGACTTGATTGTGTAAAGCACCACACCCCATACACTGAAATCGGTTTCACGGGTAATTTCTATAGGCCGGTACTTTCGGTTGGACGGCATCAGACACAGACGGTTGTCAGACATGAAACGAAGTCTTTTCAGTGTGAACTCCCCGTCGAGGCAACAGACTGCGAGATCGCCGTGTTCCGGATCGACCGACTTGTCGATGACAAGAATATCACCCTCCGTGATACCTTCTCCGGCCATGGAATCGCCGATGACACGCGCATAGAATGTCGAGGCCGGGTGACGGATGAGGTCTTTGTTGAGGTCTATCGACTCCGAGAGATAATCCTGTGCCGGACTGGGGAAACCGGCGCGTATGCCCCCGTCGGCATACGGGAGCGGAAGCGCCGTCGATATATCGGCCGGATATAGATTGAACAATGCGGACATAATTACAACTGAGAGATATTCGGTTCAAAATTAACAGCCCGCGAGGCAACATATTTTCACATGCCGGTTAATTACCATTAACCCGACTATATCCCGGCGTTTCGTAAGGCGTAAAAACGCGGATTGCGATCTCCTTAATAATAACTAAAATAATAACTAACGCATCATTGCCTTTACGGAAATTTCATTAAATTTGCCAGCTGAAGCGATCTCCTTCGCCTTCCGGCTTTACGGAAATTCATCAAACTTTCTCTATGAACCGATACGTTCTTTCATTCATAGCGCTCTTCCTTTCAGCAATCCTGACGCATGGCCAGACACACAGCGCTATAGTCGCCGATTCCCTCACCCGCAAACCGTTGCCCAGCGCATCTTTGTTTGACCATAAGGGTAATGCGGTCGGAATCACCAACGCCCGCGGCAGAATGCCCCTGATCTCCAGGTCTTCCTATCCGGTGACTGTCCGCTATCTCGGGTTCAGGGAGAAAACCATAGAAACCCCGGGAGCCGACACGATCTTCCTTCAGGAAAACGCAGCCTCCCTGCCTGAAATCGTCGTCGAGTCAGGCCGTCATAAGGTTCTTCACGTTCTCGCTTATGTCAGGGAATTCTCCACACTGACAACATATACCGACACCGTCTTTCTCTTCCGGGAAAAAATGGTTGACTTCATGTTGAACCCCGACAGAAAGGTACGGTTCAAAGGATGGTCCAATCCGAGAATCCTGACATCCCGATCCTACTACCGGTTCACCAATGACCGCGGACTTGACAGCGTCAGCAACGTCAGCAACAACCATTTTTCATGGGCCGACTGGATTGGGATCGTTCCGGCCAGACAATTGCCCCCGGTTTTGAAGGACCGCTCAGCCGCCTCCGACACCGTCAGGGGAAAATACAGTCCTACAGAGATATGGACCAAAACCGACGACAGGGTGACGGTGGATGTCAACGTGCTTGCCGACACCACAAGCCGCAAATGGGTTCCGAACCTCTCGGGATTCTTTCATGACGATCTGGAATTCGAGAATTTCAGAGTACGTTTCAGCTACGACAACATCCTGTCGGATTATCTGTCGCCTATGGACCTCACGGGCTACTCCTTCAACATAGAGTCAAACGGAAGAGGACACAGGATGATCGGATTCAACCGCTATGACCAGCCCTTTTTCGTAAGCACCTATGCCGAAGCATACGTGCTTGACAAGGAATACATAACCGTGAAAGAGGCAAGGAAATGGGAGAAACATGATTTCCACGCAGCCAACATAGAGATGTGTGAACCCGTGGAAGCACCCGAACTTCAGCCGTCAGTGCAGGCTCTCGTTGACCGGGTCAACACCATAGACAGAGACAAAGTCCGCCAGACCCTCCCCACAGACCAGCGACTGATCGGCAAATATTACGGCAAACGTAAATCCGGTCTCGGTACCAGAGCACTGTCGATGCTGAAACAGATGACAGGAATCTCAAGTTACAAATCCCACAAGAATTTCAAGCAGCAGTGGAACGGCTTCAAAAAATTCAATCCCTCCGACGATGAAAAATAGCCTCCTCCTTTAACGGCGATACCGCGCGATTATCGCGATGGCTGTAATCCGACAGGTCCGACCCCGTCAGACAGGTTATTTCAAACAGCAGGTTGGCATCTGTCCTAAACAATATCGCACGAAAATTTTTTAATATAAAGGAGCTCTAAATATTCACCTCTATGAAAGCAGAAAACACCGGCTGGCGCCCGGATCATCTCGGGCCTGATTACGAAATGAGATATATCACTCAGCCTGACGACTACAGCGGTAAGGTGCGCTGCAGTGTCATACGCCGGCTTTCAGCCGCACGAAGCGGAAAAGCGATACTGTATGTCCACGGATTCAGCGACTATTTTCTGCAGAAAGAGATGGCCGACATGTTTGTCGCTTCAGGATATGATTTCTATGCCGTTGATCTGCGCAAATACGGGCGATCGCTCATGAAAGGCCAAAAGATGTTTCAGGTCAGAGACATGCATGAGTATTTCGCCGACATAGACGCCGCGATAGACTTAATGAGAGAGGAGGGCGCCGGTGAAATTGCGCTTTTCGGTCATTCGACAGGCGGTCTGACAACCTCACTCTACATGTCGGAAAAGCCGTCGCCTGCCATAAAGGCCCTGATGCTCAACAGTCCTTTCCTTGACTGGAACCTGCCGCCTTTGATGCGTAAGGCGGCTATTCCTGCGGTCAGCGCGCTGGGCCGCTTTTTCCCGGATATACAGGTCAGGCAGAAACCCGACAGCGGATATGCCGAAACCCTCTCAACGCGGCATGGCGGCGAATGGGACTACCGCACCGACTGGAAACCGGATATTCTTCCCGACCCCGACATGGGATGGATACGTGCCATTCACTGTGCGCAGCAAAGCCTGCGGCGCGGTTCCGTGAAAGTCCCGGTGCTGCTGATGCATTCGGCTGAATCTGTCCGCAGAACCGACGCCAAAGAGAAATACTCCCGCGCCGACGCCATTCTCGATGTCGAATCCATTTCACGCTACGGACGCAAACTCGGCGCCGACGTGACAGAGGTGGCTTTCGAGGGAGGACTCCATGACCTCGCCCTTTCTAAAAAAGAGATCCGCGAAAAAATGTATGCCGTCATGCTCGACTGGCTGAAGCTGCATGACCTTTGATCATGATTGTTTACGGTAAGTAAGTGCTGCGACTGAAAAGAAAGCCGCGGCAAACCCGAGCAACGCAAGGAATTGTGGAAGCAACTCGCCAAGCGGCGTACCCTTGAGATAAACCGATCGCATGATCTCGATGAAATAGCGGGGCGGTATGGCGTATGTCAGATATTGAGCCCACCGTGGCATCGATCCGATCGGAGTGAACAGACCGCTCATCAGCTGGAATATCATTATGAACGCGAACATGACGAATATGCTCTGGAGCATGGTGGACGAACGGTTGGCTATGGCCACTCCGAAGCCCGACATGACGAAACTGAACAATATCGTGGCGAGATATATAGTCAGGATGTTTCCTTGCGGCACCAAGCCATAGACAGCCCATCCGACCGTCATACCCACCGTCACCACAATGATTCCTATGATCCAGAAAGGGATCAGTTTAGACAGGACGAAAATCAACCTGCTGACAGGGGTAACGTTCATGGCCTCTATGGTGCCCGTCTCTTTCTCACCCACGAGATTGAGCGCCGGCAGAAAACCGCATATTATTATCAGAAGCACCACCATAAGGGCCGGAATCATGTAGTTGCGAAAATCGAGCGTCGGGTTATAGCAGTTTATGACGCTGATATCCTCTCCCGACATCCGGACGCCGTTCTCTTCCATCCAACGGGAGACCGTGTGCATCACGGACTGAGCGACATATTGCGAACCGAGCATTCCCTTTGTCGCGTTCACCCCGTTGGCTTCCACATCTATCCGCGACGTATGTGAGGCCACCTCTTTCATAAAATCGTCGGGAATAGTCAGAACGACATCGGCATCGCCTTTCTCGACGGTGATCATCGCCCGGTCATGAGTGGAACAAACATTCATGACTCTCAGAAAATCCGAGGCCTCCATATCCGCAATGATTCTCCTCGAGAGCGGAGTGCGGTCATTGTCAACGACAGTCACCTCCACATTCTTCACATCGAGATTGGCCACCAGCGGAATGACGAGCATCACCATCAGCGGCATCACGAAAATTATCTTAGGTATTATCGGATTGCGCCTCATCAATATAAACTCTTTGCGCAACAACGCCATCAGTATTTTCAGTTTCATGACGGTCTATTTTCTTGTGTTGAACTTTTTAAGGGCAACCAGAAGGATGACTCCCGTCATGGAGAGAAGAATGACGAGTTCCTCCACTACGTATTCCAACCCGAGTTCCTGTATCATGAGTTTGCGCATCGCCGCAGTGTACCATCGGGCCGGAATGACGCACGAAAGCCACTGCAACACCTCGGGCATGTTGTCGATCGGGAATATCATGCCCGAGAGCATGATGACGGGCAACATGAAAACCACCGCTGAAACAATAAGCGCGGTCAGCCGGGTGCGTGCGATAGCCGAGACGAGAAGACCGACAGAGAGCGACAGGACAATATAGACAAGCGAGAGAAGTATCACATCCGCTATGCTCGACGAAACCGGCAGTCCAAGCACCGTATAGGCTATAGTCAGCATTACGGCGAGAATGACACACGACAGCAGAAAATACGGGATGAGCTTCCCGAGAATGACAGCACGCGGCCTGACCGGAGAGACAAGCAGCAGATCCATAGTGCCGGTCTCCTTCTCGCTGACAATGGAGACTGAGGTCATTATCGCGCATATCAGAATGAAAATCATCCCCATTATGCCCGGAACGAAATTATAGGCGCTTTTAAGCTGAGGATTATAGAGGGTGTCGGTCAGCACCGGACTGACAGTACCGGGGCCTGCGATTATGCTACGGAGATAGGCGGTCGAGGCCTGCGCCACGGTGGTGTTGGCTGCATCAACCATAATCTGCGCCGACTGCAGTCCGCCCCCTTCGCGTAAAAACAGAGCGGCGTCAGTCTGCCCCGACCGCAGCAGATAATCCACATCGCCGGGAGCCGTCAGCCCCTGAAAAGTGATGTAGGGATTGGCGCGCAGACGTTCGATTATTGCCCGAGACCCGTCGGTGTGGCGTTCGACTACCGCAACAACCCTGACATCGTTGACCTCCGTGGAAATCGCGAATCCGAAAAGAAGCAGAAGCACAAGAGGCATGACCAGAGTTATGGTCACAGTGCGCC
>ULSH01001502.1_pt1 | contig 15119 bp, 10 predicted proteins | sample 1956151 | NCBI WGS metagenome assembly ULSH01 (sample SAMEA4835702, study PRJEB28245) | human gut metagenome | biome: gut microbiome; material: fecal sample | place: Denmark | collected 2008 | reverse complement strand
TTCTTGTCTTTGTTCTTGTCTTTGTTCTTGTCTTTGTTCTTGTTCCCTAAATTCATCATAGCATCCCGGTCGAACTCCATACTCCCGTAACCCCGCGGGCGGGAAAAGGACTGAATCCCGCTTGCGGAGTCCCGTTTGCTACCCCGCGGGCGGGAAAGCGGCCGAATCCCGCTTGCGGAGTCCCGTTTGCAACCCTGCGGGCGGGAAAGCGGCCGAATCCCCCTTGCGGAGTCCCGTTTGCTACCCCGCGGGCGTGAAAAGGACTGAATCCCGCTTGCGGAGCCACGGCGGTGGCTCAACAAATGATATTCGGACAATAAATCAGAGGTGATTAAAGTTCGGAAATGAGGCGAAATGCCGGGATTTTTCGTAATTTTGTGGTTCGCTAATTTTGGACTATGGCAGAGGACGGGAATATTATCATCAAAGGGGCTAAGGTCAACAACCTTAAGGACATAAGTGTAGAGATTCCTCGGAACAGGCTGATTGTCGTGACGGGTATCTCTGGGTCGGGGAAGTCGTCGCTGGCGTTCGACACGCTTTTCGCAGAGGGACAGAGACGGTTCGCCGAGAGCCTTTCGTCTTATGCCCGACAGTTCCTCGGAAGGATGAGCAAACCGGACGTGGAGTCGATCGAGGGCATACCTCCGGCCATCGCCATCGAGCAGAAGGTGAACGTCAAGAACCCACGCTCCACGGTGGCTACCACTACGGAGATCTACGACTATCTCCGCATCATCTTCGCCCGGATCGGCAGGACATATTCACCAATCAGCGGAAAGGAAGTCAAGTGCCACAGCATCAATGATGTGATGGCTAGCATATTAAGCGGTGATTCAAGAACCGTGTACATTCTTGCGGATCTGAACTGGGGCGCGCGGGAGGATAAGGTCGAGCTGATGCTCAAGCTCAAGGAGGAAGGATATTCACGCTTCTTCGGCGACGATGGCATCATCCGCATCGAGGACATCATGAGGATGGCGGACAAGGGGGAATATCCTGAGAGTCTGAATCTTCTGATCGATCGTCTGAAGTTGCCGGCGTTCAAGGAGTGCCTGCCTTACGGGGACGATGGCGAACCTTGGCCGGGGAATGAGTGGGAGGATCTCCAGACCAGGCTACGCTCCTCGATCGACACGGCTTTCCGGATGGGGGAGGGGCGGCTCATCCTCCGCAAGGACAATTCCGTCGAGGAATATTCCAGCCGCTTCGAACTGGACGGCATGACATTCCGCCAGCCTGATGAATATCTTTTCTCGTTCAACAGCCCTTTGGGAGCGTGTCCTGTCTGCGGCGGTCTCGGAAAGATCATCGGTGTGAGTGAGGATCTGGTCGTCCCGGACAAGACGAAAAGCATCTATGACGGAGCCATCGCCTGCTGGCGGGGCGAGTCCATGGGCTGGTTCAGGGATCACATGATAAAGGTGGCCCCGCGTTACGGCATCCCGATCTTCGAGCCATACTGCAATCTCACGCAGAAGGTAAAGGACATTGTCTGGGACGGACATAGTGTTGAGGGTGACGACGATTCGATCGTCGGCATCAACGAGTTCTTCAAGTGGGTAGAGTCCAACCGCTACAAGATTCAGTACAAGTACATGCTCAGCCGCTTCTCGGGCAGGACTACGTGTCACGCATGTCACGGCACGAGACTCAGGCCGGAGGCGCTTTACGTGAAGATAGGCGGCAGGAACATAGCTGAACTTCTCGACATGAACGTGGACGAGCTTCTGGGCTTCTTCGCGGACCTGAGGCTGACCGACTATGAGAACTCGATTGTCCACAAGGCCGTCGATGAGATCGTGTCGCGTCTTAGGTACATCAAGGACGTCGGGCTGGCCTACCTGACGCTTAGCCGCGCCTGCAACACCCTCTCGGGCGGTGAGAGCCAGAGGATCAATCTGGTGACGGCGCTGGGCAGCTCGCTTGTAGGTTCGATGTACATCCTTGACGAGCCGAGCATCGGACTCCATCCACGTGACACAGAGAGGCTTATCGGAGTTCTGCGCAAACTTAGGGACATCGGCAACACCCTCGTCGTGGTCGAGCATGACGAGGAGATCATCCGGGCTGCAGATGTGCTGATCGACATGGGGCCTTACGCCGGCGTGGACGGGGGCAGGATCGTCTTCCAGGGGAAGATCGGGGGCAATGTTCCCGAGAAGATCATGGACAATTCCCTGACGCTCCAGTATCTGACCGGGCGAAGATCCCGCTATGTCAGGGAAAAGCACCCGTGGACATATTCAATCACTGTGGAAGGCGCTCAGGAGCACAACCTTAAGAATATTGATGTGAAGTTCCCGCTGGGGGTGCTGACGGTGGTTTCAGGAGTCAGCGGCAGCGGAAAGTCCTCCCTTGTCGGTGACATCCTCTACCCGGCGCTCTACCGCAAGATCAACCAGACCGGCGACCTTCCGGGAATATTCAGAAAAATCTCCGGCAACATCGACCGCATCGGGGCTGTTGAATATGTTGACCAGAACCCGATAGGGAAGAGTTCCCGGTCGAACGCCGTGACTTATCTCAAGGTCTACGATGACATCCGCAAACTCCTTGCGGCTCAGCAATATGCCAAGATCAATGGCTACACCCCGTCCTTCTTCTCGTTCAACCAGGACGGCGGACGCTGCCCCGAGTGTCAGGGAGACGGCTTCGTGCGCATCCCGATGCAGTTCATGGCGGACGTGACGATGGTCTGCGAGACCTGCGGCGGCAAGCGTTTCAAGCCTGACATCCTTGAGGTGCGCTTCAAGGGGAAGAACGTGGACGACATCCTGAATATGAGCGTGGAGGAGGCCATCTCCTTCTTCGGTTCGCAGCCGGAGGAACTGTCAAGACAGATTGCCCATAAGCTGCAACCTCTTGTGGATGTGGGACTTTCCTACATCAAACTGGGTCAGAGTTCCTCCACCCTTTCCGGAGGAGAGAGCCAGAGAATCAAGCTGGCCTGGTTCCTGTCCAAGAGCGGCGAGGAGCAGTCCAATGGCAGGAAGAAGATTCTTTTCCTGTTTGACGAGCCGACCACTGGACTGCATTTCTATGACGTGGAGAAACTGCTGAAGGCTTTCGATGTGCTGATCCGTAGCGGTCACACCGTGATCGTCGTCGAACACAATCTGGATGTCATCAAGGCCGCGGACTGGGTGATCGACCTTGGCCCGGACGCCGGTGACAACGGCGGTGAGATCGTCTTCGCCGGCACTCCTGAGGATCTTGCCAAGGACGGGCGTTCCCGGACCGCGAGGTACCTTCGATAGATCAGTCTTTCCAGCTGAAAGTGACGTAGTTCTGAAGAGGCTTGCGCTTGTCCTCTGGAGGAAGCTGCATGAAGTCGCCGTAGGAGTCCCGGAGAATCTTGTCGTAGCCTGACCAGACATAGAACTCGCTGTCCTCGAATCTCATCCTGACATATTCATTGATCTCGTCCTCGGCGAAGAACTCGCATGTTCCCGCATCGGGGCAGCACAGCTGCGACCAATGGTGGCTGTGCTCCCGTGAGACCAGGCCGATCAGTGTGTTCATGTCCTCGACGATCTCGACAGGATCTCTTTTGATGAGGCGAGGGTGCAGCCTTTTCACGGCCCAGATCTTGACCCTCCTTCTGAGCGGAAACCTTGACGAGGAGATTGTGTGCACCCGCCGGATCCCGAGGTTGAACTTCATCAGAAGGTACAGCGAATCGTAGAGCCTCCTGAATGTCTCGATGTCGTCGGGAACCCTGTCGATAGGGAATATGTCAATCCACACGCCGACATCTTTCCTCACCCACGGTATGCTGCTGGCTGCCAGCGTCCTTTCAGTGTCGCAGACACGTCCGAATGCGATGTAGCAGTCGGGGGTGTTCCGGCTGTCAAAAAATGTGTACTTGTCTGATTTGTAGATGGTTCTGAATTTCTCGTAGTCCTCTCTCAGCATCATCAGATCCACGTCGTCATCCCAAGGAATGAATCCTTTGTGCCGCACCGCACCGAGGAGCGTGCCGTAGCCCAGGGAATATCTTATCCCGTTCTTTTCGCAGAAATCAGCCACATCCTTGAGGATCTCAAGGCTTAGCTGTTGAAGTTCCTTTAGTGTAAGCTGTCTCATGGTTTAACTTAATTTATAGACGTTCACGCCGTTTATGTAGTCTTCCTGAATCTGTGTCATCTTCAGAATCTCCTCCTTCGTCAGGAGGTAGAGGCTCTGGTCAGGGTTGAGGATGTGGGAGATGAACTCCCTGATCTCGTACCTCAGCCCTTCGCCCATGAACGGGAAGAAGCACTTTCTGTTGAGGTTCTGATCCTCGAAACGCTGCTCGAAGTAGTCGGTCTTCCACCACGGGGCGGGAACGTAGATGTAGCCCTTGGTCCCCGAGATGACCATGTTGCCCTCCGTCTTCGCTCCCAGACCCACCTGGAAGGAGGCTGTGGCATTGTCGTAGCGGAACACGGCCTTCGTGTACATGTCCACATCGTTCTTCATTATCGAGTAGAAGTTGATGTTCCTCACGTCCTGACCGAGCAGCTTGAGGATCGGCAGGAGAGGGAAGCAGGCGTTTTCGTTCATGCTTCCTCCGAAACGGTTGTGGTCGAGCTTGACGGATCGCTCGTCGGTGAGGGTCGTGACCGAGGCGTTGATGTCCACGATCTTGCCGATCACCCCGGACTTGAGCATCGTCACGAGATGCCTGAACGCCGGGCAGTAGGCGGTCTTGTGGGCCACCATCAGAGTGCGCCGCTTGGCCTCGGCGATGGCGTAAAGTTCCTTGGCCTCAGCCAGATGCAGCACGAACGGGGTCTCGCAGAACACATCCTTTCCGGCTTCGAGGGCCGCCTTGGCATATTCGAAATGAGTGTAGTGCGGTGAGGCGACGTAGACGGCGTCGCAGTTCGCGAGCAGCTCCTCCAGGCTGCTCGCCGCGGTTCCGATCCCGAATGTCCTGCAAAAGTCCCGGCAGGCCTCGGTGTCGGGATTGTAGGCCGCAGAGATCTCGTTGCCGCTAACGAACGAGGCTTCGGGAACGAATCTCCGGGCGATGCTCCCGGTGCCGATCACGCCGATCCTGACCGAGATCTGGCTCTCCCGCAGCATTGTGCTGGAAATTCCCTGGGTGCGTGGCAGATAGACTACCTCGCAGTACTCCTTGAGGTAGTCGAAGTAGCCCTCCCAGTCGGAACCTATCGCGAAGACATCCACGTTGTACTTCTGGATGTCGTCGATCTTCTGGCCTTTGTATTCCTCGATGATCACCTCGTCGGCATAACCCGTGTCCTTGACGGCCTGCACCCTTTTCATCACGCTGTCACGTGTGTTCAGCTTGCCGCGCTCAAGGTCGAAATTGTCGGTGGTGACTCCTACTATCAGCCAGTCGCCCAGCTCTTTGGCCCGGCGAAGCAGGTTTATGTGTCCCTGGTGGAGAACATCAAAGGTTCCGTAGGTGATGACGATCCTCTTGCGTGGACTGTCCTGGTTGGAAATGGCCTTATTCATCTATCTCGGATTCAAGTGCGTGGATGCGTTCGGCAAGTATGCGGAGATCCTCGTCGGATTGGATGCCCATGTGTGAGATCCTGTAGAAGCCCGGGACAGACCCCGGCATGATGTAGGTCTGGTAACGCTCGATCAGGCCGTTGAATATGTGTCTGTCGGCTGTGTCCTTGGTCTGGATCGCGGTGATGGCGGATGACGGAACCTCGGCGGGCATTGTCCAGCCGTACCTGCGGCACTCCTTGCGGAAGACCTCGGCCCTGTGGCGGACCTGGGCTATGTTGACGGCCTCTCCTCCCTGCGAAAGAATCTGTCTGAGCCTCGCGTGAAGCTGAAGGTGGATCGTGGTCGCCGGGCTGAACGGCGTCTGTCCTCTCCTGAGGTTCGACAGGTTGTCCGCGAAGTCCCAGTAGTAGCCTCTGTGGGCATATTCATAACCATCCAACCTTTTGCTGATGAACAGGATGGACAGCCCCGGAGGAATGTTGAGACCCTTTTGGGTGCTGGTGACACAGATGTCGATCCCGAGCCTGTCCATGTCCAGATCTTCGGCAAGGAAGGAGCTGATGACATCCACCACCAGTGACAGATTGTGCCGGCGGCAGATTCCGGAGATCCTCTCCAGATTGAACAACTGCCCCGTCGAGGTCTCGTGATGCTGGCAGAGGAACACGTCAGGGCGCTCCGCCTCTACGATCCTCTCAAGCTCGTCGTAGTCGATGTCTTTGGCGAACGGAACCTTGAAGTCGATGACAGGGATGCCGTAGTACCCGCAGAGCGAGACCCAGCGCTTCCCGAAGGATCCGCCGTTGACGGCGATCGCCTTTTTCTTCGTGCTGACGTAGTTCTCCACGACGGCGCTCATCGCCCCGGTTCCGGAACCGGTGTAGACGATGACCTTTCCTCCCTGGCAATGAATCAGATCCAGGAGGATACTCTCGTTCTCGAGATTTATCTTGGAGAACCCGTCGGTTCTCATGTATGGGATCGGCTGTGATCCGATCGCCGCTATTTCTTTGTCCAGGTCGCCTGGAAAAACGTATGAGTGCATACTTGTTTTGCTACAGATTTTACAAATTTAATAAAAAACACTTATATTTGTAAATAACAGGTCATAATTTGCTTGTGTTATGAAGAAATTGTCCCATAGGGAGATCCAAATGTATCTCCTTGACATCCTTAAGGCAGTCGATTCCTTCTGCCGGAAGGAAGGCATAAGGTATTCACTGGCTTACGGGACGCTTCTGGGAGCGGTGCGCCACAAAGGCTTCATACCGTGGGACGACGACGTGGATCTGCTGATGCCGAGGCCTGACTACGAGAGGTTTGTCGCCACATTCGGCAGGGAACCCGGTTCCCGCTACCGCTGCCTTTGCCATAAGGAGGGCAGGGAAGGGGATAGGTTCGTTCATTTCTTCGCCAAGGTCGAGGATGTCAGGACCAAAAGTATCCAAGGGCATGGCTATGACTATGATTTCGGTCTGAACATAGACATATTCCCGATGGACGGTAAGCCGGAAAGCGCTGAACTTCAAAAGAAAAGGGAACGTCAGTTGACGCATTGGTCCCACCGTCTGAACATCTGCGGCACAAGGTTCGATCTGCTCAATTTCCACCAGCCGCTGTTCTCAAAGATCGAAGCCCACCTGCGCGGGGCGGAGCATTGGTGGAAGCTGATCAACGAAGAGGTGCTTAAATACCCTTACGAGTCCTCGCGTCTGGTCGGCGCGGTCTCCGTCACCTACAACGGCACGAGGGAGATCTTCGAAAGGGCGATGCTTGATGAATATGTTGACCTGGAGTTCGAGGGCTGTACTTTCAAGGCCTTCAAACGATGGAATGAATGGCTAATACAGGAGTTCGGCGACTACATGACTCCGCCGCCGGAAGGCAGACGCAAGTGTCACGACCTCACTGTATATCTGTTGGATTAATTGTTATGGACATAGATTTCGTAGTTACATGGGTCGACATGAACGATCCGGCCTGGAAGGCTGATTTCGCGAAGTATTCAGGCAAGATTGACAATTCGAAGAATCATCTGTCCGAGGCCCGTTTCAGGGACTATGGATTGCTGAAGTACTGGTTTAGAGGCGTGGAGAAGTTCGCGCCGTGGGTGCGCAAGGTGCATTTCGTGACCTGCGGACAGAAGCCGGAATGGCTTGACGAGACGAATCCGAAACTCCATCTGGTGAGCCACAGGGATTATATTCCTGAAAGATTCCTGCCGGTGTTCAACTCCTCGCTGATTGAGCTGTACCTGCACAACATTCCCGGGATCGCCGACCATTTCGTCTATTTCAACGACGACTTCTACATGACGGCTCCCACGCCTCCGGAGAGATTTTTCCGTGACGGCCTTCCCGCCGACATCGCGGTCTTCAGGATGAACACCGGCGCCAGTCTCTGGTCCAGGTGCCTGGAGAACAACGTGAGGGTCATCAACGAGAGGTTCGACAAGAAGGAGGTGCTGAGGGAACACCACGACAAGTGGTTCTCGCCGGTCTATGGCGGAAAGAGCTGGCTCACGAGGCTGCTGAGACCGTACGGCAAGTTCATCACGCTCAGGATTCCACACAACGCCCAGCCATACCTCAAGTCCACTTTCGAGGAGGTCTGGGAATATGCCGGCGACGAGCTGACCAGGGTCTCCGCGAACCGTTTCCGCAGCCCGGAGGACTACACCCAGGAGTTGTTCCGCACCTGGCAGATCTGTGAGGGGAACTTCGTGCCGTACAACACCTACGATGACACGAAGATGTTTCCGCTCGTCGTGAAGCCGGGGAAGGCCATCAAGGCTGTCAGGGAAGGTAAGTACAAGCTGGTCTGCCTGAACGACAATGTCCACATACGGAACTATGACCGGGTGATGTCCTCGCTGGAGGAGTCGTTCAAGGTCATCCTTCCGGAGAAGTCCTCGTTCGAGAAGTAGTCAGGGAGGAGAAGAGCCTGTCCCATCTTTCCATCGTCTTTTCCAGTGTGAAGTTTTCGGAACGCCTTTTGGATTCGGCTCCGAAGCGCTTGCGGAGGTCTTCGTTGGCGATGACACTGCATATTCCTTGTGCCAGCGTGCCGGTGTCCCCGACTTTGGCGAGGTAGCCGTTGGCGCCGATCGTGACGATCTCCGAAGGACCCTTCGGGCAGTCGTAGCTGACGATCGGCAGACCGGTTGTCAAAGCCTCGAGAAGAACCATCGGGAACCCTTCGTATCTCGATGACATCACAAGGCAGGAACTGTCCAGCAACTCTGTACGGATGTCTGACGTGCCACCTTCGAGGATGACCTTACCGGCCAGTCCGCTGTCTTTGATCAGGTTCCGCAGCTCATTCTCCTGGCTGCCCTTGCCGAAGATGCTGAGGGTCCAGTCGGGGTGTCGCCCGTCCACTGTCTTCCAGGCCTTGATCAGATCCTTGAAGTTCTTCTGCGCCTCAAGCCGTCCGACGGCGACACATCGCTTTCCGGTGAGCGGCGAGACCTCGTCCGAGACAAATGTCAGCGGGTTGTAGATCTGCTCCACGTCCGGCCTCACCTTTTCCCAGTCCTCCTTGTCCGCCTTTGTCAGCACCACGAACCGGTCGAGCTTGCGGACCGCCCTCTCAAGCCTCCTTGTCCTGAATTCCGCATAGGCTCTTCCCAATGCTCCGGTGCCGTATTTCATCATGAATTTCTCGTGGGAGAAATGGAACTCGCCGACTTTGACGCTGCCGTCGTCGCATCCTGTAAGGGCGTAGAGGGAATTGTCGCAGACGGTGACCGTGATGTCCGGCCTGATCGTGCCGAGAAGCGCGCCGAGCCTCCTTCTGTACTTGTGGAGATACATCCTGTCGTTGGCATCAAGGTCGTGTCGGACAATCCTGTCGCTGAGTCTGAAGCACTCCTTCCGGCCTTTCTGCCTTGCGGTTATGATGTGGACCTCGTGGCCAAGGACATCCGCCAGATAGTTGGCCTTTGTCGTGAGCACCCTCTCGATGCCACCGGAAAGGTTCAGGGCGTGTATGCAATATGCAAGTCGCATAGCTTTTTGTGTTTTCGAAAGCAATTTACGAAGTTTGCGCTGGATTTCAAAACGATTTGGCCGAAGATTGACTTTTCGGCCATAGAACCCGCCGAAGTGACCATCTTTCATTCACGCGTTATCCCGCCGGCCTGCCGGACGAGCTCCTGGTATGAGCATAAGCAAGTTCGAAATTTGAGTGGATATCGCGGCAGAACGCCGCTAAGTGTAGTCCAGAGACTGGGAGCGTTCAGGCCGGCCATCCGGCGGGATTGATGCGTGATAGGGTTCCGTCGGACACTCTCTGCCGGGCTGAAATCCACTGGCAAAGGTAGTTATAAGGATGTCTGAAAGGTGCTTCCTAAAAGAAAAACGATGAAAATGTTTCTGTTTTTTATAGAATTGTGGTGAAATCTCAAAATAGATTGTAAATTTGGCGCTTGACAAAAAAAAATTATCGGGTATAAAAAAATATTTATGGGTCTTTTGAAGAGAATAAGGATGGTTTTCCGGGGTGCCGGCCACGATTTCGTTCCGATTCTTACACAGCAGACGGATTTCCTGAGCAAGACATCCTCGCTTTTGGTCGACATGTTCGAGACCGATGACATTGATCTCCGGGCCGGAATGGAGAAGGAGATAAAGTCCTGCGAGGCTCAGGGCGACGCCCTCATGACGGAATTCCATGAGATGCTTTCCGTCCATCCTTTCGTGAGGCTCAACAAGTTGGATCTTCAGTCCGTGGCGATGTCGATGGACGACTGCCTGGATGCCATCAAGGACACGTCGAAGGCGGTGCTGATCTACCGTCCGGCCAAGCTGGACGACCAGCTCAAGGACTTGGCGCAGATGGCGAAGTCGCAGTCGGAGGTGATCCACGATGTCATTCCCCTTCTGGTGGACCTCAAGAAGAACCTGCCGGCCATATCGATGGCCTGCGAGCGTGTGACCGAGCTGGAGCATGCGGCGGACGATGCCTACGAGGAGTACGTGGGCTATATATTCATCAACGAGAACGACACCCGCGAGCTCGTGAAGTACAAGAACCTGGCGGAGATGCTTGAGAACGCGACCGACGCCCATAAGCGCATCTCCGACAATATTCGTAAATTGCTTCTTAACTATTTGGCTGACTGAGAAGTCGGTCCTCATATTCTTTGACGGCTCCCTTTGGCCCCTTTCCGGGCGTGCCGGTCTCGTCTAAGGGGCCCATCAGGACTGACAAACAGTCAGGCCATTTTTTTCCGGGCTTAATAATTGTAAATGTCTTTGATTATCATTAAATTTGTAAGATAATCGACGACAATTATTATTTTATGGCTATAGCTAGTATATTAAAGAAGGTTTTCGGCTCGAAGGCCGATAGGGATCTTAAGCAGATCAGGCCTATTCTGAACAAGGTTCTGGAGGCCTACGGTCCGATTGACAAGCTTACTAATGACGAACTTAGGGCAAAGACGGAAGAACTGAAAGCCAGACTCCGTGACTGTGAGGCTCCGTTTGAGAAGAGGATCGCGGAGATCAAGGCCAAGATGGAGGAGGACATCCCCGTACACGAGAAGGAAAGTCTCGCGACCGAGTCCGACAAACTGGTGAAGGATGAGGACGCCGAGATTGAAAGGGTTTTGGATGAGGTGCTTCCCGAGGCTTTCGCCATCATGAAGTCAACGGCCCGCAGGTTCAAGGAGAACGCGACCATCGAGGTTACGGCCAACGATTTCGACCGGGCGCTCAGCGTCAATCATGATTTTGTCCACATCGAGGGAGACAAGGCTGTCTACCAGAACCATTGGGTCGCCGGCGGCAACGAGGTGACCTGGGACATGGTTCACTATGATGTTCAGCTGATCGGTGGTATTGTGCTTCATCAGGGAAAGATCGCCGAGATGGCTACCGGTGAGGGCAAGACTCTTGTGGCGACACTTCCTGTGTTCCTTAACGCCCTGGCGGGCAAGGGTGTGCATGTCGTCACCGTCAACGACTACCTCTCCAAGCGTGACTCCGAGTGGATGGGTCCTCTCTACATGTTCCACGGTCTTTCTGTGGACTGCATCGACAAGCATGAGCCGAACAGCGACGCCAGAAAGAGGGCCTATAACTGTTCGATCACTTTCGGAACCAACAACGAGTTCGGTTTCGACTACCTTCGTGACAATATGGCAGTGAACATGACCGACCTTGTTCAGGTCAAGCATCACTACGCCATTGTCGATGAGGTTGACTCCGTGCTCATCGACGACGCCCGTACGCCATTGATCATCTCCGGTCCTGTGGCCAAGGCCCAGGATGACGAGCAGTACATGGAGTTGAGACCTTATGTGGAGAGTCTTTACCAGAAGCAGCGCGCTCTCGTGACCCAGGTGCTGAACGACGCCAAGAGAGCCATCGCCGCCGGCAAGGAGGACGAGGGCGGTATGCTCCTTCTCCGTGCCTACAAAGGACTCCCTAAGTACCAGCCGCTCATCAAGTTCCTCAGCGAGCAGGGCATGAAGCAGCTGTTGCAGAAGGCCGAGAACTACTATATGCAGGACAACGAGAGGGAGATGCACATCGTCACCGACGAGCTTTATTTCGTGATCAGCGAGCAGCAGCATTCGGTGGACATGACCGACAAGGGACATGACCTTCTCGCTAACGCTGTGTCCAATCCTGATTTCTTCGTGCTTCCTGATGTCGGCAGCCAGATCGCCGAGATCCAGAAGAACCCTGAACTTTCCGCCGAGGAGAAGCAGGAGAAGAAGGACGCGCTGATGGAGGACTACTCGCTCAAGAGCGAGCGTGTGCACACTGTCATCCAGTTGCTCAAGGCCTATGCGATGTTCCAGAAGGACGTGGACTACATCGTTATCGACAACAAGGTCAAGATTGTGGATGAGCAGACCGGACGTATCATGGAGGGCCGCCGTTGGAGCGACGGACTTCACCAGGCTGTCGAGGCCAAGGAGAATGTCAAGGTCGAGGCCGCCACGCAGACTTTCGCCACCGTCACGCTGCAGAACTATTTCAGGATGTACCACAAGCTCGCCGGCATGACCGGTACCGCCGAGACAGAGGCGGGCGAGTTCTGGTCCATCTACAAACTGGATGTCGTGGTCATTCCGACCAACCGCCCTGTCATCAGGGACGACCAGGATGATCTTATCTACAAGACGAAGAAGGCGAAATACGCCGCTGTGATCAATAAGATCGAGGAACTTATCGGCGAGGGGCGTCCGGTACTGGTCGGCACCACAGATGTGGAGACCTCCGAGCTTTTGAGCAAGCTGCTCCGCCTGAGGGGTATCAAACATAATGTCCTCAATGCCAAGGAGCATGCCAGGGAGGCGGAGATTGTCGCGCAGGCCGGCCAGTCCAGCACAGTGACCATCGCCACCAACATGGCTGGTCGTGGTACCGACATCAAGCTCTCGCAGGAAGTCAAGGACGCGGGCGGCCTTGCCATCATCGGAACCGAGAGGCATGACAGCCGCCGTGTGGACCGTCAGCTCAGAGGACGTGCCGGTCGTCAGGGTGACCCGGGATCGTCAGCCTTCTATGTCTCTCTTGAGGACAAGCTGATGCGCCTGTTCGGCTCCGAGAGGATCGCCGGTGTCGTGGACAAGCTTGGCATGGCCGACGATGAGGCACTTGTCAGCGGAATGCTCTCGAAATCAATCGAGAACGCACAGAAGAAAGTCGAGGAGAACAACTTCGGCATCCGTAAGAGGCTCCTTGAGTACGACGACGTGATGAACTACCAGCGTGAGGCCGTCTACGCAAGAAGACGCAACGCCCTTTCCGGCGAGAGGATCGAGATCGATGTCAGGAACATGATGATCGACTCCGCCTCCATCATCGCGTCCCACGCCGATGGGATGCCTTACCAGGATTTCGAGGAATATGTGATGGGACAGCTGTCGATCGATCTTGGCTTCGACGAGAGTTTCTACTCGAACACCAAGGGTGACAAGCTTGCCGACGCTCTCTGCGACCACATGCAGGCTGTCTACGAGCGTAGGATGAACACTCTCTCCGAGAAGGTCTATCCGTTCATCAAGATGATCTTCGAGAAGCAGGGGAATATGTACAAGAACATCGCGATTCCGATTTCTGACGGACGTAAGATGCTTACTCTCAGCGTTGATCTTGAAAAAGCCTACAATACCCAGGGTAAGGAGATCGCCAAGGCATTGAGCCGTTCGATCATCCTTTACCAGATCGACGAGCATTGGAAGCAGCATCTCCGCGACATGGACGACCTGCGCCAGAGCGTGCAGAACGCCGCCTACGAGCAGAAGGATCCGCTTGTGGTCTACAAGCTGGAGAGCTACAACCTCTTTGCCTCCATGCTTGAGGAACTCAACGAGGATGTCCTCTCATTCCTCCTCAGGGCTTTCGTGCCATTGAGGGATGACAGCGAGGCGCGTCCTGCCCAGGCTCCAAGAAGCCAGGACATGAGCAACATGAGGACCCGCCGCGAGGATCTTACCACGAACGGCGAGCAGAAGGCCAGGACTCCGATCCATGTGGACAAGAGGGTAGGCCGCAACGATCCGTGTCCGTGCGGTTCCGGCAAGAAGTACAAGAACTGCCACGGAGCAGGGTTGGTTTAATGAATATTAATGGTTGAATATTAAAGAGTTAGGAATATGAGCGCAAATTATGGTTCCACCGATTCCGCCAGTGTCAACGACATCAGCAGGATCTCGGCAGGTTCAGTGATCAAAGGGGAGATCACATCTCCCAACGACATAAGGATTGATGGCACATTCGAGGGACGTGTCATTTCCCAGGCCAAAGTGGTTGTCGGCGAGAAGGCCGTCATCAAAGGCGACATCATCTGCAGCAACGCTGACTTCTGGGGTAAGATCAACGGCAATTTCTTTGTGAAGGACACCCTTTCCCTGAAGGACACCTGTGTGGTTGACGGCGACCTCCACATCAGAAGGCTCCAGGTCGAGCTCGACGCCAAGTTCAACGGCAACTGCAAGATGATCACCGAGGAAGAGTTCACTCAGCTGACCTCCGGCAGCCGTCCTGGAATGTATGAGGTCCAGCCCGCTGCCCAGAAGAACGATGATGACGAGTTCACAGTAGGCTCAGGCAAATCCCCGTTCTCCATCCCGTCATCCACCGACGAGATCCCCGAGGCCTAGTCCCGGTAACTGTGGCCGCTGAGCCTGTCGAAGTGTCCGTCAATCAGATCATTTAGTCTGACTGCATCCTCGGCTGTCGAAGAGCCTGGGCAGACAGGACGATAATATTCTTAAAGTCCGGAGTCGATGTCAGCGTTCCGGATTTTCTGATTGACCGACCGGACTTTCTTTCCGTAGGAGAAATTATAGACACAAGTAAGGATGACCGTGTTTTTCTGGCTTGTCATCCTGCTTGTGTTTTTCATTGTCACAAGCGATCCGGGCGCGGTTTCCTCACTGACTTTCCAATGGTAGAAGGGGTAGCGCATTCCGGCTCCGATGCGGAGGTTCTTTCCGATCCTGCGGGCGAACTCAAAGTAACCGTAGTTCTCGCCCTTCGAGACGCCGATGTCGCTGATGGACTTGAAGGGCAGGTTGTACATGGCCTCGGCTGTCCACTTCTTTCCTGAATATCTCAACATCGCCATTCCGCCAAGGCTCTTGACCGATCTGTCCGCACCGCCTCCTGTCAACCTTTGGT
>ULSH01021859.1_pt1 | contig 15145 bp, 8 predicted proteins | sample 1956151 | NCBI WGS metagenome assembly ULSH01 (sample SAMEA4835702, study PRJEB28245) | human gut metagenome | biome: gut microbiome; material: fecal sample | place: Denmark | collected 2008 | reverse complement strand
ATGGGCGAAGGCACGGTTGGCCTCTGCCATCCTGTGGGTATCTTCCTTCTTCTTGAAGGCGCCGCCTGCGTTGTTGCAGGCATCCAGTATTTCACCGGCAAGGCGCTCCTGCATGGTGCGCTCGCTGCGGGCGCGGGCATAGCTTACCAGCCAACGAAGGCCAAGGGTCTGACGGCGCTCGGGACGGATCTCGATAGGTACCTGATAGGTAGCGCCGCCCACGCGGCGGGCCTTGACTTCCAGAACGGGCATGATGTTGTTCATGGCCTCCTCGAAGACCTCCAGAGGCTCGCGGCCGGTCTTGTCCTTTATTATATCGAAGGCGCCGTAGCAGGCCTTCTGAGCGGTGCCGCGCTTGCCGTCAAGCATTACTTGATTGACGAGCTTGGTAACGAGCTTTCCGCCGTAAATAGGGTCGTCCAGAACTTCACGCTTGGGTACAAATCCACGTCTTGGCATATTCTGTTACCTCCTTACTTCTTGGGGCGCTTTGCGCCATAGCGGGAACGGGCCTGCATGCGCTTTGCAACGCCTGCGGTATCCAGAGCGCCGCGAATGATGTGGTAACGGACGCCAGGGAGATCCTTTACACGGCCGCCGCGAATGAGAACCACGGAGTGCTCCTGCAGGTTGTGGCCGATGCCGGGGATATAGGCGGTACCTTCGAGACCGTCGGTAAGACGGATACGGGCGATCTTACGAAGAGCTGAGTTAGGCTTTTTGGGGGTCATAGTACGCACTGCGGTGCAGACGCCGCGGCGCTGGGGGCACTGCTTCAGTATAGGTGAATTGGACTTATACTTTACCTGTTCCCTGCCTTTGCGAACCAACTGGTTAATAGTAGGCATTAGGTTTTCTCCTTTTCAAAATATATTTGTTATTTATATTAAGAAAATCCTCTGCAACCCCTTGAAGAGGAATTTTTCCCGATAAATAAGCCGCCGCTTCTGCGCAGAACTGCCCTGAATGCATACTCTGCCCATAAAGTACAGCATTCGTATTCTACAACATAAGCGGCTCGCTGTCAAACGTTTTTAATGATTTTCTTTCGAAAAACACTATATATTTTGCTCTTCCTTCCCTTTTTTCTCCGATGCGGTGAACAGGCCTTGCCTGAGGGGCTCCCTGGAGAATACCAGCCTGCTCATATCCTTGTAGGGGCTTATCTCGAACCAGCCCCTTGCCTTGAATTCGTCAAGGCCTGGCACCTCGAATATGTCCATACAGGTAGTCTCGGAGAACTTTTTTATCATGCTCTTGCGGCTTGCCCTGCCTATAAGCCACGTTCCACCCACTACTATCACAAACAGCAGCAGCGGCATGTAGCTTCCTATGGCGGCTATGGCCTCGGCCGTGGGCGTGAAGTTCAGCACGGCCAGCATTATTATTGCCACGGTAAGGGTGACTGCCGCCTCGCGGTTAGAAGCGGCATTGTGCTTTTTGCGGCAGTTGGAGCAGCAAGAAAGCTGCACCGGCAGCATGGAGCCTATGCGTAGCTTTGTCTTCAAGCCTATGGCGTTCCTTCCCTCCCGCTTGGGTTCCGGATGGCCTATATCAGCCATGGCGTAGCAATCCGCCCTGTTTTTCTTTTCGCCCTTGCAGAGCACGCACTCCTCTCCTTCGAAGAAGCGAGCCATACCGCCCTCCGGCATAAGGCTCTCTATGGCGTCGATATCCGCCTTTATGCCCGCGGCGTTGTCATTTGTCACAGTGCAGGTTCTGCAGCTCTTCATATTGAGCTTTTTGCAGTATTCTCCGCCGTACAGCGGACAGTCTGTCCTTGTGTATTTTGCCATTTCTGATCCTCCATACAATAGCCCCCATGGACAGCTCGCGCCCATGGGGTCCATTTAAGGCTGTATTTATTGTTCGGTTACGGTGGGGATATCTTCCTTCTCACGCACCTCTACGTTGTGGTAGCGCTTGAGGCCTATGCCGGCAGGTATAAGCTTGCCGATTATGACGTTCTCCTTGAGACCTACCAACGGATCTACCTTGCCCTTTATAGCGGCTTCGGTGAGCACCCTGGTGGTTTCCTGGAAGGATGCGGCAGATAGGAAGGAATCGGTAGCCAGGGCGGCCTTTGTTATGCCCAGCAGCTTGCGCTTTGCGACTGCGGGCTGCTTGCCCTCGAGTATAACCCTCTCGTTCTCGTTTTCGAAGGCGAATATATCCACCAGCTCGCCCGGGAGCAAAGTAGTGTCGCCCGCGTCCTCTATCTGTACCTTGCGGAGCATCTGGCGGATAATGACTTCGATGTGCTTATCCGCGATCTCAACGCCCTGGAGACGGTATACGCTCTGTACTTCCTTGAGCATATATGCCTGAACGCCCTTTACGCCCTTTATCTTCAGTATATCGTTGGGGTTGATGGAACCGTCGGTCAGCTCGTCGCCTGCGTCCACCATGTCGCCGTCCCTGACTCTCAGCTTTGAGCCAAAGGGGATAAGGTACTTGGCGCTCTCGCCGTCATCGTTGGTTATGGTAGCCTCCCGCTTCTTGCCCTCGGTAAGGGACACGCGGCCGCTTATCTCGGAGATGACCGCAAGGCCCTTGGGCTTGCGCGCTTCGAATATTTCAACGACACGGGGAAGACCCTGTGTGATATCGTCGGCAGATGCAACGCCGCCGGTATGGAAGGTACGCATGGTCAGCTGCGTACCGGGCTCGCCTATGGCCTGAGCGGCGATGATGCCTACGGCCTCGCCTATGTCTACCTTGCCGCCGGTTGCCAGGTTGGCGCCGTAGCAGTGTGCGCACACGCCGTGCTCGCTGCGGCAGGTGAATACGCTGCGGCAGCTTACGGTCTTTATGCCTGCGTTGATTATACGGTCGCGTATACTGAAGGTTATCATCTCGTTGCAGGGGATTATGAGCTCACCGGTGGTGGGATCGTAAACGTCCTCTGCGGTGTAGCGGCCCAGCAGCCTGTCGCTGAGGGGCTCTACTACCTTGTTGCCTTCCATAATGGCGCTTATGGGCATGCCCTTTGGACGTTCGCCGCGGGAAGCGGCACAGTCCTCTTCGCGGATTATGACGTCCTGAGATACGTCCACCAGTCTTCTGGTGAGATAACCGGAGTCTGCAGTACGCAGTGCAGTATCCGCCAAGCCCTTTCTGGCGCCGTGGGAGCTTATGAAGAACTCCAGAACTGTCAGGCCCTCACGGAAGTTAGCCCTTATAGGCACCTCTATGATCTGGCCGGAAGGATCTGCCATAAGTCCGCGCATACCTGCCAGCTGACGTATCTGGTTCTTACTGCCTCGGGCTCCGGAGTCCGCCATCATAGCGATGGGGTTGTAGGGATCGAGGGAGCTCATCAGCGCGTCGGTAACTTTATCGGTAGCATCTTCCCAGACCTTTATGACGTAGCTCCTGCGCTCGCTGTCGGAAAGCATACCGGCGTGGAACAGGTTGTCTATCTCCGCCACCTCATTCTCGGCCCTGGCGAGAATTTCCTTCTTCTCCGCAGGTACCTGTATATCCTGGAAGCCTACGGTTATGCCGCCGCGGGTGGAATACTTATAGCCCAGCGCCTTTACGGCATCCAGCATCTCTGCGGTGCGGGTGGGGCCGTACTTGCGGTAGCAGCGGTCGATTATCTTTCCCAGATCCTTCTTTACTACCAGCTTATCGATCTCCAGCTTGAACATGTCATCCAGCGTATCCCGCGGCACATAGCCCAGATCCTGAGGTATTGCGTCGTTGAATATGAGACGGCCTACGGAGGTGTCTATGACGCGGCGGTACTTCTTGCCTTCCCATTCCCGCTCTATGCGCACCTTCACCTTGGACTGGAGGGTGACTTCGCCCATCTGATAGGCCATGAAGGCCTCGTCCTGGCTGCAGAAGACCTTGCCCTCGCCCTTCATGCCGTCGCGCTGGAGGGTCAGGTAGTAGCAGCCAAGTACCATATCCTGAGTAGGACAGGTAACGGGCTTGCCGTCCTGAGGCTTCAGTATGTTGTTGGAGGCCAGCATGAGGAAGCGGGCCTCGGTCTGTGCCTCAACGGAAAGAGGCACATGGACCGCCATCTGGTCGCCGTCAAAGTCGGCGTTGAACGCGGTACACGCAAGGGGGTGCAGCTTGATGGCGCGGCCCTCTACCAGCACCGGCTCAAATGCCTGTATGCCCAGGCGGTGCAGCGTAGGCGCGCGGTTGAGGAGTACGGGGTGCTCTTTTATTACGCCCTCCAGTACGTCCCAGACCTCGGGCTTTACACGCTCTACCATGCGCTTCGCGCTCTTTATGTTGTGTGCGTATGCGTCCTCAACAAGCTTCTTCATTACGAAGGGCTTGAACAGCTCCAGCGCCATCTCCTTTGGCAGTCCGCACTGATACATCTTGAGCTCAGGGCCTACGACTATAACGGAACGGCCGGAATAGTCCACGCGCTTGCCCAGCAGGTTCTGACGGAAGCGTCCCTGCTTGCCCCGCAGCATGTCGGACAGAGACTTGAGGGGCCTGTTGCCGGGGCCGGTAACGGGGCGGCCGCGCCTGCCGTTGTCTATGAGCGCGTCCACCGCCTCCTGAAGCATACGCTTTTCGTTGCGCACTATTATATCCGGCGCGCGCAGCTCCAACAGTCTCTTGAGGCGGTTGTTTCTGTTTATAACTCTGCGGTACAGGTCGTTCAGGTCGGAGGTGGCGAACCTGCCGCCGTCAAGCTGTACCATAGGGCGAAGCTCGGGGGGCAGCACCGGCACTGCGTCCATGATTATCCACTCGGGCTTGTTGCCGCTCTTTATAAAGGCTTCCACTACCTCCAGGCGCTTGATGGCATTGCTGCGCTTCTGGCCGGAGGAGTTGTCTATCTCCCTGCGGAGCTCTTCTTCCAGCTTTTCAAGGTCCAGCGCCTGCAAAAGCTCCTTTATGGCCTCTGCGCCCATACCTGCGCGGAAGGATTTCGGCCCGTACTCGGCCTGGGCGTCCCGGTATTCCTTATCGGAGAGCACCTGCTTGTACATGAGGGGGGTGGTGCCCGGATCCAGCACTACAAAGGCCGCGAAGTACAGCACCTTTTCGAGGGAGCGGGGGGACATATCCAGCAGCATCTTCATGCGGCAGGGAATGCCCTTAAAATACCATATATGGGATACGGGGGCAGCCAGCTCTATGTGGCCCATGCGCTCGCGGCGCACCTTTGCCCTCGTCACCTCTACGCCGCACTTGTCGCAGACAACGCCCTTGTAGCGCACCCGCTTATAGCGTCCGCAGTGGCACTCCCAGTCCTTGGTGGGCCCGAATATGCGCTCACAGAACAGGCCGTCGCGCTCGGGCTTCAGGGTACGGTAGTTTATGGTTTCGGGTTTCTTTACCTCGCCGTGAGACCATTCGCGGATCTTTTCAGGTGAGGCAAGGCCAATCTGTATAGCGTCGAAATTGGTAAGCTCAAACAATTTCTTAATCTCCCTTCGGCCTTATTTAGTTCAAGTCGTCTGTATCATCGCCGTCTGCGGAAATATCGAAGTCATCTCCGTCGTCGGCTGCATCGTCAAAATCGAATTCGTCAAACTCGGCAAAGTCGCTGTCGTTTGCATACTGGTCCGGTGTATCCTCAAGGCCCGCCATGTTGACGTCCATAGGCGCCACATCCTCATCGTCTATCATCTCGCCGATCTTTATCTCTTCCTTTGTCTCGTTGAGCACCTTTATATCGAGGCCCAGCGACTGAAGCTCCTTTATGAGCACCTTGAAGGATTCGGGTACGCCCGGCTCAGGCACATTCTCGCCCTTGACTATGGCCTCATAGGTCTTTACGCGGCCCACAACGTCATCGGACTTGACGGTGAGGATTTCCTGAAGGGTATTGGCGGCGCCATAGGCCTCCAGCGCCCAGACCTCCATTTCGCCGAAGCGCTGGCCGCCGAACTGGGCCTTGCCGCCCAGAGGCTGCTGAGTAACCAGGCTGTAGGGGCCGGTGGAACGGGCATGTATCTTGTCGTCTACCAGGTGATGCAGCTTCAGGTAGTACATGTAGCCTACGGATATCCTGTTCTCGAAGGGCTCGCCGGTGCGGCCGTCATAAAGCACCGTCTTGCCGTCCCAGTCCTTGCCTGCCTTTACCAGCATGGACTTTATGTCCTCCTCGGTAGCGCCATCGAATACGGGGGTAGCGATGTTCCAGCCAAGGGTCTTGGCGGCCATGCCCAGATGCAGCTCAAGCACCTGACCTATATTCATTCGGGAAGGAACGCCCAGAGGGTTCAGGACTATCTGCAAGGGAGTACCGTCTGGCAGGAAGGGCATATCCTCCTCGGGAAGTATCCTGGATACAACACCCTTGTTGCCGTGGCGGCCCGCCATCTTATCGCCTACGGATATCTTGCGCTTCTGCGCTATGTATACGCGAACCAGCTCGTTTACTCCCGGAGGCAGCTCGTCCTTGTTTGCTCTCGTGAAGACCTTTACGTCTACTATGACTCCGCCTTCGCCATGAGGCACGCGGAGGGAGGTATCCCTGACCTCTCTTGCCTTCTCGCCGAATATGGCGCGGAGCAGCCGCTCCTCGGCGGTGAGCTCAGTCTCGCCCTTGGGCGTTACCTTGCCGACCAGTATGTCGCCGCTCTGCACCTCTGCGCCGATGCGGATAATGCCGCGGTCGTCCAGATTGGCCAGCGCGTCCTCGCCCACGTTGGGGATATCGCGGGTTATCTCCTCCTCGCCCAGCTTGGTATCGCGGGCTTCGGTCTCGTGCTCCTCGATATGTATGGAGGTATAGACGTCTTCCTTGACGAGCTTTTCGCTTATCAGTACGGCATCCTCGTAGTTATAGCCCTCCCAGGTCATAAAGCCTATGAGGATATTGCGTCCCAGCGCTATCTCTCCCTGATCGGTGGAGGCGCCGTCCGCTATCACCTGCCCGGGTATTACCCGTTCGCCCTTTACCACTATGGGACGCTGGTTGATGCAGGTGCCCTGGTTGGAGCGTTTAAACTTGATTATGTTGTAGGTTCTGTCGTTGCCGTCATCGCCGGCTATCACTATATGGCTTGCGTCAACGCGCTTTACGACGCCGTACTGGCGGGAAAGCACCACGACGCCTGAGTCGTGTGCAGCCTTGTACTCCATGCCTGTGCCCACCACGGGAGCCTCGGGCTTGAGGAGGGGCACTGCCTGACGCTGCATATTGGAGCCCATCAGCGCGCGGTTAGCGTCGTCGTTCTCCAGGAATGGTATCATTGCGGTAGCGACGGACACCAGCTGCTTGGGGGATACGTCCATGTAGTCGGTCTCGGTGGCCTTTACTTCGATTATCTCGTCCAGCCTTCTTGCAACGACCCTGTCCTTGGCAAACCACACCCTGCCGTTCTCGTCGGTAACGGTAGGCTCGTTTGCCTGAGCCACTATGTAGTCGTCCTCCTCGTCGGCGGTGAGGTAAACTATCTCGTTGCTTATGCTCTTGTTCTTCCCGTCCACCCTGCGGTAGGGCGCCTCAATAAAGCCGTAGCGGTTTATGCGGGCATAGGTGGAAAGGGAGTTTATAAGGCCTATGTTAGGGCCTTCAGGGGTCTCTATGGGGCACATGCGGCCGTAATGGGAATAGTGAACGTCTCGAACCTCGAAGGTGGCGCGCTCACGGTTCAGGCCTCCGGGGCCCAGAGCGGACAGCCTGCGCTTATGGGTAAGCTCCGCAAGGGGGTTTGTCTGGTCCATAAACTGGGACAGCTGAGATGAACCGAAGAACTCCTTTATGGCGGCCGTCACAGGGCGGATATTTATGAGGTTGGAGGGCATGGCGGTCTCGGTGTCCTGTATGGACATGCGCTCCCGCACCACGCGCTCGAGGCGAGTCATGCCGACGCGGATCTGGTTCTGGAGCAATTCGCCCACACTTCTTATGCGGCGGTTGCCCAGATGGTCGATATCGTCGGTGCGGCCTATGCCGTGGCTCATGCCGAGAAGATAGCTTATGGAGGCGGTTATATCATCGGTGATGATATGGCGGGGTATAAGGTCGTACACCCGGGCCTTCAGGAACTTCTTGAGCTCCTCCTCTTCCATGTCCCCCGCTTCCTCAAGAAGCTTCATGAAGGTGGGGTAATGTACCTTCTCGTTCAGGCCGGCCTCTTCGGGATCGAACTTCAGGTAGCACCTGGCGTCGACGAACAGGTTGCCGAGTATCTTTACCCTGGCGCCGTCGGGCGCTACGACGTATACGCCGTGTACGCCGGCGTTTTCGATTGCCTCGGCGGCCTCGCGGCTTATTACTTCTCCCTCAGTGGCAAGTATCTCGCCGGTGCCGGGAGCTATGACGTTCTCCGCCGCAGTAAGGCCGTGGAGGCGCGAAGCGATGGAGAGTTTCTTATTAAACTTATAGCGGCCCACTCTGGCAAGGTCGTAGCGCTTGTCAAAGAACAGGGCGTTCAGCAGGCTGCGCGCGGATTCCTCTGTGGGAGGCTCGCCGGGGCGCTGGCGCTTGTATATCTCTATCAGGCCTTCCTCGGTGTTTTTGGTTGTATCCTTCTCGAGGGTTATCTTTAGGCGCTCGTCTTCGCCCAAAAGCTCCAGTATCTCGCCGTCTGAGCTGTAGCCCAGGGCACGCAGCAGCGCGGTTATAAAGACCTTCCTCTGGCGGTCGATCTTTACGTACATTATCTCGTTGCTGTCGGTCTCGTACTCCAGCCAGGCGCCGCGGTTAGGTATCACCTGAGAGGCAAAGAGGTGCTTGCCGACTTTATCTATAGATTCGGAATAGTATACGCCGGGTGAGCGGACCAGCTGAGAGACTATTACCCGCTCCGCACCGTTTATGATGAACGTGCCCTGCTCGGTCATAAGAGGGAAGTCGCCCATGAACACGGGTTGTTCCTTGACCTCGCCGGTCTCTTTATTTATAAGGCGAACTGTAACGCGAAGCGGGGCGCAGTAGTTTACGTCCCTTTCCTTGCACTCCTCCACCGAGTATTTCGGATGGTCGAAATCTATGGAGTAATCTACAAACTCAAGGACGAGCTTTTCGGAATAGTCTGTAATGGGCGAAATGTCGTCAAGAACTTCCTTGAGATCCTCCTCCACAAAGCGCTGATAGGAATTTTTCTGAACCTCTATCAGGTCGGGCATATCAAGAACTTCATTGATACGGGAAAAGCTCATGCGCTTTTTCTTGCCCATGTAAACCTCATGCACCATCGCGTTCACTCCTTATACTTTGTTATTACCATATAACCATGGATTATATTATCGGCGCGTCACTCCATATGAGCATTTCCATTTTGTGGGCATAGGATACCCAGCATGATTTTTGTGGGAAAAATCAACTGTAAAAAGGCCAATCCCCGCAATTTACCATGCTAACGCAGTATATTATTGTAACACCGCGTGTCAAGGTTGTCAACGAGAATACTGGCCTTTCTTAATATTTTTTATATTTGGTTTATGTTTGGTCAGCTTCCGGGCGATCGACCCTGCTTTTTTCTATGCCTGCTTTACCTTGGCGAATATCATTCTGCCTGCCGAGGTCTGCAATACGCTTGTAACCGTGACGTCCACCGTCTCCCCCACTAAGCGCCTGCCGTTTTCTATGACTATCATCGTGCCGTCATCCATATAGCCTATACCCTGGCCCGCCTCCTTGCCCTCCTTGACCACGAACACGCTCATTTCCTCGCCGGGCATTGCGATGGGCTTGAGGGCGTTTGCCAGCTCGTTTATATTGAACACGGGTACCTTGCGCACAGCCGCCACCTTGTTAAGGTTATAATCGTTGGTCACGACCACGCCGCCAAGCTCCGATGCCATGAGTATCAGCTTGGCGTCCACCTCGTCCACATCCTTATAGTCAGTGCTGACTACGGTGATGGGGACTGACTTTTTATCCTGCATGCCCTTGAGTATGTCCAGCCCCCGCCTGCCCCTGTTGCGCTTGAGGCCATCGGAGCTGTCCGCGATATGCTGAAGCTCCCTGAGCACAAAGCTCGGCACTATTATTTCGCCCTCAATTATGCCGGTATCACATATTTCCGCGATGCGTCCGTCGATTATGACGGAGGTATCCAGAAGCTTGGGCCGTGCCGAGCCGTGAGCCTTGCCGTGGCCGCCCGCGGCGGGTATGGGGAACTGCCCCTTCCGCCTGCTCATAGCGCTCCACCCAAGGTATCCGAAGGCGATGTACAGTATTACGTCTATGACCAGAACTACCCACGCAGGCTTGAAGCGCGCCACCAGAGTGCTCGCCAAAAATGCAACAACGAGCCCGGCGATCAGACCGCAAACGCAGTAGAGCAGCTGCCCCGCTGGCATTGCTGACATACCGGCCTCGGCATAGCTTATGGCGGCGGTAAGCGGTTCGGCAAATAAAAGATTAAAAATGATTGCAATAATAGTACCCGAACCCACAAACACAAGCGCCAGTCCCCATGGAAGCATGCGCTGATACAGCGTAAGCCCTTCCGGGAAGGTGATAACCCTGTTGGCAAGCGCTACAAGCCCCACACCCACCGCGGCTCCCGCCAGGGTGAGCAATAGTCTTGCGACTTTTTTAGCCAATTCTTAACTCCTTTCGTTTAACGGCCCTTGGCCTTATTTTGATATTACCCGATAATATCTCGGATTTCGTCTATATCCCTGCCACTGGCAGCCGAAAGCTCGGCAGAGAGCACCTGCCGGGCGGTTATGAGCATCTTTCTGTCCCCTGCGGAGAGGCCCTTGAGGGAATCCCGCCTTTTGAGGCACTTTATAACGTCGGCGACGTCGTATATGTCGCCGCCCTTGAGCTTTGCCAGGTTGTCCCTGTAGCGCTGGTTCCAGTTTTCGCTTTCGGCACACACTGCCGCCGCGTCAAGGTATTCAAAGATCTTCTCGCACTCCGAAGAGTCTATCACAGGTCTCAGGCCAACGCTGTCGGCCGAGGCTACCGGCACCATTGCCGTAAGCTTCGATGTAATGAAGCGCAGGATATAATACTTGGCCCTTTCGCCAAGCATATCCTTTTCCTCAACGCTTTCCACGATACCCACCCCATGCATGGGATAAAACACGCTGTCGCCTACATCGAACACCTTTTCCTCCTGTTCTCCGTTCATGTGTGCTTCGGAAGGCCTGTCCGAAAAATGGGTGTATCCTTCCACATCATATATTAACTATACACTTCCTTACGGCCCCTTGTCAAACAAAATGCCCTGTTTTCCTGTTTTTTCCGGTTATTGGCCGCCATCGCCCCGGCCTGATATCATGGCGCCCCGTACCATTACCGAGGGGCTGCCGACGCAGCTGCCTCCGGGCATTGAGAAGCGCAGGTCGCCGCCCACCCTTACTATGGATCTGAGCAGCTCTGTAAAATCTCCGCTCAGCGTTATCTCGTTTACGGCACGGACGTCCCTGCCGTCCTTTATGAGCCGCCCTTTGCACAGCACCGAGAACTTGCCGCTCACCGGGTTCACCCCGGCGTGGAGGCCGGAAAAGTCGGTGATGAGCAGGCCGTCCCCCAGCTCGCTTATGAGCTGCCCCAGCGTACCTTCCTTTGGCGCTATGTAAAAATTGGTTATTCTCACGCCTACCGGCGAGCCGGCGCTGCTCCTGCCGCCGTTTGAGGTGGACTTTACCCCCGCCTTCTTGGCGGTCTTGAGGTTGTGCAGCAGCGTCTCCAGCTTTCCGTCCTTTATCACCGCCTTGGCTACGGAAGGAGTACCCTCGTCGTCAAAGGGACTTGGATTGATGGGGTAAAGAGGGTCGTCCATCAGCGTGACGCACTCTGCCGCCATATCCTCGCCCTCCCTGCCCGCCAGGGGCGAAAGGCCCTTCTGGGCGGCGTCGGCAGAAAACATGCCTGCAAAAGCACCCAATATGCTTGCCATAGCGTCGTTGCGGAGTATTATATCGTACTTACCGGGCGCTACGGGCGCGGGATCCATGGCGGCTATGGCCTCATCGACGGCCTCCCGCGCGCAGCCCGCTATGTCCAGCGCCTCACCGTCTGCCCGGAATGCAAAGCCGTCCCGCATCTGGCCCTTATCCTCCAGCACCGGCTCCACATAGCAACAGGATACCCTGTCGCTCCTTTCGGCCCTGAGGCCCAGAGTGTTGTATATACAGAATCTGCCGCCTGCGGTGACTACCTTGCAGCAGGCCACCCGCTTTACCCGGCCGTCGCACCGCTTTGTCTCCCGTTCCAGTGCCTTGCAGAGCTCTATCTTTTCCGATTCATCCATGTCCTTCAGGGCATCGGTCTTTTTTTGTATTTCGGGATACTCCGCAGGCTCCGCCATGGGGTGTATATCCTCGCTCTTTACCGTCTCCGCATTATCTATGGCCTCCTCCACAAAGCCCTCCGGGTCATCCATAGCTTCGGTATAGGCGTAGCCGTTCCTTCCGTCCTTCTGCACCCTTATGCCTAAACCGAAGGAGGAGCTTACGGTATAGTCGTCCACCTCGTCCTCCAGTACACCTACCGAGAACTCGTCGGACTCGTTTACGCATACCTCTGCACCGTCGCAGCCCCGGTCCATGGCAATGGTCATGAGCCTGTGGGCGTATTCCTTTATTTTCTCGTCCGCCTTTATCCCGGCCTTATGCTCCCTGTCAAGCCCGTTATGCATCACAGTCTGCCTCCCTTTCCGCCAACGGTTATGCCGCTCACCCTTATCCTGGGCTGTCCCACGTTTGTAGGCACACTGCCGGAGCGTGAGCCGCACATGCCGTGGCCAAACCACATATTCATGCCTACCCGGTCTATCTTCATAAGTACGTCCGCCCCCCGGCCTATGAGGGCTGCGCCCCGTACCGGGCAGTGTATCTTGCCGTCCTTTACCCAGTAGCCTTCCAGCACCGAGAAGTTAAATTCGCCTGTCAGCGGGTTCACCGAGCCTCCGCCCATCTTAGCCGCAAAAAGCCCCTCTCCCATGGTCCTTATCATCTCCTCCTCGTCGTCGTAACCGGGGGCGAAGAAGGTGTTGGTCATTCTGGAGGTGGGTGCGAACTCGTAGCTCTGCCGCCTGGCGGAGCCTGTCATGGGCTGGTTCATTATCCGGCTGCCCAGCCTGTCCACAAGATAGCTCTTAAGCATGCCGTTTTGTATGAGTACGTTGCACTGGGATGGGTTGCCCTCGTCGTCGTAGCGTATACTGCCCCATTCGCCGGGGAGTGTGCCGTCGTCTATGGCGGTAACTATGTCGCTGGCTATCTTATGGCCCAGCTTTCCGCAGAATTCGGAATTGCCGCGGGCGACGGAGGTAGCCTCCAATGAATGCACGCAGGCCTCGTGGAGTATGACTCCGCCGAAGCCGCCGTCTATGACTACCGGCATATATCCCGCCGGGCAATCCACTCCGTGAAGCATTGTAACGGCAGTCCGGGCGGCGGTGCGCCCATCCTTTTCCGGGTCTATCAGCTCATAAGCCTCAAAGCCCATGCCGAAGGCAGGTATCTCCTGCCCGGTCTGAAATTCCATGCCGTCGCTTGCCACCGCCGTAAAGGCGAGGCGGGTGCGCGGACGCCTGTCCTCCGCCCATACTCCCTCGGTGTTGCAGACCAGCACCTTTTTATCCGTATCCATATATGCGGCACTGACCTTGGTTATCTCGCCGGACTCAGCCTTCGCCGCGTCTGTTCCAAGCTTTAACAGGTGCACACGCTTTGCGTTATCCACCGCCGAGAATGGTATCCTGCACCTGTAGTTGCCGTCGCGTATATCCGTGAAGGGCAGCACGCCGCTCCCCTCGCCCTTTATTATGGCCGAGGCCCTTTTCGCCGTCTCCACAAGGGCGGACTCGGATATATCCACCGTATAGGCGTAGGCGGAACGGGTACCGGAAAGTATGCGCACCCCCGCGCCCCGGGCGCGACTGTAGGCGGCATTCTCCACCACGCCGTCCAGCATGGATATGCTGTGGCTCTCCCCGTCCTCCATGTAAAGCTCCGCGAAGTCTCCCCCTGTTGCCAGGGCCGCGTTGAGCACCCTTTCAGCCGATGTCCTGCTTATCATTTTTCCTTTATCCTTCCCTGATTGATATGGTTCTGGCGTATCTTCCCTTCGCTGCCCAGCTCGCCGGGTATGTAGTACTTATGGCCCTTTACGCTGGGCGGCATGTACTCCTGAGCCACCACGTGGCCGGGATAGTCGTGGGGGTACTTATAGCCCCTGCCGTGGCCCAGCTTTGACGCGCCGGGGTAGCTGGTATCCCTGAGGTGTATCGGCACCGGCTGGTCGGGTATGCTCTTTGCCTCGGCGAAGGCCGTATCCTTTGCGATGACTACCGAGTTGGATTTCGGGCTTTCGCAGATGAATATTATTGCCTGCGTTATGGACAGCCCCGCCTCCGGCATCCCTATGAACTCCCGCGCCTGAGCCGCCGCCACCGCCTGCACCATTGCCTGGGGGTTGGCGAGGCCCACGTCCTCCGAGGCGTGGGCTATAAGCCTGCGGCAGATTATCCGCGGGTCTATGCCCGCGTATATGAGCCGGGCGAACCACGCTATCGCCGCGTCGCTGTCCCCGCCCCGAAGGCTCTTGCAGAAGGCGGAGAGCATATCGTAAAACTGCTGATCGTCGCAGTTTATAAGCTTTTGCTGTATGCTTTCGGCGGCGATATCCTCCGTTATGTGTATCACCCCATTCCCGTCCGCCTCGGTGGTGAGTATGGCCAGCTCTATGGCGTTAAGAGCCGTGCGCACGTCGCCGTTGGCTATGCGGGCGATGTGGTCGTACGCCCCTTCGTCTATCTCCGTATCATAGTTGCCCATTCCCCGTTCCTTATCGGCCACGGCGGCCTTGACGCACTTCTTTACGTCCTCTTCAGTAAGCGGATAAAACTGGAAAGCGCGGCAGCGGGAAACGATAGCCCCCGTCATGGACACCATGGGGTTTTCCGTGGTAGAGCCTATGAATTTTATTATCCCGCGCTCCAGGGCGGGCAGTATGCTGTCGCTCTGGGCCTTGCTCCAGCGGTGGCATTCATCGAGCAGGAGGTACGTCTCCCTGCCGTAGAGCTTAAGGTTGTCCTCCGCCGCCGCTATCACCTCGCGCACGTCCTTTACGCCGGAGGTAACGGCGTTAAGCTTTACGAACTCCGAGCCCGTGGTGTTGGCCACTATTGAGGCCAATGTGGTCTTTCCGCAGCCCGGGGGGCCGAAGAATATGCTGGACTGGAGAGAATCCGTCTCTATGGCCCTCCTTAAAAGCTTTCCCTTGCCCACTATATGCTGCTGG
>ULSH01037065.1_pt1 | contig 15189 bp, 10 predicted proteins | sample 1956151 | NCBI WGS metagenome assembly ULSH01 (sample SAMEA4835702, study PRJEB28245) | human gut metagenome | biome: gut microbiome; material: fecal sample | place: Denmark | collected 2008 | reverse complement strand
TCCCGGACGGGATTTTCGCCAGAAGATAGGCTGGCATAGCGGGGAGCAGCAGCTTGTAAATCATGCTGAGTAACAGCGGTGATGGGATACTGATCTGATACTTTGTCTCGATCATCAGCCATACAATCGCTACCAAATAGACCGCAAAGCATCCAATAGCCTGCTTATACAAGCCGAACCAGCACAGGATCAGAAAAATCCAAAAGGTAAAAATCCCATGTCCCCAAAAACTCGTGGTAAGGAAAGTCACAAGGCAGGCGCACAGCGTCAGGAAAAGAACTGTGCGCCCGTCAATCCGGTCAATCCGCCTTTGCTTTTTTTCTCCGGCCATCATCCTACAATGCCAGCTTTTTGGAAATGCTTTCTGAGCAGGCGCTGGCCGAACAACGTACCAAGAATTGCGAGAACCGCAGTAATGACAATACCTAAAAGCATGAGCGCCGGAGAAGTCACCATAGAGAACTGCATATTCAGTGTGTTGGCATCAAAACCACTGCTCACAGCCATTTCCTGATAGCTGTCCCAGGCCCACCACAGCGGTACGGCGCAGCCAACAAAGTTGCCGATGGCATTGACCGTCCAGCCGATCCTGTTGCGGACAGCATTACGGTATGTATCCTTGCCAATCATAGTCAGTTCAGCGATAACCGCCACCACCAGGAAATATGGGATTAGGAACATATAGCCCATGACGCCTTGAATCAGGCCATAGACTGCGGCCCACGCAAACAGAAGGCCATGCTTGTTGACGCGGTTCGCCGCGACCAGATAAAAGATCGCGCCGATGAAAGCATCAATACCAGCAGAGCCATACAGATACACTGCCGGAAAGGGCAGTGTAAATGAGCCGATAATCATTGCAACGAGAAAGGTAATTACCATCATTGCGGCAATCGTCATAATGTCACGAATGCCAAACTTCTGTCGTTCAGTTGTTTTTTCCATAGTCGAAAATTCCTCCTTGTGTTTTGGTATATGGAAATAAAAAGCGGTGAGGTTAGCGTTGTCTAATCTCACCACAAATTATAGAGAAGAAACTTGTTCCTCTCTACTCCATTATTTTATTTTTTCTCGAAAATAGCCCAAAAGTTAAATGGATTGTTTTTGACGCCGGTAATCTTTTGGAAGAACTCCAAACACATCCTGAAAGGCTTTTGAAAACTTGCTGGCGTTGCTATATCCTAATGAGACTGCAATCTCGCTGATACTTTCTTTTCCTTCGCGCAGCCGAACCGCCGCACAGTTCATTTTGTACTTTTTCAAATGTGCGTAGGGGCTGTCTCCATACACCTGCTTAAAGATGGCCTGAAATGTTACCATGCTGATGTTTTCGCCTGCAATCAAAGACTCCAGCGGGATCTTCGTTTCCAATTCTCCAATCAGCAGCTTTCTGGCCTGCTTGACAATTTCGATATGTTCTTTGGAATAGTAAACCGCTGCATATCTGTCCTCGCTCCGCAGCTTTTGAGCATGGTACAGCAGCTCCAGGATTTTGATGCGAAAATACGCGGCAGATTCTTTTCCCTTTGCCTCATACAGCTCATCAAAGATATGGAGTAGATTTTGCGGGGTCTTGCAGATATACCAATGAGCATCCAGCTCCAGATGCCTTCCAAGATTTTTTATATCAATCCCATACAAAGAGAGCTGCTGGATCGTGGCGCTGTCTAAACTATCCCGATCAATTACAAAGCTGACGCCGCTGCATTTTCCAAGCGGGAATGAATAGCTCGCGGGCATATTCGTGAGGGTATTGATGCAGAACTCATTTTCCCTCATGTGAAAGGCCTTTTGATTTTGAAATTCAAACTCCACTCGTCCCTGCCGGTAATGGCGAATATCCAGAATGTCCCGGTTCACCATTGGCTCCCGGAATGTATCCGAACAGTTGAAGTCCATAAAGATCAGATCAATACCTGGGAAAAGAGAATAGTCCAGACACGTTCCTGTACCCTCGCATTGATAATTGATTAAATTATATCCATCACATTTTTTGAACATGGTAGCCTCCGGGCCATACCATTCATTGCGGTGCTGATTATCCATGACATCCCTCGATGTTTTCAATATTACAGATCGGTTAGCCGACACTATCTATAATATATCACACGCATCCTTTTCTCGCAAGAAGTCTTGAATCCACGCGGTTTCGAGAAGTCAAAAACGAAGGGCCACAAAAGTGGCAAGCAGTGCAAGCTGGTACCAACTTGCAATTTTTGAATCTGATTTCTAAAAATCAAATTCAAAATGCTTGTTGGGCCGTGCCCAAACCCCTTGTGTTCTGCATCCGGTGGATGCAGGCTGCACATTTTTGCAAAATGCTTTTTAATCTGAGTGCCGATGCCTGTGGTATCGGCACTTTTTGCACAGATGGATTCCCGGAAGCAGAAAATAGTGCTATGCAGCACATCCGGGATTGTGCTATACTTGATTTACATAAACTTGTTTGTCCTAAAAAGTTGGAGGTGTTCATGGCAACACGAACCATTTGTTTTCCCATATCCGGCTATCCCTATTGCAGAGAACAGCCGGTGACATTCACATGGATAAAAGGCAGCAAGCGGCAGAATATCCGTGCCGTCCATGATGCCGTCCATATAACAGACCCGGATGTTTCGATTCTGGAAATCAGCTCTGCATCCGTTCAGCCGGAGGGTGAAGCTGTTTCTTCTTTGCGGCTTTTGCTGCATCTGGATTCTGTTGCGCAGGATGTACCCATCAGCACGGTTTTTGAGGCTGCCAAAGTATTTGAACATGGCGGGCCATTTGCTGACCTTTTGACCTGCGAACCGCCCAAGGTTCATAAAGACACCCGGCTGAGAACCAGTGGAGAGCTGCTTCGTTACTCGCTGGAAGGAAACGAGTATCCGACAGAGCCGTACATGGATTCGTTTTTTGAATGGCTCTACTGCCGTGCATTGAAGCAGTTCCCGGAAAAGGCAGCGAAGCTGAGCCGATATAATGCCTTTTCTGATATTGCTGCCGCCGCGGATTCTAAAAAGTATTATGGCGATTCCTCACGGGCGGCTGCGATTTATGTGGGACTTGCAGCGGCAGGAAAACTTTCGTGCATTGATTCCTATGAATTATTTATTGATGAGGTCTATACGGAGCCGAAACCTTTGCCCAAGTCTGGAAAATCTGAGGCTGCTTCAACAATGACACCCGAAGTTTCTGCACCAGCAAAGGAGACTCCGGCAGACGAATTGCCGCAGCCCGATAACGCAAATGCGGAAGTGATTCCGGACGCTGCGCAGATGGAGCATATCCTTGAGCTGCCCAAAGTGACCTGTCTGCTTCTCTCTTTGGCAAAAAATGCTGGTCTTTCTGCAAACAATTCCAGTGAGCTGACATATAAGGGAAAGGAATTCCTTCTTGACGTTTATCAGAAAGCGCTGAAAAATAAAACGCTCCAAATCAATATCCAAAAGAACAAAATCACATTTCCGATGGAGGAACCGGACAGCGGATTTCATGCAGTTGGTGTGTTGACCCGTTCGCCTGCTTGGGAATACGGATGGAAGTTTAACTATCTGACTGAGAATACATCCGGTGCAGAAAAGTCCGAAGTTAAAGAAAAAATCCCTCCGAAGCCTTTGACCGCATTGGAGCATCTGGAACGCTGTGGGTATAGAATCGTTCAGCAGGTCGTACCGAAAAAACTTCCGCCGATTGCCGTTCAGCGGATGGCATGGAAAACAGGCGAAGCTCTTTGCGACCCGGTAGTGGTGGATTTCTTGCAGTTTATTCGGACACATATGCAGAGTGACGGCTCTTTTTCGTTCCGTATCCCAAAGGGTACTTCTAAGAATTCGTTTGCCACACTTTCGGAAATCGCTCAGACGTGGGATAAAATGGGACTTTTTGCATCCATTGTGATCTATCCGCAGAATATCGTCTATGAGCTTGCGCAAAATGAGACTGTCCGGCATTTCCTGAGCGGGAAGTGGCTGGAACTTTTTGTGGAGCATCAGGTTCAGCAGATTTTGAATCGCTATCAGGAGGAGCAGGGTGCAGAAGTTTCGGTTTGCTCCAATGTGATTCTTTCAGAAGCGGCATCCGTAGGGAGCACGCATGAACTGGATGTCGTATTCTCCATCAACGGAAAATTCTTCTGGGTGGAAGCCAAATCGTCCAGCCGAAGTATTGATTATGGAAAATACGCTTCTCTATGCGAAAAGCTGAAAGTAACCTCCGACCGACTGCTTTTGGTCAACAGTGATTTGTCCGTTGAGGAGTGTGAAGGCGTTTCTTACTTCTGGAATTATCGTGTTGCAAATTGTGCAACGATCACGCAGGAACTGGAAAGCATGATTGCTAAACAAATTGAAATCACCGCTGCTCTGAGTACAGACTGAGTAATAAGCAAAAAAGCCCTGAGAACCCTGCCGGATAAGCGGCAAAGTTCTCAGGGCCGTATTGTTTTATCGGATCTGCTCGACTTGCTTGGAGTCCTTTTCCTCCGCAAAGAACAGTTCCACATTCTTCTGCGCTTTTACGATGTCCTGCATCTCATCCCGCGCCTTGCGGTACTCCGGGTAGAGTGCTTTTTTCTTGGTGAGCAAAGCCGAATACTCTGCATTCAGGTCTTTCACTTTGGGCAGCTTTTTCAGGCCGGATTCATTGAAAGCGGCTTTCGCCGCCTTATGCAATGTAATCTCCTCCCGGTGCGCTTCCAAAAATTTGGAACTGTACCCGGATTTGCGGTAAGCATCGTATACAGGCCGGGTCTTGGCATAGTTGACGATGTGCGCACGGAGGACTGCAATCTCGGTCATACGTTGCTCTGCGGCCTTGATAGAATCGCCCAGTTCGTGATAGTGTGAAAGTGCAGCATCTGCAAGTTCCTTCAGCTCATCCGCACTGCTGATTTTCTGTTCCTGCAAAAAAAGCAACGTCTTGGACATTTCCTTCAGATTGTGCTTTTTCGCCCAGCGCTCGTATCCACCGCCTTTACCCTCAGCAAGTTTTGCTTGAATGTCCACCAGCAGTTGAAAGGGCTGTTCTTTGGGCGACTGTTTCTGGCGGGGGTGGTGCTCTGCCTTGCCAGCCAACACAGCTTTGATTTCTTCTTCGCTATACCCTTCGCCCAGTGTACGAAACCGAATAAAACGCTTTTGCCCTTTGCCTTTGACGGAGGTGTACTTTCCACGCTTGATCTCATAGCCCTGCTGTTCCAGATTTTGCAGAAAATCTTCGTAGTCGGTGGGCTTCTGCTGCAAAATTTCGTCGATGACACCGCACAGTCGGTCGCGGTTGCTTTCCCTTGGCGGGTAAGTGATACGCTTCTGCCGCTCCCGATAAGGCTTCTTTTCAATTACGGAAAGCTGATGCTCCAGACAAATTAAATCGCTTAACCGCTGCACTGCCAGCCCGGAAAAGAAAAAATCCCGAAATTTCCGGGTGCCATCCAAAGCGGTCGAATTAAAGATAATGTGATTGTGGATATGCTCCCGGTCGGTATGAGTGGCAACGATAAAAGCGTGTTTGCCTTTCAGAAAGCGGGAGGCCAATTCGTAGCCAACTTGATTTGCTTCCTCTGCTGTGATTTCGCCGGGTCGGAAGGATTGCCGTATCTGATAGGCGATGACATTGCTTTTCTGGCTGCGCCCGGTGGCTTGCTCGTATAGCTTTTTTGTGAGCATGAACTCCTCATCCACGGTAAGCGGGCTGCATTGATAGCTGCTGACAAGTTCGCCCCTTTCAGTCTTGTCGGGATTCTGCGCATAATCAGTGCGGTCTTTCAGGCAGGCGGCGATAGATTTTCCTTTGTGCTGATGCAGTGCAATCAGACGAGTAGCAGCCAGAGCAAATCACCCCCTAAATGAAAAAGCCGCCCGAAGGCGGCAAAAAATTCAAAATCAAATCACGTCCCGGAGCCAACCGCTGAATCGTTCAACGCCCGCCACCATCGCAGTTGCGCTGACAAAAAGAACAAAGCAGAGAAATTCAGCAACCAGCAGAATCAAAAACTGATCCCAAGTCTGGCGGTAGACGGTGTAGATGCCGCAGCCAAAGATATACAGCATCAACGGCGCGACAACATAGCTGGACAGAGTGAGCAGCCACTTTGCCATCAGAGCCAGAAAAGCCACAAACAGAGAGACCGGGGCAAGCACCATTTTGAACAGAAACCTCATATCGAACACCATCCTTCCTTTTTCCGCCCCAATTATAAAGGTATCGGCTACTGCCTTGCAAGGATGTCAACCGTTATGTAAGCCCGCAGTCCTCCTGCTGCGGGATTTTTTTAGAGTTCCGAAAGTTTGGCGAGAAGTTGCTTGCCGATAGCTATCAGCTCATCCAACCGACTACGCAAGTCCTCTAAATCGGCGGCATAGAGCTGCCCGCTTTCATTGGCCCGTTTCGCCACCTGATTCAGGTTGTTGCTGCAATTCTGAAGAAGGTACGCCATCCGACTCAGCTGTGGTAAATCAAGATTCAGGCAGTAACCATCCAGAGCCATTTTTCGCAGATAAGAGCCAATGCTCAAAATACCGCAACTTTCCATCTTCTGACGAATGCGTTCCAGTTCGACTTTGCTGACACGAAAATGGATCTGCTGGTCACGGCGCTCCGTCACCGGGCATCACCATCCTTATCCAAGTAAGATTTGAATGGTCGGACAGGCTCCACTTTATCAGCCTTTTCTTCCAGAGCTGCCAGCACAGAGGGGCGGGCATCCGGCTTTTCTTCCGCTTCGGGTTCTGTCCGGCTGGACTGATGCTCCATGTTCAACAGCGCATCCAATTCTGCAAGGCGGGCAGACTTGGTTTGCAGTTCTTCCTCCTGCGCAAACGGCTTGGCGATTTCAACCTCTGCGGCCTGCTTCTGCTGTTCCAGAGAATCCAGTGCGGCATCAGCATCGGCAATGCGGTCGGCAAAATTGCCGATGGCATTGTCCAGACGGACGATGTTGCCGCGAGGGTCATCGCCCAGCGGTACCGGATAACTCAGCTCGCCGCGGAGAACGATTTGATGCTCATTCTTGAAACTGTCAAAGCGAATGTTCAGCTCAAAGCCGCGATAGGTGCCCAGCAGCATCATATCCGCATTCGGCATCTCCTTGCAGGCGAGCATCAGCCGCTCACCAGCTGCTTTTTTCTCATCGAACACCATGCCCTTGATCGTCATGCCGCAGAAGTTCTCCTTATCCTGCGGGTGTGCGTCTGCGATTTGGGCATCGTTTTTCAGAGCCGCAATACGGTTCTTCGCTTTCTGAATTTCCTCCGGGTAATGCTTGAGCAGCTTATCTTCCAGACGATATTTCTGGTTCTGGTAATCCGAGCGCAGCACCTTGAGCTTTGCTACCTGCACATCCAGATCCATCTTTTCCCGGATGCGCGGGTCGCCTGCGCATAAGGCCTTGACCTCGGCATACGAAAGAGCCTGCTCATCCACATCATCACAGGAGCGCATCGGAGATTTGCTCGTCATGATCTGCGAAATAAACTTCTGCTTGTTTTCCAGCGTTTGCCAGAGGTAGGCGTCGAATGTCCCCTCCGTGACGTAATTATAGACGTAAACTTGTTTGTTTTTGTTGCCCTGACGGATGATTCGGCCGTTGCGTTGGGTCATATCGGACGGTCGCCAGCCTACATCCAGATGATGCACGGCCACCAGCAGGGTCTGGACATTGGTGCCTGCGCCCATCTTTGCAGTGCTGCCCAGCAGGACACGCACCTTGCCGCTGCGGACTTTGGAGAACAAATCCGCTTTCTTACCTTCAGTATCAGCGTTGTGGATGAACTCGACCTCCGATTCCGGCACCCCGGCGGCAAGCAGCTTTGTGCGAATATCATCGTAGACATTGAACGAGCCGTCTCCCTTGGGCGTGGACATATCGCAGAAAATCAGCTGCGTCAGATTATCCTCTTTGGTTTCGTTCCAGATACGCAGAACATTGTCGACGCAGGCATTCAGCTTGCTGTCCGGGTCATCCGGGGTGAGCGGATTCATCAGCCGCTGGTCAAGGCCGATTTTACGTCCGTCCGAGGTGATCTTCAGCATATTGTCCACCGAGGGGTCAACCGCACCGCTATGCACCTCAGCAGCACGTTCGCTCAGGGATTTCACCATGTCCTGCTGGATCTCCGATGGTTTGACCACGACAGTTTCAAACTTGGCTTCCGGAACAGGCAGATGCAACTGGTCGGAAGTCTTGATGTCCGCTGCCTCCTTGAACATATTCATCAGCTCCGGCAGGTTAAAGAACTTGGCAAAACGTGTGCGCGCACGGTAGCCGGTTCCTTCCGGCGCAAGCTCAATGGCCGTGGTGGTCTCGCCAAACGTAGAAGCCCATGCATCAAAGTGGGTCAGTTGTTTCTGCTGGAGAGTGCTGTACTGCAAATAGCGCATCAGGGTGTACATTTCCGTCATGGAGTTGCTGATGGGCGTTCCCGTTGCGAAAATCACGCCGCGCCCGCCAGTCACTTCATCCAGATAACGACACTTGCCGAACATATCGCTGGACTTCTGTGCTTCGGAGGTAGAAAGGCCAGCAACATTGCGCATCTTGGTGTAAAGATATAGGTTCTTGTAGTTCTGGCTCTCGTCCACAAATAACCTATCTACGCCTAATTGTTCAAATGTGACCACATCATCCTTGCGGTCGGTGGACTGTAGCTTTTTCAGTTTCACCTCCAGTGTTTTCCGTGTCTTTTCCATCTGTTTCACGGTAAAATGCTCACCGGACTGTTCCTTGGCCTCTGCAATGGCATTTTCGATTTCCTCGATCTGATCTTCGATGATCCGTGCCTGCCGTTCCGCAGAAAGAGGGATTTTCTCAAACTGCGAGTGGCCGATAATGACGGCATCGTAGTCGCCGGTTGCGATGCGGGCGCAAAAACGCTTTCGATTGGCGGGTTCAAAGTCTTTCTTGCTGGTAACGAGCAGCTTTGAATTGGGGTATAGCCGCAGGAACTCGCTGGCCCACTGCTCGGTCAGATGGTTGGGCACCACGAACAGGCTTTTCTGACACAGGCCCAAACGCTTGGATTCCATTGCCGAAGCTGCCATCTCAAAACTTTTGCCGGCACCCACCTCGTGGGCGAGCAGGGTGTTCCCACCATAAAGCACATGAGCAACTGCATTGCGCTGATGTTCCCGCAGATTGATCTCCGGGTTCATACCGACAAAATGGATATGGCTTCCGTCATACTCGCGGGGCCGGGTACTATTGAACAACTCGTTATACTGCTTCACCAGCAGATTCCGCCGCTGCGGGTCTTGCCAAACCCAGCCTGCAAAGGTATCCTTGATGGCCTGCTGCTTCTGCTGGGCAAGCATCGTCTCCTTCTGGTTCAGGACACGCCGCTCTTTACCATCCTCCTCAATGGTATCATAAATGCGGCAGTCCCGCAAATTCAAGGTGTCCTCCAAAATCTTGTAGGCGGTGGCCCGGTGGGTGCCGTAGGTTTCGGTGGACATGATATCATACATTCCGGCGGCAGATTTGTTGCCGATGCGCCATTCGGACGTAAATGGAGAGTAGCGGACTTGGATCAGGTTGTTATAGCGGATGCGGTAGGGCGGCTGAAAAGTCTCCATCATAAACTGCTGCACAATGGCGGGATTCAGCCACGTGGCCCCCAGTCGGATGTCGATTTCTGATGCTTCAAGGTCCTTCGGCTGCGCTTTGGTCAAAGCCTCCACATTGATCTTGAACTCCGGGTGGCTTTCAGCGGCAAGCTGAGCCATGCGCAGTTTATTCCGCACATTGCCGGAAAGATACTCGTCCGCAGTCTGCCAGCCTGCTTCCGGCTCATCTGCATCCGCAGAAGGGTCTTTGAAAATCACGCCTTGCAGCTCTGTGGTAATACGCTCATAATCGCCGGGAGAGCCGAGAAGTTCCGCCATATAGGGCAGATCAACACGGCCATGTTCTCCAATGGACACTGCCAGTGCTTCGCTGGGGGTGTCCACGCTGGTGACGGTGCGCTCCGGGCGAATCGTTCGCTTGGTGAACATATCCGCCTTGCTTTTGAGCTGTTTATTCTCATCGAGATTTTCCAAAGAGCAGAGCAGATAGTAGGAAGAATCATCCTCAAACAAACGCCCATTTTTGCGGTCGTTGAGCAGACCGTATTTTGCGGTAAAAGCGTCATAAGCTGTGTTCAGCTTTGCTTGGGTTGCCTTAATGTCCTCATCCGGGTAATCGTCCAGCTGCTCCTGAATCAGCTGGTTGACGATCTGCCGCAGTTCCACCATGCCGGTGACACGGGCTTTGGCATTATCGGACAACTCCACCTGCGTCATAATCGAATTTTCTCGGTAGTACACCTCACCGTCCACCACGGCATAGGAGAAATTCTTTACATCCGGGTCAGCGGGGAGCGTCTTGCGCTCGACTTCTGCATCCGCAACATCTGGTGTTTCCACCTCGACTTCAACATACTGACCCTCAATATGCTGTACCGCTTCGGCAAGCTGGTCGGCCAGCACTGCGCCCTCGATGGGGGCAACCGTCAGTTCCTCCCGTCCGTATTGGGTGCTTTCGGTGGTCAGTTCGCCCAGAATCATCTCCGGGTGGTCCACGAAATACTGGTTGATGGCAAAGCCGTCCTCGGTCTTGCCGAGCTGCACCCAGTCCGGCTCATGGTCGATGGGGCGGTCACGCTTTTGCAAAAAGATAATGTCGCTGACAACATCTGTGCCAGCATTGGCACGGAACGCATTGTTCGGCAGACGGATGGCACCCAGCAGATCGGCACGTTCTGCCATGTGCTTGCGGGCGGTGCTGTCCTTGCTGTCCATGGTGTAGCGGCTGGTGACGAATGCCCCCACGCCGCCCGGACGCACTTGGTCGATAGCTTTCGCAAAGAAATAATTGTGGATGGAAAATCCCAGCTTGTTGTACGCCTTGTCGTTGACTTTGTACTGACCGAAAGGCACATTGCCCACCGCCAGATCGTAGAAATCACGGCGGTCAGTGGTCTCAAATCCAGCCACTGTAATGTCTGCCTGCGGGTACAGCATCTTGGCAATGCGCCCGGTGATGCTGTCCAGTTCCACGCCGTACAAACGGCTGTCCTGCATGGTGTCCGGCAGCATTCCGAAGAAGTTGCCCACGCCCATGGACGGCTCCAAAATGTTGCCAGACCGGAAGCCCATGCGCTCCACGGCATCATAGATACCACGGATAACGGTGGGGCTGGTGTAGTGGGCGTTCAGAGTGCTGGAACGGGCAGCAGCATACTCATCCTCGGAAAGCAGCCCTTTCAGTTCGGTGTACTCTTTTGCCCAACTATCTTTGCCGGGGTCAAAAGCGTCTGCCAGACCGCCCCAGCCTACATACTGGGAAAGCACCTGCTGTTCCTCGGCGGTGGCACCACGATGCTCCTGTTCCAGCTGGAACAGGGTTTTGATGGCCTCGATATTTCTTGCGTACTTCTGCTTTGCGCCGCCCTCGCCCAGATGTTCATCTGTGATGTGGAAATTCCCGACAGGTTCAGACTCAGGTTCTGCGTTGACGGCTTTATCCAAAGCTGCGGCATCCGGGAAAGTCTGCACTTCGCCGTCAATGACCGTTGAGATCGGCAGTTCATCCAGTTCTTCGTCAGACGGCTCCGGCTCGTCCTTGTCTGCTAAAAATTTTGCGTGTTCGACTTTGAGCCACTCGGCGGCTTCTCTGTCTGCAACTTCTTTTTTCAGATTTTCCAGATAAGATTCTGCCTGCTTCTCGTTAGAAAACTGTGGAACGGCGTGATTGGTTTCATAGTAGTCATCATAAAGATCATCCCAGATAGCAAAAAGCGGCATTTTACCGTCAACGACTTTTCGGACAGAGAAACGTTCGTATTCAGGCACTTCGGATTCCTTGGCGATGGCTTCTGCCTGCGCCAGCATTTTATCCACACGCTGAGCAGTCGCACTCTGTCGCAGCCCCTGCTCAAACTGCTGCTTGTTAATAACCTCATTGTCCCAAGACTGCCCGTGCGCACTGGTGTCGATGCGCACATCGGTTTCGCCAACATAGCCGATGGCACCTTCAATCGTTCTGGTGGGCAGGTCTACCACAACTTCATCCCCGACATTGTAGTTGGATGCTTCCTGTCTGGTAGCACGCTGTTCCTTTTCCTCATCTGTCAGATAGCGGTCGGACTGAATCATAAGGTCGATATACTTTTCCACCTGCGCCCATTTCAGGGTGATTTTCTGGTGGTCAGGGTAATGGTCAAATTCCAGTCCCTTCCAGTCGTGGTTCACAAAACCCCGGCTTCCGTCCAGAAAATCGTGGGAGTGCCCACCAATGCCGTACTCCTTTGCCAGTGCTTTGGCACGGAGTTTGCGGTCAGGCTGGGTCTGGTACAGTGTCATAATGCGCTGCTTGCCACCTGCAAACCCAGAACCATGCTTACGCAGTTCGTTTTCAATTTCAGCCTGCGACAAAACAAAAGCGGAGGGCGTTTTTTCGCTCTCCGCTCGGTCGATTTTTTCGATTTGCTGGGCTTCGGTGGGGAGGACGGCATCCAGAAAACTTAGCTGTAGATCAGCTCCGTCATCACCAGTTCCTCTGCCTGCGCTTTCAGACTGTTCATGTGCTGCACCCACATCAGTTGGTTCTGCGCTTTGTCCGGGGCCGGGTTCTGCTTCAGCAGTTCGGCCATCATCTGCTGCATCCGGCTCTCTGCCGTCTGCTCCAGTTCCATCAGATGCGGGTACAGCGTCCCGTTCAGGAGCATCGAATTGTACAGTACCGGGCGATACTGCTTCAGGTAATTCCGGCGCATCCTGCCGTACTTGCCCAGCGGGGTCTTCGGCTGGCTGAGGGTCAGGTTCGGGAGCTGGTAATCCCCGATCTTCGTGTAATTCAGACTGCTGCTCATATTCTTCCATCCTTTCTACGTTTCGGCGGCGGGTCGTGGTTTTCACCGTCCGCTCGATTTTGCGTAAGACCTCGCGGCTGATGTCGCTGGTAGCGGCACCCAGCGCATAGACTGCATCGGGTGTGGAAAAGGTGTGGATGGCCTGAAAGTCATCCTTGTCAAAGTAGCCTTCCGGTTCAAACCCGCATCGTTCTAATAGAGTGTAGGTGACGCTCATTGTCGCAGCGGCCTTGAACTGAAGTTCCTTTCCGCTACTATCATAATCATCAAAGAAAGAGCCGTCAACGATGTTGAGGATGTCGCCGCTGTTGTTGTCCCAATAATCGTTCACCAGCTTCTCCGCAATATTTACGAGCTGCTGGCTGAGCCGTTCATGGCTGATGCCGTATTCTGCGGTCAGCATCTCAGACACCGGCTTGAAAAGGTCGTCATTCATTTCCCATCGTTCCGGGTCGCGAGAATTGCGCCGTACTCCGGTGTCCGACACATCAAACACATAGTGCAGACGCGGGTATCCGCTGGATTCGTCCAACAGGGCGATGCCCTTGGAGCCACGCCGGACATACCGGTTCATGCGGTTGTTCCAGATGTCGTAATCGGCGCAGGCTGTGGCATCGGGTCGCTGAGCGTAGATCATCAACTGGTCCGGGAAACTGTACTTGTACAGCCGGGATGCTGTGGTCAGGTAGTCCGTCCAGCTTTCCCAGTACCGTGTCAGACCGTTTGCCGTGCGCTGGGCAAGGGCAAGATATTCTTCGGTTTTGCTTGGCATTTTAGCCTCCTTCTTTAGTTTTTAGGGTATAAAAAGAGCGGGCAACCGTTTTGGGGTTGCCCGCAGAGGGTATGTAATAGTTTGATTATCAGGTGCCGCTATCCCTTATAAACTTCATGATGCAGCAGCCCATTGCAATAATTGCGAACAAAGTGTTCAGACCGAGGGCACCAGAACCCAAAAGACCATCAAGGAAACCTCCGACAAGCCATGCTCCCACGGTGAAAATCGCTGCCCATCCATAACTCATGAAAATTCATCTCCTTAATCTATAAAGTTACAGCTTCATAATGAGAAAATGTTTTGCGAACATCAAACACGCCAATGATTTTATTGCAATTTTTGCATAGAAAAGCGTTTGGTATCTTTGTCTGTCCTAATAAAATGCTGGAATTACCAATACTGTGCCATTCCTGATAGGAAATTCTTCTAAGTCCTTTTTTATCAAACTCGTCTTTTGGAACCCACCCAACTGAGATACCAGCGGAAATCAATCCTCCCGCAAGCATTTCTTCTCCACAAATAGGACATTTCATATCAGCGTCTCCTAACCAATAGCACACTAAAAGATTTGATTTCACCACTTGATCTCAAATGGAATCAGTTCGCCAGAAACAATCCCAAAGAAATACAAAAGCCCGATTTCGATAGCAACACAGATTATCAGCAGAAGATTTGCAAGAGCTTTACTGTCGCTCAATTCTTCAATACTTTTTCGGTATTGGACAAAGACCCACATTTCAGAGGTGAAAAACAAAATGTAGAGGAGGCTGCTCCGAAAAAGAGCCATCATATTCGATAGCGCATAATTGATAAGAATAAGATTTATGGAATGAATAGCAACATCCAAAATCTTTGTGATTTTTCGTTTCATACACAGACACTCCAACCCTACAGCTCGGTTTCCACTGCAAGCTGCTCCTGCTTCTCTTTTTCATCAGCGATTTGGACATCAACATCTTCGCGCATCTTTTTTAGAAGTGCAAGGACTCGCTTGATTTGACCTTTGGTATTCTCTACTCTGCTCTGTGCCTGATTGATGTGATCCAGAACTGCCCAGTCTGCAAAGAGCCCGTCAAAGAAGAAATCCGCAAATTTTAGAAAGCTGTCCACCGTAACCTGAAGGTCGGCGGCGATTTCAACATCGGAAAGTTCAGTTTTGAACCGCCGCAGTTCCACTTGAAGCTGTTCGATTTGTTCCTGCGCATCGTCCAGTTCCTCATACTTGGCAAGATCAGCCATCAAACCGCCGCCCATTACGTCCCATGTACTCCAGCCCTCGGCATTGTCGAGGGTTTCCAGAACTTCATTGACCGTATGCAGGGCGGTCTTTCCTGCGTTGATGGCCTCCAGCAGCTCCCGTTTTTGGACTTTCAGTGCGGCAATACGGCTTTCACTTTCCGCAACCAGCTGTGCGGCAGGGTGGGCAGATGCTTTGATGCTTTTGATTTTTTCGGAAAGAGCAGCTTGATACTGCCTTTCGCAATCGGACAGCCGTGCCAATCTATTTTGAATCTGCTCCAAGTCGGCATCAACGGAAGAAAGGTCATGGAGAGCCACATCGTACTTGACACGGGCTGCATAGGCTTC
>ULSH01028044.1_pt1 | contig 15216 bp, 8 predicted proteins | sample 1956151 | NCBI WGS metagenome assembly ULSH01 (sample SAMEA4835702, study PRJEB28245) | human gut metagenome | biome: gut microbiome; material: fecal sample | place: Denmark | collected 2008 | reverse complement strand
CTTACGCCCGTAATGTAGTTGGGCATAATGTACAAAAGACCGAAAATGAACGAGCCGATAATGCAAAGTCCCGGGCGCCACAATGAGAAGATAACAAGCGCGACCGCAAGCCAGCCAAGCCCTTCGATAACGTATTCAAGCGATCCGCGCGTGCAGTCAAGAAGGTAAAACGCGCCGCCGATACCGGAAATTGCCGAGCCGATTATACAGGCAAGGTATTTATATCTGATGACGTTGATACCCGCCGCGTCCGCCGCCGCGGGGTTTTCGCCGACCGCTTTTAAGTTAAGTCCCGTTTTGGTGCGGTTCATAAAAATTGCGACAAGCACCGTGATAATTATACCGACGTACACCAAAACGCCGTGCGACAAGAACATTTGTGAAAACCAGTTGTTTTCGACATTTCCAAAGAACGGCGCGGTGAACACTTTGCTTACTTCGTAAAACGTCGTGCCCTCGTTGCTCATCATCGAGCCCCAGAACCCAAGTACGCCCGCACCAAACGTTGTAATGGTAAGTCCCGTGACGTTCTGGTTGCATCGAAGGGTAATCGTAAACAATCCGTAAACGACGCCCATCATTGCGCCGAACAGCATTGCCATAAGAATTGCGACAAAGACGATTCCGCCGGCTGCAAGCCCTGCGTTTTTTGCAAGGTTTGCGCCAAGGCAGCCGCCAATTGCGCCAAAGCACATAACGCCGGGGATTCCCAAGTTAAGGTGTCCGGATTTTTCGATGATAATTTCGCCGGTCGAGCCGAAAAGGAAAACAATACCGAATTTTATTGCCTGAGTTATTAACGTAACAAACATATTACTTATCCTCCTCTGCGACAACTTCCGCTTGTTTTTTCTTTTTGAAGCATGCGGGAATTTTGAAATATTTTTTGTTGAACATTATCTTATAGTTGATAAAGAACTCGCTTGCGATGATAAAGAAGAAGAATACGCCCGCAAGCATCGAGGGGAACGACGCACCGAGACGCGCATACGTTGAAACTTCTGCCGCGCCCTTTTGTACGAACACAACCAAAAACGACGTCAACACCATCGCAAACGGGTTGAACTTTGCAAGCCAGGAAATAAGAACGCCCGTAAAGCCTCTGCCGTTGACGGTATATTTGCTGTTCAAGTCAAGGTTTGTCGCGCTGACAAGAAGGAATCCCGTGATACCTGCGATAATACCGCAAAGAATCAACGTACGAATGATAACTTTTTTGCTGTTGATTCCGATATAACGCGCCGTATTTTCGCTTTCGCCGACAACGGTAAGTTCATAGCCGTGTTTGCTGAAACGAAGATAAACGTACATCAGAATCGTAATAACCGCCGCGATGATGATTTTAAGAATAAATTCGTTATCTCCGATTGAGCCGACAACGCCCTTCGTAAACGTCAGCGTACCGGTGCCCGTCGACGCAACGCTTTTAATAAAATATTCCGTAAGACATACCGCAATATAGTTCATCATAAGCGTCAAAAGCGTTTCGTTGGTGTTCCATCTCGCTTTGAATATTGCAGGAATCATCGACCATAACGCGCCGAATACCATCGCAACGACAAGCGACAGAACAATCGTACCCGCGTCGCTTGATTTGCCGCCCATAAAGTTTATGACGACAGCGCAACCGAGCGCGCCCATAAGGATTTGTCCTTCGCCGCCGATGTTCCAGAATCTCATTTTGAAACACGGAGTGACCGCAAGCGCGACCAACAAAAGCAGTGCCGTTTCATGGAAAAGTCCCCAGACACGTCTTGGGGTGCTGAATGCGCCGCCGAAGAAGTTTTTGAAGAAGAAACCCATGTCTTTTTTCGTGATTGCCGTAGTGATAATCGCGCAGGCAAGGATTGACAATGCAAAAGCGATAAGGCGGATAAGCCACGCTTTTTTCCTGTCCATATCCACGCGTTTTACAAGGTGCGCGACGGGTTCGTGAACTGTTTTACGCATTGTGTCCCTCCTTTACTTCATCGTCAAATATTTCGACTTTTGCGGGCATACTTGTCATAAGAAGCCCGACTTGCTCTTTCGTGCAGTTTCTTGCGTCGACAATGCCGCTGACTTTTCCGCCGCACAAAACCATGATTCTGTCCGAAAGCGCAAGCAGTACGTCCAGATCTTCGCCGACGAAAATAACCGCGACTCCGTTTTCTTTTTGTTTGTTGAGCAAATTATAAATAACGTAGGACGAGTTGATGTCCAGCCCCCTTACGGGATAAGCCGCCATAAGGACGGTAGGCGCGGACGCGATTTCACGACCGACCAGAACTTTTTGTACGTTTCCGCCCGAAAGTTTTCTGACGGGAGTTTTCACGGAAGGCGTCACGACTTCCAACTCTTCCACGATATTTTCCGCAAGGTCGTGCGGGGTTTTTCTGTCCAAAAACATCGAATGACCTTTTCCGTAAGAACGAAGCATCATGTTGTCCGTCAAGTCCATATTCCCGACAAGTCCCATGCCCAGACGGTCCTCGGGAACGAACGAAAGTCTTACGCCCAATTCTCTGATTTGCGTGGGGGATTTCTGCCTTAAATCGACTTCTTTATTGTTGTCTTTGGGATCGAAGTAAGTAACCGTTCCGCCTTCCAGACGTTGAAGTCCCGCGATTGATTCCAGAAGTTCGCGCTGACCGCTGCCCGCGATACCTGCGATACCCAAAATTTCGCCCGAACGCGCCGTGAACGACACGTTGTCAAGCGCAAGTATTCCTTCGCGGTTTTTGCAAGTGAGCCCGGAAATCGTGAGCCTTTCTTCTGCGTTGACGGGGATTGTTCTGTCGATATTAAGTTCGACCTTTTCGCCGACCATCATTTCCGTCAACGAACTTTCGGTTGCGTCTTTCGTATCGACGGTGCCGATATATTCGCCTTTTCTTAAAACGGCGACTCTGTCCGAGATTTCCAGAACTTCGTTGAGTTTGTGCGTAATAATGATAATGGACTTTCCGTCGTCGCGCATTTTCCTTAAAACGTCAAAGAGTTTTTTGGTTTCCTGCGGCGTCAAAACGGCGGTAGGCTCGTCCAGAATAAGGATATCCGCGCCGCGATACAACGTCTTAATAATTTCGACGGTTTGTTTTTCGGAAACGGACATATCGTAAATTTTCTTTTTGACGTTGATATCGAAACCGTATTTATCGACGATTTTTTGTACGATGTCAACGCGATTTCTCGACAAATGGTTGAATTTGATTTTCTTGCCGAGTTTTACAAAAGGAAGCGCCGCGCATTTTAAGGCGCATTTTATTTTTTCGGCAGGTTTGTCGCCAATCCTGATTTCTTTGACGGGCGAACGCTCGTCATCGGCGTCAACGACAATGCCGTAGTCGTCAAGTTTATCTTTGTATTCTTTCGATTTTTCACGGATACTGAACGGGGGCATCTTTTCGCCAAGAATAACGTTGTCCGCCGCCGTAAAGATGTCAATCAGCTTAAAATGCTGATGGATCATTCCGATGTGGTATTTATAAGCGTCCTGCGGAGAACGAATCACGACTTCCTTCCCGTCGATGAAGATTTCACCGCTGTCGGGGAAGTATATGCCCGCAATCATATTCATAAGGGTGGTTTTACCGCTTCCGTTTTCGCCAAGAAGCGACAAAATTTCACCGCGCCTGACGTCCATGCTGACGTCATTGTTCGCAACGACCGCGCCGAACCGTTTAGTAACGTTTCTGAGTTCGATAACGTTGTTTTGTCCCATATAACTCTCCAAAAATAGCGATTATTACGCCGAAAAAAAAGGGTTAAGGCGGGACGATTGTCCCGCCGAAATCCTATTCTGTTGTTGTAAATTAGTACTTCTCGTTAAGAAGCGTGATGCCGTCGATACGAACGTCAAAGTAAGGTGCCGAACGATGTTTGGATTCAAAGAAAACACCGTTTTCAATGACTTGCGTGTCGGCTTTGTTGTTATCTTTGCCGGTGCCGTCGTCTTCAAAGTTTACGTTTGCCATATATGTTTCAAGTTTCGTGCCGTTAACGGTGAAGGTGGCGGTGTCGAAAACATTAAGGGTGCCGTTCATAAGTTTTGCCTTAATGTCAGCAACTTTTGCCGCAGTGTCAGCGGTTGCTGCCGTACCGAAAGCGGTAAGTTCTACGGAACCGGTTGCGATAGTGCCTGTCCAGTCCTTAGCAACGTTTGCTTTATTAACGTCACCTTTGGCGTTTACGATTTGTTCAGCAAGGTATTTGTAGTAAGGTGCCCAGTTGATTCTGGAAGAAACGATGAACGTTTCGGGGCAAGCTTCGAAAGTGCTGCCGTTGTAAGATACGTTGGGAACTTTTGCTGTTTCACAAGCGTTAGGTGCGCCCATGGAGTCAGCGTGTTGGCTGATAAGTTTGCACCCTTTACCAATGAGCAAGTTTGCTGCTTCCTTTTCGCCGGTTTCATCATACCAGCTGCCGGTAAATTGAACGTCCATCGTGACGGTCGGGCAGACGGATTTTGCGCCAAGGTAGAAGGAGGTGTAGCCGGAGATAACTTCCGCATAGGTGTATGCGCCGACGTAACCCATTTTGGCTTCTTCTGCGGTGAATTTGCCTGCTGCGATCATTTCATTGAGTTTCAAACCTGCGGCAACGCCTGCAAGGAAACGACCTTCGTAAATGGAAGCGAATGCGTTGACAAAGTTAGGAAGATTTTCGGTGTGAGCCCTCGTTCCGGTTGCGTGTGCAAACAAAACTTTGGGAGCTTTTTTTGCAGCTTTCAACATATATGCTTCGTGACCGAAAGAGTCAGCGAAAATGATGTTGCAACCTGCGTCGACAAGGTTCATGGCTTCCTGATAGCAAGTATCGTCCTCAGGGATACCGGTTTTGATGATGACTTGGTCGTCGCGAAGACCGAGTTCGCGTTGAACTTCTTCCATCGCCGTGATGAAGTTTTTGTCGTACGTGCTGTTTTTGTCATGCAAGCAAAGCATACCGATTTTGATGTTCGAATAATCGACTTCTCCGCCGTCGTCTTTCTTACATGCGGTAAGACCGACTGCAAGTGCTGCAACTATCGCTACAACAAGGAAAATTGCAAGAATTTTTTTCTTCATTATGAAACCCTCCATATATTTTGCCGTATGGCATTTTTTAACTTAGTTTTTTCTGAAAGTGACGCCGTCGTCCGACATACTTTCGATAATCGCAAGGCTTTCGACGCGGACGCCCTGCTCTCTCAACTCGTCCCCGCCTTTCTGGAAGCCCTTTTCGATGGCAATCGCGCACCCGACAAGAGTCGCGCCCGCCTGCCCGATCAATGCGATAAGCCCGCGCAACGCCTCGCCGTGAGCAAGAAAATCGTCGACGATAAGCACGCGGTCGGAAGAATTCAGAAATTCCTTTTCAACCATTATCGTGTTTACGTTGCCGTGGGTATAACTTTTGACTTCCGCAGAATAAACGTCCTTTGAAATGTTGGCGGTTTTACTTTTCTTAGCAAAAAGCACCGGGACGTGCAAGTACATAGCTGCGTAGCATGCAATTGCGATTCCCGATGCTTCTAAGGTCAGAATTTTGGTAACTTGGTCGCACTTATAGAGTGAGTAGATTTCCTTGCCGATTTCCTCCATCAAAGTATCATCTATAAGATGATTGAGAAAACCTCCAACTTTTAACACCTCTCCGGGGAAGACTTTACCGTCCCTGAGGATGCGTTCCTCCAAAAGTTTCACTCTGTACCCCAATATAATGTGGTTGGCGTCGGTCGAAAACACTTTATTTTGTGTTTTTTGGCTTTCCGCCACCTGTAAGATAGTGCCATTATAACCAAAACGACAAAATGTGTCAAACGAAAATCGCCACTTTTGAACATTATTTTCAACTTCTTTCAAATTAAAAAATAATAACCATACAAAGGCGACGAAATATAAGGGTTTTTCTGAACTTTTATTCACGTTTCAACCATTTCCCCGCCCGCGCTTTCGCATGATTGTCTGTCCAATCATTCCGTTTGCTCTCCCGCGCGACCGCATACTCACCCGCCCTGTTGCCCGCATGCTCGCCACTCTCGTTTTTCCGCTTACTTAATAAATACGCGCGCCCTGCGCGCCTACCGCGTACGCGCCTCCCGCGTATATATCCCGCCCGTGCGCTCGCGCGTCGCCCTCGATTATGTCGTTTGTCAAAACGTAGTTCTCATATGGCGCGAGGTTCACGTTCTGCAATTCATAGAAGGTGGAAATCGGTTTTGCGTATGCCGCGTAAAGAGTGGTATAATGGCTAAAAATCCGAAAGTAGCCATAAACGTGTTTTAGTTCCCTTTTGATTTTTGGTATGGTATAATCAAGGATAAGAACGAACGCCGTAATAACGGGTTTTAGTTCCCTTTTAATTTTTGATATGGTATAATAAAGTAAAAAAAATAAGAAGTGCGCCCAGATAAACCACAAACGTGATCCCAGCACTGCAACGGGACACCTCCCAAAGGGCAGTCCCTAAACACTTCTTGAAACAGATAATAAAGCAATTAAAATCGCTTGTCAAGCGAAAATGAACATTGAATCAATAATCGGACAAGCCTAAAAGGTAGTCCGCCGATACGTCCAGATACTTGCATACTTTCGTAAGCACTTCTACGGACGGCTCGTTGTCGCCCTTGCGCCAGTTAGATATATTCGACTTGCTGTTTTAGTTCCCTTTTAATTTTTGGTAGGTATAATGCATCGGACTTTTTGTGTTGATTGAATTCTGTTTTAGTTCCCTTTTAATTTTTGGTATGGTATAATTTTACACATAGTACTTCTCGTCCCCTACACGTTTTAGTTCCCTTTTAATTTTTGGTATGGTATAATACTTCGTCGACGTCAACGTCGCAAGTCCTAGTTTTAGTTCCCTTTTAATTTTTGGTATGGTATAATTTTAATAGGTGACACCATTCTTGTTTCTGGGTTTTAGTTCCCTTTTAATTTTTGGTATGGTATAATATCTACGCGCTTGACAAGAACAATCACGGCGTTTTAGTTCCCTTTTAATTTTTGGTATGGTATAATACGACCGTATCGCCTAACAAGGTCACGCGTGTTTTAGTTCCCTTTTAATTTTTGGTATGGTATAATTTTTGCGGTTTTTTTATGCTCTTTTTTTCTGTTTTAGTTCCCTTTTAATTTTTGGTATGGTATAATTACTCTGCCGTCGGTGCTGACTGCTACGGTGTTTTAGTTCCCTTTTAATTTTTGGTATGGTATAATGCGCATATTACGCGCCGCAAGATTTTTTCGGTTTTAGTTCCCTTTTAATTTTTGGTATGGTATAATGAATAACATTTGTTTCATCATAAATTTCAAGTTTTAGTTCCCTTTTAATTTTTGGTATGGTATAATCAAGTTATCAGATAAAGCGCTAACGGAAGAGTTTTAGTTCCCTTTTAATTTTTGGTATGGTATAATCACCGACGTCGAAGATATATTACCACTGTAGTTTTAGTTCCCTTTTAATTTTTGGTATGGTATAATAAGCGTTACAAAATACAGGTTGACGCGAAAGTTTTAGTTCCCTTTTAATTTTTGGTATGGTATAATTGCCAAAAGTAAGTTATATATCTTTGCTTAGTTTTAGTTCCCTTTTAATTTTTGGTATGGTATAATGAGTTTTACGCAATCTAACTGTACTTTTAAGTTTTAGTTCCCTTTTAATTTTTGGTATGGTATAATAACAAACTTTAATTTATCGTATTCAGATTGGTTTTAGTTCCCTTTTAATTTTTGGTATGGTATAATATCTTTTGCTTTTAAATCTTTTGCGCCTACGTTTTAGTTCCCTTTTAATTTTTGGTATGGTATAATAACAAAGAATACAAATGCGTTAAAGTGGAAGTTTTAGTTCCCTTTTAATTTTTGGTATGGTATAATATTTATCACAAAAAGGCGGTGATCACCGGGGTTTTAGTTCCCTTTTAATTTTTGGTATGGTATAATTTCGCTGCAAACATGTTGAAAGTAAATAATGTTTTAGTTCCCTTTTAATTTTTGGTATGGTATAATGTCCAGAACGACCATTTCTATCAGTCTTATGTTTTAGTTCCCTTTTAATTTTTGGTATGGTATAATAGGGAACGAGAAAAACTCCTGAAAACCTCAGTGTTTCGGGAGTTTTTTCTGTTTTCTTCATTGTTACTTTTTCGCGAAAAACAAAATTTTGTAATTCCGTTTTCGTCTTTTTCTTGTTTTTTTATAAAAAAGAAAGTTGGAAAAAGTCCACGGACGATTCTTTTACTTTTTTCTTTCCCGTGATTATTTTCATACTTGCATATTGTTTTTCGGTAACAATCATACACCTGACGGATCCGTCTTTTGGGGCCTCTTTTTCCAGTCTTGCAAAATGTTGTTCCGCATTTTCAACGCTGTTGCAAAGCCTTGCGTAAACCGAAAACTGCAACATATAATATCCGTCGTTAAGCAAAAACCTTCGAAACGACGTGGCAAGATATCTTTCTGTTTTTGTGGAAACGGGCAAATCAAAAAATACGATTATTCTCATAAACTTACTCATATCGATGCATGCAAATCGGTAAAATTTTCGGAAGTAGCAATTCGCACTTCCCCGACGTTAAGCAAGTTTTCAGACTTTGCACCACAAGTTCGACGGCATAGGACAATGCGTAAATCTGCCCGTTGATTTCCACGTCCTGATTCATCAATGCAAACAACTGCTTTTTTATTTGCGGCGTTAGTTTTTCTTGCCCGATAAAATTGAAAACAATCATATCGACAATCGGTCGGAACGGCTCGATAATATCGTCGGCAAGATTAAAATTGTTCAATTCGCTTGCGTGATGCACGCCTATACTCGGTTCAAAGCCATATACAGTGAGAGTGCGCGCAATAAGCCCGCGTACGATTGAGTATCCATAGTTTAACGCAAGGTTTATGAAAGAGTCGTCGCGTCTTACAAAATCCTTGCCAAATATTTTTTTGAAATACAAATTTGCGGCAACCGCTTCAAGATTTTTCGCATCGTCGCTGCTTACCGATTTTGCAAGAGAATATAAATCGTCCACAGGTTCGTTTGACGTAAATTCAACACAGGTTGCCTGATTTTCGATTTTGCGCTTTACGATGCTTTGCCATAACTGCTTTTGCAACGGTTTCGGTATGTTTTGTTGCAATTTTAATATCTTTAACGGTCGATAATAACTGTTAAGCGGTAAAATAACTCCGTTTGGTAAATGCTTTCCGTCGCAGGTAAATACAACCGCGCCTGCGTCCGAAAGCGTGCTCAACGCATAACTCGTTATCGTACATTCCGCCGTCTCGATAAGAACACTGTTCAAATCTTCAACGGGAAAACTATGTTCTTCCTCACCCCTTACAACAAGTTGTCCGTGATTTATCCTGATACTGCAAGGGGTAGATAAAAATAAATTTATGTACCCCATATACACCTCTTATTTATTTTGCTTGTTTTTTCTTTTTTCCGCCCTTTCTTTGTCAGTAAGTATTTTCAGCGGTTGCGGTTGTTTCGGTCTTTTTTTGATTTCCTGAACGTTGCCGAGCACGTCGATCTCGCATTTCGTTATCTTTTTAAGATTTTGAATGCCAACGCTTGGTGCTACATAGCATCCCGTGGTATCCTCAATTTTTATTGCCGCTGTTGATATACAAAAACTTGTAAAATATACATAGCCATCATTCAATAAAATACTATTTTTCTTTGCACTAAATTCATTGTTCCTATCTTTTTTAAGTTCGATGCCTTTCTTGCTTTCAATGCGTAATAGGTCGTCCTGATGAATCGACATTTCAAACGTGTACGTGTCGTCGATCACGCGCCATTCGTTTTGCGGTTTACTGTGAGTTGCCGCTTTTTTCGGCAACTCACCGCGATACAAATCCGCAACGTAAACGGGCACACCGAAATACTTCCCGTCTTTTGAATACAAATCGACTCTTATCATTCCGTCGTTTTTAACAATACCCTTGTTCTTTTCCAGAATCATTCCGCCGCCTGTATACGTTTCATACGTTTTTACGGTACGGACAATATTGCCTTGTCCGCTGTTGCACGGTTTTCTTATCGGATTCGTCGGCGCAAACGCTTTTTTCGCGTCTCCGTCAAATTCGACAAGTCGCTGTTTTAAGGCGTTGTACAATGCTGCGTCGCCTTCGGGTTGGAAATATCCGTTTATTTCCCCGTTTTTATCAAGTTTAAGGTTGGCAAGCGCAGTCCTTTTTACGATAACGTTATTACCGTCACAAACCGTCGGATATTTATTATCCGCATATTTCGAGCTGAAAACGGTTGCTTCGTTGATGCATCCTTTTGCCTTGCGGCTTGTCATACGACTTACGACAAAAGGCTTTGCGTTCATCAGATAGTTTTCGTTAAATCCAAGTAAACGCAATTTGTTTTGCATTAAGACCGGCTCGTCCATAACGCGCGCATCGAGTTCGTTGATAAATTCTTTGTAAGGATAAGGCAAAACCAAATGACTATTTTTGTCGTAATAATCGGAATCGCAAATCTCACCGTCTTCAAGGACGTATTGTCCGTTACGCATTTTACGACTTTCCTTAATCTGATTGTATCTTTCGATTTTGTTTTTCGTTTTCGGCGTGACGCACGCAATAATCGCCGCGTCGACGGCATGGTGCTTGTCGCCGTCCTCACGAATCTTCTGTACACCCCAGAATCTGCGAAGATACGACGTAATAGCGCCCTTGACTGTTTCAACTCTACCGTACTTATCTTTTGACTTTTCGTCAAATAATAAATAATCTTTTATAAGATTTGCAAGCATTCTCGAAGCGTATCGGGTATCGTTCAACGCGCGGTTTTTCCATTCCGATTCGTTAATCTCTTTCTTTTGCAAAAATTCAAGTTTCTTTCTGTTACGTTTCTGATAAACCGCCTTCCAGAATGCAAGAACTTCGTCGTAATCTCTGCCGATTCTGTCAAAATATTCGACAGGCGTGGAATTCCGTTTGTTTTGGTTTTCCCGTTTCAACACAAGGACCTTGTTATTGAAACTGTCGTCAAACGATCTGCTGTACGGGATAATATGGTCAATTTCATAATATCCGTCTTCGAACAAATGAGTGATGTCCAGCGTTTCCATAGAATACGCGCACTTATGGTCTTGTTCTTCATACAGTTTGTATTTCAAAACGTTGGTTGAGTTTGGCATTGCGTTTAACTTTGCAATATTTTCGCGAATCGCTTCGTTTTTCGCGGCACGCGCGTCGTTTTCTTTTTTCAATTTATCGCGTTCGTCTTTCGTCATCGACATATCCCTTGCAAGTTCGATATTGATTGCATAGGGACTGCCATACTGTCTTATAACCGCGTCGATTACCTTTACGGTTTGCGAAAGAGCGCGCTTTACAACGAGCGACGTTACGCCTCCGATTGCGTCGTAAACTTCTTTTGTCCCGAGAAACTTTTGCTTTTCAAAATTATGTTCGGAATGATTGTGCCCCGCCTTTTGCATTGCATCGCTGTAAACCATGCCTTCTTCGAGATACGGCAAAATTTCCCTTAACACATGAAGCGACAAATGACCGTATCCCTTCATATCTATTTTGGAAAGCTTTTCAATCGTTTCTTCGTCAAGTCTTCCGTCGATTATCTTGCTTTCGGCAATGGCATTGCGGAACAGGTTTTCGCTTTTGTATTTCGTGCAGATTTCGGCGATTTCGTCAATGAGTTCAATATCGCTTTTAAGATTGTCGTTTAACGCTTTCACGATTTTATTACTGTTTTTTGCAGTAATAAAATCGCCTTTATCTTCGCAAGCTAACGAATCGACAACGTCGTTTATCTCAACGACGTTGCTTTCCGACTCCCCTTCGTTTTTCTTCTTACCCTGTTTCTTTTTCTCGCTGTAATTAAGCGCGCTGAAACGATAATCGTCGTCAAGTTTGATCGCCTTTCTGAACGCTTTGTAAGTAACTTTTTCCACTTTTTTTGCAAGTTCGACGGCAATTTGTCTTTCTTCGTTGCTAAGGCGCCTTCTGTCACCCCCGCATATTATCGAAAGGTTATTGATTTTTTGATAAATCGTTGCCCACTCGCTCGTATATGTCCCTTTTGCCGCCACGTCTTCGTCACGATATATCTCACACTTTTTCACGTCGTGACTTCCTGTGTATTGACTTCCTTTTCCCGGACCTTCGTCAAAATTCCTTTGCGAAAGGAATATATCAAGATATTTCTCTTTATTTTCGTCGGTCGCAAAATTGTTGCCGAATTCCTTTTGCTTTTCAAACAACAGTTCGATTTCCTTCACGAGAATATCCCGCGATACGCACATCGAATAATCGCCGCCTTTATTATGGACGGGCTTCCCTTCCATTAAATACTTTTTATAAAGTTGTTCGCCGCGGGTGCGCATACCGCTCTCTCTCATTTCTTCTTCGCTTTTTCGAATACTGCCTAAAAGTTCTCCTTCGTCATTTTCTTTTCTCTTTCCTTTTTTTTCTTCATCGTCGTCATCTGTTACAACTACTCTTTTGTTGCTTTTAAAACCACGATGCCGAGCAAGCGAATATAAAACGCGCGCAAATTCCGCTTCGGTCAATTTTTTGTCCAAAGCGTCCGAACGAAGTTTGACGACGTCAAGATTCTTATATTCGTCTTTTAAACAAATTAAATCATCCTGCGTTTCAAATAATTCAATTCCGTTTTCGGAGAAAAGTTTTCTGATTCTTTCGAGCCTGAAAGATTTTCGTCTTATGCGACGGCGCAGCCCCCTTGCGTTTCGCCTGGGTTCCGCAAGCGACGCACCTGTTTTAGGTTGCTCCGCCGCGTCAAATATGCGCGAATTAAGAGCATTGATTTGAATAGGTTCGCCATTTTCGTCACATTCGAGCACGCACCAGCCTACCGATTTGATACCTACGTCAAGTCCGAGTCTGTACATATTTCCTCCTTATTATAAAAGATATCCCTTGATGAGCCATCAAGGGATAGAGCTTTTCGGGAATTAACCCTTGTTTTAGAAACCTTTAATTTTTGGTATGGTATAAAGGTTAATTATATTTTAACATACGCACCTTAGCTTGTCAACTTAAAGTTCCATTGATTGTCAGATGCGGCAGAAGCCGTCGGGGGTGACGATTATTTCGCCGGTCTGAACGGCGGCGCTCAAAGCGGCGTCAACCCATTCCACGGCGGATTTCGTGCGTTTCGCGACGTTGAACAGTTTAAAAACTTCCTTATTAAGGTCGTCCTTTTCGATATAGACGGTCGCTTCGATCGCGCATTTTGCGGCGGCGACGATCTCGTCGGGATGCACTTTTGTCAAATCGCGGGTAACGCGCGCGTCGCTCGGGCGGAAAGTCGAAACGGGCTTATCGACGTAAAAGACTTTGCCGGAATATTCCTGCCGTTGCGCCTCGTATGACGAAACGTATCTTGAAATTTGCGCGATGGCTTTTTTGGCGGTTTTCGGCACGCAGAACGCCGCGGCGATTTTATCGATAAGACAGTTTTCTTCAATCGGCGACTCGACCTCGATAACGGTGCGGATTTTATTCATAATCGCTTCTTCGTTGACGAAATTCAGGACGTATTCCGCCCCGGCGCGCGCCAGCGGTTTGATATAAGCCGTCTTATAAGTTTTTCTGTATTTTTGCAGCGCGTCGCGGACGGTTTTTTTGGAAACAACCTTCTTTTCGGTGAGCGTCGCGACGACTTCCTTGATTTTGTTGATTTCGCGTTTCTGGTTGTTGAAGTAGTTTATCGTCCAAAGGTTATAGACGTTCCAGCCGAGTTTTTTCAGTATTCTCGTCTGCATTGTCATGCGGTCTTTCGCGGACGGGATTTTTGCCGAGTGCTCGCTGTCCGCGATGATTGCGAGAATATACTTGTTTTTGTCGCGGGGATCAACGACGGCGACGTCGATTTTGAAGTCGGACACGCCGACGTTCGCGTCGCACAACAGCCCGCGGTCTTTCAGGTCTTTCGCGACGTTTTCGCCGATACCCTTCGACTCCACCCTGACGTCCTTTGCCGCAATCGAAAGCATCTCGGGACCGCGTTCGGCGTATTCGAGGAAGGCTTTCAACGCTTTGACGCCCACGCTGTCGGTGCGGTTAAGGTCAATCATGTTGCCCGTTACGGAACTGAAAACAATCATCTCGCTCCTTGCGCGGGTAACTGCAACGTTAAGTCGTTTATAGCCACCCTGCTGGTTTATAGGACCGAAATTCAACGATAATCTGCCCGTTGCGTCAGGACCGTATCCTACACTGAACAAAATCAGGTCGCGCTCGTCGCCCTGAACGTTTTCAAGGTTTTTCACGAAAACAGGCTCGTCCACGTCGTACGCCACGTCGTCGAGACCTTCCTTGTGAATCTCGTGTTGCAGCTTATCCTCGATGTAATTCTGTTGCGCCGTATTGAACGTAACTATGCCGATCGAGCGGTTTCGTTCCTGCGGATTTTTAAGCCTTGCCACGACTTCTTTCACAAGCGCGTCGCCTTCTTTTTTGTTGCATTTGCTGCCGCCCCTTTCGTAAACGCCGTCGACATAGGCAAGTTTTACTTTGCCTTTCAGCTCGTTCGGAGACGGGAAAGTGAGCAACTTATTGTCGTAAAACATGCTGTTGGAAAACGCGATAAGGCTTTCGTGATTGCTGCGGTAATGCCACAAAAGATGACGTTCGGGCATGCCGATTGCAAGGCAGTCGTCAAGGACGCTTTCAAGGTCTTCGACTTCGAAGTGCTGTTCGTCGCGATAATCGGTGCGGAAGAACATCGTGGGCGGAAGCTGCTTCGGATCGCCGACGACGATGACGTTTTTACCGCGCGCGATTGCGCCTACCGCCTCGCACGTGGGCATCTGCGACGCCTCGTCGAAGACGACAAGGTCGAATTTTTCCTTTTCGATATCGAGATATTGTGCAACCGACACCGGACTCATCAGAAGACACGGGCAAGTCGCGCGAAGTATTTCGGGAATTTGCGAAAACAGCGCGCGTATCGTCGTGCCCTGCATATTCGTTTTTTCGGCGCGATACAGTAAAACTCTTTCAAGGTTATGTTCGCCCGAAGTATCGGTGCGCGGAAGTTTCGACACGAGCCTTAAATACAACTCCGACCTTGTGAGTTTTTCGTATTCGTCGGACAGCGCGCGAAAACGTTGCATCGTTTCTTCGAGCGACAGCCCCGAGAACCTGCAAAGCACGTCGTCAAGGTAAAGTTCGCTCCTGACAAAATTGAAATACACGCATTTTTTGAAACTTCTCAGCACGTCTTCGGCGGTGATTTCGCCGTTAAACAGCG
>ULSH01007555.1_pt1 | contig 15302 bp, 10 predicted proteins | sample 1956151 | NCBI WGS metagenome assembly ULSH01 (sample SAMEA4835702, study PRJEB28245) | human gut metagenome | biome: gut microbiome; material: fecal sample | place: Denmark | collected 2008 | reverse complement strand
ACGCTCTTCAAAACGGACGCCATGGGCAAGCGCGCAAGCAAGATTATGGCAACGAGCATGACAAGCGTGAGCATAAATCCGAAATAGGATTTGACAAAGAAAATGCCGATGACAAACATGAGCGTAAGGATCAATTTCACCCTTGCGTCAAGTCTATGCACGGGGGAATCCACGGGGTAATATTGACCAAATGCAACGTCCTTAAACATCGCTCTCCACCCCCTTGTCTTGCTTGTGCTCGGCAAGAGAAATCTCGCCGTTTTCATCGCCGCGATCGGCGGTGTTTTCTTGATTTGAACATGCGGATTTTTCAGCGTGATTGCCTGCTGAATTTTTCACTTTTTCTTCTCTGATTCTTGCAAGTTCGAGGCACAATTCGTCCATGGAAATCACGTCTTTTGCAACGGGTATTCCGCAAGCTATGAACTCGTCGGCAAGGTGCGCCGCGCTTGGCACGTCAAGCCCTATATCAGAGATGAGTTGCCTTGCGGTGAACACTTGTTTGGGCGTGCCGTCCGCCACGATTTTGCCGTCTTTGAGCGCGATTATTCTGTCCGCAATCACGGCGATGTCGTCCATGTTGTGCGACACCATTATGACGGTGGGAGACACTTCGCGTTGCAGCTTTTTCACAAGCGCAAGGATCTCTTCTCTGCCCACGGGATCGAGCCCCGCCACAGGTTCGTCAAGGATGAGAATTTTGGGTTGCATGGCAATGACGCCCGCAATTGCCGCGCGTCTTTTTTCGCCGCCCGACAAATCAAACGGACTTCTTTGCGCAAAAGTTGCGTAATCGAGCCCCACGACACTCATTGCCTTTTTCACTCTCTTGTCGATTTCTTCCTTGTCGAGCTTCATATTTTTTGGACCGAACGCCACGTCTTTTTCAACGGTGTCGGCAAAAAGCTGATATTCGGGATATTGGAAAACCATGCCCACTTCAAAACGCAATTTTTTGAGCGTTTTTTTGTCGCAAGAGTTCATTCCGTTTACGATAATTTGCGATTTTTTCTTGTCTTGGATCTTGATCAAGCCGTTTAGATGCTGGATAAGCGTGGATTTGCCGCTGCCGGTTGCACCGACTATACCCACAAAAGAACCTTCTTCGATTTCAAGGTTCACGTCATCCAACGCCTTCTTCTCGTAGGGCGTTTTTTTGGAATATATATAGGTGAGATTTTTTATTTCAATTGCAGGCATACTTTCTCCACGAGTTCCTTTTCGTCGATGACCACTCCGTCAAATCGAAAGCCCTTTTCGGACAACTCTCTTGAGAGCTTGCTCACGGGCGGTAATGTTAGACCGCACGCTTCGAGCATGCCCGACGAAAACACTTCTTTGGGCGTTCCGTCAATTGCGATCCTGCCCTTTCTCAGCACGATGACTCTGTCGGCAAGGGCGGCTTCTTCCATATTGTGAGTGATGTTTATCACGGTGATCCCCTGCTCGTTGAGCGATTTTGCAACGCTCATAACGTCTTTTCTGCCGTTTGGATCGAGCATGGACGTCGATTCGTCAAGGATGAGAATGTCGGGGCGCATGGCAAGCACTCCGGCGATTGCGATACGCTGTTTTTGACCGCCCGAAAGTTTGGACGCGCTGCGATCTCTAAACTCGCTCATGCCCACGGCTTCGAGCGCGGAATTTACTCTCTCTATGATTTCATCGCGCGGAACGCCGATATTTTCAGGGCCGAACGCAATATCGTCTTCTATGATTGTCGCGACCATCTGATTGTCGGGGTTTTGAAACACCATACCCGCTTTTTTGCGGATTTCAAACGTGTTTTTCTCGTCCTTTGTGGAAAGACCGTCGATAAGCACGTCCCCTTCGTTTGGGACAAAGAGCCCGTTGAGCAGTTTTGCGAGCGTGGATTTTCCCGATCCGTTCATGCCGGCGAGCGCGACAAAAGAGCCTTTTTCGATGGAAAAAGACACTCCTTTCAAGGCTTTTACGGCATGCCCGTCGCCGAGAGAATAGTTGTAACTGACGTTTTTTACTTCGATTTGCGACATGGCAAAAGTATAACACACGCAACGAATATTTGCAAACGCTATGCTATCGAACGTTTTGTTTTATTCTTGAAACCCGTCAAAAATCCTGATTTTTGCAAGATGCGATTGCTTTTGCGAGCCCCCCACGCAAAGATTGGCGATTTTTAGTGCGGCAATTCCGCCCTTTTTATTGACTATTAGTCTTTAGCAATATATAATATATAATGACTGCGCGCGTATGCATATACGCTACGCACAACACTAGAAGATATATTATTTGGAGGAAATCCCGATATGAAAAAAATGACCATTGACGGTAATACCGCTGCGGCACACATCGCGTATGCGTTCTCTGACGTTGCGGCTATCTACCCCATCACTCCGTCGTCCCCGATGGCGGAAAACTGCGACGATTGGGCAGGACAAGGCAGAAAGAACCTTTTCGGCAACGTTCTCAAAATCGCAGAAATGCAATCTGAAGCAGGCGCGGCAGGCGCAGTTCACGGCTCTTTGGCAGCAGGCGCATTGACAAGCACCTTCACCGCGAGCCAAGGCTTGCTTCTTATGATCCCCAACATGTACAAGATTGCGGGCGAATTGCTCCCCTGCGTGTTCAACGTATCCGCAAGAAGCGTTGCAGGCCACGCTCTCAACATTTTCGGTGACCACTCCGACGTGATGGCTTGCCGTCAAACCGGTTTTGCGATGCTCGCAGCCAACAGCGTTCAAGAAGTTATGGATCTCACTTTGGTGTCTTATCTTTCCACCATCGAATCCAGTGTTCCTTTCCTTAACTTCTTCGACGGTTTCCGCACTTCTCACGAAGTTGACAAGATCGACGTGATCGACTACGACGAAATCAAACCGCTCGTAAACTTCAAGAAAGTCGACGAATTCCGCGCACGCGCTCTCAACCCCGAACATCCCCACCAACAAGGCACGGCACAAAACCCCGACATCTACTTCCAAAACAGAGAAGCAAGCAACAAGTTCTATGACGCAGTCCCCGCAATCGTTCAAGCGGAAATGGACAAAGTCAGCCAACTCACCGGAAGAAAATATCATCTCGTTGACTACTACGGCGCACCCGATGCGGACAGAGTCATCGTCATCATGGGCTCGGGCGCAGAAGCGGTTGAAGAAACCGTTGACTATCTCAACGCACGCGGCAACAAAGTCGGTCTTTTGAAGGTCAGACTCTATCGTCCTTTCCCGCAAGACGCATTTGTCAAAGCAATCCCCGCAACCTGCAAGACCATCACCGTTATGGACAGAACAAAAGAGCCGGGCGCACAAGGCGAGCCTCTCTATCTCGACGTCGTGTCCGCTTTGAATGAAGCAGGCGTACAAAAAGAAGTGCTCTGCGGCCGCTACGGTCTTGGCAGCAAGGAATTCAATCCGTCCATGGTCAACGCAATCTACGCAAACATGAGCGGCGAAAAGAAAGATCGTTTCACCGTCGGCATCAACGACGACGTGACGCATCACTCTCTCGAAGTCACCGAAAAGATCGACGCAGCGGACGCAAGCGCAATCTCCTGCAAGTTCTATGGTCTCGGCTCTGACGGCACCGTCGGCGCAAACAAGAACTCAATCAAGATCATCGGCGACCACACCGACAAATACGCACAAGCATACTTCGCATACGACTCCAAGAAGTCGGGCGGTATCACCATCTCTCACTTGCGTTTCTCCGACAAGCCCATCCGCAGCACCTACCTTATCGACCAAGCGGACTTTGTGGCTTGCCACAACGAATCATACGTTCTCCGCTATGATATGCTCTCCGACCTTAAAGACGGCGGCACGTTCCTTCTCAACTCTCAATGGGAGCCCGAAGAAATGGACGCAAAACTCCCGGCGGCAATGAAGAACATGATCGCAAAGAAACACATCAAATTCTACACTCTCGATGGCTTGAAAGTCATCCAAGAGATCGGCACCAAGAAGGGCGTCAACACCGTCATGCAAGCGGCATTCTTCAAGCTTGCAAACGTCATCCCCTACGAAGATGCAGAACGCTATATGAAGGAAATGATCAAAAAGTCCTACGGCAAGAAAGGCGACGCTGTCGTTGCAATGAACAACGCTTGCGTGGACAAGGCGATCGCACACCTTAAAGAAGTCAAATATCCGCAAAGCTGGGAGACCACAACCAAGGGCGCAGATCCGTTGCCCGTCCCCAACGATGAATACTTCAAAACCTTCATCGCACCCATCGCGGCACAAGAAGGCGACAAACTCCCCGTTTCCGCATTCAACCCCAACGGTTACGTACCCACCGGCACGACCAAGTTTGAAAAACGCGGCATCGCAGTCGCAGTTCCCGTTTGGGATCCCGACAAGTGCATCCAATGCAACCGCTGCTCTCTCGTTTGCCCGCACGCGGCAATTCGTCCGACGCTCGCAACCGCAGAAGAGCTTGCAAACAAGCCCGAAGGTTTCGTCACCAAGCCCGCTATCGGCGTGAAAGGTTACGAATTCCGTATGCAAGTCAGCCCGTTTGACTGCACGGGTTGCTCCAACTGCGTGGCTGTCTGCCCGTCCAAAGAAAAGGCTCTCACCATGGTTCCGCTCGACGACGCTATCGCATCCGACGAAGCAAACTGGGATTACGCTGCAGAGCTCAAAGAGACCACTGCAGAGCTCAAATCCGTCAACGTCAAGAACAGCCAATTCAAGAAGCCGCTCTTTGAGTTCTCGGGCGCATGCGCAGGCTGCGGCGAAACTCCGTACGTCAAACTTATGACGCAACTTTTCGGCGACAGAATGCTCATCGCAAACGCAACCGGTTGCTCCTCCATCTACGGCGGCAGCGCACCGACTTGCCCCTACACCAAGAACGACAAAGGTCGCGGTCCCGCATGGGCAAACTCCTTGTTTGAAGACAATGCGGAATTCGGCTTCGGTATGCACCTTGCATACGACACTCGCCGCAACGTGCTTGCAAACGACATCAACTCTTTGCTTGCTCTCGGCACGGTGTCCGACGCTATGGTTGCGGCTCTCAACGCATGGCTTGAAAACAAAGAAGACGCTCAAAAGAGTGAAGAGACAGCCAACGCAATCATCGCACTTCTCCCCGAAGAAAAGAAGAACGCAAACGGCGTCAGCCTTGACCTTCTCAACAGCATTGAGGCAAGAGAAGATTGCTTGATCAAGAAATCCGTTTGGATTGTCGGCGGCGACGGCTGGGCATACGACATCGGCTACAACGGCGTTGACCACGTGCTTGCAAGCGGCGAAGACATCAACATCCTTGTTCTCGACACCGAAGTGTACTCCAACACCGGCGGACAAGCGTCCAAGTCCACCCCGACCGGCGCAATTGCGAAATTCGCGTCCACCGGCAAACGCACCAAGAAGAAAGACCTTGCGTTGCTCGCAATGGACTACGGCTATGTGTACGTCGCACAAGTTTCCATGGGCGGAGATATGAACCAAGTCGTCAAAGCATTCGCAGAAGCGGAAGCATACCACGGCCCGTCCATCATCATCGCTTATGCACCATGCATCAACCACGGCATCAAGGGCGGCATGGACAACTCTCAAATGGAAATGAAGAAGGCTGTTGACTGCGGATATTGGCAACTCTTCCGCTACAACCCGACTCTCGTCGGCACAGACAAAGCTCCGCTTGTCATCGACAGCAAAGAGCCCACCGACGACTATCAAGCCTTCCTTATGAACGAAACGAGATACGCATCCCTTGCAAAGATGAATCCGGATGCGGCAAGAGCCTTGTTTGCAAAGAACGAAGAAGACGCTGCAAAGAAACGTGCATACTACGTCAAGAAAGCAGCCGCCTACACCGAAGAATAATCTTCACGACAACAAAAGCCCCTTGGCTCTCGCCAAGGGGTTTTTATTTTGCTGTTGAACGGCATTTTCGCAATCTATCCGCCTCAAAATTGTCCACTTGTCAATCGACAAAATATCCGCTATAATATCAAAAACGGAACTCGTTTTCAACATAGAGCCGTCAATAGACATTTTTCGACAAAACAAGACATCTCGGCTTATCTTTTATGCGGTTTTGCCGTTGACAGTTTCATTCGTTGTGCTGTATTGTGAAATCAGAAAAACACCCAAGGAGAATTTTTATGGAAGAACTGCTCACCAAAATTGGAGAACTGGTCGCAACCGAAATCGACGACGTCATCGACGTTGAATACGTGGACAAAGAAATGGGATATATGTTTTATCTCACTCTCAAAGACGGCAAAAAAGTGCTGTTGTCTTTGATCGATTCGGGGCTGTAATCCCCCGCTCGCAAAGAGCAATACCCAAAATGAAACGGCGCGAAAAATTCGCGCCGTTTTTTGTTTTGTTTTATGCTTTTATTGCGTTTGTTTTGTGTTTGTGAGTTTGTTGTGTGGTTTTGCGTTTATAGCACGCTTTTGTTGCCTGCAACTTTGCGTATATCGCATTATGCTTTCAACACGGGCAATGCACCGTCCACAAGAGTCCACACTTCGCCGTCAAGATTGGTGTTGGACTTGCTCTCAAGCCACGCTTTTGACGTGAAGTTGGTGCTTTCCGTCTTTGTGCCAACTTGCGTGATTGCAAAGTTCTCGGTGTAGATCGGCTTGCCGTCTTGGTCGTTGCCTTCAAACTTGCGCTCGTACTCAACGCCGTTGAGAATGAGTTTGTTGCCGTCGCCGTACCAACCCGAGTTGATTGTGGACTTCGATTCCATGCTGCCGAAAGCAAAGCCGAGATTGGTCTTCACGCCGTCCTTTGCTCCGTCCACTGCAATGTTGACAAGGGAGAATATTGCGCCGAGTTTGCTCTTGTTGTTGCGTCCTGCGATGCCGCCCACGTACAACGAAGTGGTTGCGCCGTCCGTGACGTTGACCTTGATATCGCCCTTTGAATAACTCTTGTTGATTGCGCCGATACCCGTTGTTTGCGAAGTGCTTGTTTCCGTCTTTGCGCTGAAATTGTTGCCGACAAGACCGCCTGCGGCGAGCAGTGCGTTCTTTCCTTGCGCCGTCAGATCGATGTTGACGGTTGCGTGGGTGTTGAGCAAATATCCTTCATTCTTGCCTGCAAGGCCGCCCACGTTGGCGTTTGCAACGGTTGCTTTGACGCTAAGATTTGCGCTTGACGTTGCGATAGAGCCTGTCGAATCGCCCGCAATGCCGCCGATGGATGTCGTGCCCGATGCAAGAGCGCAGTCTTCAACGGTGAGCGTTGCGCTAGACTTTGTGATCACGCCGCCGCTTCTTGCGACTATGCCGCCGAGCGCAAAGAACGTTGCGCCGTTTGCGGAAATGCCGTCGTCAACGGTGTTGACTCTCTTGATTGTCACCACAGCCGTGTTTCTCGTAAGAGCGGAAGACGCGTTGGTTTCCGCCGCCACACCGCCTATGACAAACGCTTTTGCCGCCGCCGTGTCAATTGTCACCGAGCTTGTGCAATCGCTGATATAGCCAATGTCCGAATTGGTGGAATAGCCCTTGTTTTCGCCCACAATGCCGCCGATGAACACGGTGTTCATGCCGCTTTCGACGTTGAATATCGCGCCGCTGACCGTGACGCCCACAATCGAGCCTTCGTTTCTCGTAGCGACGGGAGCAAGCACGGATTTGACGTCAAACTTGCCGTCCGCATTCTTTGTCACCGTCAGATTGACGTTTTCAAAGTCGAGATTCTTTATGCTGCCAGCAACGTATCCGAACACGGACGCGTGAGATTGCGCGGCAATGGAAACGTTTTGCAATTTGGCTTTGGTTGCGACAGAGTTGTTGCTGTCATACGTAATTGCGCCGTCAATAGTGCCTTTGAAGACGTGGTTTTCGTCAAACAACGGTTCAAGCGCGCCCAAACCGCCAAAGTTGACGTTGCTTGTGATCTTGATGTCCGCTTCGAGCACTTGCTCGATTGCAAGTTTGTCGGCGTCATTCGGATTTTGCTTGCGAAGAACGTCATAGAGCTTGACTTTGAAATCGTCCGCGCTCGCGATTGTGATTTGTTTGATCCACTTTGCCTTCAACACGAGTTTTGCAGGGGTAAACAAATCGGTTGTGCCGGTTGCGGTGTTGATCACCGTGCCCGTTTCCTTGTCGGTTGCAAACACAAAGTCGAGATCGGTGGACGTGTCGTCTTTTACGAAGGTGTAATACCATTTGTCAAAGCGGTAGCCTGCCTTGGTCGGAGCGTACGCTTGCGTTGCGAGAATTTGCGAATTGCTGGGATACTCTTTTGTTGCGTACACCGCCTCGCTCAAACTGTCCTTGTATTCCACCACCATTTTGGGAAGAGTGGACTCGTACATGGCGTAGAGTGTAAGACCTTTTGTGAAATAGTATTTGGAGAGCATCTCCACCTTGCTCACGCCGTCAGCCGCCCATTTGGTGAACTGCACGGGCTTGCCGTCTTGCATGTAGAACCAAAAGCGGAACTTATCCCCTTCCTTTGCGGTGGGGCAAGCGATCTCGGACGTATTGCCAGCGTACGTGGACTTGATGGACGTTGTTTCTTGATTGGTTTCAACCGCCGAAAGACTTGCGCCGTCATAGGAGTTTTCCACAATCTCGTAGCTATACTTGCCGTCGTCGCCCTTGATATACTTCAAAGTCGCGTTGAGCACGGGAGTGTGCTTGTACACGTTGTTGGTGTACACAGCGGTGATCGTGGTGTTTTTGGTGATGACGTCAGAAGAAAAGTTGAATTCGTTGACGCCGTCCGCCGACCAATACTTGAAGGTGTAGCCCTTCTTCACCGGCACGATGAGTTTTCCGCTCGAATCCTTGGGCGCGGAGATTTTCGAGCCGGACGGAACGTCCTTGATCACGCTGTCGGTGAGCACGAAGTCGCTGTTGGTGTTGAACGTAACGGTGTACGTTGCCTTTTCATAGTCCGGCTTGCCGGGGGTGTCGGGATTGCTCGGCTGATCGCAAGCAACAAGCACCGCGCAAAGAAGCAATGCCATCAAAAGAATGCATACCGTCGTGAGTGTTTTTTTCATAATCGTCCTTATGTACGCTTGTGCGCGCACGTCGTTAGTATGAATAATACGTTATTTTATATTATACATACAATAAACAGATTTTTCAACCTTATTTTGCCGATGCGCCGCCATTAAAACCCTTTTAATGCAATTTGTCGCCCAAAATCGCCTGTATCACAACCCTATCGACACAAATTTCTCCTGTATCGCAACCATATTTACGCAAAATCGCCAACTCCGTTGTGTTTTGCAACCAAATCGTCCCCGCAGCCGTAAATGCCTGTCACAAAAACATGAAATATCAAACCACCCTATCCGCAAACACGTCACAAGGGCATGAAAAAAGACGGGCTTGCCCGTCTTTTGATTGATTGCTTGTCGCAAAATAATTTAGGCTTTTGCAAGGCTTATGCAGAATGTTTTGAAAGGCTTATGCGCGGTATTTTTCAAGGTAGGCACACACAACGACGTCGATGTCGCTCGACTCGTTTTGGGCATACTCTTTTAGGCTTGCAAGCACGTTTTCATCGTTGTGAGAGAGCACCGTCACACTGTTGCCTTCCAAGGAAAAAGCGTCTTTCAAATCGCTTTCGAGCGTGCTGTCCTCATTGCTTGATACAACACAAATCGACACTTTATCGCCGTTTTTGACTTGATAAACTTCGTTTATTGCGTTTTTGAGCGAAATTCCGCTCTTTTGCAAATCTTGCATTTTCACTCCGTCTTTCTTCTCCAAGACGAAAAGCGCAACGTTTTGCACACCTTCTATCACGATGCCGTACTCGGTGATTTCTCCGTCATTTTCCACGCTCACTCGGACGTAGGCGCAAGACACTTTGTCGCCCCCGCCGTTGCCCATGATACCAAGCGCGCCGAAACACAAAAGAGCCGTCACTGCAAGAGCCATGACAATCCAAAGCACTCTCACCGCCGTCTGTTTGTCAAAGGCTTTGAGCGGTCTTTGTCCGTCGAGAAGTCTGTTGATAGGAGCTTTTTGCGCGCGCCGCATAACGTCGGGAACTTTTGCGCCGTCGTGTTCTTTTTTCAGCGATTTTTCTATGTCTTTAAGTTTCATCGGCTTTCTCCTTTTCAAGTTCTCGTTTCAGTTTCGCAAGCGCGTTGTTGTATGTCCAAAGCTCCGTCCCGAGCGGCTTTTCAAGCATCTCGGCAATCTCTCGGTGCTTGAACCCCGATATGACGTGCAAGGTGACGATTTGCCTTTCTTCTTCACCGAGCACCTTGTTCATAACCGTTGTTATCGGAGAACATTCTTCGTCTATGGAGTACGTGCCGAAGGTGCTTTCTTCTTCAAAAGCGTCGGTGGATTTTTCTCTTTTTTGGCGCGCCATCTCGTTGAGCGTGGCGTTTTTCGCAATGGTGTAGAGCCAAGCGTACGCGTTCTCTCCGGCGCGATAGGACGATATAGTGGTACGCAAGCGAATGTATGCGGTTTGCATCATATCTTCCGCCGTGTGATAGTTGCGGCATATCGACAAAATGAACGCAAAAAGACCGCGTTTTGTATCGTTGTAGATGTCTTCAAACGCGTTTTCGTCGCCTTGTTGCAAAGCGAGCATTTTTTTGTCGAGTTCTTGCCTTGTCATATCCTTTTTATTTTAACACAAAGTGTCCGATAAAACAACAAATTTATCTTGCACTCGTCTTGTATCTCCCCGCATCGAGCCGCAAATCGCCGCGTTTTGCCGCCAAAACGCTCGAATATGCAAAAACTTTATGTTATTTTTATATTTTGTTTATCTACGTTTAACAATATAGTCGTATTATGGTATCATAAAAAAAGAAGGTGAAGTATGGACAAAAACAAAAAGTTATCTTTATGTTTGGCATTGTGTCTTGCGGTTTCGATTTTCGTTGCCGTGATTTTGATTGCATGCAACAGTGTATACTCACCCCTTGACCACAGCGAACAAGCGGGCTACTATGTGGCAATCGACGTCAATCCGTCAATCGAGCTTGTCGTGGACGCAAAAGGCAACGTGATAAGCGCAGGCGGCGCAAACAAGGACGCTCAAGTGATGTTGTATCAAGAAGACGGCATCGTGGGCGTGAGCGTCAACGTGGCTGTCGAAAACATTGCCGAGCTTGCCGTCAAATACGGCTATCTCAAAGACGGGCAGACCGTGAGCGTGGAAGTTGCAGGCGATAAAAAGGGTGCGCAAGCCCTTGAAAAACAAATCGGAACGCGTTTCTTGTCAAGCGTCAAGAGCGTGGCGGCAGATATGAGCGTAACTCTTGAAAGCGAGCCGCTCCTTTCGGTGTCGCAAGAGCTTGCAAAGCTCAAAGCCGCGCACCCCGACGACAAGAAAATCGCCGCTCTTGACGAAACAAACTATCGCCTTGTCAAGCGCGTCATAGAGAGCGATCCGTCCACCACCCTGTCCGAAGTGCTGGATATGGACTTCGAGCAGACGATTGCAAGGATCAAGTCCTTGCAATCGGGCGCGATCGGCAAGTACGGCGCGGCGTACAAACGCTTGACGGACAGCGCAAACTACACCTACGATTGCGCAAAACAGACTTTGGACGGCGGGCTTTACGTCACGTATTTTGCAAACAACGCCATCAAGGCAAAGGACATAAAAGACAAACTGAGCTATGCGCAACGCACCATGGACGCACTCACCTATCTTGCCGCAAACTCGTACAAACTCGCCTTGGAATACTACAAATCCTGCTTCGATTTCTTCAGAGTCGAGCCGGTGTACGAATTGACGGCGGGGGAGATGGATCAAATCGCCACCGCTTTCAACGTATCTTACGCCGAGCTTTTCGCTCGCTGCCACGCAACCAAAAAGAACGACGCGTACGTTGTGGAAAGAGTCGATCTCAACTCGTTTGTTGACTTCCTTTTCAGAAATGCGGACAATGACGGAAAAGTGCAAATCAAAGCCGCTTTCGAGCAGCTCGGCGAGGCAATAACGTCCAAGAAGGACTACAAAACCTTGCTCCAAGCCGCCGAAACCATCAACAACGTGTTTGACACCACCAAAAACTCAATCACCCAAGAAGTGCTGAACGCTTTTGCAAGCCTTGTGTCCTTTGGCAATAGATTTGACGTGGATGCCACAATCAATGCGTGCAAACCCGTTGATTTGGATCTGCACAACGCAAGCGCCGTGTCAAGCGCAATCGCGCAACTTGACAAGAGAGCAAAAGACGCCTTCACTGCCATGGCGATCACCGATGACGAGATTGCACAAATCAACCAAAGCTCCTTTGCAAAACTTGCCAAATCGCAGCTCAACGATGCGTGGAAACTGTTCAACTCTATCGTTGAAAATGCCAAAGCAGACGTGCAACGTGCCTTCTCTCAAGAAAAAAACACAAGACTTTTTGCATAACACCAATCAAAATCATTAAGTACAACCCGAAATGGGTTTTCGTTTCGGGCGTGGGTGTCCCACCCTCACCTGTCATGTTGAGCCTACCGAAACATCCAGCCGCAAGGCGCATTTTCGCTACGCTAGATTCTTCGACTACACTCAGAATGACACGGATAATTTGATAACGGATAATTTGATAATTGTCGATTATTTCGTTTCGGGTGTGGGTGTCCCACCCAATCGAACCACCAAGCCGACAATCTTGCGAAATTGCGGCTTGATTTTTTTATCCATAATTGAACCGATAGCAAAGATTTTCGGCGCGGTTAGCTAAGCAAAAGCCTAATGCGGCTCTCGGCGTTGATTGCACGCAAGCGATGCCGTTGCCGCAATGACGGCTTTTGTTCAGTGTGGCAATCTCGTGGAAACGAAACGACAAACTTTTTCTGCGCCCGATATTTTTTTTGTTTTGTTCACGGCTCTACAAGGGGTGAGCGTTTGAAACCCTAAATTGAACTGCCCCATCTTTCCGGTCCACGCCGGTATTTCTTCCACCACTCATATAGAGTGCTTTCTATACAAAATTATCCGTCGCTCGCGGGGAAGACAGGCGGCACTCGCATAGACAAGTATCGTCCCCTTGTTATGCCACTTCGCCTGCGTGGCGGCTTGCGCAACGCAGTGCCACGCATTCTCGTACAACCGTCTTGCTCGGCGCTTATTTGCTCGCCGCCGTTGCGGCTCGTGTTCCGTCTTTGAAGTTGCACATACCGTTAATAAGTGCGCTCTGAATGGGCAGAGTGCGTGTATAAGTTTTTATAAGTTCTCGGCTCTACAAAAGCAGTTATTCGCCTAACCTAAAAATCATATAAAAAAACGTGCTAAACGGATGAATGACGCGAAAGCACCCCGAGAATGCCAACCCTAATGTACTATGCGTACATGAGTTGGCAGGCTCGGGGTGCTGTAAGGAACGGAGTGACGGAATAGCGATTGTTACGCTTTGCGTCAATCGCGTCCAAAGTCAGTCGCCGTTTAGCACGTTTTTTGGCGGAAGTATACGATGCGAACACCCCCACCCAAAGGCTCTTGCAAGTCGGGATTTTGCGCCAACACATCATCGGGCATGGCGGTGAGAGCTTGGCAGACGTCAAGGAGCGTATCTTGGTCGGAGGTGACATAGACCGACAAGGCGGAAGTGTTTTGCTCTTTCTCTTTGCCGAGCGTGACGGACGAGATGTAGTCAATCGATGCGGGAGAGAATCCGCAAGCGGTGATGGCAACGTCAATGACGATGTCAAATTCTCTGTCCTTGCGGACGGTTGCAAAGATGTTTTGCACGGCGCAAGTGACGGTCACGTCCTTTGAAAGGGGAATCTCGCTTGCAACGCTGACGGAGAAAGGCACTTCGGCGCGCACGGAGTTGTAGCCGTTTTCGTCGGTGTAGATTATGTCGGTGTTCACCACGCCTTCCGCCACGATGCGATTGTCTTCGGTGACGTAGCTGTTGGTGGTGTAGCACCTTGCATACGGCAGCGCGACAACGCTTATGGCGCGCGGTTTGTTGTCCGAAAGCATGGCAGTGCCGCTGACGCCTTGCACGAAATATCCGCAACCGTCAAAGCACTTCAAATCAACGCTCTTGCGCTCCAAGTCCACTTCGTTGGTGAGCATAAAAACACTGTCCGCGATTTTTCTCGTCTCGCAACGCATGATCGTCACGCGAATTGAAATCTCGCCTTCGAGCCGTATGACGTTGTCGTCCGTCACGCCTTGAAGAACAACTTTTGCCGAGCGAACGACAAGGTGCGCCTTTACGGCGTCCGAACTTCTTGCGCCGTCAACGGACAACTCTTCTTCAACGGGAATTGCAAAATCCTGCGTCTTGATCTCGCCGTCTTGGGTGAACGTGACTCTTGCAAAAAGCGTTGCTTTGACGCTTGCGCCGCCGTCTATAGCAAGCGATTGCTTGGTGACACATACCGCGCTCAAACCGAGCACGGAATCTATCTGCGCGCCCACGTTTTTGTCATCGTCAAATGACGAAACGATGCTCTTAGAGCCGATGAGCGATGGTATATACACTTCTTTTTGGTCAACGCAGCAATCGTCCGCCGAGGTGAGCATCTCTATCTCACCACGCTTTGTCGTGCTTGCCACAATCTCCAAAACGGCAGTTAATGTGAGCATATCGGCAGCTTCAACGTCCGATTCTGTCACAATGATGTCACATTGCACGTTGTCGCCGTCTTCAAATTCTCCGTCCGCTTTCAAGGTGAAATCGGCATTGTAGTCAACGCCCTTCACTTCTCCGTCTTTGTCGAGATAGACAAGACGGAAGTTTGTCCTGCCGTTTATTTGCGCGTAGCCGTCACCGCTTTCAACGCCCACGCATTTTGCATCCACTGCAAGCGAGAGTATCTTTGCAACGTTTGACATGTCAACGTCAGGCGGTGAAAACTCCACCACTCTCTCAATGGTCGGCGCGGTGTAAAATCTTGTTGTGCTTATTTTCTCAAAATTGAACATAGCCTTCTCCTTTTCACCAAAACGATATTCGAGAGATAGCAAAATTATGACGAATAAGTCTTTCAAAATGTGGCAACAATCGCAATATGAGAGAAATCGGACAAACAATCGCTTGCGCAAAAAAGAAAGTGGAACAACTAATCAACGTCCCCGTGCTGATGAAAATCTCAAGCGGCAGGGGCAAATCCTCGTTGTGCAAAGGCGAAGTGACGGGCGTGTTTCCCCAAGTCTTCACCGTCCGCCTTGACGACGGCACGAGCAAAACATTTTCATACAGCGACGTGCATACAAAAAACGTCCTGTTCCTAAAAAAGCAATAAAATTAGTGCGGGTATATGTAAAACAAGTGCGCCCCGAATGGGCAAAGTGCGAGTATAAGTTTTTATTAGTTCACGGCTCTACAAGTGGTGAGCGTTTGAAACTCTAAATGTAACTTTCCCTTTTCCTCAGGTGTTTTCCCTATCACCGTTCCCCCTTGCA
>ULSH01039098.1_pt1 | contig 15339 bp, 14 predicted proteins | sample 1956151 | NCBI WGS metagenome assembly ULSH01 (sample SAMEA4835702, study PRJEB28245) | human gut metagenome | biome: gut microbiome; material: fecal sample | place: Denmark | collected 2008 | reverse complement strand
GCGAATTGGCCAGGTGGTAGAGCACTGCCGGAACCACGCCGCAAGACCCGCATGTCGGGGCGGTTACGACGATGCCGCCGGAGGCATTCTCTTCGGAGGTCGCCAGGGCGTAGGCGTAGATCTGGGCGCGGGATTTCAGCGAGTCGGTGTAGCTCTTCGACTTGACCCAGTAGGTGCTCGCCTTGCGGGCGACCTTGAGCCCTCCTGGCAGTACGCCGTCGTTGTTCAGGCCGCGCTGGATCGTTTCGCACATCACCGTCCATATCCGGTCGAGGTAATCCCATATTTCGGGGCCTTCGCAGTCGTTGACATACTCCCAATAGGTTTTGCCTTCGTGGTAGCACCAGTCCTTGATCTCCGAGATCGTCGTCAGCGGATAGATGCTGGCGGGTATCTCCAGGCGCGAACTCTCGTTCGCCAGGGCACCCCCGCCGATGCTGTATATCGTCCAACTGTCGACGACCTTGCCGGCTTTCAGCCCCTCGAACAACATGCCGTTGGGATGGAAGGGCAGCACGACCTTCGGTTCCCAGACGATCTGGGTCGGGGCGATGGGCTCCAGCACCGAAAGGATCGCCACGTCGGTGAGGTGTCCCTTGCCCGTGGCGGCGAGCGATCCGTAGAGTGTCACACGGTATGAATCGACGTCGCGACTACGTTCGGCAAAACGTTCGGCAGCCTTTTTGGGCCCCATCGTGTGGCTGCTCGACGGGCCGTTGCCGATCTTATATAATTCTTTGAGTGACTCCATAAACTGGCTTTATATGTGCGGCAAAGATAATGTAAATTGTCGGATGTTCCCTTTTCCGGCAGGAGATTTAAACCGCTCCCGCCCGGGCGGAACGAAAAAAGGAAAAGGCCGGAACCTTTCCCTTTTCGTAGCCTCACCGCGACTCGAACGCGAATTTAGGGTTAGGAAACCTTGTATTTATCTAACCTATAAATCCTATATTCAGTAAATTGCGAATTGAGGCGAAAAATATTTGACAACAATTTGACAACTTTTGCAAAAATGCGGGGTCGCCGAAGCAACACCCGCACAACGCACGATGCCGTAAAACGACATCGACACAAAGATACAAACTTATTTTCGACCGACAAAACGGAGTACGAAAAAACATCCCACGATGACGGTTGCGCAGATTGCAATAATACCGAGCCAACGCAGATTCTTCGGCGTCGAATCCTCTTTGATCTCTTCCGTGTCTGTGTCTTCCTGTTTGTTCGTCGTCGTTTGTTTTTTGGCGGCTTCGCGTAATTGCTCGTCGACGATCTGACGAATAACGGATTTATCGACGGTTGCCGTCGTGTTTGTGGTTTTCGTTTCCGTTGTGGTCGTCTGCTGGGGCGGCGGGATTCCCAAGCTGTCGGCAGTGGGGCGGCTCGTATCGTAGGTGGTTGTCGTCGATTTTGTTTCTGTCGTGGTTTTCGAAATAGTTACGACGTCGCGCTGCTCCTCGGCCTGCTTGTGTGTCGAGGCTTCCGATGTCGTGTCGGCCTGTTCCTTGATCTGCTCCTGCGTGGTGGAGTGTAAAGTATTGCGTGTGGATGCACACGCCCAACACCCACATATAAGCATAAGTATTATTACCCGTTTCATGGCTCGAACTTGATCGCTAAAATTCTGTTCTTCCATCCTCGCAAAAATTTCTTTTGCGAGGGCTTGCGCCGGACAATGTTTTCGACGAACGCGATACGCGCTGCCTGTATCTGATGAAATAACGGGTCGGCGGGGCGTTCATTGAGCGCCGCAAGTGTTTTGCGGCCGACGATGCCGTCAGCCTCGACACCGAGGATTTTCTGCACCTGTTTGATGCCGTGGACGCCCGACGCCCATACCCAATCGACAACGATATTTGCGATTGACTGGTTGTCTATCTCGTCGGCCCGCCACCTGTCCCAATATTGGCGCTTGAAAATGCCCGTCCATTGCTCGGTGGTAATAATACGCAGGTCGTCGGCGTCAATATCGCCGTCGCCGTCGTTATCGCATCCATGAAGTCGCCAAGTTGCGATTGTGATTCCCTTGTTTGTCGCCCCTCCTGCGTCGTCGGGGTCGTTCACATATCCGCCCTCCCACGACAGGATGAACGGAACGAGTTTATGCGCGTCAGCCATGATTATCCGTTTTATTGGGGTCTATCTTCTTATCGTCTTCGATATGACAGTCTTCGAGTTCCGGAATACCGAGCCGACGGCCCAGCAGCGAAAAGACGTTGAAAGTAATTTTTTTGCCTTTGGCTTCGAAATAATTTGACACGCACGACGACAGTTCGTTGCCGTATATGAGTGCGAAGATTAAATACTTCAGCCAGTCGGCGCTGAACCCTATCGAAATAGTAATGCCGAGCATAACCCAGCACAGGTATTCGCACGCTTTGTTGACCGTGCGCCGTACAGCACGCGAAACCCGGATGCGTTCGCCGCGTCGTCGGGCCGCTTCGCATCCGAAATACAGGTCGCAAATGATAATCACGACGGCGGCGACCAGCCAAATGATCGAATCGGCAAGGGCTTGATAGTATATTGACGTCAATATCGCCGTCGTCGAATTGTAGACGACCGTTTCGGCCGTCGTGGATTGTTCCGTCAGTAGGTTCATACGGCATCGGTATTATGGGCCTGCGCCTCTTCCGCCTCGCGTTCCGCCTCGCGCGTTGCTTGGAGTTCGGCCAGCACCAGTTCGTTGTCGTTATATTCGGCATTGGCGGCCTCGTACTGCGCGAAGTCTTCCGGGTATGTCTCGCGGAACGACGTTCCGTTTTTGACGCATTTCGCGGCTCGTTCGTCCGACGATGCCATGATCGCGCGCAGTTCCAACTGACGCGACTGTAATTCGTTAATTTGCTGCTGTGTTTCCATCGTTGAGTAAGTTTTTGAGTGTGAATAAATCGCGTCTGCGTTGTTTGCGGACGTTGTATTTGCAGATTTCCCGTTGCCGGAACCGTTTAACGACCGTTGCTGTCGTGATGTCTTCGTCGAAATGGATGTAGCCGCGCCATACGGTGTCAATCTCCGCGGCGATACGTTTGCGGATGTTGAACGTATCGAAATGCCGCATCAACCCCAAATAGGAGTTTAGGATTGTTACCAGTTTCTCGACATTTCGGGCCTTACGGCGGCTATTGTGTCGGCATGTTTCGTTGTAGTAGTGAATCTTTCCGAAACACCGTGCGACGGTTTGGTTGTTCGTGTAGACACGGTTGTATTTGATAACCGCACCTAAAAATTTGATACCTTTCGAGTAGTGTTGTAGGTAGAATTTCCGTGGGTGCATCGTCAGTCCCCGTTCGGCAGCGAAATAGTTCCGAATGTAAGGCATGGCCGTAAGAAACGACGCCTTATCCCGGACGACGAATGCGAAATCATCGACGTAGTTCACAGGTACGAGGCCAACGGAGCGCATCCACCGCATTGCGGGGGCGTTGTAGAAATTCGCGTCGGATTGCGACGTGAGGTTCCCGATGGCTAAACCGAGAAACCAATCGACATTGTAGAGGCTCTTCGAGCGCGGCAGGTCAGCCCAATCGCAAAGTGGAGTTTTCCGCACGGCGTTGTCCTGCGGATTATGCAGTGTAACGACGCGGATAAGATATAACAGCGTATCCTTATCCCATCCCTCGTAGCGTTTGGCGACCAATGCGACCAACTCGTCGTAAAGACGACGTTTGTCGATGCTCATAAAGAATGATTGCAGGTCGAATTTTGCCACATAACAGTCGGCGGTATAACCTTTCGACTGGTGGAATATCTGCTGCTGTAGGGTCTGTATGGCCGCAAGGTTGCCTTTTCCGACGCGGCAACTGAACATGTTATCGTCGAGTGTTCCGCATTCCTCGAAAAGAGCTTCGAGGCGCATGACGATATAGTGCTGCACGATTCGGTCGCGGAAATCGGCGGCTACTACTTCGCGCAGGCATGGTTTCGTAACGATAAATGCGATAGATTGCCGCGGAACATATTCGCAGTTGAACACCTCGCGGGCAAGCGCGACAAGCTCGCTTTCTTCGTTGAGCCAAAAGCGCATCGCATTAGCGGTGTGCGCCTTGTTTTTTAAGCACAGGCGATATGCCGCCCGCATTGATTTATAGAACGAGGCGAAAGGGTCTACATTACCTTGAAATTCGGAAACCGGACGCACGGCGTTTGTGTTATACTTGTTGTTGTTGTTCATGTTGCCCGTGTTGCCGTTGTAGATGAACGCGTTGTTGGAATTGTACTCGCCAGTTTTTTGCATTGTCGGTATAACTATGAATGATAGTATGCAAACCCTTTTCAAAATAATAATTTATAGGCTCTCTGCCGACGGCTCGTTATTCTTGCCGACGACACCCTCGCCACGCAGAAAATAGTTTCGCCAACCCCTCGCCTCGTCTTTAATCTTTGCGATAAGCATATCGCATTGTGCTTTTGCGTCGTCGCTCATTAGGCCCAGCGCAACAGCCATCCGTAGTTTTAGCGACAGTGTGTCGATACGCAGGACGAAATCGTAGATGATTTGTGCGGCCCGTTTCGGGTCGGTCTGATGATTCGCCCGCAGTATCATTTCCTGCGCTTCCTCTGCCACAACGTCGATACGGTCGCCGATGGTGAATTTGTATTTGCGATTGAATTCCGCCGTCCGGCGATGCAGGAGCAGCGCCAGTTGGAACGTTTTGTCGAGGATCGAAAGTTTCTTTGCCATAGGTCTAACTTGCGACCCGCGCCGCCCGCCGGAGCGATGCGGCGCGGGAATTAAAAATTTGAAAACTGTTTTACAAAGCGGAAACCGGACGCACGGCGCTTGTGTTATACTTGTTGTTGTAGCTCATGTAGCCCGTGCCGCCGTAGTAGACGAACGCGTGGCCGGAATTGTACTCGCACGATGTCCACGGATAATAACCCGATCCGTAGCAGGTCGTCTTACCGAGACGTGACAGCGTGCGGTTTACGGGGTCGCTTTCCCGGTCGGCTGACGTCAGCACGCGGTCGTGCATAAGCAGGTAGACTTCATCGACGGACGGCAGCCACCATGCGCCCGCTTCAAGTCCGGTAGTTGCGCCCTCTACCGTGACGCCGTAGTCGAGAGCTGCCGCAACAGCCGGATAACGGGGAACGCTTTCGCCGTGGATGTCGACGAACCGCAGGCCGCCGATCTTTGCGGTGTTCGTCTTGCCGTCACGAAGCAGCGCGCCGTAGGCTGCGGGATATTGCAGCAAATGTTCTCTGAACAGATAATCCCGGTAAGTCGGATAGGCGGCGACCAGTTCCGGGTTGGCTTCTTCCGTAAAGGCACTTTCCCGAATTATGGTGCTGCTTCCGGGTTTGATTCCTGTGGTATCGGTTCCGTTGGCCGAATAGTATTGCAGGAATTTTTCGGAATTGCAGCCCGCAAACGACGAATTAACGCCGTTGTTGCGGCGGACATATTCAGTCGACCCCTCGATCAATACCCCCGTCAACGTTGTTTGATAGTTAACGTCTTCCGGCGTCCTTGTGATCTGACAACCGCTGACAACGGCAATCGCCGCACGGGAGGCGTTATAAGTGTTCGAACCCATCACGACGAAATTATCCGCAGCAGTTGCTACCCAGCCCCCGTACTCCGCCGACGAGTAATTGGGGGTTCCCTTGAGTATGGCGTTGATCGCTGACGCGACGTCCGCGAGCGTTGCGCCTGCGGCATATGCTATCGACACCTCTGCGGCGGCAGGGTCGGAACCGAGCTTCAGCACGATTGTTCCGCCCGCAGCGAGATCGAAACCCGACAATGCAACCTCGTAGGTATGTGCCCAGCGGATGCCGCCCGAAACATTGTCGAGCGATACGATCAATAGCTGTTCACCCCGTCGTGCATAGACGACGGCCAACGGAACGAGATTCGCCGGAATCTGCGCCTTGGCAATCGTTGCACTTTTGATGTATTTGATAACCCCGTCCGTTTTGTCGAAAACAGCGAGGTCGCCGATGGCGGCGGCCGATTTCCCGACGACGGTATTCACGCCGTCGTAAATCGTTGTCGTTTCATTTTCGATGAACGAAACGGCCGATTTCGTCGAAAGACGTTTCGTGTCGGCCGTATAAGCGGCCCGATCTGCGTATTTGTTAACCTGTGACATATTCCGTTTGCGTTATTGAATTTTCCAGTCGGACACGGCCGCATTTCCCGTTGAGAAATAGAGTGTGCGGGCGGTCTTGTCGATGTAGAACTGTCCGGCCCTGTCCGGGGCTTTCGTCGGTGCGCCGTCGTCGACGGGTGCAAGGTTGTTATCGCCCCATACGTTCAACTCCTTGACCTGCAATTTGGGAATCACGACGGCGCCCGACAAAACGGCTATAAGCGCCTTTTCGAGCGCCTCGACCCGCTCGTCGAGGGTACAGTCGGAATGCGCGAGCGTATTGATAACGTCATCGTATGATTCGACGACGCCCTGCGCTGCGGCGGCTCCTTCGTTGGCGGCGGTCGTCGCGTTCTTGGCCTTTTCGGTTGCGACATTCGCTGCTGCTGTTGCGTTGTTGGCGTCAGTTGTTGCGGTATTGGCTTTTCCAGCGGCAGCATTCCCCGCTGCTGCTGCGGCCGCCGCCTTGCCCGCTTCCGTATTCGCCGCCGTTGCTGCGTTGTTGGCTGCGACCGTAGCGGCCGCCGCTGCTTTGGTTGCCTCGGTGCAGGGTACGACGATTTCGGCAAACTTACCGTCGTAGCGGGACAGCAGGTTTGCATATCCGACCTCAATACCCGTATCGACATACGCATTGAGGTTATCGTCGTAGACCAGCCATGTATTTTTGTCGCTGATCTTTGGCGACGCTCCCGTATAGGAAACATTGTCCGGGAAATTGACGACGGTAAGCGACAGCGATAGCGTCAGTTCATGATAGCCCGTCGGGGCGTCTTCTTTGACCTCTGCAAACCGCACAACGGGCGTTGAATACATCGTCTTGTCTTCCAGTTTGACATTGAAGACGATACCATATTGTCCCGTGGTAGTCAGTTCGCGGGTTCCGAGCAAGCGGACATAGACGCCGTTCGTAACCTCGTTAAACGCGATGTCCTCACAGTTCATGGTTGCACCGGACGGCAACACAAGCGACGCTGCGATATAGCGCGCCCGGCGCAGATCGCAGATGCCGCCTGCCGGGGTCAACATCGTAGCCTTGATGCCGCATCCCTGCCCTAATTTGATGTCATACATAGTTAATTGCCTAAAATTTTGAATTTCGTTCGATTGGCCCTGACTTTCCCTTTCAGCGTATAATCAGCGAAGATTTCCGGCTTTGCTTGGATGTAGGCAAGGCACTCTTTCATATAACCGTCAGCGATAGCGAAAGCATCGTTGTACGCCGTTTGCCGCTCGCGGTATTCGGTCGCCTGTGAATACTCGTCGCGCTTCTGCACGAAGCCGAAGCGTGTCAAATGGTTTACGCCCGTTTTGACGAGGCGCGCCCAAACATAGTACGCCAGCGTTCGACGCAAACCGACGAAATGCCGCTGGTTTCCGCATTCGTCGGTATATTCGCCGCCGTTAAGGAGTACGGCGAATTGTACATGCGTAAGCAGCCGCATGAACAGTTCGTCGCCCAGCTTCGGTTTGACGTCGAGCAATTCGGCCTCTTCGATAGCGCGGGCGATAATCTCGTCGTCCATATCGCAGGGGCGGGCGTATTTATCGACGTCGTGCGGTTCAATCAGATGTCGCATCGTTTGCAATAGATTTTACGAGTGGTTCGATGGTGGCGTCGCCCGCTCCGGTGTACGGAATCGTGTTCGGTTCCCAATGGCTGAAAATAGCCCGATACGCACGCGACAACATCCGTTGCTGCTTCGCTACCTGCTCGCAGTATTCGCGCTTCACGTCGTTCGCAAGATCGCCCGTGAACCCGATACTGCCGCTGCGCAATCTTCCGAATGTTTCTTGGTTGAGCGCCGCATAGATGTTGTCGGTTACAGCTTTCGTTGTAGCTGTAAATTCTTTGTCGTAGTTATTCGTCTTGAATGGTACGAATTCGGGTTTATCCTCGTCGGTTTCGATCTCAACCTGCATGATTTTGAGCGAATTTGTATCGCCTTGCAGTTTCTCGAATTCCTCCGTGAATCCGTCATCGGACGATGCGCCGTTTTTGTCGTCGTCGACTGTGCTACTGCCTTGTCCGCGCTTCGTGATGAGCATACCCGCCGTGAGGAAATTATTTCGGACGTTTCGGTTGTTAACGTTCGAAAGCCCCTCGTCCGTCGACATGTCGGTTAATACGACGTCGACCAACGGCAGGGGGTAGGCGTTACGTCCGGCGCGCGAAATGTAGAGAATTTGCCCTTTGTAGAATTCGATACCGCCTGCGGCCTGTATCTGCAACTGCACGACATCGGGCGACGGATTGAAGACCGGGAACACCTCGATTGTTTCGATGGTTACCTTTACGGCCTTGCCGCCGCGCGTCTTTTTACCCCGCCAATCGGGATGTACGACTATGTGGCTGATAATACCGTCGTCGTCTTCCTCCTCAAGGCGGCAATTCTCGAATGGGACATGCGCCATTGATACGATCTGTCCGAGAATATTGTAATTGACGTGCAGGGCAAGGCCGTCTTGGTAGGCTACATCGTCGGCGCACAAGTGATGTACGTCGTCTACCGTATTCCCTCGCGTGTCGCACACGGTTTCGGCCAGTGCTTGCGACGCAAGGCCGTTTCCCTCGATATATGTCGAACGTCGCTCGACACAGGTGCGACCTGTGGGCGACGAATCGACAATATCGCGCACCGTTTGCGGGTATAGGTTATTGTCGCCGTAGGTTTTGATACCCAACGACGACAAATATTTAACGTCTACACGCGTTTCGGGCTTCTTTGTGTGCTTTACGTTCATGGGTGGTTACTCCTCTGCGGTGATCTTCTCGATGTAGTCGGAAATAAGGCGGTGCGTGAGCTTCACGCCGCCGATCTCCTTGCCTGCCAACTCCTGCTTGATGGCCGTTTTCGATTTTCCGGCCACGAGTTCGGCGGCGATAGCCTCCCGGATAGCGTTATCGGCAGTATTTCCGCCGTTCCCGGCGGGCTGTTCGTCGGCTTCGTCAGCGCTTTCGGCTCCGGCGGAATCGCTGCCGGGCTTCTTGTCGTCTGCGGCTGTCGTTTCGGTGGCCGCCGCGGCGTCGATGCGGGCCTGCAATGCCGTGCAACGGCTTTCAAGTTCCGCTTTCTCGGATTCGAGGATGGCGATACGGTTGTGCGCAGCTTCGAGTTCCGACGATTCCCCGCCAGTTTTCGGCGCTTCGGCATCCTTTTTCGCCGTAGGGATAACCTCGAAGCGTCCGGTGGCGTTCGGGTGCTCTTTGAGGAACGCCGCGGCCACCTCGTCGGTCAGATTGTCGTTCGTGTAAATTTCCGAAGACCCTGCAATTTGCAGAATAACCCCTGCACGCAGTATGTAATTCGATTTCTCTTTCATTTTTCCGTGTTTTTTGATGTACGAGTTGATTTCGAGCACGGCGTCGTGCCACTTGTCGGGACATCGGCAACCGTTCAATCGCTTTCCCAAGACCTCGTAATAAAGTCTTTCGATAGTAGTCTGTTCGGCGCTCGAATAGGGGGTGTTGTAGCCCCTATTCAAGTCCGATAACAGGATTTTTGCCTCGTCGATGGTCATAGTGCATTACTCCGTCGCCGAGGGGGTAAGCATCGTTTTGATGAGCGCCTCGGTGGCCGCGAGCGAACCCGCGTTGAGGAACATCGCCGAACGGGGCGCTTTCTCCTCTTTGAGCGTAATAGCCCAGCCCGACAGGGTGTCGTCGCTGTATTTCTCGCACGACCCGGCCGACAGCGTGAGGCCGTTGAAAAGTCCGGCGATTTGGAATGCCGACGCCCCGCGTTCCGCCTCATTCGTGGCTCGCAGGTTTTTGTGCCGGTTCTGCCAAATGACGAAAAACTCTCCATCGAGCAGCGGGTCGATGATATTCTCACAGACCGCCGGGCTGTTGTCGGGCACGATGAACGGAAATTCGGTCGAAGCCGTGCCGCCCAGCTTGCCGCTGCCGTCAAGATCGGTTTTCAGCCCCTCGAACGGTTTCGTGCCGTACTGAATGATCGGGTACAACTGCGCGCCTTTGATAAGCGGCAGGTTCAGTACTTGATTCGTCGAACCCTCGACGAATTCGAGATTGGCGATGTCGAGTTGCGCCCGGTTTCCGATCCATGCGGTACGCTCGACGCCCCGTGTAATCGGTTCTGCGCAGTTCTTTTCGATTTTCGCCTTGATGAAGCTATCGCAATTCATAGTGTAATCGAGTTTTGAGGGTTAGAAGCCTGCCTGTACGAGGTTGTCGTCGGCGATCAGCGTTCCGATCTTGTCCTTCGACAGAATCTTGTTCATCTGCTCGTCCTTGTTGAACCATACCTGAATGTCGGCGACCTCGCTTTCGCTCTCCATGCCGACGAGCAGGTTGTCTTTGATCGTGTAAAGCGCGCGATAAGGCTTGTTCCACGCTTTGCCTCCGCTGACGGTTTCGCAGCCTTTGATGATCTCGTCGAGGAACGGGATAGCGAGCATCTGCACGCCGTTGTAGTTCGTTTCCGTGATGCCGTCGAACAGCGCCGTCCACTGCAACTCCGAACCTTTGTTGTTCCGTTTGAGGTCGGCGTCCAGCGCGTCTTTCAGCGCCTGCGTGATGTATATGAGCTGGCCGTTGGCCTGCCGAAGAACCGTTGAGGCGTCGGAAATAAGCGCGTCGAGGAAATCGACGGCGGCATAGTTCTGACGCATGGCGGCTTTCTGCTCGGCGAACGTTGTGGCGGCGTTGGCTGCGCATGTGGTGCGACGGTCGGGCGTTGCGACGGCCAGCGTAAACAAGCGCTTCCAGAAACCGTCAATGAGGGTGAAATACGCAGGGTCGATGGAATCGAGCAGTTTGTCGCCATTCGTGACCGTATCGGCCGCCTTGTCGCCGAACCATGCGTAACGCATCAACATCTTGCGGATGGCGAGTTCGAGCCGGGGCGCGAGGATATAGTCGGTATATTCCGTGCCCGTGAGGTCGGCGATGTTCGTCTTGGTGCGCATGGCGACCTGTGCGACTGTGCCCTCCAAATCCTTGTAGCAGATTTTTTCGGCAACCTCCCATTCGCGGATGTCCCACTCTTTTTCGCTCGTCGCAAGGACGCTGGTTCCGAACGTCGGATTACAGCCCTGTGAGGCTTTGCCGACCATGCCGAATTCGCCGATGAACCCGACTTTTTCGCCGTGCTTCTGTTTCGGCAGGAAATTGAAAATCTTTCCGAGCGATTCGGGGTCGGTGATCGCAAGGAAGATCAGACGCTTGAGGTCTTTGACGGCCCCGTTGTCGGGGGTCAGATTCGCAAAGTTAAGTCCTGTACTTGCCATAATTGATTGGTGTTGTTTGTGATTTACTCCGTTTTCTGATGTGCTGCTTCGAGTTCGGCGATGCGCTGCTGAACGCGTGACTGCGATTTCGCGGCGTTCGCCTTGCCTCCTCCTGCGGTCGTGGTCGCGGTTTGACGTGCGGCGGGCTTGTAGTCGGACTTGGCCTTAACAAGCCACGCTTCGCCGCCCGCAATGGCGACGAGATTCAAGATGCGTTTCTCGTCGGTCGTCTTGGCGTTCTTGCGGGCATCCGCAAGTTCGGCTTCGAGTTCGGCGATGCGGGTGTTCGCTGCGGCCAGCGCTTCGGAATCCCCGTTGTCGCCCCCGGCTCCGTTTCCGCCGTCACCATCCTCGCCCTCGTCGTCAGCCTCGCGGATTTCTGTGATTTTGCCATCTTCAATGACGATGGTTTTACCGTCGGGCATCTTGTGCTCTCCGTCCGGGGATGCACTGTCGCCGACGGCTGGGTCTTCGCCGTCCGGCTTGTCGATTGTGATCGTGTCGCCCGATTCGGTGTTCAGCTCGTAATTGACGGGCTGCGGGGCGTCCAGCCCCAGCGCAACGGCCAGCGCTGCGAGGGCCTTGCGAAGCACGCTTTTGTCTTCGCTTTTCGTGGGTTTTGTTGCCATAGAATTTTGATTGTTGGTTATTGAATTTTGCTGCTTCCATGCAGCCGCTTTCGTGCTGTTCGGGCCGCCTGCCAATGCTGACGCTGCGGGGATGATCGTCTGAATGAATCCGAGTTCCTTTGCCCGCTCCATGCCGATAAACTTGTCTTCGTTCATGAGCGCTTCGAGTTCCGTGCGATCCGCTCCGGTTCGCTCGACGTAGAAATCGAGCATCTTCTGCTCGTCGTCCCGTAATGAGGCGGCCAGCGATTCGAGATCATCGGCGCGGTACGCATTGGCAAGCGTGTATTCGGGGAAGTAGGGCTTGTGAATGAGCAGCGAGGCGTGCGGGTATGCTCGGCGTTCGGAGGCGGCCAGCAAAACGACGGTAGCCATCGACGCACAGTTCCCCTCGATGGTCGCGGTTATCTTCTTGCCCGTGCTCCGCAACTTGTCGACGATGGCCCAGCCCTCGTTTACCTCGCCGCCGTCGCAGTGTAGCAGTAGGTCGATAATATCGTCGCCCGCCGGGATGCCGTTGATGAATTCGTCCACGTCCTTGAAACTCGTTCCGGCCTCGTCGCAGAACCAGTAGCATTCTTTTGTCGCTTCGGAAAGAATCGGATTGTAGAGTTTGAGAGTTGCCATAGATTTGATTTTACGAAACAAAGCTAAATAAAAAGCGTGTAATAAATACACGCTTTTAGGCACAATCAACTGACACGACGTGTCAGCGGCTCGTATTGACATCGCGGCCGAACCGCCTGATGATACGATAGACGGTGCGTTCGCTGACCTCGTAGGTATCACACAAGTAGGCGACGATATACGCCACTTTGAACCCGTCGCGGCGCAGTCGTTCGTAGTCGCTCCATAGGGGGATGTAGCGGACATCCTCGATGGCGGCGCCTGCGCGAGCAAGCGCCCGGAGCAGATCGGCGTTCTGTTGTAAAATTTCGTGCACTTTCATAGCTACAAGTCGCCTAATGATTCGACTGCTTTCACCCGGTCGGATACGCGGGTTATTTCATCCACTCCGACGCGCATGTCGAGTTGCGAAACTCCCTTTGCAAATGCACGGGCAAGCATATCTTCGCCTGCTATCTGATTGCTCGACTGCGTGGCGACTATCGGCGCACCGCCTCCGAGCTGGTTTAGCGCCGAGTAGATCGGGGCAAACATAGACGTCGGCAAGGCTGCGTTTACCGATTCGCCGTTCGACAGCATGGCGGGTACACTGTCGCTTGTTGCCGTTCCCGGCCCTGACACATAACCGCCCGTCGAGAATTTTGCCGATTTGACGGTCTTGATCGCCGACGTAATATTCGCCATGATCGTTGCAACAGTCGTAGCGATTGCGATAAGGTTGCCGGGAAATGGGACGCTTTGAGCCTGCGCCGTACCCGCGGCAATAGCCTTTCCGGTGTTGATGGCGATCTCGGCCAATGCAAGCGTCTTGCTCAAAACGGCGAAAGTCTTATTATCTTCGCCCAACTCTTCGAGCAAACCCGATAGGCCGTTCGTGACTGCTGCGAGGGCTTCCAGCTTCGCTTGTTCGATCTGCACCTCGTAGTCGTTGATAGCCCGTTTTGCATCAACGTATGCCTGCTGCGCGCCGAGTTGTCGGGCCTTGAATGCGGCGTCGCTTTCGCCCTCCATCTGTTGCAAGGCATCGAGTTCCGCCTGTCGCATCTGCAACTGTAATTGCAGGGTGTTTTGGCCTTGCACAGCGGCGGCGTTGATTCGATTTTCCCATTCGAGCCGCAGGGCGTCGTTCTGTTTTTGCAGATTGGCATTTATCCATTGGTTCGAAAGGTCATCCAGTTGCTTGTTGTATTTCTCCCGAATGAGAACCTTTCGCTGCTCGGTCAGTTCGACGTTGGCAAGTTCGGCTTCCTGTTGTTTCCGTAGCTGTTCGACTTTCAGCGTATATTCAGCGTCGGTTCCCTGCTTGACGGCAGCAAGCCGCAGGGAGATGTTCTGCTGCTCTTGCTGGATTTTCTTGTCAAGGCCCGCGCGGTTGATCTTCTCGACGTTTAACGTGTGTTGCTGTTCGGCCAGTTCGATTTGCTGCTGAATCGCCGCTTTCGCCTTTTTTGTCAACCCCTTTTCGGTTTCAAGGCGTTTTTTCAGATCGGCGACGCGACGGCGGTATGCGACCTCTTCCTGCGTCAACTGCTTGCTGATACCCTCTTTCATCAAGGCGACTTTGGCGTCGGTCGCTGCGCGCACGGCGGTAAGTTCGGTCGCAAGGGCCTGTTTCTGCTTTTCTGCGGCTTCTTTGTAGGCTTCCTTTATCGCCTTGTCGCGCGCAGCTTCGAGGCTTGCAAGAATATCTTTCGCCTCGCTGCTGGCTACCTTACCTGCATACACCAGTTCGACGAGTAGTTGGCGCTGATTCTTGAATTCCTCGTTGGCTTGTTGCGTCGCGTATTTAACCGCGCCCAGCTTCTTTTTTAACGCGGCGTCGTTATAGGCGGACGCGAGGCTGCGCAGGTGGTTCGCTGTGTCATTCAGCGCTGACTGGTAGTCCTCGGCCGCTTTTTTCTTGGCATCTTGTGATGCCTTGTATTCCTCGCTGTCCTTTTTGTAGAGCCGCTGCGCCGCTTTGAAATGTTCGGCGCGCTTGTTAGCAAGGTCTTTCAGTAGGGCAAGGCGCGTCAGCGTTATTTCCTCGTCGGTCTTGCCGAGGGCTTTCATCTTCTCGATGTGCTCGTCGTATTTCTTATTGAGTTTGTCGAGTTCTTCGCCCTGTTTTTTCAGATTCTCTTTCGCTTTTTCGGTCGATGAATTGAACCAACTGAACGCCTTAACGAGGGCGTAAACGGCCGCGATTGCCGCGATAATTGCCGCGACGATCACCCCGATTGGGTTTGCGAAGAGTGCCGCCGTGAATTTCCAAACAGCGGCGGTTCCGGCGTTTGTGGCAACCGTTCCGGCGGCCATCGCCGATGTCCGGGCGGTTTCCGCTTTCGTCTGCGCCCATGTCGCAATCGCCTGTGCCTTTTGCATGACGATAGACTGTTTCTGCAACATATTCTGTACGGACTGAATAGCCACGAGCGCGCCGAGTGTCTGCGTTATAATGCCGATGGCCTTGTCGAGGTCTTTATTTTCGACCCCTAACTGCTTTGAAAGTATAGACCATTGCGCCCATAGCTGCAAAAGATTCTGCGTCCCCTTTATGAGCACGTCGAGTTGTGCCGTGTCGGATGCCCCGGCATTGATGCCCGCTTCGACGTCGGCAAGGGCATCTTTCATGTTTGCGGCAACGCCCAGCAGGTCTTGATACTCCTGCGTCGTTTCTTTGCCCTCGTATTTCATCTGCGCGAGTTGCTGACGAATTACGCCCAACTGCGTTTCGAGCGGTTTGAGGTCGG
>ULSH01003488.1_pt1 | contig 15426 bp, 20 predicted proteins | sample 1956151 | NCBI WGS metagenome assembly ULSH01 (sample SAMEA4835702, study PRJEB28245) | human gut metagenome | biome: gut microbiome; material: fecal sample | place: Denmark | collected 2008 | reverse complement strand
AGAAACCCAAAATATGTCAAGCAGATTTAATATGAATTCTGCACTATCGAAGATTCGGAGTGTGCAGGAGGCTATTCGAGGAGCGGTAGCTGATTGCCGTGCAAGAGCAGGTTTTACAGATGAAGGTTTGATGAGTGCACTTGGCGGAACAATTTCAGAGAAATTCAAAAATGCACAATTAAAAGCGGGACTCAAAGAACATACAAACGAGTATAAACAGCTTCAAGCCGATGCTGATAGAGCGGCTAAGGCAATAGAAAAGCTTAAGCAGAAGCAACAGAATATGGACGCATCTGGGGTCGACCATCAGAGTACCGCTTGGAAAAATGTGTGTAATCAGATATCGGCGGCGGAACGCCGTTTAGGTGGTTACACCGGAGCGATGCGAAGAATGGAAGGAACCGGCAGAGACGTACAGTTCGTAGGTTTCAAAGCTATAGGAGCGGCCGCATTCACAAAAACTATGAACGGAATGAAAGCCGTGTTGTCTGGCGTTACTACCGCGATAAAGAGAACCAGCGGCGTTTTCGGGGCACTTATTAAAAAATTTGCCAGTGGTACTCCAATTGTGAAGAGATTTACCAATGGGGTTCATCAGAACGGAAATGCATTTAAAGGTGGCCTAAAGAATATCCTCAAATACGCATTCGGAATTCGAAGCTTGTACATGCTGGTTAACAAACTGAGGAACGCATTAAAGGAAGGATTTAAAAATCTTGCACAGTATGACGATCAAACGAACGCCAGTCTGTCTGCAATAATGTCGAGCCTTACTCAGTTTAAAAATAGCATGGCTACAGCATTTGCACCGATTCTGAATGTTGTGGCTCCGATCCTTGTAACGCTGATTAATTATCTTACAAAGGCAGCTACTGCTCTTGCACACTTTTTCGCATCATTTACCGGACAAAGTAGTGTAGTCGTATCTAAAAAGGTGAATCAGGATTATGCAGCCAGTCTGAATGCAAACGCAAGTAGTGCAGATAAAGCTGATAAGGCAAATAAAAAGCTGAAGAACACTCTTATGGGGTTTGATCAGATTAACAAACTGGACGACAACTCTGATTCTGATTCGGACAGCAGTTCTGGAGGACTGTCTCCGTCTGACATGTTTGAGACTACCGGAATTGATTCCAACGTATCAAATTTTGTGCGGAAGGTAAAAGAAGCCTGGAACAATGCTGATTTCACTGAAATAGGAGAAATTCTTGGAAGCAAGCTGAACGATGCGCTAAACAGTATCCCTTGGGCGAAAATAAAAGAGACATCTAGGAAAATTGCGAGAAGCATAGCAACGTTTCTGAATGGATTTCTGGGAAAAACTGATTGGGGACTTGTAGGTTCTACAATTGCAGATGGTATTAATACTGGAATTGAATTTGCTTATACTTTCGTAACAACGTTTGACTGGAAGAAATTTGGTAAAGCATTCGCTGATGGCATTAACGGCTTTGTAAAGAAAATTGATTGGAAGAAAAGTGCGCAAACCCTTTCAGAAGGACTAAAAGGGCTACTAGATACACTGATAGCAGCCGTAAAGAATATTGACTGGTATCAGATCTGCGAGAATATAAAAATATTCCTTGAGAACATTGACTGGGTCGGTATCGTAGAAAGGATTGCTGAACTTTTTGGAGCAGCATGTGGAGGTCTTGCCGCATTACTTGGCGGATTGCTTGGAGATGCATTCTCGGCAACCGGAAAATATTTTGAGGATAAAGCTGCGGAATGTGGCGGAAATATGGTACTCGGAATATTAAAAGGTATTGTCGACGGCTTAATAAATATCAGCGTTTGGATTGTCGAACATATTTTCCTTCCTATCATTAATGGATTTAAAGACGCCTTCGGTATTCATAGTCCATCTACAGTTATGGCGGAGCAAGGCGGTTACATTATTGAAGGACTTCTTAAAGGATTGATAGATAATGTAGGGAAGGTAATTAAGTGGGTTATCAGTCTGCCTGGCAAAATTATAGATGCATTAGGGAATGCAAAGGACTGGCTGTTTCAGAAGGGGAAGGATGCTATCGAAGGATTTAAGAGCGGATTCGAAAGTTGTAAAGAAGGAATAAAAAGTGTGGCGTCGAAAATTCCGGGGCTTATCAGAGAGGGAGTTGGAAACCTATGGGACCTCGGCAAGAACGCGATATCATCTTTTGTAAGTGGTTTTACTTCTGTAAATATTCCTACGCCAAAGATTTCTACGGTAACTGGAGCAGTAAGTTCTAAGATTCCAAAAGTAAACGTTAAACAGTATGCATCTGGCGGACAACCGGGAATAGGCGAAATGTTCATTGCCCGCGAAAGCGGTCCTGAACTCGTCGGAAAGATTGGAAACAAATCATCTGTAGCGAACAATGGACAGATCATCGAAGGTATAAAGGCAGGTGTGTTTGAAGCTGTCTTAGATGCGTTCGATGCGGCGAATACTCTGTTTGGCGGTAGCAATTCTGGTGAAAAGCCGGTTGTTGTGGAATTCACATTTATGTGCGGAGAAGAAACAATTTATAAGATGAGCAAAAAGGGAAAAGAAAAATACGAAGGAAGAGTTTCGATTGTAGAAAGAGTTTAGGAGGCGGTTTATGTGGACGAAATGATTCTGGTGGACGGAAGGGCGATCAAGTGCCCTTCCGGCTTTAAATGGAAGAAACAAGACATATCCGATAAAGCAGCAGGACGTACAGATGACACAATCATGCACAAGAACCGGATAGGGATAAAGAGAACCCTATCCTTATCTTGGTCGTGTCTTACAAAGCAAGAAATACATGAGGTTGTAGTGGCGTTTAATCCAGAATATGTGCATGTAACTTATTGGGATCCATTAACAGGTGGAGATGTTACAAAAGAATTTTATACGGGTGATATGCAGGCCGATGTAAAGTGGTGGGCAAAAGGAAGAGAGCGATACTCTTCCTTGAGTTTTGATATAATTGAGAGGTAGTGATGAGAAACGTATCTAAGAATTTTAAAAATGAATTAAAAACGGACAACCGAAATTACCTACTGTATGCAGACGTTGCATTGTCATCTGGAGAGATGCTAAATCTGACCCGAGAAGAAATATGGGAAAATAGATTTATTCTTGATGATGCTACTTCCGGAACGAGCAGCTTCGACCTCGGCTCTGTAATAATCAATAAATTTACTCTGACAATCAACAATATCTATGACGATTTTAGTAAATATGATTTTACAGATGCTACAGTTGTGGCGCACATAGGACTTGGATTGCCAGATGGAACAGTTGAGAAAATCCGAATGGGAACATTCACGGTGGACGAACCTACCTATAATGGATCCACGATTACCCTAGAGTGTCTTGACAACATCCGCCTACTGGACGAGCCTTATAGCAAGAGCACTCTGCAATATCCTGCAACCTTACTGCAGATTGCCCGTGACGCCTGTGAGCGCTGTGGACTAAACCTTAACACTACCAATTTAGAAAATAGTGATTATATAGTAGAGCACCGCCCGGACAATGAAGCAACTACCTTCCGAGAAGTTCTGTCATGGGTGGCACAGATTGCATGTAAGTATGTGAAATGTGATGCGTATGGCAGAGTGTATTTTGGATGGTATGATGAGAGTGATTATGTAGAAGAATTTGTTCTGACTGACGAAAGAGAAAATAAGATCCACACGGATGACAGTGATGAGCTTATCGTTTTTGCCGAGCCATCCAAAGCAAAAACATCTGTAGACGGTGGACGCTTCGACAAGGATACACCTTACTCTTCGGGCGACAATCTGGATAGCGGATTATTCAAGCCGTGGGATGATGAGGGTGACGTGAGTTACGATGCTGGAACATTTGACGCAATGAAGACCTACCATCATATCTGGCTGCTGAATTCGCTTACGGTCGGAACTGATGACATTACAATCACAGGTGTGAGTGTTGTATTGGAGAATGAATCCGGTGAGAGCAACACTTATCTCTACGGAGATACCGGATATGTTCTGAACATTGAGAAAAATGATCTGATCCAGAGTGAAGACCAGGCAAAGAGTGTGGCAGTTATGGTCGGAGAGAAACTGGTAGGCATGACATTTCGGGCATTTTCGGCCGGGCACTTATCTGATCCGACAATAGAAGCTGGCGACACTGTGTATGTTACCGACCGGAAACAGAACAGTTACAAGTCCTATATCACCAATACGGTATTTACCGCCGGTGGAACACAGAAAAGTTCTTGTGGTGCAGAGACACCCGACAGAAATAGTAGACAGCGTTTTACGGAAGCCACGAAGGCGTTGGTAGCAGCGAAGAAGAATACAACACAGCAGATAAACACCTATGATAAGGCTGTACAGGCACTTACAAGCATGATTACACAGTCCTTCGGAGTCTATAAAACCGAGGAGAAACTGGACGATGGCAGCACCATATTTTATATGCACAACAAGCCTACGTTAGAAGAATCCGACATCATCTGGAAAATGACAGCAGATGCATTCGCAGTGTCTACGGATGGAGGACATACCTGGAACGCAGGGATGGATAGCCAGGGCAATGCAGTTGTGAATGTGCTGTCAGCAATAGGAATCCGGTTTGACTGGGCAAGAGGTGGAACGCTTACTCTTGGTGGAGAGGATAATGTGAATGGAACGCTACATTTGTTGGACGCTGACGGTAACGTAACAACGTCCTTGGATGTAAACGGTGCAGATATTACTGGAACGGTTACTACAAGAAGCAAAAAATATGGGTTTTCATCGAAGCTTAGTGATGGGGATTTAACCTTGTATGGAGAATACGGAGAACGTGTCGGAAGCTTGTCCATGATGGGAATTTATGAAGATGCGATGCATGGTTTTCGGTATATACCGGCACTCCAGTCTGATAACGGAAATGGAATTTCTGGCGCAATTATTGCTCTGGATGGAAAGAAAAAAGAAATAACGTTAGATGCAGACTATGTTAGAATCGGAAAAGCTGTACCAATTAGTGGGACAGCAGAATTTTCTGACGGAAGTTATCTGAAATTTATAAACGGTGTTTTGGTGGCCGGAAAAACGGTAGACGGTACAATGTTCTAAGAGGGGTTTGTCCTCTCTTTTTTAATGGAGAAAAATACAATGGCATTAATAATAAGCAATGCATATTTAACGGTGGCGCAGATGACTGGCAATGCCCAATACATCGCGGATTATCTTACCGAGCGTGGATGGACCAGAAATGCAATTGCCGGAATCTTAGGCAACATGCAGAGAGAATCCAATATTAATCCCGGTCTGTGGCAGTCTCTAAAATACGGTAACATGTCCGGCGGTTATGGGCTGGTGCAGTGGACACCTGCAACCAATTACACCAACTGGGCATCCGCAAATGGTTATCCCTGGGGGAGTAATTATTCCAATCCCGAGCAGTATATATGCGGACAATTAGAACGGATCCTATGGGAATTGGAAAACGGAGAGCAGTGGATTGCAACGTCTGCTTACAATTTTAGTTTCCGGACATTTACACAATCTATGCAGACACCGGAATACCTGGCAACAGCGTTCTGCAAAAACTATGAAAGAGCCGGAACGGAAGCCATGTCCGAGAGGACAGAAGGTGCACGGTACTGGTTCGAACATCTGTCCTACAGTAACACTGTAGTCGATAATGCGCTTGAATGGGCATTGGCAATCGCCGCCGACAACAGCCACGGATATGACCAGGCACACAGGGATGGTCCGGACTATGACTGTTCATCTTTCTTGTCCTGGGCTTACTATAACGCAGGACTGAATACGCGTCCCGGATATACACCTAGTACATCCGAGATGTACAGCGTATTTAAGGCGGCGGGATTTACGGATGTAACGGCGCAGGTGAATTTGAATAACGGCTCTGGTGCAGTGGCGGGGGACGTGTTTCTGCATGTTGGACACCATACTGCAATGTATATTGGCAATGGGCAGATGGTACACGCTTCCATTAACGAGCATGGAGGAATAACCGGTGGACAGACCGGTGACCAAACGGGAAATGAGATCTGTACACGATCCTATTACAATCATCCGTGGGATCATGTACTCCGGTATAAATCTGGTGGAAGTGTTATAGTTCCGCCAACTGGCGTATCTCTGGTGCGATGGATCCCAGCGTAAAAAGGAGGTAATTATGGCGATACAAGTAAGACATGGAGTGTTTAAGGACTTCGATCCGGACAAGATGCTGCCAGCTGAGTGGGCGGTAGTAATGGATGGGGAACCGAATTCTGAGGACGGTGAGAGCGTCTATATGTGTTTTAAGGTTGGCTGTGTGAAACGCATGTGTACTTATGAGGACATGGTTGAAAACATAAAAAAGGCGTTGGGAGATGCACAGAAAGCCTTGACCGGGGACATGCTTGCGGCAGCAGATAAGGCAAACCTTGCAGCACAGAGCGCGGACAGTGCATCAAAGGCAGCTAGTACTGCAGCGGAACGAGCGAATGCGGCTGCGGTTATTGCGGAGAATACATCTGCCGATGTGGTTGCAATTAAAAAGATTTTACAAGATGTGCTTGTGATAGTTTAGCAGGGAGGAAATTATGACAGATATAATAAAAGTTGGTGGAAAAAAGATAAAGGATCTACCCACCGTGACAGTTCTGGATGATGATGATGATCTGATTGTGGAGAATTCTGTCCCGAAAACGAACCGGGTTAAATGGGGGACGATAAGGAACAAACTCGGGCAGGACCTGTCAAATAGTTTTTCGGACTTAGTCGTAAAAGAAACAGTGCATGGAATTTTGATGTCCAATTGGTTTGTAATTCCTGACAAGGAAAATTACAGCCTTGCTGCAGTGTATTCACTCAGGGACGATGCGGCAAATTATGTACAAGGCATACAACGGCGAAGTACTGGCGGCTACACAGTCCTAGTTAATGGTGGTACAAACGGTGCAGAGATGGATTTCCTGGCAGTATGGGTAAAAAATGGCGGGTTTTCTAGTGACACTGGCGAAGGTGGAGGGACTGATATACCCGTAACTGTAAGTGGGGATTACCACCTTGAGACTAAGACAGTGCTGCTATCTTATGCAAGCCCTACATTACTTAGGGGGTATGCATTATTTAACAGCAAGATCATATCTGCAGCGGCGACCATAGAGGATCGTCAAAACACTCCGGTGCTACAGACCGAAAATGTATATACGGATGTGGGATACGCAGGCACCGAAACCCGAGTGGAAATATACGCAAAAGGTGCCAACTACGTATCTGGGCATATCCTTGCAGTACACGTGCTTGCGGTGCTGGAGGGAGCCGGAGCAAATCCACCGGGTACAGGCGGAGGCACAGAGGTAACACTTCCAACATCGGATAAGACACTTACAGTGGACGGAGGGTATGCAGATGCGGCAGCAACGGGGGAAGCAATCAGACAAATTTCCGAGCAAATAGAGAAGCTACCGAGCAACGGTTTGAATTCTACTGCAAGAAATCTGTTAATAACAATACTACGTGCAGGAGTGTATACCACAGACCAATCCGGGAATATCGCTGCACTCGAACAGACTCTGTCGGCTGGTGGCGAACAACCGAGTGGCATCGTGCAGAATGGCAGTGTTCTGGCGGTAACAAGTGGAGTAACAGCAACGCAGAGTGAAAATAAACTAATCATAGGGGGTGCATGATGAGTAAGAATATAAGATTGAATGAAACAGATTATACTGGAGTATCTATGGTCCAACTGCCGATAACAGGGGGTGGTTCCGCCCTGTTCCGTGATATTGACGAGATAACAGGATCGGGCGGGGATAGTGGACTGAAGGAAAATCAGATTCCTGTATACCATGTTGCCGGAGAGTATACAGGCAGTAATTATACCAGTATCTATCTAAAACATAACCTCGGTGTTAAGGGAGATATTTATTTTATCCTGTGGACGGATAATCCAGATGCAGCGTTCCAATTCCATATGGGGTGTCTTACAAGCGGATTAGTTAACGGAACTACTTTAACAAGTGCCGGAGATACATTTCCCATGTATCAAGGTTTTTATAAGCTTACAGGTGGATCGAATCAACGGACTGTTTTTAAGACGGGCTTTTCACCAGAGGACCCAGGCACGACTTCAACAAACGATAATTACGTGGACGAAAATACTTTCTGTATAAATGTAGGATACAATATTACAACGGGTTGCAAGTATTACTATTCGTTGTATATTATCCCGGCTGGAGGTAATGAATGATGGAATTATACAACGGAAATGGGGAGGTAATTCAGATATCTCCGTCAGGGAGCAATATAAATACTGTGCATAATATGTTTGATAATGCCGAAGTGAAGAGAGGATACCTGTCACCTGCAGGAGATTTTTTTACGGATAATAATTGGATCACATTTGTTGTAGATGTGGAAGAACTACACAATTATACATTTAATTTTCTGGATAAGGATAACCAGTATATGGCGTTCGTGGATGAAACAGGTTCCACAATCTGTTCTACTGGAGTGAAAACGGAATCGCCTGGAGCCGGTATAGATTTTTCACAGAACGGGGTTAAGTTGTTCGTACATGACATAACAACTAAGGTAGTTGACAATGAAAGTCACAGTCTACAGACAGTTACAGCACCATTAGGAGCAGCAAGGTTTAAGATTGCTTGTGCTACTACCGATCCTGTAGTGTTCTGTATGGTACAAGGCACATCAGCCGATTGGACGACACCTGGGAATACGGCGCCAGAGAATATCACCCAATTACACAAGGGTGAAGTCATGTATACATTTGGTGATTCCATCACACAGGGGACTAATGGGGGATTCCAGAAATATATCCGTGATATAACCGGGTATGCGATTGTTAATTATGCCTACTCTGGGCTTACAGCAACCTCCCTCGTGGACAAAGTGTGTACGGATGATGTTGACTTTTCGAGAGCATCTACCGTAACGATCATGGTCGGGACAAATGGCGGCGTTAATTCCACCATAGAAGATATCCCCTATATTATAGGAGGAACTGTAGCAGATATAGAGGACGGAAAAACGATTACACATAATGACGAAGAAATTAGCACGGTAGATGCATATTGGGAGCTATTCAACACGCAGAAATATCATGCCGCAATCGCTAAAATCATTGAGTGGGCAAGATGGAAGAATCCACACATCAAGATTCGGCTGATAACACCAACCATGAACGCTTTTCGGGGGCTGACCATTGATGGCGGTCATGAGGCAATCAGGACAGCGATGTATGAGATTGGAAAGTATTATGGCGTACGTGTCATAGATGCAGTCAGAGAAGCTGGGTTCTGTCTGCACAATATCAATGAACTTACCTATGATGGTACGCACTATACCGTGGATGGGAACCGTGTGTACGGTGAATATGTTGGTACAGAATTAAACTTTATGTAGTTTTGGACGGGAGGATATATGGAAATTAGAGCGAGACCGGTTTGCGGTCTTATTTTTGTGGGAAAATTAGTTGCGCCGGCGCAACTGCCGGAGAAAGGATTAAGAATATGGAAAAATTATTTAACTGGATCAGCATTTTTTGGGGGCTGATCGGCGGTGGCTTGTCATATTGGCTTGGAGGATGGGACGTGTTGCTTAAAACGATTGTGTTTCTGGCAGTGGTGGACTACATTACGGGATGCATTAAGGGGATCTATACAAAGCAGTTGTCTTCGGAGATTGGCTTTAAGGGGTTACTAAAAAAGATCGTAATGTTCATCGTGATCGCCGTGGCATATGTGATCCAGGGGCTCGTCGGCGGTAAGATTCCACTCCGTGAAGTGGTGATTATGTTCTACATTGCCAATGAAGGGCTGAGCCTGTTGGAAAATGCAGCGGTATTTGTACCGGTTCCTGAAAAATTAAAGGCTGTTTTGTTACAATTAAGAGAAAAAGATGAATCAGAGGGCGAGTGATCGTCCTCTTTACAATCAAGAAAGAGAGAAATAAGAGAATGAAGAAATTATTCATATCGCAGCCCATGCGAGGTAAGACAGATGAAGAAATTCTGGATGTAAGAGAAAAGGCGATTAAAAGTGCAGAGGAGAAGTTGGGGGAACCAGTAGAAGTAATTGATTCGTTCTTCCAGAACGCTCCCGCAGATGCGCGCCCGCTGTGGTTCCTAGGAAAAAGTTTGGAATTACTTTCTACTGCGGACGTAGCATATTTTGCTCATGGATGGAAAGACGCGAGAGGATGTCAGATTGAAAATCAGTGCGCAATTGAATATGGAATCAATATTATTGAAGATTACAGAATGGAGGATAAATGATATGAGTATAAGCGTAGTATTAGCCGGACATGGGTCTGGCACACCGAGCACTAAGGGCATGAATGCCTATTGTAGTAGCAGACAGGCGCAGGGACGTGGTCTGGTAGAAGTGTTAAGAATCGTAGGCATTACGGATACACAGCGGCAGAAGATGCACGATCTGTACAAGAGCATCCTTGGGCGTAACATCTATAGCCAGGATTTACGGGATTATTGTTACAAACAGTACCGTGGCGCATATTACAGCGATTGCTCCAGCTCCATCTGTCGGACAGCGGAGCAAGCGGGAATCGGTGGCATTGCGTCTCTTAATACAGCCGGGATGCACTACAAGTGGAAAAAAGTGGACGGAGTGATTATTAAGAACGGTCTTATCCATAATCCGGAGATTTTAAAAGTTGGAGATGCTCTAATGTTTAAAGGTTCCGACCCATCCAGACCGCTCCAGATTGGACACACAGAAATGGTCTACGAGATTAACGGCAAGACTGCATCTGGTGCCACTCCGATTGCATCCGCAGGCAGTACAGTCGTTAAGGCTGGACAGATGCATGCCAACAACTTCTGCGGTGCCGGACTTGCTATAGATGGGGTACGTGGCTCCCTTACCAAAAAAGCCGGGGTTATGGTATTACAGGTTGCTCTTAATCTGGACTACGGGGCAGGATTGGTAGTGGACGGAGAGTACGGTCCGAAAACGGATGCCGCTCTGAAAGGGCATACGGTACGGCTCGGAGAGACACAGTACATGGTTACTGCATTGCAGATTCTGTTAATGCTTAAGGGGTACAACCCGAATGGTGTGGAGTGTCCGGGAAGCTTTGGTAGCGGATGCGAAGCGGCGGTATGGCTGTATCAGGGAGATTTTGGATTAGCACGAGATAAAATTGCTGGATACAATACGTTTAAGAGTTTGATTTCATAAAAATACCCCGGGAAGAACCCGGGGTAAAACATCTTATGTTATTGTTAATCGTTAATTTAAATGAATCACCGTTTAAATACATCGCATGTTACTGTTTATCGAATCTTTGCTTTTGTTAAAAATAATGTTTAAATACATAAAATGTTGTTGTTTGTGCTACTATCTTAACACGTACACATAAGTATGTCAAGATAGTAGCTTATTTTTATATATTAACTATTTTCGACTTCTTTCCAATCCAGTTCTAATTTCTGCCCACAAGACGGACAGTAATTTAAGTGGCATTCGACTGCTAGAAATGTTGCAAACGCCAGTCCGCAGTTCGGACATTTTCCGAGGAAATCTTTGGAAAAATCGTTTGACATTTTTACTTTTTTTGGAACTGGTTGCGTATCTGTGCCGTCAAAAAGAAGCTCCGTGAATGTACAAGGACATTCAGAAGGAATTCTTTTGTATGCATCATAGAGACCGTCCGAATACTCTACGACTAAATCGTTATCTGATACGCTATCAGGCGTATCCCATGAATTGTTGCGAGTGTTAATGTAGAATGTGCCATTTAAAAAACGGCATCTATATTCTTTAGACCCGCATGACTTTACTTTAAATTCTTTCATACTCTTCTTTCTCCTTTTTCAATCTCTTTTTTAAGCCTCTGTCCAATAGATTACATCAGACGGTATATCAAATCGGCTATTTCTGTAAAAACATTTCCCTCGCTCCAGAAAATAACACTCGTCATTTCGAAAAATAACATAACATCGTGTCTCTTCTGAGGGAAGCGCATCGGGAACTTTTTTCCAGTTAAGAAAACCGTCGGCTTTATTTTTTACACAGGATGCGCAATTGTAATCTTCGTCACACATTGCGCAGCCTTGATCTAAAAATTTGCAAATTTTCATACAATTTTCCTCTTCTTCTTTCCGCACTTTTTGCAAGTGCATTCATACAATTTACCCATGCCGCCTTCTACCATACGGATATAGGTGGTATATTCGTATTCGTGCTTACAAAACAGTTTTTTTATTTTCATATGTCCCCTCCTTCACAGAACCACAAAACCTGTGGTTCCTAAGATTCTACCGTTCTCGTCTCTTACAGCTCCCTTGCCCGTGTCCGGTGCTACCAGATCGGAACGAGTTCCATTTAAGGCAGATAGAACCATCTGTGACACGATGAAAACTGTATCTTCTTCTGGAGCAGGAAGATCTTTTACTTCTCCGTACTCCACTTTCTGTACGGGGATTCCATTGATTTCACCGATGGTTTTCTGATCCGTTGATACACGAAGGAAAATTCCCTCAGATGGAACAGTGAAAAGGACGGTTGTTCTGTCCTGTGAATATACTACGATTTCGTGCGGTGTAAGATTTCTTAACTTCATAACTTTCTCTTTCTCCCCTTCTCCCTGGGGGCGAGGATTTATTATTTATAAGTTCTTACTTTGTTGTATCCTAGTATAATAGCATCCTGCATTCTGGACGTCATCGGTTCGTCCGGATTTGGGCAATTAAAAGCGACCAATGTGAGTCTCCTTACCCAATAAGACATATGGTGCGGTATGTGAGCGTTCGCAATTTTGTATTGTGATAGAACGAATTTTCTGAATTTCTCTACGGTTGACATATTTCGAGTCATCTTAAACCCGGTGTGTTTCATTAAATAAGAACCCTTGTAGTTTAGGTACTCTAAGTACCATCCGCAGGCATACGCCCACAGTTCCATATCGTCACCGATTTCTACGAATTCCTTTCCGGAATTCATTATTTCGTTATCGAACATTTCAAATTTATTCAACACTTTATCCATCTTTATTCCTCCTTTAAACCCAAGTACCACACGTGGTATTTTTTTCGTACACGACTTCGTATCCTTTTCCGAGGATACGCATATGGTCTACGTATACATACACTTCCTCAATCCGGTCCCAAGCCGGATCGTTTACGAAAGAAAACATGTCCCTAAACTCCGGGATCGTTTTTGTTTGCCACGCACCATTTCTCCAAACATCAATCTTTTTCTGCTGTATTCGTTCAACGTTGTACACAGCATCGGTTAATACCTTCTCCATAAATTCAGTAACATTCTGGCCATTGAACTTGGCAGCAGAATTGATCCTTTCTTTAAGCTCCTCTGTCATCCGGAGATTAATTCTCTCAGTCTTCGCCATTTTGATTCAGTCCTCCTTTATTTTATGCCGTTAAAAGATTTACTACTTCGCAGTTTTTTGCTTCTGGGACATATACGTTTTCGATATTATCCCAGTAGCCACACTTTGCAACATGCTTTCTGCCGCCTGCATATCTTACCAATTCGATGTAGGTACGGTTCTTACCGTATTTCACCCAGTCGTTGCAAACCCATTCGTCGTAACGGCTGTTTGCTACATACCGATCGGCGGCAGCGGCTACAGTATTCCATGTTGCATTTTCGTTTTCTGCCCAAGCCATAGAAAGGCAGATAGCAAAGATGGCTTTTTCGTTTGGCAAGAGCGGTCTGCAAATATTTCGATTCATGAGAGAGTTCTTTGTTCTCTCGTCCGCCGTTCTTTTGATCTCATGCGCTCTTTTCATGATTTTGCTTAAATTATATTTCTTCATTTTTGTTATCTCCTTTCTTTAGCTTAATTATATTGTACACCATTGTGCGTACAAAGTCAATAGTTTTAATTATTTTTTAATTATTTTTTCCATCACTGTAGCACTGGTAGAAAGCATCCACCAGATCCGCAAGGTCTAAGGCGGACAGTTTAGCCTGCAGCCTTTCCGGGATGCGGTTGTAATTCTCCGAGAACGTGTCCAGTAAACTGCCAATTTTGGATAAATGCTTTACTTTCTGGTATTTGTCCATTGCGATCAGATCGGAGAGGGTGAGGTCGCCGTTCTGCACGGACTCCTGTGCTTCCCTCGTAAGAATACCGGGGTTTATAGTTAACAGGTCGTCGACTGTGCAGCCGAGGGCGTTAGATATGCCCTGTGCTGTTTTTGTTGTCATGTTCTCGAGCCCGTATTCTCCAGATTCATACTTTTGGATCTGCCGGATGTTAACTCCAGCTTTTTCTGCAAGTTCATTCTGGGTAAATCCAATAAACTTCCTCAGTTCCTTTAATCCTGCCATTCCTATTTCCTCCTATTTTAATTTTTTAATTTAAAATCGCTATTATTTTAGCGTCCCTAACAACAATTTCGTCAACATCGTTTCCGTATGTTCCACCATTGCCACCGATTAAATAAAAACGTTTCCCACAATATGTAGGAAGAGTATTTATTTTTCTTGCGATCTTATCGTCGTTGTCGTACTCGCTAATCTCAATCGCACATGTGCCATCGAGTTCTCCCGCGTCATAAAATCCTGCGTAAATTCCTTCTCCTTCTGGATAAATAAGATTTCCGTCCTCATCCCAATCAGGGTCCTGAAAAAGTTGATGGGACACATGAGCATCATCACCAACATTATATTCGTAGTCATCGGATCTTAATCCGAACACTTCAAAATCTGAATTCTCCATTAAATCTCTTATTTCTTTTATCGTCATCATTCTTACTTCCTCCGTTCTTTATCTTTAATTATATTATACGCCTATACAGGCGCAATGTCAAGCGGGAAATGAATTTTTTTTAATTATTTTTCTCTTGCATTTTTGCAAAATGTTAGATATAATGTTAGACAGCTTAAGACAATTGCTTTATTTATGGGCGTTTCGGGGTGTTGGGCAACATTACTTTTAATCAAGTTGTCCGGGGTTCGAATCCCCGATGCTTCACGATTTTATAGCGTATATTCTTTTGAATGTACGCTTTTTCTGTATGCAAAATTAATTTTCATACGTATTAATTGATAAATATGTTCAGGAAGAAACAAAGTAAATTAAGTGAATGAAAATCAGATACTGCAGTAGCAGGAACAGTCGAATTATTTATATCAGCAAAATTATAAGAATCAACCACCGTTCTGTAAACCATCGAAGCCGCATATTCAGAGAAAACCTGTATTTAAGGCAGTAATAATAGCAGGGACAGAAGTTATTCTTGCAACGGGTCTGCAATTTGGTATCTATGAAGTGTTAAGTGACAAATTTTCACCAGAGACAGTGGTGATGAATTATTGGGAAGAACGATGGAACATCAGTGGGGAGAGGGTAAAAAAACAGAAGTAGTAACTTTAAAGATCAGTAATATCGCTTCCAACATAGACGTCGAGGCAAGTATGGAAATTATCTAAGATGCCTGTTTTTTCTTATCATTTTTAAATGAAAAAGACTGCCGTAAGT
>ULSH01054535.1_pt1 | contig 15466 bp, 13 predicted proteins | sample 1956151 | NCBI WGS metagenome assembly ULSH01 (sample SAMEA4835702, study PRJEB28245) | human gut metagenome | biome: gut microbiome; material: fecal sample | place: Denmark | collected 2008 | reverse complement strand
GGACCGGAAAGATGGGGCATTTCTATTTAGGGTTTCAAACGCTCAACTTTTGTAGAGCCGTGAACTTATAAAAACTTATATATTCACTGTGCCTATTCGAAGTGTTCTTATTAACAGACTGTGCAATTTTGAAGACGGAACACGAGCCGCAACGGCGGATTGTGTCGGTATAACCAAACAATCGTGGCGGAGATAGGCAACAGAGTTGTAAAATGTGGGGTATATGGGGCAGGGAGTGCGAAAAACGTTGCGGCGCGGGTATTGTGTATGCGCTTTTGCGGTGTTATAATTATCGCACTCTAATTTAGGAGGTGGACAAGTGGGTAAACTATACAAAAGACTTCAAGAAGAAATTCAGCGCGCGTCGCGAATCATTTATGAGAGCGAGACACTTCAGAGTATGGCTCCGCAAATCAACGGCAGCTTGAGAAACTTTGCATTGAGAGTTCCCGAGCAAATCAGCGAATGTAGCGGCATCGTGCTGTTTGGAAAAAGAATAAGATCCATCGTTTTCACAACCGACGTGGCGGTGATTCGAAACTGCAACGCTGACGCGGTGTTTGCGGTGTATCCGTACACTCCGCAACCAATCATCAACGAGATGTTGATACACGCTGCCGACGTGCCCGTATTCACGGGTGTGGGCGGTGGTTTGACGCAAGGCAAAAGAGTGGTGAATCTCGCCATGTTCTCTGAGATGCAGGGAGCGGCGGGCGTTGTGGTCAATGCTCCGACTTCGGACAAGACCATACGCGAGCTGTACGACACGATTGACATCCCGATTGTCGCAACGATGGTCAATGCGGAAGGCGTGCGTGAAAAAGTTGAACACGGTGCGGAAATTCTCAACGTTGCAGCCGGCAGTCAAACGGCTCATGTCGTGGCAAAGATAAGGGCAATCGATCCCAACATCCCCATAATCGCAACGGGCGGACCGACTGAAGAAAGCATCACCGAGACCATAAGGGCAGGCGCAAATGCAATCATTTGGAGTCCGCCAACCAACGGCGAAGTGTTCAAGCCCGTTATGGAAGCCTATCGCAAGGGAGAAAAACATCCCTGATGTAAAACGTTGAAAACGCAACGATAATAAAGAAAAATATGCTCGCAATTTTTGCGAGCATATTTCAATATCAAGGTTTTATATTGTCAAAACGATTGTGTAAACTGCTTTTTCAGTTGCGTTTTGTGGTTTTTCGAGATGTGCGCAAGGCAAAGCGTTTTCTTGGTTTTACTATCTCGTCCACCCACACTTTGAAACGGTCAAAGTCCACACATTCCGTTTGCACGGTTATCTCATCGCCTGCGCGGAGCACGGTGTCGGACGAGGCAACCACGATTTCGTCACCGCGTTTTATGGAACGGATAAGAAGGTTGCCCGGCCACAAAACGTCACGGATGGGTTTGTTCATCGCAATCGAGCCTTCTTCTATCGTGGTGGTGTAGGAGTGGCGCGTCAGATGCACGTGTTCGTCTTCGAGTATGCCGTCGAGTATGACTTCATAGATGGGTTTTGCGCCGAATATTTCGCTGACCATATAGCCGAAGGATACGCCGAGAATAACGGGGACGAGCAAGGTGAACTGCCACGTCAATTCTACAATCATGACGATTGCGGTGATAGGTGCTTTGACGATCGAGGCAAAGAAGGTCGCCATGCATATCATCACGATGCAATCTCCGTACACAGCGTCCATGCCGATTGCGCCGCACAATTTGGAAACGAGCGCGCCCACGCATGCGCCTATGGAGAGCATGGGGATGAATATGCCGCACGGCACGCCTGCGCCGAGATTGAAGACGGTTGCCACAATTCGCATGACAAGCACGAGAAGAAGAGAAACCACAACGGGTGATGAGAATATCGCGGCAACAGATTGCTCTCGCATTCCGCCCAAAGTGCCGAGCGATTGAATGAACGAGTGTCCGCCGCCCATGACCGATACGCTGATAAGCCCGAACACGCCTGCCGCAACAAACGGTATGAGCATCTTGCCAAGCCCCTTTGCAAACGTGATTTTGGCAAAGATTTTGCGAGAGAGCAGGCAAAGCGAATAAAAGCCGAAGCCCAACAATCCGCTTATGATTGCGGCGATTGCAACGTATCCGTACGTTTTGAGCGGCATTTGCACGAGCGTGAACGTCGTAAATGTGGACGTCACTTCCATCTGCATAAGCTCAAACAGCAGATTGCGTGTGATGATTGACGACAGCACGGATGAAAATGCGCATATAAATATTGCAGGGGTGAAACGTCTGTGCGCTTCTTCAAATGCAAAAACTATGCCCGTAAGCGGCGCATTGAACGCCACTGCAAGCCCTGCGCTCGCTCCGCCCGTGAGCTGATATCTGCGTTCCATATCCGTGCAACGCAACATTTTGCTCACTCCGTCTCCGCAAGTCGCGCCGATAAACATACTCGGACCTTCAGCTCCCGCGGTGAGACCGGATATTATACACACAAGGCACGCCGCCGCCATTGACGGCAGAGATTTGTACCAATTGAGTTCGAGCAATCCCCTTGCCGCGCCTTCCGTTTGAGGAATTCCGCTGCCGCGAATCATAGGCACGAATTTTGCAAGCGTGGCTATTGCAAACGCGATTATCGCAAGGGCAATGAAAAGCAAGGGAATAAACGCGGGGTTTTCGCGCAAAAGAGAATACAAATCTTTTGCGTATTGCGAAAACAGCTCGGCGGCAATGTTGAAAAAGGACACCACAATGCCCACCGCAATGCCGGTGATTATTCCCACCGCCATCAGCTGTACGCCGTGACGGTACAATCTTGAAAGCAAATCTTTTTTTGTCATCATTTCACCTTCAAAGTGGTTGTGAGATGTGTATTATAGTCTTGCTTTATAACAAAATCAATCGAATTGACAAAAAAACGCAACGGCGGACGTTGCGTTTATGCTCGGATTCAAACGGTTTTGTTTTGATTTTCGCTTGATTTTTCTTGCATGGCGGCGGCAGTATCGGTTGATTTGGACGCGTTGTCGCCGTCATTTTCGTATTTTGAAAGCGTCGTTTTCAAGCTGTATATCACACGCTCGCGCAAGGACTCGGGCGCGATGACTTCTATCTTGTAGTTGTATTGCAATATCCAATATAATATGGCTTTTTCGCTTGCGGTGATCGTGGCGGTGAAGTTGTCATCGTCCACCGGCTTGACTATGAAGTTTGTGCCAAACCAGTCGGACAGCGTGTCCATCATATAGTTGCGGCACTTGATCGTGACAGGGATAGGTTTGTCGTTGTACATGTACGGCAGAGCGGTGGAGATTTGCTTGTAGTCGATGCCTTTTTCAAAGCCGAAGTTTTCTTTGAGCGGTTTCGCATTTTCGTTGACGATTTCTATATTCGTAATTTTGTCCATGCGGTAGTAGCCCACTTGGTCAAACACCTCGTCAAACATCATAAGGTAGTAGCGTTGATTGTGCAAAAACATCTGGTATGGCGAGCCTTTGTGGGACAAGTTTTTGTGAAGTTGCTTGTCAAGCCCCATTTTGTTGTAGTCAAACTCGATTTTCTTGCCTTGCTCGATCGCTTCGTCGGCGATTTCCACGTTGTAGAAGAAGTCCTTATTGCTGGATTTGTCCCACTCTTTGACGGAATAGACGTGCTTGACGTGCGATTTGAAGTTGTGCCCGCCAAGGGATATGAGCTTGTCGATGAGCTGCTTGGAGTGCGTGGAGTTGATGTTGCGCGAAGACAGCACGCTGTCTATGAGCAGCCTAAGCTCGGCATTTTCGATCTTGCGCGTGGCAAGGTATGAGCCGCCTTTGCAGCTTTCGATGTCAAAACCCATTTCTTTGAGATAGGACAGGTTGCGCCCCACGGCTTTTCTCTCGCACTCGATGCCGTAGTTGCGTTCAAGCAAATCGATGATGTCCTGCTGCGTGAGCGGATGTTCGTCGTCGCTGTATTCTTCAAGGATTTGATATATCCGCATGATAAGGGTTTTCTTTGCTTCAAGTGCCATATTCGCTCCTTCGGCGGCGGTTCGCCAAAAAAATCGTAGTTTTTGCAATTTTTTGTAAAAAGTTTTGAAATTTGCGACTTGTGTCCCCATTTCGGTACACAGTATATCATATTATATGTTTGCAAGCAAGGGGGAAAACAAAAAAATCCCCGAGCAAAATCACTCAAAAAGTAAGCGCATGACGCTTGAAGGAGTAAACTATGAAAATTTTGATGAGCCGTATCAACGCAGCAAAAAAAGTCAGCGATTCGCAAATCGCCACCAGAAACGGCAAAATCGTGTACGTCAGAATGTGCCTTATCAACAGATAATCATCTCGTTTTGGCGTGCAAACGATAGGCAATCTCAACCCCAAAAGCGCGGATTTGCCGGATCTCCTTTTGTTGTCCAAATCCTTTGCGTTTGACCCGCGCAAGCAACTTGAAAGGCTCAAATCGCCTTTCGCAATATGGCAAATCCGCGCACCCGACAATATGATTTTCATGTGACGTGTTCACTTTACCTTCTTTTTTATTTTTGGAAACGGAACGGCGTTTTGCCGCTCCGTTTTCATGTTCAACAGGCAAAATCTCGCGATTTTTTGTGTTTTGTAAACAATTTTGCAAAATTTTGGGAAATCGACCCCGCCGAAATTGTCTATATTAATATAAGAGCAAGCAGGATGGCGATCGATCTCGCCAATGAGCTGTCGCTTGTGTTGAAACGTATCTCGATTCGACGTTGCAAGAGGAGTGCGCGTCGGCTTTTCGTATACGTGAGCAACGACGGCTCGGCTTGCGGACGCAAAGCGTATGCCTTGCGTTTGGCATAGGGAAGGTTGCTCTCAATCTTGAAGCAAACCGACAAATTTCGTTCTGCTGGTGCGCGCTCATATCAATCTGACCGCCGCATCAGCCGATACGCTTTTCAATACCGATATTTTTCGGTATAGGGCCGCCCGCTTTTTGGGCGGTCTTTTCTTTTTCGCTTGCTCGAAAAGAACAATGAGTAAGTGATTGTTATTCGTAAGAATATACAATATGAATGTGTATTCGATATAAAAAGAAAAAGTCCTTTTGGGACTTTCTCTCTTTTCTAAAAAGTTTATGTTCTTTTTAGTTTTGTTCTGGTGGAAAGAATTTGAACTAATCCGCACCGTGAGGAGTGGTGGGTGTTTTTTCAAGGTTGAAACGCAGTTTGTGTCGGCGATTTATAACGTAAAGTATCTCAAAATGGATTGTTTGGTCTATGGTTATATAGTTTAGAATATAAAAACCCCATTCAGTATAGAACTGAACAGGGATTTAAATAACACTTTTTTTGTGTCTACTTTTATTTGACTATTTCACTCATTTGAGTTCGCTTTTTGTTTTTGATTTGTTTGATTGTTTTGCAAGAATCGACTGTTTAAGTTGTCGTTTTTGCAGCATAAACTGCTTTTTATTCTTTTGCTTTGATTATTGTGATAGGTTTGATGCGCTTCAACAAGATGATTGGAATGGTGGTTGACACGATTGATATGAGCACAACCGCTGCCGAGTTGATGAGAGCAAACTGCCAATCAAACTTGATGAATTGAAGGTCAAGCATTATTTTTGCAGGAGCAATGGCTTTCAGTGATTCCACCAAGATATGATTTGCCACGTTGGCAAATGCCACGTATCCTGCAACGGACACAACTATTGTTGCAACAGCAATGAGCAAGGTGTGCAAACCAAATATAACAAAAAATCTTGACAGCTTGCAGCCTAGGGCTTTCATCACCCCGACTTCGTATATCTTAGCCTTGATGTTTTTCACACCAAAGCTGGTGATGATAAACACACAGGCGCACACCAAAATCGCCACTATAAATTCAAAGAATCTGTTGAAGACCTCAACTGCTTGTGACATTGTTTGCACTGCGGACATTTTGAGAGATATATTTGAATAGCCGTTGTCTATTGTGTAGTTGATGACTCCACTGACGTCTTCGCCGTCAACGTAGACTCCATAGCAATGGAACATCTTTTCCTTGTATTCATAAAACACGTTGTCTGCAAGAAGCATATTTCCGCCCTTACATTTGCCAATTCCTGCAACTGTCATTTGCTTTGAATAAGTGACTTCGTTGTTGAAATCACTGCTCAAAAAACTGATTGCATGGGGGACAAAGGTGTCGCAGTTGCCGTAGGTGTATTCGGTGCCAAAAATCTTGTTGTAGGCCTCCACGTCCATAAACACTTCATTGTCGCCCAAGACGCAGTCAAAATAACTTCCGCAGGAGATAAATGGAATTGTTGAGGAAGCATCCACTCCGTTGACAAAGAAATTCCTGGTGTAAACGTAGTTTCTTTCGTAGATGTTGGCAGAAGATATTTCTTTGTAGTTGTCACCAAAATAGTAACCGATTGCAAGGGCTTGATTGACGTAATCCAAAAAGGAAATGATTTCTTCTGTCAAGGGGGATTCCTTTGTCATACTGTTGATTTGGTCAATAAGCCCTTCATACTTTTCTTTGTAGCCAGTGATGATGATTCCGTTGACGTAACCAGCGGGCCAATAGTCGGCACTTTCTTCACATTGTCCTAGAATTTCATCATAATTTTCTGCTTTGCCATAAAACATAAAGGAGTCCGCAACGAAGTCGGTGACGTAGACTCCGCCCGTCTTTTGCTCAACAGAGCCTCGATTTATTTCCAAATTGTCAAGACGCAGGAGTTTCTTGGCATACTCTTCGTTGGTTTCAAGAGTTCCTGAGGTTTCAACAATGTGCAGTCCGCTTTGAGTTATGTTGGGCACTTTTTGATGACCAATGGTGTAGCCGGTTATGTATAAACCACTCATATAGAGTTTGTACAGTTTTGCATCAGGAGACGCTTGCTTGATTTTGGCAAAATCCTCCTCGGTTATGACTCTTGCATGCACCTGCCCACTGAGGGTGTCCAAATCCTTTCTTACTGCATAAACCGAGCCTTCAGTCATAGTGTCCGCCGCCATAGACTTTGCATCAAAATTTGCAATGGATTGCGCCAAGGATAATACACAAATCAGTATTGATGCGAAGATTGCCGACAGCAAAAATCCAACAATTCTGCGCTTGCCAAACATAGCGGAAAACTTGACTGAATCAAGAAACGACAACCCTTTTGTCTTCTTTTGAGGGGCTTTTGCTTGTAGAGGTTCTTCCTTTTGCTCTATTTGTTTGAACTTGTTGTTGGACTGCTCTATCTCTAATATTTCATCTCTTTTGCAAATGGAAAGAAGGCTGTCAAGTTCATCCTGCTTGAATCTTTTCAGCATAGGGATGATGACCTTGTTATCCTTGACTTCCACAGCATTTTCATACTTCTCGTTGATCACCAAGTCGTTGATGATTCTGCCCTCAGACAACTCAATGATTCTGTCCGCATACTCATAGGCATCAAAAAGGTTGTGGGATACCACAACAACCAATTTCTCTTTTGAAATTTCCTTTATCAGTTTGATGATTTGCTCAGTTGTATTGCTGTCAAGGTTTCCTGTGGGCTCATCTGCAAAAATAACGTCGGGGTTTTTGACAAGTGCTCTTGCCATTGCCACACGTTGTTGTTGACCTCCCGAAAGTTCACGGGGGTATCTATCCTTGTATTCAAGAAGTTCTACACTTTCAAGGGCTTTTTCAACTCTGTCGTCATCGTCTTCTGCCATAAGTTTGAGGGATAGCCTCACGTTGTCCGCAACGGTCAAGTCGTCAAGAAGATGAAAGTCTTGAAAGACAAAACCCACCATATTTGAGCGGAAGGAATAAAGCTCACTTTCGCTGTATTCGTTCAGTTGATTGCCAAAGACGTTGATTTCACCAGACGTCAATGAGTCCAGTCCGCCCAGCAGATTGAGCATGGTCGACTTCCCGCTTCCGCTTTTGCCAACCACAAAAACCAACCCCTTGCTTGGGAGTGAAAATGACACGTTGTTAAGTGCCACACAACTCTTTGTTTTTTTGCTTTTGTAAACTTTTGTTAGGTTTTTTACGATGATCATAGATTTCCTCGGATACCACTTTATCTCTTCCATTATATCATATAAAATACGTCCTTCAATACAAACTGAAAATAAGGTGCAAGAAAACTCCTATCCAAAAAAGCGTGATTTGTCGTACGTGGCTGCTCGTTCTTTAAACTACAAAACGCATGATAAAAATAAAACATCCGCTCCTGTAAGTGCGACAGGTGCGGATGGGTACCTATTGGTGGAGACAATAAGACTCGAACTTATGACCTCTACGATGTCAACGTAGCGCTCTAACCAACTGGGCTATGCCTCCAAAGCAAGAGTTATATTACACTAATTTGAGAAGTTTGACAAGTGTTTTGGAGCAATTTTGAAAAAATGAGTTGGAAATTTGCAAAATACAGCTAAATCATGAGTTGTTGGATTGCAAAAACGCGCTACCTGTGCACTTTTATATTGTTCTTTGAACAATTAGCTAATTGACGCCGATGTCAAAATCTGCATGATTCAATGGTGGTAATGGCAGCGGAAATATTGCGATAGGTGATAAAATCGCTGTCAAAGCCCAAGCTTCCGAGAAAAACCAAGTCTTCAAATGTTGTCAGGGCGCAAGTGACAAAATCGTGAGTACGGACGCAGAATACACATTCATCGTGATGTGGGCGGGGGTTATTGGAGAGATAGGTGGTAGGCAAGGCGGGGAGAGCCGTCGGCGACGCGGATGGTGCCGCAGGGGGTGAAGCCGTATTTTTGGATGAGCGATTGCATGATGAGATTGTCGGCGTGGGTGTCAAGGCGCACGTTGTGGGAGACGGTTTTTGCATAGTTTGCGGCGCATTGGAAAAGTCCGTGCGTTTGTCCGTCGCCGGCTAGGCGGTGTATGGTGACGTACGGCTCGTCGTTGAGCCAAGAGCCGTCAATTTGCTTGTAGGTGGGATCTTCGCCGTCAAAGAGCGCGAACACGCCGTGTATGCCGTTGTCATCGAAAATGACTTTGCACGCATTTTGATTTATATCCGATTTTATCAATTCCGCACTAGGATAGGTGCGTCCCCATTGGGTAGGGTTGCCCGATTTAATCATAAAATCTTGCGCGAAGCGGTATATTGCGGCGATTTGGTTGAAATCGTCCATGGTTGCGGATCTGACGAGCAGCATGTGACACCTACGGCTGTTTTTTTGACGATATTATATCATTTTATAGAAAAAAATCAATTATAGGTGCGCAAAACGGGCGGCGGAACGGCGATATAAAAGGAATCGCGCGCGAAAGCCGAGAAAGATCAATTCTTACAAAATTTTGATGAAATTGTAAGAAAGGCGGCATATTTGTGTGAAAAACGTGAAAACTGTAAAGTTTTTGTCAAGATTTTTGCAATGCTGATATGAGAAAATATAGCCATAAAACAAAGGAGAACGTTTTATGGGAAAGATTGTTGCAATGACGGGAGCAAGCGGCAATATGGGCGTTGAGAGTTTGACTCAACTGCTTGCAAGCGATGCGGTGTACAAGGTGAAAGTCCTTCTTCAACCCGAGCGCAGAGAGAAAAAGTACGCAAGAGGATGGAAGCGTAAATACGGCGCACGTGTGGAGATTATCTTTGGCGATATTGCAAATTTTGAAGATTGCAAGCGGCTTGTTGCGGGCAGCGATTACGTGCTCAATCTTGCAGCCGTAATTCCGCCGACAGCCGATCACAATCCGGTTGCCACGGACAGATGCAATCGTATCGGCGCAAAGAACATTGTTGACGCGGTGAGCGCGATCAAGCAAAATCAGCCGAAACTGGTGCATATCTCGACGGTGGCGATTTATGGCAATCGCAACTACAAACATCCGTGGGGACGAGTGGGCGATCCGCTGATTTCAAGCACCTACGACGAGTATTCCGCAAGCAAAATCAAGGGCGAAAGATACATAATCGACAGTGACGTCATCAATTGGGCGGTGCTGCGTCAGACAGGCATGCTGCACTCGAAGATGCTCACCAACAACATGAAAGACGGGCTTATGTTCCACACCTGTTTCAATGCGCCGATAGAGTGGGTGACGGCAAGGGACAGCGGATATTTGATGAAAAGGCTCGTGGAAAAGGACGCAAAGGGCGAGCTTGACGGGAAGTTTTGGAAGAAGTGCTACAACATAGGCGGCGGAGCTCGCAACAGAGTGACGGGCTATGACACTTTTGACGAAGGGTTTAAGATCATCGGCGGCTCGACGCAAAAATATATGAAGCCGCAGTGGAATTCCATACGCAATTTTCATTGTATGTGGTTTGAAGACAGCCACGTTCTCAACGACTATTTCGGCTTTCAGCGTGAAGACGTCAAGGACTATTGGCAAGAGATATTGTCCACTCATCCGTATTACAAACTCGGCAAAATTCTGCCTGCGAAACTTGTGTCCAAACTCGCAATCGAGCGGCTTTTGAAAGACGAAAACGCGCCGAGATATTGGGTGAACACAAAGCAAGACGGCAAAGTCAAAGCGTTTTTCGGCAGCAAAGAAAACCTTGCGTGCTTGCCGAGCGATTGGAGCAAGTATCCGATCCTGTGCCACGGACAGCTTGCAGACGGCTATATCGACTATGACGATATGCGTGATGAAACAAAGCTCAAAGAGCACGGCTATATTCTCGATCACGGCTATGACGAAACAAAGCCCGACGAACAGCTCGATATAGAAGATATGCGGCAGGCGGCGGCGTTCAGGGGCGGAAAATGCTTGTCGGAGAGTATGGAAAAGGGCGATTTGTACACGAAACTCGAATGGGAATGTCACGACGGTCATCGCTTTTTCGCATCGCCGTACTGCGTGCTTAAAGCGGGGCATTGGTGTCCCGAATGTTGCCAGCCGTCACCGTGGGATTATGACAGACTGTCAAAGTTTATGCCGTTTTATGCGCAAGTGTGGTATGACACGCACGCAAAAGGTGAGAATTGCACGTATTTTTACGACAAAGATCACAATGCGAGATACACGCAGTTTTAAGGAGAAAAGGCTATGAGAAAAGCGATAATTTACGTCTTTTCGGGGACGGGCAACACGGCAAAAGCGTGCAGCATATATCGTGACGAGTTTGTGAAAAACGGGATTGAAACAACCGTATACAACGTGAAAAAGGGCTTTGAAAATCTGCCCGATCCAAACGATTTCGACCTTGTCGGTTTCGGCTATCCCGTGCACGGATTCAATGCTCCCGAGATATTTTTGCAACTTGCAAAGAATTTGCCCGTCGCAAACAATGCGGACAAAACGAGCAAAAAGGAATATTTCGTGGTAAAAACGTCGGGTGAACCGCTCAAAATCAACAACGTTTCGTCAATAAAATTCAATTCAATTATGAGAAGAAAAGGATACGTTGCAGGCAGCGAATATCACTACGTCATGCCGTACAACATGATTTTTCGCCACACCGACAAGCGAGCCTATGATATGAACGAAACGCTCAAAGCTCTTGCGCCGATAGAGGCAAGAGAAGTGCTTGCGGGCAAAGTGCATAAGCTCGAAAAAGTTCCGTTCGGAGCGTTCGTGGCGTGGGTGGTGCGTATAGAGCATCCCGCAATGAAAGTGAACGGCAGATTGTTCAAGGTGGACGAAGACAAATGCGCAAGATGCGGTCTATGCGTGAAAAACTGCCCCGAAAACAACATATCGGTGGATGAAAACGGCAAATTTCGCTTTGGCGGCGATTGCGTGATGTGCGCAAGATGTTCGTTCAATTGCCCCAAAGACGCTTTTGATATAGGCATACTCAACGGCTGGCGCGTCAACGGCAAGTATTCTTTTGCAAAACCGATTGCACAAGAAAAAGACAAACATGCCCGCTATTGCAAGAAAGCTTATGAGCGATATTTCAAAAAAGCGCAAGAAAAAATCGCCGCGGATATGGAAAAGTGAGAAAAACTGTTGTACAATAACAAAAAGGAGTGGAATATGAGAAAGATATTGATTGCCGAAGACAACGTTGAAATATCCGATATGATGAAAAGTTATCTTGTCAAAGCCGGCTACGAAGTGTGTCAGGCGTTTGACGGATTGCAGGCTCTTGCGATGGCAAAAGAGATAAAACCCGACCTTGCGTTGCTTGACATAATGATGCCAAAAATCGACGGATTCGAGGTGTGCCAAACGCTCAGGAAAACCATGACCATGCCCATAATTGTCGTGTCGGCAAAAGTGGCTGAAGAAGACAAAGTGCGCATGTTCGATTTGGGTGCGGACGACTATATCACAAAGCCGTTTTCTTTCAAAGAAATGGTGGTGAGAGTGGCGGCGCAACTGCGCAGATACTATGAGTTCAACACGTCAAATCTGCAAGAAGATCGCCACTATGGAAAACTTGTTATTTCCTCATCGAGATTTGAGGCGAAAGTTGACGGTGAGACGCTCAATCTCACCGCAAAAGAGTTCAAGATTCTTGACTATCTGACGTTGCACGAAAATCAGATTATGCCCAAGCAAAAGATCATAGACGACGTGTGGGGTGTTGACGAATATATAGACGAAAACACTGTTGCGGTGACGATTGCGCGTCTTCGCGACAAACTTGAAAAGGCGGATATAAACAATGTCGTCACGGTGTGGGGACTTGGATATAAATGGCAGGACTAATGACACAATCAAGGTTTTATCTGTGCAAAACATGGGGATAAACGCTTTATGATGAACAAAAAACAGATTTTATTGCTTGACAAAACGCTTGCAAGATTGCAAGAGGGTGACTTGTACACTCCCGTTGAAACGGACGGATGCGGAGAGTACCATGCGATCGCAACGAAACTTGAATCATTGCGTGTTTCCATGTTGAAACTCAAAGACAGCGTTGCCGACGCCACTTTGCGCGCCAACAAAACGGTTGCGTCCGCAGCTCATGATATGAAGACTCCGCTGTCCATAATTTCGGGATACGCAGAGTGCATAAGCGACGGCATGGACGACAAGGATTATGCGGCGTTGATCATGCAAAAAGCCGAGCAAATGAACGAGATGGTCATCGGCATGGTGGACTCGTCAAACTTGGAGATAAAAAAGCAATCCGAGCATAGAACGTTGCACGGGACGAGAAGTCTTTTCGGCGGGATCATCGAGAGATTTCGCGCGCTTGCCGAGGCAAAGAACATAACGCTCAAAGTCGGCAAAATCGACGATGTGCAAATCAGGGCGGACGAGAGCCAAATCGAGAGAGTGGTGCAAAATCTTGTATCCAACGCCGTCAAATATTCCGATGAAAACACCACAATCAAAATCACGGCGAGAAGAAGGGGTAAGTATTTCGTTTTTTGTGTGAAAGATCAGGGCGTGGGAATATCTCAAGAGAGTTTGCCATACGTGTTCGATCAGTTTTACACCGAAGACAAATCTCGCTCGTCGGGAAACAGCCAAGGCGTTGGTTTGTACGTTGTGGACGAGATCGTAAAAGCGCACGGAGGCTCGGTCAAGGTCAAGAGCAAGAAGGGCAAAGGTAGTGTGTTCTCGGTTGCATTGCCGATAGAGTTTGACGATTCAAATCGCACGTTCACCGCAATATTGGACGATATGCCGAAGGCTTGCAAAATCATACTTGAGATTGCTTTTGGCGGATTGATGTCAATTGTATACCGCATTGCAAAATTCACCGAAACGTTGCACGTGCATACGCTTGTTGCGGGTATCGCGTGTTTTGGGTTGTTTATGTTTATGTGGCCGTTGGACGTTGTAAGCGTGATCGTGTACGGAAAAATCACCTATCTTGCCGATTGACGTACAATTTGCAAAAATGAGCGTGTTTGCGCTCTTTTTTGTTGAAAAAAGCACTTTTGCGGCGCATCGCAAGCAAAAATCGCGCCGAGAAAATCAAGTCGATAAAAAAATACGCAAATTATACTTGCATATTTTCTATAATAATTGTAAAATAAGGGCGGTTGGAAACGTATATGGTTTTCAATCGAATACGGAATACACCTTTATGGAGGAACTTATAATGGCAAACGTAAAAGTCGCTATCAACGGTTTTGGTCGTATCGGACGTCTCGCGTTCAGACAAATGTTCGGCGCAGAAGGTTATGAAGTTGTTGCAATCAACGACCTCACAAGCCCCAAGATGCTCGCACATCTCTTGAAGTACGATTCAACTCAAGGCAACTATGCAAATTCTCACACTGTCGAGAGCTGTGATGCAGTTCTCAACGAAGACGGCACTGTGAAAGAAGACGGTTACATCGTCGTCGACGGCAAGAAGATCACCATCTATGCAAAAGCAAAGGCGGCAGAACTTCCGTGGGGCGAACTCGGTGTTGACGTTGTTTTGGAATGCACCGGTTTCTACACTTCAAAAGCAAAAGCACAAGCTCACATTGACGCAGGCGCACGCAAGGTTGTCATCTCTGCACCCGCAGGCAACGACCTTCCCACAATCGTTTACAACGTCAACCACACCACGCTCAAAGCGACCGACACCATCATCTCCGCTGCAAGCTGCACCACCAACTGCCTCGCTCCTATGGCAAAAGCTCTCAACGACTATGCACCTATCATGAGCGGTATCATGACCACCGTTCACGCATACACCGGTGACCAAATGCCTCTTGACGGACCGCAAAGAAAAGGCGATTTGAGAAGAAGCCGCGCAGCAGCAATCAACATCGTCCCCAACAGCACCGGCGCAGCAAAAGCAATCGGTCTTGTTATTCCAGAACTCAACGGCAAGCTCATCGGCTCTGCACAACGTGTTCCCACCCCGACCGGTTCAACCACCATTCTCGTTGCAGTCGTCAAAGGTCAAGCAACCGTTGAAGGCATCAACGCAGCAATGAAAGCAGCAGCAACCGAGTCCTTTGGTTACAACACCGACCAAATCGTCTCTTCCGACATCATCGGCAGCCGTTTCGGTTCCATCTTCGATGCAACTCAAACAATGGCAGCACCCATGGAAGACGGCAACACCCAAGTTCAAGTGGTTTCTTGGTACGACAACGAGAACAGCTACACTTCTCAAATGGTTCGTACAATCAAGTACTTCTCCGAACTTAAATAAAAATCAACGCGATTTTACGGACGGCACGCAGGAATGCGTGCCGTTCTTTTATAGCGTTGATTTTTATTTTGCTAACCGCGCCGAAAATCTTTGCTATCAGTCTGGTCACGGACAAAAACTCCTGCCGCAATTTCGCAAGATTGTCGGCTTGGTGGTTTAGGGCGGGACACCCGCACCCAAAAACTGACTATTTAGCGAACAACTTCGGCAGAGCCACGCTCCCGTCAACTCATGTGCGTCAGCACATTAGGGTTGCTGTTCAAGGGGCTTTTCCGCGCTCTTCATCTAAATATCGCAGTTTTTTTGTAATTAATAATTAATAATTAATAATGAATAATTCTGGTACGGGCGCAAAAAAAATATGACGTTTCGTTTCCACGAGATTGCCACGCCGAACAAGTCGGCTCGCAATGACAAAGTTTTTTAATTGCGCCCGAAACGAAAACTTATTCGGAGTGTACTTATAAACGGAATGTGCGACTTCGAAGACGGAATTGGAGCCGCAAGGCGGCGACCG
>ULSH01027171.1_pt1 | contig 15515 bp, 13 predicted proteins | sample 1956151 | NCBI WGS metagenome assembly ULSH01 (sample SAMEA4835702, study PRJEB28245) | human gut metagenome | biome: gut microbiome; material: fecal sample | place: Denmark | collected 2008 | reverse complement strand
ACCAAACTGCGCCATACCCCGATAGAATATATTAAGTTTGTTCCATTCCTGTCCTTTATTCGATGCCGTACCCTTATGTTTGGGAGCGCGCTCGCGCTTTCCGTTAGGTCTTGCGTTTTCGAATCTGTAAGACAATCGATGTATTCGGATACAACTCAACTTCGTTTGCGGTCGTTGCTTATCGCAAACCAAACTGCGCCATACCCCGATGTTGTTTTTGTTGTATCGCCGCCACAAAATCTATCTGATCCCGACTTGGCGCGGAGGGCGCTTTGTCGAGTTGTTTTCTTTGTAGCATAGGTATTGTAACTCAAAAGTTTGATTTTGACAAGCGGATTGGAAAATATCTCGAAAAAAACGTTGAAATAGTTACAGTAAACTCGTGCTTTAATAAAAAATATTGCAGATTTGTCATTTCTTATGATACAATCAAAAAAAAGATAAATTGCACTAACGTTAACGATATATGAGCAAAAACAAGGATTCTATTTGGATCGATCGAGAATTTTTACAAACCTACAAACAGGACAATGTCAAGTGCGGTTTGAGAATCGTCTGTGACGATAAAATCAACAATTCGTCCGTTTTAAGAATCAAAAATTTCTTGATGTGGATAAGAAAAAAATTCTACTTTCCGATAAAATGTACTGTTTTCTTGAAAGATCAGGCGAAATTTCGTTCAAACAACGGCAAAGGCTTCTGTCAAGGTATATTTTTCACACCCGAAGAATTGCGAAAAGGAGCAAAATATCCTTGCATATACACTGCGGCAAACACCGATTTACGCTATCTTAAATTCACAATACTGCATAAGTTGACGCATTATTTTCAATGGTATTTTCTCCAAGACGAAACCCGAACGGATAAAAGCCTTGAAATCGAGGCAAACAGGTACGCATACTGGCTTTTGAACGAATACGAAAGCAGTGAAACCTAATAGGTTGCCCAAAACTACAAAAAGTCGGGATTGTTCCCGACTTTTTATAGGCAGTTAAAAATCTTGCTATCAATAGTTTTCTTCACGGACTTCGAAATATGCTTGCGGATGTGCACAAACGGGGCAAACGTCGGGTGCGGCAGTGCCGATGACGATATGACCGCAGTTGCGACATTCCCAAACTTTGACTTCGCTTTTTTTGAAGACTTCCTGTGCTTCGACATTGCGAAGAAGCGCACGATAACGTTCTTCGTGAGCCTTTTCTATTGCAGCGACCATGCGGAATCTCTTTGCGAGTTCAACAAATCCTTCTTCTTCGGCGGTCTTTGCGAAATCTTCGTACATATCCGTCCACTCGTAGTTCTCTCCGTCTGCCGCCGCCGCGAGATTCTGAGCGGTGTCGCCTATTCCGTTGAGCTCCTTAAACCACATTTTTGCGTGTTCTTTTTCGTTGTCTGCAGTCTTCAAAAACAATGCGGAAATTTGCTCGTATCCGTCCTTTTTCGCTCTCGATGCGAAATACGTATATTTGTTTCTTGCCTGCGATTCGCCTGCGAACGCTTCGAGAAGATTCTTTTCGGTCTTTGTTCCTTTATACTTGTTGTCCATCTTTTTCTCCTTACAAAACGGCGTTTTCGACAGCCGTCAAAACATGTCTGTCGCACAAATAAAGATATAGCACAAAAACATATTTTTGTCAATATCGCGCAATTTTACGCGCATGCAACGTGTGAGAAAATAGCAAGTGTTTAGATGTGCAGTTTTGAAAACGGAGCGGAAAATCGGGCAAGTTAGATAAGCAAAATCGCACGATTTGAGTTGATTTGGCGCGCAAAAATAAAAAATTGCCGAAAAATATACATTAAATGTTTGCCAAAATCACCGTTTTGATATACAATGAACACAAAATTAAATTGAATAGATTGCGGTTTAACCCGCAAGGAAAAGCTAAAACATATTTGGGAGAACACCATGGACAAATTTGCATTGCAAGCAAAACTTGACAAACAAAAATGGGACGACAGCGTGGCTCAAGGCCGCGATATGTGCGGCACATACGATTTTTGCGCCTTCTGCGACAAGAGCGTCGCTATGCCCTGCGCATCCGCTTTTGAGAAAATGAACGAGCCGAAGCCCGCTCCTGCACCCGTCAAAGAAGAGACAGAAGACGTAACCGAGATCCAATCGTCTCTCGGCAAAAAATTCGACTATGAGAAAGTTATGGCGAAAAAAGCCGCTCGCAAGAGCCTCACTTTCGCCGAAAAATACGCGCTTGCCGACGATATCATCAAGGAACGCTACGCGATCTTGCAAGACGCGCTCACCGCAACCAAGAAAGGCACGCCCAAGATCAAGAGCCGCATAAGCAAACAATGCGACACATATAGACGCGAAGGCGACATCGTGGCAAAGATCACCATCATCGGCACGTCTTTGCGCGTCAACCTTCCGCTCGATCCCGATGCGCCCGAGTTCAACGACGGCCGCACTCCGCACGTCAACACCGGACACAAAAAAGTGTACGAAGAAGTGCCCTTCCAATTCAAAGTCAACAGCAAACTTGCTTTGAAACGCGCGCTCGCGCTCATCGATTTGGTGAAATAACTTTTTTACGATATATATCCGTAAAAGCAAAAACAGGAAAGGGATATCCGCTCGCTATGAGCGGATATCTCTTTTTTACACCCTGCTTAATGCAATCAAATAATTTGAAATAATTTTCCTTGCTATTATTCGCGATTTAGAATATAATATTGTTATACTGTTTTGAGGTGAACAAATGTTAAGTTTTATATCAGCAAAAGAAGCCGCTGAAAAATGGAATATTTCGCAAAGGCGCGTTTCTGTATTGGCGTCCGAAAACAGAATTAACGGTGCAATGATGGTCGGTAATATGTGGATTATTCCGTCGAATGCCGAAAAACCGATTGATAAAAGAACCGTGCGTTACGAAAAAACAAAGGCCGTTACACTTAAACCTTTTGTTAAGTGGGTAGGCGGAAAAAGCCAACTCGTCGACGAAATCGAAAAACTGCTGCCAACAGCAGAAGAAATGGTTTTAACAAAATATGCCGAACCTATGGTTGGTGGTGGCGCATTGTTTTTCAGCATACTTTCCAAATATGATTTTGAAGAATTGTATATCAGTGATATAAATGCCGAACTTATAAATGCATATCAAGCCGTAAAAAACGACGTGGATAATTTGATTGCAAAACTAAATGAAATGCAAATGCTGTTTTTGCCTATGGATGAAAACGGCAGAAAATATTTCTACTATACTGTTCGTGAAAGATTCAATTCAAGTACATTAACCGAAGAAACCGCAACTGAAAAGGCGGCACAGTTTATTTTCTTGAATAAAACTTGCTTTAACGGGCTTTATCGCGTAAACAGAAAAGGACAATTTAACGTTCCTATGGGTGCATATAAGAGTCCAACTATTTGCGACGATGAAAATTTGCGCAATATACACGAAGCATTGCAAAACGTCACTATCGTATGCGGTGATTATTCATTGTCAAAATCGTTTATCGATAAAGATACGTTTGTATATCTCGATCCGCCGTATCGTCCTATCTCGGAAACGTCGGCTTTTACGGCATATAATACCGATGCGTTTGACGACAACGAGCAAATCAGACTGTCGAAGTTTATCGACGAAATCAATTTTTCGGGCGCAAAAATTGTTTTAAGTAATTCAGATCCGAAAAATGTAAACGAGGATGATAATTTCTTTGATGATTTATATAAAAATTACAAAATAAATCGTGTTGAAGCAACTCGAGCAATAAACAGCAAAGGCGATAAACGCGGAAAAATAAACGAATTGCTTATTTGCAATTAGGAGGGTAAATATGATAAAGAGCGGTAAAGGCGGGGGGAATACTCGAACAGGCTTAGTTTTTGAAGGCAAAACCGATTTGTCTACTTTTCTCACGCAACAACCACATTATTCTGTTGTTTGTCATGAAGTTTTTTATGATGACAAGAAAGTGGCTGAAGTTTATAAAAAACATAGTTTTTATTCGGTATTTCTCAAAAATCTTGAAATTGACTGGACAAAGCATATTTCTAAACGCTTGTTGCCAGATGATAGCATTTTTGTGTTATTGAATAACGTTTTGTTCATTATTGAATGCAAACATCAAGAAGTTGCAGGTTCAGTCGATGAAAAATTGCAAACATGTGATTTTAAGAAAAAACAATATAAAAAATTGATGTCGGCTGCAAATATCGATGTTGAATACATCTATTTGTTGGATAATTGGTTTAGAAAGGAACAGTACGCAGATGTGTTGGATTATATCCACTCTGTCGGTTGTGATTACTATTTTGAATATATTCCATTGACTAGATTGGGGTTGCCTGTTCCGCCGGAACTCGTTGAAGACTAACATATATGGCAAAGAAAAATATACCGTTACAGCCCGAAAATTTCGAACTTGAAACAAATACCGTTTGGGCATTCCCCAGTCGTGGCAAATGGGCAACGCACGACGCGAAATATCGCGGAAATTGGTCGCCGTATATTCCAAGAAACGTAATTCTACGTTATTCAAACGAAGGCGATACAGTTTTGGATCAATTTGTTGGTGGAGGCACTACTGCAGTTGAAGCAAAACTGACAAACAGAAATTTTATCGGCGTTGATATTAACCCAAACGCGCTTGAAATTACAAACAGCAAATTGAATTTCGAGTGTGAATTTAATCCGACGATAAATATTATCCAAGGCGATGCGCGTAATATTTCTATGATTGCCGATAATTCGATAGACCTTATCTGTACGCATCCGCCTTATGCGGATATTATTCATTACAGCGAAGATATCGACGGCGATATGTCGCTTATGCCGATCAAAGATTTTTTATTTGAAATCGGCAAAGTCGCGGACGAGTGTTATCGCACGCTCAAAAAGGGTAAATTTTGTGCCATACTAATGGGGGATACTCGCAAAAATGGTATGGTACAACCATTAGCATTTGAAACCATGCGTATTTTTGAGATAGCTGGCTTCAAAACTAAAGAAATTATAATAAAAGAGCAGCATAATTGCAAAGCCACTGGCTTTTGGAAAACAAACAGCGTAAAATTTAATTTCCTTTTGCTTGCTCATGAATATTTGTTTGTCTTTAAAAAATAATTTCAAAAAAAGTTTTTTCAAAATTATTGACATACGGCGAAAAAGTGGTATCATTTGAAACGTATTTTTTGTGTCGATGACGGCGATGCGTTGTCGGGCGCAAAGGATGCAAACAACATAAAAATGTGTCTACAAAAAGGCGTTTTTTCTTTTGGCAGTTGCGATTGCTAAAAAAAAACGCCTTTTTTGCGTTTTTTTGAGCAAAAATTCGGCTTGAAAAGGGCAAAAATCCGCAAAATATCGGCTTTTTACCTAGATAAAACGCAAATTCTCGGTTTGGTTGCCATTCGCCTTGCGTTTTGCAAATCGTGCGGCAAACATCTAAAAGCCGAGAAAAAACACACAAAAGGCAATTCACTTAGGAGAAATACAATTATGAGCAAGTACATTTTTGTGACGGGCGGAGTCGTGTCGGGGCTTGGCAAAGGCATTGTGGCGGCGTCCCTTGGCAGACTGCTGAAAAGCGCGGGATACAGCGTGTATATCGAAAAATTCGATCCGTATATGAACATCGATCCCGGCACTCTCAACCCCACTCAACACGGCGAAGTGTTTGTCACATCCGACGGCGCGGAGACCGATCTCGACCTTGGGCACTACGAGCGGTTTATAAACGAAAATCTGACAAGAAGCTCGTCACTTACAAGCGGACGGCTCTTCCAATCGGTGCTGAACAAGGAGCGCAACGGCGAGTATCAAGGCAAGACCGTGCAAATTGTCCCCCACGTCACCAACGAGATAAAGGAGCATATTCTCGCCACGGCAAAGGAAAGCGGCGCGGACATTCTCATCACCGAGATCGGCGGCACGGTGGGAGATATCGAGAGCCAACCGTACCTTGAGGCGTTGCGCCAATTCACCCTTGACGTTGGCAGAGAAAACTGCGCTTTCGTGCATGTATGCTTGCTTCTTTATATGGCTTGCTCGGACGAATTTAAGTCCAAACCCGTGCAACATTCCGTGCGCGAATTGCAGCGATTCGGCATATTTCCCGACGTTGTCGTGACAAGATCGGACAAGCAACCGCCCGAAGAAATCATCAAGAAAATATCTCTGTTCTGCTCGGTGGACGAGAGCGCGGTTGTGCCCAGCACCACCGTCAAATGCCTGTACGACGCACCCGCAATGCTCTATCGCAACGGGCTGTACAAGGCGATAAGCAAGGCTCTTGCGCTCAACAACAAGTGCGATTTGTCCACTTGGAAAAAGACGGTTGCAACGCTCAAAATCAAGACTCCGAAAGTGCGCATAGGCATCGTCGGCAAATACGTGTCACTTCGCGACTCCTACATCTCGCTTGTGGAAGCGATCAAGCACGCAGGCGGCGGAAATCTCGTTGCGGTGGAGCTTAAATGGATTGACAGCGAAACGATCACAAGCGACAACGTGGCAAAAAAGCTCAAAGACGTTGACGGCATCATCGTCCCGGGCGGATTCGGAGAGCGCGGCGTGGAAGGCATGATCGTTGCTTGCCAATACGCGCGCACACACAAACTGCCATATCTCGGGATATGCCTTGGCATGCAAGTGACCATCATAGAATACGCGCGTGACGTTGTCGGGTTCAAGGACGCTACAAGCGGAGAATTTGCGCACACCGCCCACACCGTCATAGACATCATGCCCGACAAAAAAGGCAAGGAAATCGGCGGCACTATGCGCCTTGGCTCATACCCCTGCCTTGTCAAAGACGGCACGAAAATCAAGGCGGCGTACGGCAAAAACCTCATTGAAGAAAGACATCGCCACAGATACGAGTTCAACAACGAGTACCGTGACGCGCTTGAAAAAGCGGGGCTGGTGATAAGCGGCACTTCTCCCGACGGACGTATAGTCGAAACGGTGGAAGTTGAAGATCATCCCTTCTTTGTGGGCGTGCAGTTCCACCCCGAATTTACATCTCGCCCCGAAGCCGCAAACCCGATTTTTGCCGCCTTTGTAAAAGCGGCTCTAAACAACGCTCGATAAGCTATAAAACGATACATATTGTCCGTCATACGCGTGCGCACATAAGCGTGCGCGTTTTTTTGGTTTGCAAAAGACAAAAAGCACCTTGAAAACGCTTTTCTAAATGCGCAAAATCGTTTATAATCTATGCGTAACTACGAAAAACGCGAGTTTTTCTTTTCAAATCAATATTTCAAGGAGCGTTTATGAAAAATCAGACCATTCTCGTGCTCGATTTCGGCGGACAATACAAAGAGCTTATCGCGCGCACCGTCAGACGTATGCACGTGTTTTCAGTCGTTGAACCGGCAAACATTTCCGAGCAGAGATTGAAAGAGATCAACCCGATCGGCATCATCTTCACCGGCGGCCCGAACAGCGTGTATCTTGACAATTCGCCAAAATGCGCAGACTACGTTTTCGACTTCGGCGCGCCGATTTTGGGCATTTGTTACGGCATGCAATACGTTGCTCACAGGTTTGGCGGCATCGTCAAGGAAGGTAGTGTGCGCGAATACGGTCAAACGCTCGTGCATATCGGCGACAGCGTGATTTTCAACGGTCTTGACAAAGACGAAAATATGCTCATGAGCCACACCGACTACGTTGCTAAAGTCCCCGACGGATTCAAGGTGATCGCCACCACCGACAACTGCCCTTGCGCCGCTTTTGAAAATGCGGACAAAACAGTGTTCGGCGTGCAATTCCACCCCGAAGTGGAACGCTCCACTCACGGCGAAAAAGTGCTTGAAAACTTTGTCATCAACGTGTGCGGCGCAAAGCGTGACTACTCCCTTGACGACTACATCGACACTCAAATCAAAGCCATCCGCGAGCAAGTGGGCGACAAACGCGTGTTGCTCGGACTTTCGGGCGGCGTGGACAGCTCTGTAGTTGCCGCGCTCATAAGCAAGGCTATCCCAGACCAACTTCTCTGCGTGTACGTCGATCACGGCTTTATGCGTAAGTATGAAACAGAGCAAATCAAGGACGCATTCAAAGATATGCCGCTCACTCTCGAAGTGGTTGACGCGGGCGAACATTTCTTGTCTATGCTCGAAGGCGTTGTCGACCCCGAGCAAAAACGCAAAATTATCGGCGCAGAATTTGTCAAAACGTTTGCGGACGTTGCAACCGCGCACAAAGGCTATGACTTCCTTGCGCAAGGCACGATCTACCCCGACGTCATCGAATCGGGCGCAAACAACTCTGCAAACATCAAGAGCCACCACAACGTCGGCGGTCTGCCAAAAGATATGCCGTTTATCGGTCTTGTCGAACCCTTGCGCGGTCTTTTCAAAGACGAAGTGCGCATAATCGGCAAAAAACTCGGTCTGCCCGACACGCTCGTCAACCGTCAGCCCTTCCCCGGACCGGGACTTGCAATCAGAACTATCGGCGAGATCACCAAAGACAAGCTTGAAATTCTCCGCGATGCAGACGCAATCCTTCGCGCAGAGATCCTTGCAAGCGGAATAAAAACCGACCAATACTTTGCCGTCATCACTGACACCAAGTCAGTCGGCGTCATCGGCGACTACCGCAACTACGGCTACGTCATCGCCTTGCGTGCAGTCACAACGTCAGACTTTATGACTGCCGAATACACTCGCATCCCCTACGACCTTCTCACCAAAATCTCATCTAGAATCGTCAACGAAGTCAAAGGCGTCAGCCGTGTCGTGTATGATGTGACGGGGAAACCACCTGCCACAATCGAATGGGAATAAAAACGGCACTATTGAGCGAATAGCTTTGTTAACACCCCTTGTCCAACAACTCATGTACTATTTGTACATTAGGGTTGCTGTCCAAGGGGTGTTTCCTTGCTCTTCATCTCAATATTGCCGTTTTTCAACTGCGCCGTTTGGCGTGTCAAATTTTGCCGGTGGAGCCGAATCCGCCTGCCCCACGTACAGACTCCGACAATGTGTCGGTTTCTTCAAAATCGGCAACGATATACGGTGTGACGACGAGTTGCGCGATGCGCTCCTTATCGTCAATGATTTCGGCAACATCGGAGTGATTGTGCAAGGACACGATGATTTCGCCGCGATAGTCACTGTCGATGACGCCGACTTTGTTGGACGGGGCGATGCCGCGTTTGCAAGCAAGTCCGCTGCGAGCATACACAAGCCCTACTGTGCCTTGGGGCAGTTCGATTGCGACTCCCGTGTGGATAAACACGCTCTCGTGCGGTGCGATTTCAATCGCTTTGCCTTCGCATGCGTAAAGGTCTGCCCCTGCGGAGAACGGCGTGCCGTACTTGGGAAGAATGGCGTTTTGATTGAGTTTTTTGATTTTTACGGTTGCGTGTTGCATGATTTTATCCTTTGTGTCGGCTTGTCGACACTATGCCGATGAAAAATCCTTTTTTGTTCTTCTCTCGCGACATAAATGTGTATTTGATTTTTTATTATTTCACAATCGACACTTTATTGTGCGGTTTTGGTGTTACAATCGTGCGATTGTGCAATTTTGTGTGTATCTTTCGATGTTTGCGTTTATTCGTACTTCTTCAAAAACTCTATGGTGCGAGCCATTGCGTCTTTGGAGATTTGCAAAAACTGTCCGATTGCAAACGCATGCACCGCCCATTTGCCTTCGCCGTGGAAATGCTCGAATTGCACGCCGTTGTCAACGAGTTTTTTGACAAGGTCGAACGTGAGCACGGCAAGTTTGTCGTTTTCGGCGGAGATTGCAAAGGTGGGCGGAAAGTCGCTTGTCACCCAATTGATCGGGGATATCTCCTTTTGCAATTCTTCGGGGCACTCTTCAACGGGTGTGCCTTTGAGATAGGATTGCGTGTAAATGCCTATATTCTTGAAGCCCGTATGCACGGCTTTGGGCATGTCGTACACTCCGCAATTGAGCATGAGCGCGGCAATCTTTTGATCCTTTGATCTTTCGTCAAGCGTGAAGTGCGCTTTGTATTCGGGATTGGTGGCAATTGCGCCCGCCATGGAGCTTAGATGCGCGCCCGCGCTTTCCCCGCCTACAAAAATTGAATCCGCGTCATAGTTGTATTCTTCGGCGTGTTCTTTGAGCCAGGCAAACGCCTTATATACGTTTTGGATCATCTCGGGATGTCCGTAAAAGGGCGCGTCGCCGTAATAAAGGCTTGCAACGACATAGCCCGTCTTTTCGCAAAGCACGGTGGTGTATGCCTCTCTCGTTTCGGGAAGACCGCCTATCCAACCGCCGCCGTGAATATAGACAAACAGCTTGGCCTTCTTCGCGCGATCTCTGTCCTTGCGCTCGTATATATCCAAATACAAACGCTTATCGGACGAATCATAGCGCACGAATCTTTGGATTTTCGTCTTATGCGAACGGTGGAAATTGAAGATGGTGAGCCACCCCAAAAACTCGTTTTTCATGTGTCCGCCGGCAACGTAGAGATACTTGGCGTCATAAGCGGCTTTCTTTGCCTGTTTCTTTGCGTACTTTCTCGCTTTTTTGGAAACGGCTTTGACTTCGCTTTTGGCGTTTTCTATCCTTGCCTCTCTTTCTTCGCGGCGGATTTTTTTGTCGAGTTCTTCTCTGCGCTTTTCAAGCTGGGCGTACTTTTGCTCGTAGAGCGCGCGTTTTTCAAACAAGTTCTGAGTTGTGAGAATACGTCTTTTCATAAGTCTTTCGGTGTTTTTTTTTCGCGTGTCGATGTGCAAAATCAGTTGCTCATTTATACAAAAACGGCGTTTAAGCTGTTGTATATGCAAGTTAAACCCCGTTTTGTGTCAATTGGTTATTCTATTGTATCTTTTCGACGGTTGCGCCGTCTTTGGTGTCTTTGACGCTGTATCCAAGAGCCGTGATCTTGCCTCGGATCTCATCGGCTTTTGCCCAATTCTTTTCAAGTTTGGCTTGCTTTCTTTGCTCCACAAGCTCAAGAACCTCGCTTGGCACGTCGCTCATTGCCGCCGCTTGCTTTTGCTCGTAGTAGGCGACAAATTTGCTTGGATCTTCTCTGAATAAGCCGAGCAAAGAATAGGTCTTTTTCACCTGCTCCGCCTCGCTCACGCATGCGCCATCGCCTGCTTTGAGCTTGCTCTTGATGCCCTTGAAAATGCCAAACAAATCCGCAAGAGCTTTTGCCGTGTTGAAATCGTCGTCCATTGCGTGATTGAACCCTTCGTCAATCCACTTTGCATCGCCGCTCGGTGCAAGAGAGCTGTTTTGCACTTCAACAAGCGTCTTGTAGAACCCGTACATGTGCTTGTCCGCTTCGGGGAACAAATCGTCCGTGACGTTGATGTCGCCGCGGTAGTTGGTCTGCAAAAGCGCGTACTTGATTGTTTCGGGATGATAGGTTTTGAGAAGGTCGGCAAGGAGCAAACTGTTGCCGAGCGACTTGCTCATCTTCTGTCCGTTGACCTTGATAAGCCCGTTGTGTATCCAGTATTTTGCAAACTGCTTGCCCGTGAGCGATTCCGTTTGCGCAATCTCGTTCTCGTGGTGGGGGAAGATAAGATCTCTGCCGCCGCCGTGGATGTCGATCTGCTCGCCGAACGCCGCCATATTCATAGCCGAACACTCGATATGCCAGCCCGGTCTGCCGTCACCCCAAGGCGATTTCCAGAAAATCTCCCCTTCTTTTGCGGACTTCCAAAGCGCGAAGTCAAGGGGATTGCGCTTGTTGTCTTCGTTCTCGATACGCACGCTCTCGTAGGCGTCTTCAAGACGTCTGCCGCTGAGCTTGCCGTAGCCGGGGAAACTGTCCACTGCAAAATACACGTCGCCGCGATCGGTGGGATACGCATGTCCCGACGCTATGAGCTTTGAGATGAAATCTATGATGTTGTCGATATTGCAAGTGGCTTTGAGCCAAATGGTCGGATCGTCAACCTGAAACTCGCGCATAAGTTTGTCTATGCGCTCTATCATCATACTTGCGTATTCGAGCGCGGGAATCCCCGTTTCTTTGGACTTTGCGATGATTTTGTCGTCAACGTCCGTGTAGTTGCGCGCATAATTGACTTTGTAGCCGAGCTTTTCAAGGTATTTGCGAATGATGTCGTAAATGAGAGCTTGATACGCATGTCCGATGTGAGCCTCGCCCGACACGGTGATTCCGCATGCGTACATATTGACCACTCCGTCATGAAGCGGCTTGAAATCTTCTTTTTTTCTTGTGAGAGTGTTGTAAATTTTCATTCGTCTTTTCCCGTTGTTGTTTTTGTTTATGATTTATTCGCCTTGTTTGCTTTTACGTTAGAAGTCACACATTCCGTTAATAAGTACGCTCCGAATAGGTTTTCGGATAAGGCTTCGCCTTCCGCAATTATTAATTAATAATTAATAATTATTAATTTGAATGCCGTTGCGGCTCGTGTTCCGTCTTCGAAATAGCATTGTCTTCGTCTACGGTGAGAGAGTAGCGACAGGCATGCACGCCGAGAGTTTTTTCAAGGTCGTAGACGCGCTTGTTGAGCCTAGCAAACTCTTCCATGATAGGATCGGGCAGGCAAGTCTGATCCATATCCGACACTCGAACTCCGTCTTGTTTGACAACCTTGCCGGGTATGCCCACAACGGTTGAGTGTGGCGGAACGTCTTTTAGCACCACGCTGCCTGCGCCTATTTTGCTGTGCGCTCCTATATGCACCGGGCCGAGCACTTTTGCGCCTGCCGAGATCATGACGTCTTCATCGATTGTGGGGTGACGTTTGCCCACGTCCTTGCCCGTGCCGCCGAGAGTTACACCCTGATACAGCACGCAATTGTCGCCTATCTCGGTGGTTTCGCCCACCACAAGCCCGACGCCGTGGTCTATGAGTATACCCGAGCCGATCTTTGCCGCAGGGTGAATGTCAACGCCCGTCTTGACCTTTGCGCGATAAGCGATGAACAGGGCGATACGCTTCATGCCCTTTTGCCAAAACCAATGCGCATAACGATAAGCACACAGGGCTTTATACCCTGTGTACGTACGTTTGACCACCCACGCGCTCGTTGCCGCAGGGTCGCTTTGCAAAATCTTTTGCAAATCCAGTTTTTTGGCTTGTTTTATTGTCATTCGGTTTTATTCCACGTCGCTCGGATCTTTTGGAATATCCGTCTCGCTCACGCCGTCCAAGTTGTCGTTTGCATCGGGTTTTGCCTGATCGGAACTCGATTTTGCAGCGTCTGCTTTGGGTGCGTCGGGACGATTGACCTTTGACGAGAAAATGCTGTCGGCATTGTCGTTTTCTTCTCCGAACAACGCGTCGATTTCGTCTTCATAGATGGTCTCTTTCTCATAAAGAGCCTTGACCATTGCGTCCATAATATCGCGATTTTCACGCAAGATGGACAGCGCAACTTGATATTGCTTGTCGATGATCGTCTTGATCTCTTCGTCGATTTTTGCCGCGACTTCTTCGCTGTAATTGAGCTGTTGTTGATAATCTCTGCCAAGGAACACTTCTTCACTTGCGCCGAGATACATATTGCCGATAGAATCGGACATACCCCACTCGGTGACCATCTTTCTTGCAATCTGCGATGCGCGTTGAATATCGTTGGACGCGCCCGTCGAGATGTCGTGGATGACGATTTCTTCCGCCGCGCGACCGCCGAGAAGTTCGGTGATGCGATCGAGAAGTTTTTGCTTTGTCATATACGCGTCGTCGTTGGCAGGGAGCGAGATAGTAAATCCGCCCGCTTGACCGCGCGGTATGATCGTGACTTCGTGCACGGTGTTGTTGCCGAGTTTCTTTGCGATGATTGCGTGTCCGCTTTCATGATATGCAGTGATGCGCTTATCCGTTTCGGTGACAAGACGAGATTTCTTTGCCGGACCTGCTTCAACCTTGTTGACGGCCTCGCTGATGTCCTTCATGGTGATGAGCTTGCGATTGTCGCGCGCTGCGAGAATTGCCGACTCGTTGAGCACGTTTTCGATGTCCGCGCCCGTAAAGCCCACCGTCAAGCGAGCAAGGGACTTGAAGTTGACGTCGCTTGCAAGCGGTTTGTTGCGAGAGTGAACCTTGAAGATCTCTTCTCTGCCCTTAACGTCGGGGACGTTGACGTAGATTTGTCTGTCAAATCTGCCCGGTCGCATAAGAGCGGGATCGAGAATATCCGCGCGGTTGGTTGCCGCCATGACAATGATTGACGAGCTTGCCTCAAAACCGTCCATTTGCACGAGCAATTGGTTGAGCGTTTGCTCTCTTTCGTCGTTGCCGCCGCCAAGACCTGCGCCACGTTGACGTCCCACTGCGTCGATTTCGTCAATGAAGATGATGCAAGGCATGTTTTTCTTTGCTTGCTCGAAAAGATCTCTTACGCGAGATGCGCCGACGCCGACGAACATCTCCACAAAGTCAGAGCCGCTGATTGAGAAGAAAGGCACGTTCGCCTCGCCCGCAACCGCTTTTGCAAACAAAGTCTTGCCCGTTCCCGGAGGGCCTACGAGCAACACGCCGCGCGGTATACGCGCGCCTATATCCGTATATTTTTTGGGGTGTTTCAAGAAATCGACAATCTCTTGCAACTCTTGCTTTTCTTCTTCCGCGCCGGCAACGTCGCTGAAACGCACCTTGATGTCACGCACTTGGTTGGCTTTGGTCTTGCCGAAATTCATAGCTTGACCTTGCGCGCCCGCGCTCTTGCGAATGATGATGAAGAACACGCCGAACAACAGCGCATAAAGCACGATCGGCACGATTATGCTTGAAAGCAACGAGCCGCTTGACGGATTGTCGTATTGCACGATCACGTTGTCAAGCAAGTTTGCGGCTTTATATTCTTTGAGTTTGTCAGAGAAAGCCACACGGCTGTCGATATTAACGAAATATTTGAACGCGCTGTCGCCTGTTCTCTTTATTTTTACGGTGTAATTGCCTTCGATGTATATCGCTTGAATTTGTCCGTTTGCGAGCAAACTCTCAAAGCTGTCTTCCGCTCCCGAAAACACGATTTCGGTGGGTCTTGTCAGCTCGTAAGCAAGCACGAACGCCAGAATGACAAGCACTATCACGCCGACGATTATGAGTGTACGTCTTGTAGAAGTTTTCATCGTTTCTCCTTGATTTTGCCACATATACGCGCACGAGTGTAGCGTATGCGCTATATATTATGTTCTACATATTATAAAATTTAAATACGAAATTGTCAATTCTCTTGTGCGTAAAATGCGCATGCAGAGCGAAATTCTGTTCATATTTAACAAACAAATTGTATTGTCGCAAGATTAAAAGCAAATTAAATCGGGATAGAAAGATTAAAAAATCGGGCAGGACACCCGCACCCGAAATGAAAACTTATTCGGAGCGTACTTATTAGCATTATGCGCTTATTCGAAGACATGACAAAACCGCCGACCGCGAGCTTGTGGAGCGGTCTTTTTGACGTTCACTCATTCATGGGACACTTATTCACGGACTGTGCTTATTCGGAGCGCACTTATTAACGGAATGTGCATATTCGAAGACGGAACACGAGCCGCAACGGCGGCGAGTAAATCGAGCGTCGGACTTGACGTAAAGTACGAGAATGCGTGGC